>JAABUH010004442.1_pt1 | contig 11386 bp, 10 predicted proteins | sample 5559121 | NCBI WGS metagenome assembly JAABUH01 (sample SAMN10711871, study PRJNA513364) | rock metagenome | isolation source: Antarctica rocks | place: Antarctica: Victoria Land, Battleship Promontory nord | collected 2015-12-28 | reverse complement strand
CGGAGCGGGAAGGCTGCGGGGAGGCCCCTGGGGACCCTCTTCTTCGTGGGCCCGCGGCGGGGGGCGCGGGCGAGCAGGCGGCGCCGGAGGCGGACAGCGAGACGCCGGAGCGGAGGCGGGAAGCAGTGCGCGGCGTTCCCGGGGGCGGGTGGTCAGTCGGTGCCCATCGGGTCGCTGGCGGCAAAACAACACGCTGGCAGCTGGCAGTCTCGCGACAGGGGCATCGGCAGTCGGCATGGGCGGCAGGCTGCTGACTGCCATGGTCCCGCCGTGCTGAGAGGCTGCGGTCGGTAGACGCAGCCCGGTGGTGCCTGCTACGATCTTACGGACATTTCTGCAACGCATGGGTTTTGGGATGATCGCCCTGTGCGTGCACTCCGTCAAGCCCTGGCAACAGTATTCCGGGCAACATTACAACTGTGCTCGTGTGCACGTCTTGCCAACGACGCCGGAAGCCGCCCACAGGGCGAGGCCGAGGGTGCGCGCATGACGCCTCCCCGCGCACGGCGCGCGCAGGCCGCGGCGGCGGCGCAGGCGGCCGCGGAGCGCGCGCGGCTGGAGGAGGCGGCGCTGCCGCTCATGCTGGACGCGATGTGGGCTGCCAACGTGTGCGACATCGAGCTGACCGTGCGCCACGTCTGCCAGCGGGTATGGGCCTAACCCTACCCTATCCCACCCGGCCGCCGCGCGTGCTGCCCCTCCCGCAGCACAGGTTGGCGTCGCCCTCACGGCAGCGAGCTGACCGTGCGCCACGTCTGCTAGCGAGCGCGCCCCCTGCCCGGCGTGCTGTGCTATGGTTAGGGTCAGGGTTAGGGCTCGAGTGCCGCACCTGCCGCAGCATGAGTTGGCGTCGCCCTCGCGGCGTGGGCCGTGCCCGCATGGCGCGGCCCGTGCGGGCTGCGTGCAGTCACGGCTCGTGAAGCAGGGCACCATGAACGCCGCGTCCGGTAGGCGGGCGCATCTAGGGCGTCATGGGCCCTTGAGCCATCTGGCTGCCCCGCAGCTAGGCAGTGAGTCCGTGGCAGGCTGTTGCAGCGCGCGCCCTTGACAACCTGCGGAGCATGGTAAGGGTTGGGGCGCGCCCTTGACAACCTGCGGAGTGCTGCGCAGCCTGCTGCACTGCCCCTTGTGATTCGCGGGGCGGGGAGCCGGCAGAGAGGCGCCCATGCGGGATGAAACGTAACGAAAGGAGCGTGCGCAACTCAGCTTAAACACGGCCGTAGGTCGCTGTCTCGCGCTGCCTGCGACAGCCGCGCGCGGGCCCCGCAGGTGCTGCGCGATTCGGCCGCCCGGCCGGCGGTGCGCGCGCTGCGCGCGGAGGCGCTGCGCGAGTTGGGCCGCCTGTTCGTGGAGGCCGCGGCCATGCACTGCGAGGTGGCCGCCGCCAACGGCGCCAGCGCGCAGGCGCGCTTCCGGCCCTATGTTACAGGCCGGCGACGCGCGCTGTCCACTCCTGGGCAGGCCTCACAGCACCTGCATCCGCAGGCCCCATTCGCTGACCGGCGACGCGCGCTGTCCGCCCCCGAGCAGCCCTAACAGCGCCTGCATGCACAGTGGGAAGGAGTTCGCTCAGCCGGCTCGATGCTCTGGGTGCCAGGCGGCGTGTCGCCTGCCCATGCTGATGCGGTCCTGCTGATGGTGGATAACTTGGGTGATGTGAGGTAGTTTGAGGTCAGGCCTGCGCGCAGGAGGCGGTGAGCGCGAAGCAGCAGATGGAGGACGCGATGATGCGCATGCAGGCCAAGCGGAACGCCGCCGACGACGCGATGTATAGCGCCGGGTAGCACAATGTACAATGTACAGCGGCGGGTAGCGCCGCGCGCGCCGCGTGCGCCTGGCATGCCCTCCCTCGCTGCGCGCGGGCTGCGGCGTCGGTCTTGTGCCACAGCTTGTGGGTCCGCCGTAACGCGCGGCTGCATGGCTGAGGCTGTCACTTCAGGTGACACAGCAGTGGTGAGCACACTGGAAGGGCCACGCATGGAGTCTGGGTGCAGGGTTGTGGTCCCTGTGCTGTGCTCCTGCCTGCGCGTCCGTCTGGAACTACAACGACATGGTGACTGCATTCTGCACAGCGGCCATGATAACACTGTATGGAGACGCAAGCAGACAAGCAGGTCAGCAACCAGCCAGGACCCAGACGTAAGGAAACTGAAAGAGACGTGCATGTCGTACGCTACTCAAATACATCCCGCCAATGCCTTCACCCAGCAGCCCCTTGCTCCCTCAGCTACTGGTGGCGCTCGAGCATCAGCGCCTTTGCAAACGTGGCAAACGGCACTGGCAGGCCGCGCGGGTCCCGCGTGGCCAGCCGCTCCTTGTCCAGGCTCCTTGCAACGTCCGCGGCTGTGGTCACCCGCTCGCACTGCACCTGCCCCGCCCGCTCATGCGTGATCTGGACCAGGATGCGCAGGTGCGACACGCGCTGCTTAAGCTTCTTCGACATGCGGCCCTCTTTCCAGGCGGTCGAGATGGGGATGCGGCCACACGCCGGGTCCCCGTCCGTCCACTCCTTGAGCACGGTCTGCATGCTCGCCAGGCCGGACAGCGTGGGCAGATGGAACGGGGCGCCGCCCGCCGCCGCACCCCCTGCAGCGTCTGGGGCGGCTGGCGCGCAGGCCGCCACAGCTGCAGCAGCGGCGCTGCGAGCTGGCGGCCCCTCCGCGCCTGCCCCGCCGGCGCCGGCCGCAGCGGGCGCTGCAGCGCCTGGCCCGCCGAGGGCGCCGGCCGCGCCGCCGCCAGCCGCGGTGCGGTCCGCCCACCCCGCCTCTCCGAGGCACGGTCCACGGGCCGCGTCGCACGCGTCTGCCGTAAAGCGGAACACCCACCTCTCTCCAGCCGGGTCTGGAAGTTCCGCGCTTCCACATTGAACGCCCGCCGGCCGGGGTCCTGCCCATATAGCAGCCTCGCAAGCACCCCTCCATCTGCCGCCGCTCTCACGGCCAGGCCCACTGCGCTGGCGACATGCATGGCACGCCAACCTGCCTCCGTCTCCGTATTCGTGCCCGCTGTCCTTGCTGTCTGCGGCGCGGTGTCACACGATGGCGGCGCGGCTTCTGGCCTGACACCCTCTGCTTCACGCTCCATCGTCATCTCACGGGGGCGCTTGCTTGGCGGAGGTGCCGCCGCCGGCGCGCCTGTGCGCGGGGACAGCAGAGGCGGCTGCTCATCTCGCTCCCTCAACCCGTCACCTGGCCAGATACTTTTGAACAACCGCTTGCAGCGCAATGCCCCACGGAGGGGCTGTGGCTGCCATGAGGCTTTCTGCATCACCCCTTGGCTCTCTACCATGGCTATAGAGGGCATAGACGTGTAGCGCCACTGCGCACATGCTCGCCCCAGCACGCACGGCGTACCTAGTGCAGGCGCAGGCGGAGGCGCCGGCCCCAGCGCTGCCCCTGCAGCTGCTCCACCGCTCAGCCTAAGCGCAGGCGTGGGCGCAGTCACGAGCGCCAGCGCGGCCCCCACAGCAGCGCCGCCGCCCGCAGCTGACGCTGCTGCGTTCGAGGCTGGGAGCGCCAGCGTGCCACTGTCCGCTAGGAGCTGCGACGTTGGCAACCTGACGGCCGCACAGGCGCAATTGCCAACCGCTAGCGTGCCTGCAGCAGCTGCGCCGCCAAGAAGCCCGGGCACAGGCAATGCTGGCGTGGTCTCAGTGCCAGCGCTCCCCGCTCAGTCGCCACACTGCCTGGCCCTGCCGCTCAGCGTACGCTGTGTTTCGATCGGCGCTGCAGCCACAACATTGGCATTGCCAGCCAGCGCCAGCTAACCGTCACTGAGGTTACCTCAGCTTGGTTTTTTTGTATAGCCCATTGGGGGCTCGATCTGTACGCCGCTGTACACCCATCGGGCCCTGCGCTGTTGAAGCTCTGTAAGCTACGCGCGTTGTAGCTGGCACACAGAACACGCGTCTTCTGCTTTGCACTGCACAAGCTGTTCACTTGTAGAGCAGAGGGTGTGCTGATATCAAGGGATGCTGCTCTGGCCTGACTGCGCTTGGGTCACTATGAGACAGGCGACCCCTTGCATAGGCTGAGCTGCCCCACAGGCTGATGCCCGCGCCTCCCACGGATGTTTTCGCTGCTGTATGGCCTGTGGGAGTACATTTTTCGCAAGGAGGAGCTCAGGATCCTCATCACCGGCCTGGACAAGTCCGGCAAGACCACCCTCCTGGAGAAAATAAAGGTGCGGGCGCGGTGCTCATGGCAATGCCGCCAGGACTTCCCGTTTGCCAGCGCCTGCTCTTCATCAATTGAACGTTTGACCTGGACCTTTGAGAACAGCTCAGTGCACTTGCGACTTTGCGCATACCTGCAGTCGACGCAAGCAATGGTGCACCCCCTCTGGCGCAGGGCATGTTCAGCGGCCTGCCAGGCCTGGAGCCGCACGCCATCCTGCCCACGGTGGGCCTCAACGTGGGCCGCCTGGACGCCTTTCAGGCTCAGCTGCTGCTGTGGGACCTGGGCGGCGCGCCGGGGCTGCGGTCCATCTGGGACAAGTACTACGCCGACACGCACGCGCTGCTGTTTGTCGTGGACTCCTCGCAGCCTGAGCGGTGCGCGACAGAGTCAGAGGGGCAGGCGCGAGAGAGGCGGTGGCGCGACAGGGGGGCAGGTCACCTTTGCTGCAAGCAGCACAGTTCACTGGGTTCGATTTCCGGCTCGAGTTCTGTGGTATTTGTGAGCTGTTGATACCGGGCTGTTGATACAGGGCGCAATGTACATGTGGAGGTCTTCATTCATCACACTCCTCCTCTGCCTCTCTCTGTCACCCCATGATCGCCCGGCATGCAGCGCCAGCAGGCTGGAGGCGTGCGTGGCCCTTGTCCAGGTGCAGCGCACTCCAGGGTGCCCTCCCTGCGCCCTGTGACCAAACCCTAACCCTCTTTGAGCCCTGTGCATGCGGGCGCCGGCAGGCTGGAGGAGGCGCGGTGCGAGCTGGAGCGCGCGCTGGCCTCGCGCGAGCTCTTCGGCGCGCCGCTGCTGGTGCGCGCGCCGCGCCCTCCCCCGCCTGGTGCCAGGCGGCGCCGCTCGCACGCAGGAAGCGCCGGGCCCAGCTGCAAGGCGTCCTGCGCCCTCCTGGTGCCAGACCAAATTGCTGCGCTGCCCTCTTGCCAGACCAATGCCGCACCAGGTTGGACGCCATGCAAGTTGCTGCACAGAAAGCGTGCGGCAGCCGCGTGCACTGGGCATCACCACACTGGCGGGTGCAGCACTGATGGGCGCTGACACTGACCCTGGCGGCGCTGCCGTCACAAGCAGCACATGCCGCGCCGACTGCACCGTGTCTGCTGCAGGACACACCACGTCGCCGCCAGTAGAGACCAGATCCGCGAGAGTGCGCCGGCGGTGACGTACGCGCGGCGGGCTGTGCGCGCCTAGGTGGTCGCCAACAAGGCGGACGCGGCGCCGGCGGGCGCGGGCGCGGACCTGGCGGCGCGCCTGGGCGTGGAGCGCCTGGAGGGCCGCGCGCACCGCGTGCAGGCCGCCAGTGCGCTCAGTGGCTCCGGCGTGCGCGAGGGTCTGCAGTGGCTGGTCGAGCAGGCGCGCGCGCTGTCCCTAGGGTCCGAGGGGCGTGTCCTGGGGGTCTGTCTGGGGGTTTGCCTGTCGGGCGGCCAGCACGCGCGGGCCCAGGCGCGCGCCAGTTGCGCGCGGTCGCGCCGGCCAGCGGGAGACCTGGCTGCAGCAGTGCCTGTGCCTGTGGTGGCCGCCGTCCTGTGTTGCTCACCTTCACCACGCTGCGTCAGCCCTGCTGGTGCTTGGCAGCAGCGACATGTGGTGGGGTGTGTGATGTGGTTCAAAGTGGGGTGAGCATGGCCGTGTACGCAGGTGCGGCGCTCGGACCGGGCAGCGCTCCTGCAGCAGCGCGCGACGCGCGCCTGATGTCGCACGCCCAGGCGCTGCCAGGCCGCACGTCGGGCCGGCGGCGCGGAGGCCGATCCGGATAGGCCATATTGTGCTGCGGCGCTGTGATGCCTGATGGCCGGAACCACCGTCCGGCGCATGCATGGTTGCTGGCCTGGTTGCGGTTGCGTTTCGGGTGCTGCGCATGCATCGAGTGCGTGCGCTACCGCCAGGTGCATCCTCCGTTCCCAGGCGGTACGGGTCACTTTGGCAACACGGGCGTGCCGAGGAGGACAGCGTGTCGTGTCAGCTGGGACAGGGAGCATGTGCTGGTGGAGAGAATGTCTTGTCCATATTTGCGCTATTGCAGCCTGTACTTTGCAGGAAGTGTGTCGGTCGTCAGCAGCGCTTGAGCGGAATTCCCAGAGCGGCGTACAGACTTCTGGTGGCAGAGCTTTGGGGGGTCGGGCACTTTAGACCTTTGATCGCTGCCGGCACACTGCCAGGACCCAGCGCATGACTTTTGTGCAGTAAGTGCGCACCTCACCGGTGCAATTAACATATTGTGACGCATGCATCAGATGCATCGCATCCAGCAGCATCTACAGCCATGGAAGCGCAATAACTGCTCGACCTTCACACAACCTGCGTCCTTCCATCTCACCGCCCATGAGCGCACAAACCACCAGGTGTTGCGAGCTGACTGATGACGCCACAGCACCCCTGAAGACCCTGTCCAGCTTGAACAGCGGGCCTGCCATGTGATGACCTGTTCCGCGCGGCCAACACCAAACCAGGGTCGAGCCGCGTGTGGACGGCGCGCGTGGCCCCAAACCCCCAAACCCCCAATCCCCCAAACCCCACGCTTCCAACTGCGCCGTCCGCGCCCGCCCTGTCCATTCCCGCATACAGTGCTCAGGGCCCCACCTCTGCACCTGATCCCAGCCGGCCGAGCCGGCCCAGCACGCTGGCAAGCGGCGAGGCGGCTGCGGGCGCAGCTGCGCTCGGCGGCGACGGCGCGCGCGCGGGCCCTCCCGGCAGGGCGCCCCCCGCCCCTTGTACAGCGCGTGGCGGGCGCGCGTGCGTCAGGGCGGCCGCCAGCGGGGAGGCGCCCGCCGGCGATGCCGCGCTGCTGGGCGGCGTGGCAGGGACGGTCTCCCTCCCTGACACGGGCCCCTGAGCTGATGCGGACGCCGATGCTGACCTGCGCGCGCGCAGCCGGACCAGCGCGGCGGCCAGCGGCGACGGCTCCCCGCGCGGCACGGCGGGCGCCGCAGGTGGCGCATGCGCGGCCGCGCGCTCCCGCTCCCTGGGACGCAGGCCATAGGTGGACAGCCGACACAAGCGCAGCTGCCCGTGTTGCAGCTAGGGAGGAAAGCTGGTTCGGGCCAAGGCTCACTTCATGCATGGTGTGCCGTTCGATCGGGGTGACACGTCCTTGCTGTACGGATCACTGCAACACATCGCTCCGGTGCACGAACAGAGAGCCACAGTGCTGGCCCGGCAGTAGCAGTGCGCAGGGGCTAGAATGCTAACGGCGTTCCCTGAAACAGGACGCTTTGACAGTTTCAGGCGGGCAGTTTGGCTGGGGCGGTCACCTCAAAGCTGGGGCTCATCAGCAGCAATGTTGATGGAAGCAAGTGCTGTCTAAATACCGGCAGGGCAGAGGAGCTAGGCATGGCCGCCGCGCGCGCGCCTGATGCTGCTGAGCGCGCGCGCGAGCGCAGCGGTCGCCGCGTCGGCGGCCGGCGCGGCCAGCAGCGGCGAGCCCCAGCCGCCGCGCGGGGTCGCGGCGGCGCGGGGGGCCCCGCCGACGGGCTCCGGCCCGTCCGGGAAGAAGGCCCATGCGCGGCTGCTGGACGTGGCCGGCGCCGCCTGGCGGGGCAGAGCCGCGGGAGGCGGGCCCGGGGTCGCATGCAGGTCGTGGGCAGGGCTGGGCGCCGCCGCATGCGGCCGCCATGTCCCACCTGCGAGCGGCGCGCGCGCACACGGGTGACATTCACGAGCCGGGGCATGCGCCTGCCTCAAGCTAGTTTGCTTACCTGCAGAGTACTGGAGCAGGACTCGCATGTGCGAGGTGGTCATGAGATGTGCTTGAGGGGCCAGAGCACGGGCGACATGATTCAGATGACATGTCCGCAGGCTGCAGGAGTTGCAGCGTGTGGAATCGTAGGAACGGGCACAGGCAGGGATGAGGCGCGGGCGGCACGCAGCTCCTGTGCAGCGACAAGATGCGTCCGGGTCTGCTAGCAATGCTGGCGTGCGGGCGCGCACCGGCCGCGACCGCGCCGAGCGCAGAGCTTGACGACGCCGTGGTCGAGCCGAATGCGCCGCGGCCAGCGCTGCCGCCGGCAGCGGCAAGCTGCTCAAAAGCCTGGCGGTCGTCCTTTGGCGCGGGTACAGTCGCTGCAGCTGCGGCCTGGGCCCATGCTGCGGAGCCAGGGCCCGCAGGGCCTGCGGGCGCGGCCGCGGTCGCCAGAGCGCTGGCCAGGTTGCGCAGCGCGCCGCCGCCCGCCGCCGCCTCTGCAGAGCCGCCGGGGGCGCCCGCGCGACGCGCAGCCCTGGGCTGTGACACCGTGCGGACCCCGACGCTCCCACTGCCCTCGCCCGACGCGCTGTCCCACAGCGCGCCGCGCGCCGCGGGCCGCGCCGCAGCCCCGGTGTGCCCGCCGCGCGCCGCTCCAAGGGACAAGCTGGCGCCCTGCACTAGGTCGGGCTCCGGGGCGACGGGCATGCTGCCGGCGCGCGGCGGCGGCGCGGCGCGCGGCTGCGGCGCCGGCTGGGGCGCTGCGGCAGGCCCTGCCGAGCGCGCGGCGCCGGGCGCTGCGCGCGCGCGCGCGAGCTCCGCGCGGCAGGCCGCCAGCTCGGTGCGGCACACCGCCAGCTCCGCCGTGACCTGCAGGCGGCACGAGGCTTCAAGGACGGGTGATGCGTCTGCTGTGCGATCTTTCTCACTGGCGCGCTGCTTGCAGCAGGAGCATGCTGCACGCAAATGTGCCGCCGATGTTTTCGCAAGCCGGTACGGCGCCAGTGGCTGCACATGGATGTGCCGCACGCAGCCATAGGTGCTGGGAGGAACTTGACGAGGGCTGCACATCATCGTGCCGTGCCAGGCTTCACCGGGGGGCGAGGACCATGGTGCCCGCGCAAGGAGCGCAGGAACGCCAGCATCTGGTGCAGGCATGAAGTCCAGACATGCCCGCATAGGGTCGGGTTGATTGCCCACGTGCATGGCGTCGCGCCGACCAGCACACCTGGGCGAGCCGCTGCAGCGCCTGCGCCAGCTGCGCGCCCAGCGTCGCGCGCGCGGCGCTGGCGGCGGCCGCCTCCGCGCCCGCCGCGCCCAGCACGTCCGCCAGCCCGGCCGCCTCGGCGCGCAGCACCTCCGCGTCCCTGGCCGCACGGCATCTAGCCCTATTGATTGTGCTGATGAGTTATCTGGGTACTGTTGCACATAGCACCAGGTACTGCAGCACACAGCACCTCCGCGTCCCTCACCAGACGGCCCCGAGCTCTGTGAAGATTAACATAGGTATCTGGGGCCCCGCCTCTCAGCCCGCCCGCTATGGCGCGCAGTGCCTCTGTGCCCCGGCTGAACATGCGTCAGGCGCCTTGCGCAGGCACCGAGCTCGCCCCCGCGCATGTTTGCTGGACGTGGCTGCCTGGGCATGCAGCATGCCCGCGTGCCTTCCGGCGCGGCACTGGGTCGGGACGAGCGCTGCTGGGCTGCTGTCCATCTTGCCGTATGCCCAGACCCAGCTCGGTCTTGCACTGCGGAGCAGCCAGGTACCAGTGCACAAGGTCCTCAGCCCGCCCATTCGCACCCATAATCCAAACAAAGGAGCTCTCTCGCGGAGTTTCAGCGCAACCCTCAGTGCAGGGCACCTGTCACGGTCGTCCAACGCGGCCTGCGCGGTCCGCAGCGCCGCCGCGAGGCCCCCGCCGCCGCCCGCGCCCGCTGATAGAGGCATGCTAGCTTCTCCGTGTGGCGTCATGCTTCTGCGGCCGCGCACTGCGTGTGAGCCCTGGGGACGAGCTCTGTCACTCCCCTTCAGCCTGTAAGAGTGTGCGCTCGCATGGCTGATGCGTCACAGATGCATGGCAGCATTCTGCGCCCGTGTTGTCCGAGAACCCAGTCAGGTCCGGCGCCGCACACACACACACACACACACACACCCTGTGCAAGTCTGCCCGTTGAATCTGTTTGCCCTGCACGGGGCGCCTGCAGGGCCGCACGTGTGCACGGCGGGGCTGCTGAGCGCCAGCCGGCACGCTAGCGGCGTGCCGGCCGCCGAGGAGGCTGCGCCGGGCGCGCGCCCGCGCGCCAGGCCCGCAAATAGCGCCTGCGCGCCCGCAGCAGGCGGCCTCACGCCGACCCTGGCTGACCAACCTGCTCCCCATGTGGCAGCCCTTCCCTTTGCCCTTGCATGCACCCTTGCGCAAAGGCGCCCAGCTGGCCCGGATCGAGGCCGCAGGTCCCTGCATGCTCACTCAGGCGGTCTCTTGGCCGCGCCGCCGGACAGCAGATGCAGCGCAGCGCGCCTCTGTGTTAGTAAAGCGCGGCGCGCCGAGTTTAGAGATGCCGGCCGGCGGCAGCGGGTGGGGTGTTTGAGCGCGCGCCCCGCACCTGTACCCGCTCCTCGGCCGCGCGCAGCTGCTGCAGCATGGCCGCCGCGCCGGCCACGCCCCGCTCCACCTCGGCCGCGCGCGCGGCAAACGCGCACAGGCGCTCGCCGGCGGGCGCTGGGGTTAGGATAGGGTTTGAGCTAGGTGCCCTATGCCCGGCGGGCGCGCGCGCGGTTGCGGCCGCGGCCCCGCCCCGCTCCGCCTCCGCATCTAGGCCCGCCTGCGGCTCCCGCCGCTCCGCGGCCGCCGCGGCGGAGGCGGCCGCTGCTGGGGCGCCGCCCTCGCCAGCCTTCGCGGCCTGCGCGGCCTGCGCGGCGTGCGCGCCCCGGCGCGTACCGGGGCAAGGCTGGGCGGGCGCTGCTGCCGCTGCGCTCTGCTCCGCGTCTGCTGCCGGGCTGGCAGATGCGTGCGCAGGTGCCTGGCGCGGCGCCGCCTCGCGCGGCGGGGCGGGGAGGGCCGGCGAGGACGGCCGCGTGGCGCGGGGCGCCGTGACCGCCGAGGACGGCTCGCTCGGGTGCCCCGCACCTACGGTCGCATCCGGGCGCGCCGGCGGCGCAGGGCCCCCCTGCAGCGGGCGCCACCGCGCTCAGGCAGAGTGCACCGCAGTCTGAAAACGGCATCCGGCTGCTACCCCAGCTTGCCATGCCACCCTCTACGTCCTGCCAGCGCCCCCAAGCTCGTGCGCCTGTGCACCTGGTTGTCTTTACGCAGGTGGTTCAGAAAAGCTACCGTGCACCGTCCCTTGTCTGCCAGACGGGGCGCCTTACCGCATGGGCCGCGCGCTGCAGGGCGCGGTCCGGCGTGCGCTCGGCATTGTCGCCCGGCGGCGCGCGCTTGCGCTTGGCCGTTGCCGCTGCAACAGGCACGCAGCCGGGCGACCCGGGCGCCCAGCGCTGGGGCGCCCCCCGCGCCGCCCACGG
>JAABUH010004441.1_pt1 | contig 11387 bp, 6 predicted proteins | sample 5559121 | NCBI WGS metagenome assembly JAABUH01 (sample SAMN10711871, study PRJNA513364) | rock metagenome | isolation source: Antarctica rocks | place: Antarctica: Victoria Land, Battleship Promontory nord | collected 2015-12-28 | reverse complement strand
AACGGGCAGGGCCACTGGGCTTTAAACGGCTGCGTGGGGTCTTTGAGGCAAGAAAAGAAAAGCACCGTTCGTAACTTGCTTAAGTTGGCATCATGGCTGGAGGTAGCACTTCGTACAAAATGTAGTAGAACATTTGAAGTCTCCACTGATCAAACCAAATAATCTCTCAACTGCTCACTTATGCTTTTGCACCTTAAGCCGCTCAACCTGAAATGTTTAGGAAGACTGAGAGTATTACAGACAGTATCTGGCTGTCCTCCCTTACCTTTAACTTGAAACAGTGCTAAGGGATTGGCGTGTTAGCTCAGCCACATTAATTTTTCGACTCCAATTTTGACTGCCTCTACCAATACCTTGGCCATCCCCTCTCTCCTAGTCTTTTATTCTGTTTGACTACCGGTCCCCAATCTTGACTCTGACACAGGGAGCCAAGGTGAGATAATTAGAATTGTTATATTTGATTGTAACGAAACATCGTATTAATATCTCGTAGACGAGCCGACCATATTTGACGAAAAGAACTTGAAGGATGGCGATCTCGAACTCCCTGAGCTTGAAGTCTTACAATCAGAAATTGCAGTTTAGTAACATATAAGTGAATTGGTACGCCTAACTATCTAAAAGGGGTGATCTGCCAAGGAAGATAACTAACTAGACCTAAAATAGTAAAGCACGAGTTAAGTAAGTAAAACAATAATATAGAATAATCGGTTCGATCTAAAAGCCTGAATTTAACACTTACAGCGCGTTTGTGCGTTAGTTCTGGCTTTTTTCCCTAATACTTCGGTTATTCCACTTCTGTTTCTGCGTATATTAGTTTTAATATTACTTTCTGTGCAGTTACTTTTAACATTTTGAAGGCTGGATTTTAAGCGCCTCGAAGAAAAAAAACCAATTCTGGCCATCTTCTTAATCACGTTATATTCCTAGTCTTTTAATCATAGTTGTTTCAATTTTTGTTTATCTAATATTTACTAAATAGGTTTAAACGCTAAAAATAAAGACATGTTCTGGTATTTTTTAATCCTTACTCTTTTTTCCCGAAAGGTTACAATAAATATAGTTAATAGTAATAGCACTCCTTGTCTGAAGACACCAGTCTTAAGACATTATACGTCTGGAAACGGTCGTACTGTGAAAGGCAGTACAGTGAAAGGCAGCACTGCAAAAGCCAGCACAGTGAAAGGCAGTACCGCAATAGCCAGTACTGTGAAAGGCAGCACTATAAAAGCCAGTACCGCAATAGCCAGTACTGTGAAAGGCAGCACTATAAAAGCCAGTACTGTGAAAGGCAAGTCCCCCCCCAGGCTCTATGACTCATATTCTCGGCGCAGTCATGTTCATATCTTAGCTGAAACGAGTCTGGCGTCAAACTTAGAACTCACATTCTAGAAGCTTCTCAACCTCCATTTATCTTGTATATGTTCCGCTCAGAAGCAAGCCGCGTTTTACCGTAAAATGACCATCCTTAACAAGATGAAGGAAAGTGTTCGGTAGAGTGTTAGGACTAGGGGTTGAATAGCACGTGTCGAAACCCCTAGGGCTTTCCAGCTAGGAAATCCTTTGTCCATCCATGCAGCCGTTAGCCTAGGTTAGCCTAATTTAGCCTAATCTAGGATAACTCTTTGACCTTGGCAATAACCCGGAAACCCTATCCAATCCCGACACATCCGTAACATCAAGCTATTTTCATATAATTCTGAGATTGTTCTGAAGAAAGTGAGGGCAAACAGCTGACTCGAACCTTCAGAACCTCTAGTCCCCCTTCACTACCTCTGCTTCACACTTCGAAGGAACCAGATTCAATCATTAGACATGGTCGAATGCTTCAAAACAAGCTAGCGAAGGTTGATCATTACGATGAAATTGAATTCATACATATGAATTGATTTATTCGAGGTTCAATGACTGCGGCTCACACTCTCGATATTACAGTCAAAGATCTTCAGGGCATACAGGAAGCAGCTGCTTCAAAGGAAGGGCCAGCTTGACTGGGTGCTATCGGCAAGCGGAGGAAGGGCATGGAAAGTGGTAGAAGGGGTTGCCACCCCGTAGACCTCGGCATCGTTGCCACCGATGACCGCATAGACCTCGGCAGCTAGGCGGGGAATAGGGGGATAAATAGGTAGTCCCACCTCCTGTTTCTCCCTTCATCCTTCGAGATTCAGCCAGAAACTCGCTTTTGCCCCACCCACCCACTCCATAGACTCGGTCGCTTAGATAGAGGGAGTGCTTGACACCTCAGGGCGGCTTCCGGGGCAAAATTTAGCCCTAGAAACCGCCAGGGGCTGTCGGGTTTGCCCAAACAAATATAATATATATTTATAGTTCAAACGGAGTCGATGCCCGATAGGTAAACGCGATAGTCAATCCGAAACAGTAGCAGCAAAATTTGAAGTCGTAATAGTGAGCGAATGCAGAGAATTGGCTTCACTTAGGGCCAAAAAAGAGGAGGAGAAGACGGAGAGGGCCGAAAAACGGAAGGAGAAGGCTGAGTTGAAGAAGCGACCACCCGGCGTCGCAACGGCTGAGTTCCTACTTTCTTGAAGGAATATATAGAACATTCAAATCGTGGGATTAAATACCGAATTTGAAGTTATTCGGAGTTCAATTGAATTAATGGTTGATTTTCATGTTGGTGGGTTGCAAAAAAAACGACACCGAGCCGACGTCGTCATTGAGCCGATGGCCACTAGGGGGCCCCGCGCCGCATAGTGGTGGCCACGATTACCTGGCGTGCCTGGCAAACAGACTGTTCTCTCCTGCATGATACGGACATAGCTCCAGCTATAAGAAAGTGCGCTTCACATCTGCATCGTTACATGCCGAACGTACATGAACATAGCATCAGCACGCTATGAATGCATAATTGCTTAAGCAGCAGCAGCAGACGGATCAAACATCTGCCCCGCCAACCAGACCTTCTGGATGGACCTTGTATTCTTGATATCTTCCAAAGGATCCGCACTCAAAAGCACCAAATCCGCCCTCATTCCCGGTGCAATAACTCCACGGTCGGGGATCCGAAAATGCTTCGCCGGCAGCACTGTCGCCGCCCTCAACGCCTCCAAGTTAGTTAACCCTGCGTCTACCAGCAGCTCTAGTTCATGATGTAGACTCTCGCCATGCACAGGCGACACGGGTGCTCCAGGCGCCTTGTTGCAGTCTGTGCCTGCAAGGATGGGTACACCGAGCTTGTGCATGGCGCCGACGGCGGCTTTCGTGTGCTCGTAGGCTCCGCCAGGGGTTTGGAGTTTGTCGATACCCTCCATCATCGTCAGCGTAGGCACGCAGGTACGCCCGTCCGACACCATACGCGCGATGGCGTTCATCGCTGCTGTGCCGCCATCAAGCGCCGGTGCGAGCGGGGCGTGCGTCACAACATCGATGCCAGCATCTTGCGCCATCTTGAGCCCAGGGGGTGACATGGCGTGGGCGATGGTGAGAAGATTGTACTGTTTCGCTGTAGCGACGAGCATGTTCATCGAGGGTTGGTCGATACCACGGGTTGTTGGCCCAGAAGGGTCAGCGAGCATCTTGATGAAGTCGACGCCTTCGGCCACGCGATTGGCAACAAAGAGGTGTGCGGCCTCGGGGTCGGGCACCGAACCCTCCGGTGGCCAGCCCTGCCCTGGGCGCTGGTAGTAAGCAGCGAAACCGGCGGAGAAGACATCAGGCAACCCGGGCAGGTCACGTAAAGAGTGTAGCAGCTCGGGGGGGAAGCACTCCATGTCTAGGCAAGTGGTAATGCCGTATTGGCGGAGCTGTTCAAGGTCTTCTTTGCCATGAAGGTGCACATGGCTGTCGATGAGACCGGGGATCAGGATACCGCCTTTGCAGTCGATGACACGAGCGCCGCGGGGAATGGTGCCGATTTTGTCATCGTCAATAACAACGAAAGTTGGGTGGCTGATTTGGGTGCCATCAAAAATTCGGACGTTGGCGAGGAGCGTTTTAGGATTTTGTGCGTCCATGTGCGATCCGGGCGGGATCTTTGGACCACGCATGCTGTCAACAGGACCGGACATATTTGCGAAGGTGGTTTGTTGTGAAGCTTGCGGCTTGGAGGTTGAATATGGATTGAATATGGTGATCGTGCGAGGTGGCAGCGTTGATTCCGAGCGCTTGAATTTATATGCGCTGATGGTTTCGTGAAGGTCAGGACCGTACGAAGATCGTCACAAGACCTATCAGGATAGCATGCGGGGTTGTCGAAGATTGAAGGACATCCCCTGGCCGCTGACGGTTCCTCTAACCTCAGTCCAAGCCTACAGGTCCTTAACGGAACCCTTCCCCAACTCGGGGTTTCTATTAACAAACGCAATTCAGAGACTTGCGGTCTTATGTGAGCTTGTCCGAACCCCAATTAGCAGGAGATGCCATATATGATGAAATTACACTAAAGTTAAAAAGCTTTCACGCGGGCATACTCGTTGATCTCAAAGAGGGCAGCAGTGATGATTGAGCTGCATGAACAGGCCGGGGATAATTCTTCACCAAGGAATTACGAAACAACAGGATACTACGTACGTAGCAAAGGTGCTTAGGGGCAGAGGCAGACAGAGAAACCCCTTCTTAGGGGGCCCAGTTGCTGACGCTCTCCATGCCTCACCACCAAGCCCTGATGGTCAAGAGAGAACTCACCGCTCGTATCTGTGATCGAATGGCTTATCAAAGAGCACGTCCTCTCACGCTATTACACCAGCGTATTCGAGCTGCAGCCGTTTGAGAGAAGACCAATGTTGATAATGCAGACCTATCTGGCATGCCTAAGTTTTCTTTTTCACTTTCACGCACTGTCCCTGAACTCAACAAAATGTATGGATCTTCAAGAAGACTAACCGAATCCTCATCGCCTCAGCTTGGACCCCTCGGATCTCCGCCGAAACAAGCTGCATATATGTAGGCTGAGCGTTAGGCTGAGCGCGCTGAGATGCAAGGATTGCGAGCGTCTCCGAGTGAACGAATGCCCAAAACCCGGAATGGAAAGCGCTCCCGGGAGAGAACATGGATGTGATCGACTCCAACGTGCATCATGCTTCTTCAGGCGTCTACCTTACATCCATGAAATGCCCTGGCTCCTCCACCCCCCACATGTCGGGCTAGCAAGCCTACCAGAATCCACTTGTGTCACCTCGATGTAGAGATAGTACAAGGTACATCAAGTAGCGTGTTCTTTTACATTCGAAGCTCCCAAGACGTACCCGAGGTGTATGGTGAGAAAGTACCGAGATATCACATTCGTAGATCGTTTTCTCCATGTGGTTTCATCATGTGAGTACTACTTATACGACAGCCAACCACAATTGCACGTGTTGTTGTTTTGACCTTTCTATTCTCGTGCGTCTTCTGATCAGGCGCAGGGCGGCAACTAGGGAGACCCAGAGACCCTCCGCATCAGGTTCCACTACACGGTCTACTTTTGGGCAATTGTGCAAAAGGGCTATTGTGGGCGATGTAGCTGCAATTGTGCGATGACATCAATGCGGGCATGTGATCTAGAAGAGTCTGGAGAGTACCTTATGGTTGATCTGGTCTTCGCCGGTGGTTGGTGCAGACATCCGTTTGTTAGCTCTGTTGCAATGTCCATAGCAGAACTGTAGCTAGGGTTTTCCAGTACTGGCTATCTCTGTGCCACAGGCCCATATGTGCTTCCGTAGAGAACCATAGCTATATCAACTAGTATACACTTATCAATAGGGAAGCGAGAGCCTAGAGATGGTGCCAATCGCGCAATTTAAAACAACCGTTATACGAGCGATCTGTGGAAGCAGGTCTCTCGGGTGTACTCCTTGGGCATAACCTTGACCACAATCTCTCGTCTCTACCGACTTCGTAGATCAATCTCTCCATCGCGACGACAGAATTGGCGATGTTTATCTTTTTCTTACCTTCCTCCGGTCTACAACGCAGTCTGGGTAGCAGTCATGATTTCCCCTCTCTAGTAGCACTCGTAGCTTCAGCCGTTTGTAGAGTGTTGTCTGGTCCATCTGGTCGCTGCTCTGGCTCGCTGGACGCTATAGCTTCGGCCGTTCTGGTGTCTCTCTCCTGTGTATTCGAGCATCGCTCGTTGCCTGGTTGCTGCTTTGGCTCGCCTAATGCTGGTTCTTCGGCCGCGTTGATGGATTTCTCTTCACTACTCGAGACACCCATCCTCTTCGGGTTCTGCTCTTCAACGCGGAATGCCTTCTCGGCCTTTGAAGATGATGATTGTGAACCAGCCGCGTTCAAGGTTAGTCGACATCTGCGACGATGAGCAAGGATGGCGCAGGCCAATCCCAATAGCCACCAAGCAAACAATATCGGCAACGCGCGATGCAACTCCGGCGCAGGTCCATCCGACCATATGTAGGTTAAAATTTCGTAGGTAGAGTATGCTGGCAACGCGTATCCCCACCGGTAGAAGCCCGGCGTAATTTCAAATGGGCTGATGGTGGCCGAAATGTTGAGGAAGATCCAAGTGACGATGAAAAATGGCAAGGCCGGTTGAGGTAGTATGGATGCGGCGGCGTCGATGATGCAGAAATATATGTGCATCAGGAGCCAGAGAACCATCCATGTTTCCATGAACTGGTACCCATGTACGGGCCAATTTTCACGAAATGCCCAGATGTACCCCGTCATGCACAATGCTCCAACGAACGTGTAGACGGCAGAGACTGCGGCTCTCACGGCCCCACTGGTCTTGGGGGGCAAGTCATCGTAGAGTCTGAATCTGGCAGACATGCCGTTCAAGGCAAGGATGAAAAAGAATTGTTGCAGAATTGGCATCGCCATTGATATGGTGTTGTAGAACACCTTTGCCCCTTGGGGCATCGAGTTGACATTGATGGAACCAGCATCAATCGGGTCCAAGTAGACCTGAACAGCGGCCGGGTCGTTCTGTGCAAGGGTCGTCAAGGCCTGGGTACCATTGATTGAATTGTAGGCGACGCGAGTAGCGGCGACGAGCAGGGCGAAGCTTCGCTCAATTACAGAGTCTGCCGTAGCTGGATATCTCACTTCGTTCCAAACATACGTCAGCGCATCGGTAGAATTGTACGTCGTCGCGGCTGGTCCGCCCTGCAAAGCTGCTGACAGTTTTTGAGACGCGCCTGGCGATGTGAAGATTGCAGCCCAATACTGCCGATTACGGACAGCATGGATAATGGTGTCCGATGTTGGATACTGACTCGGTGGTTGAGTGAAAAGGGTAGGGAATGATGGAGACTTGAGGTGCTGATAAGCGGACGACAGAGAGCGACCGACAACTTCTCCATCGTAGTCAACCAGCAGTATGTGAAAGGCAGCGCCTCGTTCTGTTTGATGGTACACGGAACCGTAGAGATAGGCGAGGTTTAGCAACAAAAGCAGCAACACAGCTACCGCCGCGACCGCGGTGGCAGCGAAGAATTTGCGCAAAGGCATATTCTTGGGGTATGCATTGTTTGTGTTGCTGCGGCCAGACGAGGCCGGAGACTTTGCTCGGATTGGAGCAGAGGCCGGAGCAGACATCGCAATGGGGTTGAAGCTAAGAAGCATCCAAGGAAAGTTCCAGGCGTGGAGGACAGTGATCTGCCCTACGTGAACAATGCACTCAAGGGCAAATAGAAAGCGCAAAGAGAATGGAGCAATGCTGGATACTAATTTTTTTGGGGGGGGGGCCAGTGCGTAGTGTGTGTGAGAAAAAGGAAGAAAAAGGAAGAAAAAGGTAAACTGAGAAGAACACGAGGATGAATGTTTCGATATGCATCTCGGGCTGAAGGCAAGGCCGAGTTGCCGAAAGATCCGAGGGGGTGGAACACGAGAAGCGAGATGACAGTGGAGTAGTGGAGCACATGCAACATCGGTGGTACAACATTCACATCTGCATCTGCATCCGCAAATACATCTACATCGAGAGATCAAGCATGCAGAGCTCCTGATCTGATCGCGATGAACGAAGCGCCAAGGGAATTACAGATCCGTAAACGTAGAGGTTATTGTATGTTGTCTACTGTAGTACAGTAGTACAGTAGGCGTGTTGGATGGCGTTAGGAGCACCTCCGTAGAGCTAAAAGTCAATTTCTATCATGAAGGATTGAAGGGAACTTGCTTTAATGCTTCCGAGGGTTCCGTCCCGTAACCGTACTTTAGTTGATCCACTTAAGGTTGTCTTGTCCCGTACTTTAGGGTTTGCCGATCGTCCCGAATAATCCTCACCGCTCCGGGGGATTGGCCGCACGATCTTTTGCCCCACCCCACTACAGACTAGGTACAGTGCCTTATGCTGATTGCTGATCAATGCGCCATTTCCGCCGCGAGTGATTCGAACTTTAGCTGAACGTCACCCTCCAGCAAGTGAGCCTGGCTTTAACAACCTCATCGTCACGGAGACTGATCCGGTAGGGAAGCAGTCACATGGAAGACTACCCTTCATTGATACCTCATGCAAGATAGAGTCGAATCGTTCCCGAGATAAGTGAAGCAGTGAAGTTCCAAATGGCAAGCCAGATGCGCGCAAGTGCCACGCTCGAGTAATGAATTCGTGCTTGCTTCTGACCCGGTAAGATCTGTCTTTTCTGGTGATGACAGTGAGAACCCAAAAAATGGGGCATTCGACACTTGCATCCTTGTGGAGAGCTGTATCCCATGACCAACCGTTTCAGGAACGCAATGACAGCAGCCTAGAAGTCTTCTATAGGAACCGCCAGACTGGCCAATAACATTCTTTCATGACTTTGGTTCAGAGTCCAGCTCAGATTGTCCACATCAGTGTCAGCATCAACATCGGCGTCGGCGTCATAGGTTGATGCGGCTGGGCTATTTCTTGAAACTCGGCTCTTGCCAGCTACTGGTTACTATATGGCATATGCTTTCGCTTTTGATCGGTACCGCTTGGGCCATTGGCTTGACTTGTTGGCATGCGTGGAAGCACAGATACCGTGTCTACCATTCTGCTGTTAGCTCTCTATCTTCTCCTGTGTTGTCTTGTGTCTATCATTAGCGACATGTGTTCTGCTAGCAATTTCTGATGGCCGCATACGCCGAATGGCCCTGAATCGCAGGCATATTGAGTTCAAATGGATTGAGCCGAGCATCTACAGCATTGCTCATGCAGAGTAATGATCTGCTCCTTTTTTCGAACTGTTGGGAGAAATATCGTGGATTGCTGCCCTAATCGTGCGCGCGTGCGGATTGTGTTTCTGGGAGACAAGCTGCACGTCATATCAATCTTGCCTAAGACTGGTCCTGCAATGAGATCTTCGGTTTTAGAGAGCTCCACCGTGCCTGCATCAGATCATGCGTACCAATGCGATCGCTGCGAAACCATTTGCATTGATTGCAAACAACCTAAACAAGCCCGGAAAATGACCTCAAATTGATATAGTTGACCAAGGCGACAAGCATCTCCGCTTTTAGTGGGAGCATTATAAATGAGTGAAATGCTACCGAATCCCCATCTACTCATTGACACCCATCTGCAAATTCCTAAGGCAAGATGGCATCCCAGACGAGAGTCTTGCTATTTGGCGATCAAACTGTCGATGTCTACCCTGCCATTCAAGACTTGATTCGGCAGTCTAGACACTCGTTGACCTTGCAAACCTTCCTACAGAACGCTTGTGATGTACTTCAATGCGAAACCGCGAAGCTACACACACATGACCGAGAGAGATTTCAAGCTTTCGACTCAATCCTTAGTTTAGCCGAAGCTCACGTCAATGGACGCCTTGATGTGGTCATATCTACCGTTCTCCTCTGCGTTGCGCAGTTAGGCACTCTTATACTGTCAGTATTTCACGATCCAAGAAATTCTTCGTTAACGTGGTACTCATTACTCTATGAATAGCCACTCGGAGAATGACCCCAGCATCCTCGAAGCCAAGCCATCGTCCAAGACCTATATCATTGGTCTTTGTACCGGCTTGTTGCCCGCCGCAGCTGCCGCGACCGCCAGGTCCGCGGGCGAACTGCTCCAGCTTGCACCTAGCATAATATGCATCGCATTGCGGCTGGCGCTCGAAGTAGATCTTCGGTCAAGCCGGATTGAGGAGACAACGCAGAGTTGGGCAGCTATTGTGCCTGGCATCCCCGCTAATGAGCAGCTAAGCGCTCTGGACGATTTTCACAAGCAGACTGTAAGACCTAACATGCCCCGTCATCATTAGCATTTTTTTGGCTGAACATTTGTAGGACTTGCCCTTACATAGGCATGCATATATCAGCGCCGTGGCCGAATCATCGGCGACGTTAAGCGGGCCACCATCTACCCTCTCACATCTGTTCTCGTCGTCTCCGGTACTCTCGAAGGTCTCTAAAGTGAAGCTTCCTATTCCCGCGGCGTTCCACGCTCCTCATTTGAGGAAGCCCGACACCGATCAAATGATAGCTTCTTCTTCGCTTCAGGATGAGGGCCTGAAGTCGAATGTATACGTCATGTCCACCAATTCAGGTTCACCATCTACAGCTGACTCTCTAGTATCGCTACTGCATGAGGCTATGGACAACATCTTCCAGAATCCACTCCACTGGAACAAAATCCTTCAAGGGGTCGTGACCGACGTTGGCAATACTTCTGAGGTCACGATCCTAGCCCTAGGGCCTACGAATGTCTTCAAGTCTCTGTGCCGCGCGTTTGACACCGCCGGCATCAGAGTGCTCAACCATGACCCAGCGGTTCTACCTCCAAACCCGAATTTGCGCTCTGGCTCAGGTGATATCGCGATTGTCGGCATGTCTTGTAGAACGCCGGGAGCTGAAACCCTCGAAGAATTTTGGCACATCCTGGAGGGTGGCCGAGATCTCTGTACGAAGGTTAGTCTCTTCCTGACCCCGGCATTAGATATCTCCCCCTCTGCTTCTTCTTCTTCTTCTTCTTCTTGGTTGGCAAGTCATACTTATCAATTTGTAGATTCCCAAAAGTCGGTTCGATGTGGACACCCACTGCGATCCATCGGGGGCCATCAAGAATACGACCCTGACACCGTATGGATGTTTCTTAGATCGCCCGGGTCTTTTCGATGCTCGGTTTTTCAACATGTCGCCTCGAGAAGCTGCACAGACAGATCCAACACAGCGACTTATTTTGCTATCGGCTTACGAGGCTTTAGAGATGGCTGGTTACAGTCAAGAAGCCAGTCTGCCCAACGGACGAATCGGCACTTTTTTCGGACAAACGACAGATGACTGGCGAGAACACAACTCGTCGCAAAACATCGATTTATACTATGTCTCAGGCGGTCTTCGACCGTTTGGGCCAGGCCGGCTCAATTATTATTTCAAGTGGGAAGGGCCTTCGTATTCCTTGGACGCCGCGTGTTCATCGAGCTCGGTATCTGTCGAGATGGCCTGCAATGCTCTCTTGACTCGCGACTGTGATACCGCTTTGGCAGGTGGGGGTAACATAATGACAGGATCGGATATGT
>JAABUH010004440.1_pt1 | contig 11389 bp, 13 predicted proteins | sample 5559121 | NCBI WGS metagenome assembly JAABUH01 (sample SAMN10711871, study PRJNA513364) | rock metagenome | isolation source: Antarctica rocks | place: Antarctica: Victoria Land, Battleship Promontory nord | collected 2015-12-28 | reverse complement strand
CCCCCAATTACGCTTTTCAGCGATCATAACGGGAGCCTCCTAAGGCCCCAGCCTGGAGCAACTCTTCTTCAATGTGCATGCATCTTGGGCAACATGCTATCTCTCATCACTAGAGAATTTGACTGGCAAACTGACTGACAGGGCAGCAAAAGCCAAATGATATGGGCCTGAACACTTTTGCTTTAGACTATACAGCGCACATTCTGGACGCAGCAACATTGCTACATAGCACTTAATTGAAAATTCTGGTTGTAGCCAACTTCCTTGGAACTCTGCAATGTGGTCGAGCTGCTCCCAGGTGCAATTTCATGGTTTTCCGGACATGCCTGTCGTTCCAGCTTGTCCTTGCTGCAATCAAACTGTTTGTGTCGAGGGTACTGGTATGAAGTCCTCGCTCACCAGATTCACAGTACCCATGCTTGTCCTGGGGACAAAAGTGGCAATGTGTATGCCTTGGGCAATGGGTATAAACACCCAAACACTTCAAAGGCAAAAGACAAAGGTGAATATGAACTGCTGCAGGTCCAGCATCAGATGTACAGGTGCATTGCAAAGGAGTCTGCCATTTACATAGTCGTTGGTACGACATGTCAATGCAATGATGTGTTGGCATGCAGCCAAGACAATAACCACAGACTTGAACACATCTGATTCAGCCGTGATGAAGCAGCTCCCACCCTTTGTCCAAGCAGACTCCCCCTTTGTGATGACACATAGGAGGGATCCAACTACAGTGGTTGTCCAAGTTCAGCTCAGGCATCATCCGCAAATGTGTCCACCTGTTGCTGTCACAGTGTTGCCTTGCAGGTCAGGCATGAATGGCTGCAACATGCAGCCTGCCATAGCTGCATAGCTTGATGCTGGTCAAGCTGATGTTCCAGTCCATACAGGTCACGACAAGGTGTCTGTGCTGGCAATGGGTCCTGCAAACTCCATGGCATTTGACAACTGATGTCTGCTTCCTGGTATGTGCACTGACTTGACGGCTCTGTGCATGAAGCGTTGCCACCACAACCGCTTGCTTCAGGGTCTAGCGCTAGCATAAACAGGTCTCAGCAACTTTTTGCTGTACCAGTGCACCCAGGTAGTTTGTGCTAGCCTATGTTTATGTGTGAAGTGAAGTTCACAGTCTATGTTGTTCCCAAATGTTGAAAGCATGTTAGCTTGGTTAATATGTTTGCCAAATGCTTGCCGCAGGTGCTCCTAGACCTGTTGAGGGTTCTCAGCATATGCTGATATCTGCAACAACCCAGCCAACTGAGACACCTTACCTATCAGTGAGCCAGGACTGCCCACAGGTTGACAGCATGTCTGCTGGCTGGTAAAGTCAGTCTGCAGTTGCAGGGGACCATGCTACACCCCTAGTTCTGCAGCAGAGTGTGTCCCTCACCATCTTTCCTGCATGCATTGCTTGCACATCAATACTGATTACTAGATAAAACTTGTTGGTTTGACATAAATATCACATGTTGTCATCAGCTGCTGTGCAAATGTAGGGAGCAAGCTGGAGATCAGGGCCATGCTCTGCCGCCAACAGACCCCGTGCATGCACGTATGCAAAAGTTTGTTGCAGCTGGCAGCATTGGGTTTTGGTATTGTCATTGTTGCTCAATATAGCTCAATGACATCATACTTGTGAATGTGGACGCATCATTGAGATTGAGCTGACTTGCAGGGGGATTGAATTCTGTTGTCCAGCAAGAGCAGTCTGCTGACATCATGGACTTGAGCAGCCTGGAAACGACAGGTCTACAACAGCAGGGGCCCTCAACAGCTCATCAGCCCTCTCACAGCCACCATCTGAGTTCATGTGTGAGTATGCCTGGTCATGCACATATTGTTACCACACACTGCTGTGGAAGGCTATAAGAGTGGGGCAGTTTCATGCTCAGTAATACATCAGTTGTTCAAGCGTTATAGAGCTTAGAACATTTTTAAATGTTGTTGCTTGATGAGGAGGAGACCTGTGCAGCAACTTTGCCAACTCTGCCCAGCATTCCTGGCTCTCATCAGGGGAAGCATCTGTAGCTGGCTCTTCTATGGATGCTTTCATTGACTGGTGTGACTTACTGTAGTTCTATCTGACAGTGTGCACTGCAGAGGGCCACAGTCAACAGACAAGTGCAGGGCAGATGCCCAGCAGTCCTGGGGGTCAGCATTTGCAGCTGGCTGTTCTACTAAGTGGGTAGCACAGCTTGCAGTTTTGGCCTGTGCCTTTCACCTCTATTTTCACTTTGACACCAGCTTTGCCTTCACCAACATCAAAGTAGCGCTATGACCACTTTTGTGCGGCTCACTGCACAGAACACTGCATTGCAATTGGTGATCTGGTTACCCTCAATCGCAGCGTGAAGCAGCTTCACTGCTGTGTGCAACACCACTGTCCAAGCGCAATTCATCTCAAGAATACGGACAAGAGTTATGACAAGAGCTGTGATCAGAGAACGATCTGGTCAATGGCAAACAGAACTTAATGTCATGGTTTACACTCATTGCTTTCATTATGACTTCAGCGGCATATAAGTATACTCAATTATGCTACACCCAAGACTTGGTTGCCAAACTGTACCATCAACAATTGCCAGGTTTGCCATTCCTTTGCTCATTCAGGCAGTCACCCTTCGTGTATAAGCCTATCCTACAATCTTGACAGACTTGACATAGTCTGAAAATGAGCTGTGCTCGACTTGTAAAGGTGGCTTGTTCTTTCCCAAAGATTCATAGCCCATTGGACTGCGTAATCTTCTCATCACAACCTGATGGAAGACCGCATCCATTTGCTGAAGGTTAAAGCTGCAATGCTGACTCTGCACATCATCAGACATATGCACAGTCCTGCTAGGCTCATCTGTTGAACTGCTCGCATGGCCACCCATTGCATTGCCTACAGTATCTGATGAGCCGCGTCTGGTCATCTGCAATGTGTCCACATCCATATCAACATCATCCCCTGAGCAGCAACAGCATCATTGTAACAGACGGCTTGCCAACAGGGGCCTCTGGATCTATACAGTAGCTATTTACTGTGACCATTGCTGTATCCGTTACAATCATACAGCTTATACAGCAAGCATGCAGCATAGGAAATTACTCGTGAGTTTGAAGTCCAGCAGTGTTGTTGTGTCAATAGCATGACTCGAGCTCATGTATGCTATGCGGGGCATCACACTATTGGCGAACACAAATGTTGACACAGTTTGCCGTACAACAACTTCGAGAGAAGTGCAGCAACTGGTATACCAGCGTAGGGCCCACAAATTGTGAGCAAAAGCTCCTGTAACATGTTAGAAGTAAAAGCTCTTGCCTGTTTCCAATCCTGATGCATTGATCTGAAGACGACCCTTGTATTTGGCCATGGCTAGCTTCAGTATACGGCTCATGGTTGGTGCATCCAACAATTCTGTAATGACCTCTGCAACAGGCATCACCAGTGATGTCTGCAACATGCATGATAGCTTTACTCAAATTCAAATGCAGTAAGACGTGGGATAGACTCAAGGGCAAGTCGCAACGCTGCAGTCCTACCTCGTGTTATTGACCTCACATCTTGGCTGCCAACACCTGCAGAAAAAGAAGTCAAGTGGTGGCTGAAGGTGCTGTGTCCAAGTTGAGAGTGGTCTGAACCTAAAATGAAACACGCCTCAAACCACAGAAAAGGCTCAGAGCATACATTGAATGCTTTCAGAAGTTGCATAAAGAAGCAGGCAAGCAGGGTACGCCTCAAGCCACAGACAAAACCAAGAAGCTGTGTTGATTCTGCTGTACCGCTGTGTGGCAATGCCTTCTAGATATGCTGTGAGATCAACAGCAAACCCTCAAGCCACAGACATGGCTGGGAGGCTGCATTAAATATGCTCAGACACTATGCATCCAAGCTCATCCCTAACATCAACAAAGCTGAGATTCTGCTCTACTGCTGTGCAAACACAAGGCTGAGGCTGCCAAAGGATCTGCATAATGTCTTGTGAGTCAGCCTGAGACGTGACATGAAAAAAGTGGTGCATACCTTGGGAGCCTGCACGGGGTGTGAACACATAAGTCATACCGTCTGCTACCACATCATCATCTTCTAGAAGCAAGTTGGGCTTGCCCTTTGGTGACAGGCTACCTACCCCCCTGTTGAACTTGCGGCTGCAAGCATCCAACACCTTGGCTGCTGTCTTCTCTGGAGGAGTTTGCAGCTCAATAGGATCAAGACGTCCATCGTGAAGCTCAATTAAAATGCTTGGCATCGTTGTGAACCCTGCAAGCTTCAGCAAAACACACAGTACGGACTTGCAGCGCTACAGTCCGCGGGACAGCGCAAAACAATGATGTAACTGTGTGTAAACGTGGCCAGTCCTGAGGCAAACCTTCACGGTTCCAAGCAGGTCAGGCGCACGGGCTTGCCCTCTCGATGCTGAAGACTGCGATGGGCTTCCCGTCACTCCGTAGCAGATTACCCAAAACCTATATGATCGTGGAGAGCTTTACGAAGTAGACCAAAGGGTGCTGCTTACTTAGCACAGGTGAAGTACTCGTACAGTGTCTGAGTCAGCAGCGCACTTGAGGCAACCACAACGCAGGTTGCAAAACCACCGTGCATAGAGACGATCTAGAGCACCCTTGGGTATTGTAAGTTGCGTTGCTACCGCCATGCCGCTACAATCACAAGCGAGCACACTACCTTACGGCACTACCTGCTCGATCTGCCGTGCCCGCACGACTGCTCCTCACAACGTAACCTGTTGAGATTTGCTGTGCAGTCGGCGGGCTTGTGTAACTGGACTATGTCTTACATGGTTGGAACGCGTCTCAACTGTCTTGTAACTCTGCTCAACTCTCGTTATCATGTCTGGAGGATACCTATATACAAGCAAACAGGCCGCTACGCGTGCTATAAGACCATTACTAACCATACTAATATGACAAACCATTAGTCACTGCTCATGAATGGTGTGACTGGATATAGCTGAGGGCTAACACTTTCAACAATCTTTGGTCAGGCATATAGTTGACAGTCCATGCCAGAAGCAATGTTCTAGGTCTGACCACATTTACAATCATGGTTGCATTTCCCAGCATCATGCAGATGCTTCTTCCCCAAGGCAGAGCCAGTCATGGACTCATCTTCAAAGGCTCGCTAAGTGGCACAAAGTGGCCTGAACAATACCTATATGTCCTGTTGGGAAGCTCAGCTGCATGTACTTGAGCAGCCTGCTCAAGCAGCAATGAGAGTTCCTCAGTGATAGTCAACGTCAAAGGACCTGATCGCTCCCCTTTCACAGTCCTGGTCCCATCAGGCTTGACCACCAAGGGCTTCTTCTGAATCAGGCTAAGGGTAGGGTGCTTGCTGACCAGCTACTAGAAAGCAGTCTGACCAGGTCAGCTTGCCACGGTTGTTGCCTCGCTTAGTGGTTTCCCACATGAGCAGGATCAGCACAAAATCTGGTGATTTGTACTCAGGCAAGAGCCATTGCGTGCCAGACTGAAGAACCATGTGGAAGATGGTAAAGGTTGTCCACCAGCAGGTGCACCTTGCTGCTCTGCATGGGCACTGCTGACCTTCAAGATAGCCAGCCCTGCAAGCTTGCAGTCTGTAGCCAGAGCGATGCTCGTCACAAGAACAGACTCCATGCTTACTGTCCAGTGCGTTCCAAGCACCAAACCTGCCAAGCTGCTTGAACCCATTGGAGCAGCTGGACAGGCACTGGCTGACTCCACTGGCAGAGGCAACTACACACAAGGCGCTGCCAGCATGATGGGTTAACTAATGGCTCTCCAAGCACACCACAAGGTTTGCTGGGGGTGCAATTGAGTAGCGTTTTGCACCGGAGAGCTGGCAGCTGCTACAGCTGACTGTCAAGCTCTTGCAGAGCTTTCATTGATAGACTGCATCTCAGATACACTTTCCCAAGGATGCACTGGCTTGCAGAGCCCGGTGAAACGCCAGGATCATGGCTTATTGAAGCGCTTGATGGTGTTTGCCTCCCATACATCGAGGATTCTAGCTTGCACTTGCACAAGCCTTGCTGAAACATCAGCTGAGCAGATGCAGTGTTTTGACGCGCAACTGGGCTGCTGAGTTGGCTACAGGTCCTCAGTTGCATGGCAGGAAGCAACACATCGAATTGAGTACATCAGGAGGCAGAGCAGGCCAGAAGACTGCAGTCGAGCCATTAGAAGACGGGGGCTCAGATAAGGCTGTGTACGATCTGCAAGCAAAAGCATGGGGTGTTTACTTATATGTTGCATATACAGCTTGATGTGAACCATCTAAAGCAGACTCTGGCTTTAGTCATTGTGAAGCTCAAGTACATGCATGCAACGACCAAGGCTAGCAGTCAAAACAAGGTAATGGATTCAAATACTTCTACCATACAGACCACTAAGGTGCTGGTGAATGTCTTCAATGCAGGTGTGTCACACATAGACTGCACAGCATGTCACGTCCTATAAATGGTGTGTTACAAAACCAGGAAGAGTGCCACCTACTTACCGTTTCTATGCTATCATTTGAAATTACAGGAAACACTTCAACAATGCTGCAACATCCTTCTCTAAGCTCTTCTCATCGATGTTAACACCACATTGAGCATGCCCGTGGCAACGCCATGTATACTTATGATCTGTTTCCCACTCGCCTAAGTTGAAGTTGACAAAGGCAAGCCCCCCCGCATGGAGTCCAGGGTACATCTCCATGTCATATGATGTGAAAAGGTCATACACAAGCTGCTGCAACTTTGGATCTACCAGCATATCTGACACTGCCATATGCTTTGTCCCTGTTGCCATCTCATGGGTGTAGTCGACAATGCTGTACATCCACTTCTTGAGCTTCGGATGCAAATAAAAGACTAGCGCATATCTACAGCCAGATATTTTCCAAATAACATTGTCTTTCCTGACTGGATTGTTGCAAAGCCCTGAGCCACCAGCCAGCAATGGCACCTCAGCGCTGCACTTGTGGTCAGCTGTCAACGTATGTCGGACAAGAGCATCTGCAGACAGATCATGAAGCTGAAGCATGCAACTCTCTTCAGATGCCTAACACAAATGGTTGCAAGCCACAAGAGGGACTGCGACTTGGCTGGTGTTCAACAGCAGCAAAGCACAGGCATGTAGGCAAGATGTACAAGCAACAGTGATGTGTGCATACCCTTTGGTGGACTTGCAAAGGCCAGTGCTTTCTGTTTCTTATTTGAACTGGTGCCTTCTGGATCATTGCCTACAAGAAGCAGAGATCCCAATGAAATGCCTTTGAGACAAGATTGCAACATGATATGAGAATGCATGATCACTTCCCTCCCTGTTTCAGATCCACTGCAGAATAAAACCTTGGTAGGTGCAAGGAATCAAGCTACTCTAAAGGAGCAACCAAATGCACGCATCCCTCAAAACATGTCACTGAGTTGCTGAATGAGCACATGTTGCTGATTTGTTGGCCTTTACCAGTATCAGCAGGTGTGAGTTTCATAAACTCGCTACTACATCACTCAAGATTGCAGTGAACAAAGGTCAATTGTATCAGCTCAAAGAGAACATGGCTAGGTGCATTGGTGGCAAACATCTATGCAGAGACCTCTTCACCTGCATTTTCTGACTGACCCAGCATGCATGCATGCATGCTTTGCTACACACCTGAAGCAGTCTCTTGATCTGAGGATGTCGGCCCTGCTTGACCTCTGCGTCGGTCAGGCTGAAATCACAGCAACATCAGCGGTTTGTACATTTATGTTGTACATAGCGGTACATGCATGCTCACCTCCCGTCTTTTAACTCCAGCATGTGTCGCCACTGCACTGCTTGATGGCCCTGCTACACAAATGGTCTCTTGTGTCGGACATATCTGAACATTTACCATCCTACAAGACAAACATGTTGCACCTGGTTCATCTTGCGACGATCCAACTGCAGCTAAGAAGCTTGGCAGAAAAACTGCTGGTTGGTGCAGCTTCTGTTGCTGCTGTAGTGTATGACTTGGAGTCTTGATGGCAGATGAATCCAATCCACCTGCAACCTTGCACAGGTGAAAGGACATCCGCATGTATCTCTATCTGACAAATAAAGTCACAAGCTAACCTGCGGGGACAGAAAATGCTTTCGCTGCAGCCCTGCACAAACCCGGATATGCTGTGGAGGTATGTTTTGGAGCCCTGCTGATTGTCGTGCGAAAGCTTCTGTAGTACGTACAAAACTTTTCGTAGCTGCTTGGATCTAACAGCAAGGCTTTTAGCGTTTCGGGGTTGGCACGCAGGTACACCAGCAACTCTGATCTGCGATACTGGTTCCACGCAAAACTGATACTGCTGTCAAAGTAGCCATAGCTGGTTTGGAGATCTGGATTGTCCGCGACTAGTCCACGCAGGATGAGTGTCTGTCGGTGCCTCTCCTCGTGGTCGGCAGTCGGTGCACCGCTCAACACAACGGGGTAAAAACTAGGTCCAATAGCGACGTATAGATGATCACCGAAAGGCAATGTGCACCATGTCATGAACGGGACCTCACTGTTCGTTGCTGTGATGTGGCCAGCCGAGAAAGCCAGGAGAAAGAGGCTTCTCTGGAATCTGCGGACGTCCTCGAGGTCGCTTTAACCTTGTCACTTAGCGTGGGTCGCCAGCTCGATCCCGACTTTCCGCTGCATGGTGAAAGAGTATTTCTCTCAACCAAACATCCTGCAGTTGAGTTGAGTTCGTTGTGAACGCTCGAGGACGAGGGGGGAGTAGTTGTAACGTCTGGGATGCGCAAATGGGCAACGGCCGTACCCTTTTACTACAATACTAGACAAGCCCACATCAGCATCTACTATAATTTCAAGATCCACCATTTGCAAAGATGCAAAATGAGATCTAGCAAGTATTTAATCTCTGTTTTGTCTTCTGTAGAAATTTTTCTCAAAGAAGTGGTATTTGTTATTCCCTTTAGGGCCGCAACGATCTGTGGTCCCTCCAATTTTACTGGGATCCCGGGGTTGTTAGCTATAGCTCTAGCAACAAAGCGCTGATTTTGTCTACCAAATCGAACGCCTCGTCGTCAATAGAGTAGATAGAACTTTCGCTTATTTGTTTTAGTTGCTGAAGAAGAGCTAGTTAAGGTGTTTTATCAAGTTTTCGATGGCAAGTTTGTTGGTGACCGCACCAAACCCAGACCGGTACGATTGGTGTTCAGCTCGCTGATATATAAGCACAGCTTCCTGGAGTTTTCCAAGAACTTCAGGCAAGCAGGATTCAGGCTTGATGATGATCTCACAAAATCACAACAAGCTGAGCGAAAAAGTCTGAGCCTGGATTTCCAGAGTCTCAAAACCAAAGGGTACCAGCCTTACTTTCGAGGCTCGCTTCTGCAGTACTACAGCGACAACAAAAACCACACATGTGTGAAGGGAAAAGCAGACAGAATCCCAGCAGCTGCATGAATGTAGCTGTCACACATGAGGCATACTATGATATGGTATATGCATGTGGCCATATCCATGGATTGCAGACCTCCTGCAAGGTTTCACTTATCTCAGACAAGTTGTCTGTATATAAGTCTGTGAATGATGACGTCCATGTCGACATGTTGATCGTAACAGTGGTATCTGATACCTGGTGTCCTGCTAAGAGACTCTTATTTGTTGCAAATTTATGTACTTCCCAAGCACGGTGACAATTTCCCAAAAGTTTTCTGATGATGATTTTGTTTGTCTATGTTACCGTTTTGTCTGTTTCGTTTACTGATGAAAGACTGCAATTTAGTCAAATGGGCTAGCTGGCCCCAACGACTGTAAAATGTCAAGGTTCTATAGAGCTACACTACTCTGTGCACAGAAAAACTAGACTTTTGTCAGCATTAGTAAACCGTGACATAATACAGATAATCTCTAGCGTGATTTCTGTAGGTTTCTGGCCCAGACTCTGTAGCATCTGCTCTAGATCACTGTATACATACGTAGCATCAGGCCTAGATCATCTATGAGTCAGGCCTAGATAACTGTGGCTTCTGCCTCAGAGCACTGTAGGGTCTGCATGCAGAAGAAGAATAGTCTGTGTGCAGAGTTCTGTACGTCTGTGGCTGCAGAAGAAGGTTCTGGAAAAATCTGGATTATGATAGATTTTAGTCATGATCTGCAGATTATTAGTCATAATCCACGGATCACACCGCTCGTCGCAACATTTAAGGGCAAACAGGTAGGGTGGGTGTGTGGGTTAGGTAATCTTGTGCCATCCGCCAGAAAAAGTCTTTTCCCTAGCCCATTATTCCTGTTTTCCCCCACTCTCTAGGATAGGGTGGCACAGTGGCACAGAGGAATTAAGTACAGCTTAAGTACTAGAATCATGAATTAGACTGTGATTTAAGGTGGCACAAGTTTAGAACCCTGTGAAATTAGCCTGAATTAGCACGAATTAGCTTGACATATGGCACCTGCTTTTTCAATCTTCAAAACATGGCTTAGTAATAAAGGCCCTTTTGTAAGCATTACTCACACACTTACCCTGTCTGTTTGTGAACAAAGTCTTACATGACACAGAGGAAACCCTAAGGTCAGTAGTCAGTCAGGCAAATATATGTGAAGTCCTGTGTGGGGACGGAAGCGGAATCTGGCTTGCGCAAGTCTGTCTGTGTGTTCGGAGCGGAGCAGGTGCCAGGTATAGCTTCTACATGCAGAAGTCTTTGTGCGCATGATAGCATGTCGGCCTGATGTAGCTGGCGAAAGCTCAGTCTTGATTGCACACCGAGCTCTGTTCTTCCGGAAGGTGGGGTGGTGACGCAAGAGAAATGTCTGACGAAGATCGTATGGTCACCTCCGATGAGGAGGCAGACGAGGAGGAAGACGAAGATGAGGAACAGGGCTTCGATATGGCAAACTTCATGTTTGGAAATGTCGATAGCGATGGACAGCTGGAAGCAGACTTTCTTGACGAGGTGTGACTCGACTCCTGCACATTGGTTGCGCTATCAAGGCTTGGTACTTCTGACAGCACAGCAGTCAACATACTGGCACGATGTGTAGGAGGCTAAGCAAAGCCTGGCGAGTCTTCAAGAGGCGCAAGCAGGCTTGGATGTCTCAGTAAGCACAGCTTAGCTGCATATGCTGACATCCTTGCATAAGCTCTGCTGCTACAATTTTGTCAACTGTTGGCCTACGTCTCATTGCCACCTTGCATGCAGAGCCTGGCTGAATCTGGCCCAACAAATAGCGCTGCAGCAAACAGTGACCAAGCATCAAGGCCAGCTGCAGCCAAGGTCCCGCAGTCTGCAGTTGAAAAGATTGGTGAGTCAGACATCACTGAGGACGATGAGTGGCTGAACGAGACTCCTTCAGCTCCTTCAGCAGCGCCTGCAACATCAGCTGCTGCGGCTAATTTTGCTCCAGCCAACCGCGCTACTTTGGGCCAGCCTGCTTTCCAAGACGAAGATGACTATGATA
>JAABUH010004436.1_pt1 | contig 11392 bp, 10 predicted proteins | sample 5559121 | NCBI WGS metagenome assembly JAABUH01 (sample SAMN10711871, study PRJNA513364) | rock metagenome | isolation source: Antarctica rocks | place: Antarctica: Victoria Land, Battleship Promontory nord | collected 2015-12-28 | reverse complement strand
CATGGTGGCAGACCCTTGTCGGTGAGAGGCGCGGGGATGGCCCTCGAGTCATCCAGAAGTACAGAGAGTCCGTCTTGTTATACCAAAAGAGAACTAGCGGCATCGCTTATGGAGAATGGGAGTCTCTCTCTTGTGAAACTGATAGTTTAGAAATCAGTGATGTTGAAAGCCGGATAGTCGCCATGGCTTTGGAACGCAGATTCTGTATGACTGGAGGGGGCGCATGGGCTGGATTCCCAGGGCTGCCAGAAAGGATGAGCTTGTCAGTATACTTGCCGGCTCCACCCTGCCTGTCATCTTGCGGCGACTCGGCGATGACTTCCAGGTAGTGGGTACATATTATATCCATGGGATAATGGATGCGGTGCGAATGGAAAGCGTTCATATCCCAGTTCGACAGATCCGAATTATCTGACACACCGCTGTGATCTTTTTCCAACCCGTTTCGACTACATTTTACGGCACGTCGAACTTCAGGTCAACTCAACTAGTCCTTTGGGCACGAACTCGCTGCTTCAGATTGCTTTCGTCCAGGGCCTTAAAACCACGAGTTGGATGCAGCCGCAAGTACCAGAGGTATTTCCCATGTGCGTTCCTTCTCTTCAAGCTCCTGCCCACCTTGAGCTGGCCTTACCACATTCAGGCGGCCTGCATGGCCGCGAGTCCATCTCAATGGACCAACGTTGGAGTTTTTGGGAAGTTCAACTAAGAGTTATTCAGCGAGTCTCTCCACCTGCTTAAAGGTCGGTCATGAGGTCAGCCACTCAATGCCACCCAAGCTTCATCATCCTGGTTTGGCTCTGTCCAACAGGTACCGGAGTGTAGCTCTTTCCCTTCGGTGATTGCCGTCATTTATAATACTGATGCGCCAACATCACATCAGAAAATAGAGTGTTTTGGTGAATCTATGAAAGTAATGAGCGGTAGCACTTGTTATCGATTTGCAAGAATTCGGAATCATTTGAGAGATCGGAATGAAATTTACAAATTTCTACAACAAAGAGAGATTTATGGCATTGCACTTAAGGGGGATATGGCATAGTGATACGACAAGATTAGCAAGCGCAAAAATGGTCTCTTCCGATGTGGTAACATTCTTCAATAATGTAATTCACTACTTTGTCGTAAATCTGATGTCTTGTCACCTATTCCGTACACGCAAAGGTAGGTAGGTATTCGTGTCTGATGAGGAATCTCGGAAGCCGCCATGTCGCTTGCAGCCGGTCAGCCTTGAAGATCCCTGCCGAAATGTCATCATGCCGATAACTGTGGCACTAGACAGTATCGACGTTTTGGTGGAGGTTATCCTCATCAACCTATTTGAGTAACTTCTCCACGCTCAGCCTCCTACATCTCAGTCCCATACTCTCGCACAGGACATAAAGACCACTCTATGCGCTTCCCTTCCTTCCCAGTCATCGTCCGAACCTTTTATACTCTCACCAATACAACATCCCGCGCTCTACCTGCATCACAAAGAGCTTTAGGACCTTTTACCAGAGGAACAATCCTCAGGTCTATGCCCACGATTCCATTCTTGGGATCTTTGTTTAGTAGCGGTTCAAGTTCGAAAGACATGTCGTACTCGATTCAGAAGAGCGATGATGAGTGGCGGGCGGTGTTGAACCCAGGTAACTACCCTCCTGTCAAGGTTATCACATGGGCCTACTGTCCAGCTGTACTCCTGCTCCTTGAATAGACATTCGAGAGAGCTAACTCCATCTCAGAACAATTCCGCATCCTCCGCGAAAAAGGCACCGAAGCCCCTTACACCGGCGCCTACGACAAACACATGCCCTCAACCGGCGTTTACACCTGTGCCGCATGCGAGGCTCCCTTATACAACGCCACCCATAAATTTAAGTCCGGCTGCGGCTGGCCTGCCTACTTCGATGCCATCCCCGGCGCTGTTACGAGACATACGGATCGGGCTTTCGGTATGGCAAGGACGGAGATAGTGTGTAGTAAGTGCGGAGGGCATTTGGGACATGTGTTCAAGGGAGAGGGGTATCCGACACCGACAGATGAGAGGCATTGCGTGAATAGTATCAGCTTAACTTTTAAGAATGACAATGCGGCGGAGGGAGGGGAGAGTAAGGTTTGAGGAGACGGAGGTACGAGAATTATACCGCATTCTTGAGCCAGATGAATGAATATCGATAGCAAGATGATTATCATGTTTTTCCCCTGGCGGATAATGCCCTGAACTTTCCTCTCGATGCAGGGTGTGTAACCTTCGAGTCCCGCCTTATCTTGAATAAGCCTCGCTTATTCAGCCCTATAAGGCAGGGAAACAGACAACCCGCGTCAAGAAAGTGGATAATAATGATACGAAACCAAGCATGCCAAGGCAGCTACATTGACACCATCTGGCTTACATCCACCTCCATATTTAGTCCCTGAGCATATTGTAAGCTCCATAATGTCCAGAAGAACCCCGAACCCCGCGGCAGAGCGTGCAGCTCAAAATCAGCAAACAATCAAAACCTTACTGAAGCTTGAAGGCAATAAGAGCTGTGCCGATTGCAAAAGGAACAAGCGTGAGTAGAATTAACAACCTGTGGTTGTCTTCTTGTTGAGGTAGTACTGATGTCCTGTCTCCACCCAGACCCAAGATGGGCGAGCTGGAACCTGGGGATATTCGTTTGCATTCGGTATGCGGCCGCCCTCTAGAGACAAATTCTAGTAATCCTCACGGTAATTTTAGATGTTCTGGGATACATCGAGGCATGGGTACCCACATAAGTCGGGTCAAGTCTGTGGATCTAGATGCCTGGACGGATGAGCAGCTGCAGAGTGTGCTACGATGGGGAAACGCCCGGGCAAATAAGTAAGGTCTTTACAACTGGGGGAGCGAACAACGTCTCATTATTCATAGGTACTGGGAAGCAAAACTGGCACCAGGACACGTTCCTTCCGAATCGTAGGCCTTTCTTAGCACACTGCAAAAGGGGGAGACGCTGATTTGCTATTAGAAAGCTTGAGAATTTTATACGGACAAAGTACGAATCCAAGCGCTGGGTGATGGAGGGACCGATGCCAGACCCAGCGACTTTGGATGATGACGATGACGTCGTAAGTCTCCAGTCTATATCGCTGCATGTAATGGATCCAAAGCTGACATTCCTATAATAGCCCCTCAACGTTGTTCAGGAGAAGGCCAAGCTAGAGCGCTCATCATCGCAGCGAGCCTCGTCGGCTGTCAGTCAGCCGCATCCACCAATGCCGAGAGCGGCCCCAAATGTCGATCTGTTTGGCGACGTACCAGCACCGCCTGCTAGGCCTAGCACCACCGACGTTGCTGGCGGCCGTCCTCCGCCTGCGAAGAACACTGCTCCGCCCAAACAGTCACAGCCCGCAGATTCGTTGTTGGGACTTGACTTTTTCGGCGGTCCAGCATCAGCTCCTTCCGGTAGACCATCTAGCGCTACATCAACCCCTGGGACATCTAGCGGTCCATCACGACCTGATCTCAAACAATCGATTCTCTCGCTATATGCTTCAGCCCCGCCCCCGAAGCCGCAATCTGAGTCCCAGACTGGTTTCGGCGGCATGCAGTCCCCTCCAGCTCAACAACAGTCGCACCTCGGAGACATGAACGACGCCTTTAGCGGCTTAAGTTTCACTGCGACATCACCTGCTCCACCACAACCTCAACAACAACCTCAACCTGACCCTTTCTCCTCCTTCTCCAAACTCAGTACCCAACGCTCCACCATCGCCTCGCCGCAACTCACCTCCCCAGCGCCAATGGGTGGTGGAGGATTTTTCGACACGTCCCCCAAGCTACCTCAAAAACCATCAATGACATCAAAACCACCATCCCAACCCCCAATTCTTAGCTCCAGCTCCTCCAGCGCCTTTGGCGATTTTAGCTTTGCCACCACTACATCTCCTGCCCCCAAACAAACCACCACGAGTACCTCTAAAGATCTTTTCAACTTCTCCAGCCCTTCACCATCGAAACCGGTCGCGCCGACTTCGAATATCAACTCCGCGTTTCACCTCTCCACACCGGCACAGCCACCCCCGAAATCAACGCCCTTAGCATCCGCAACGACCACATCCTCCTTCTCCAATTTCTCAGCCGCCGACGCTTGGGGTTCCAACGACGCTTGGGCTACCCCTGACCCCCCTGCCCCCAAACCCCAATCCAGACCTACAGCGAAGGCCCCAGATAGCGATTTCGCCTGGGGCGCTGCCCCAAGCCTTACGACAACTTCTGGTACATCAAAGTCTGGCGCGCAGCCAAGCCCGCCAAAAATCGCACTGGATGAGGATTTTGGGGGCTGGAATAGCGCTGCGCCGGAAACCCCGGTTGCGCCCAACCCGCCAGCTCAGAAGTCGGGCGGCGGTGGGTTTGGAGGTGGGGATATTCTTGAGAACCCTTGGGGTTGAGCGAAGGGTGGAAGGGGGGTGGGAGGGTCAGACGGGGCTTAGATATGGTGTGTAGAGCTTTGAGCTCTTTGGGATGAGGGGTGTTGTTTGGCGTGGTAGGTTAGATAGGAATGGAAGCATGCACTCAGTACGTGAATAAAATTATCCGGGGAAAATTGTGGTAGAGCACCAATAATGTCTTAGGTTGAGCTGCTGCTCTACATCAAGATTACAAGTCCCATGCAATAGTGTTGTCAAGAATATAACCAGACTCCGTGTTGTACGTGTCATACGTCTCGCGACGTACCAAAGCGAATCACCCCACATAACTCGCACTCAGCTCTTCCTTCCCTCATTGAAAAAACCCACCAACGGCCATTAAATCCCCCATCCATCAACTCCAGGTTTGGCATTGCTCTTTTCTCCCTTGAACAACCACGCAGGCATCGGCCCACCTTTGGGCCAAACTCGGCGATTTTACCTTCGAGTGGCTTGGTGCGCGAAAGCTGTGAGCGCACGGATGAATGTTTCGGTAATGCGGCTGCTGGAGGCTCGTGGAGCTTGGAGATTTGATGTCGCTCGAAGTGGATGGGGATGTTGATCTGTGGAGGAAATGTTGCCAGGATAAGGGTACCGAAGGCTTCCCATAACAAGCGACTGGATAGAGGTTAGTAATTTTCTATTTAAATTTCCTAGAAGTTGGGCCTTGTTGCCTTTGGTAAGAACAATAGATAGGGTAGAGCGAGCAACTCAGGCCGCCTGCCATGATATCGCTGATTGAACCGTTTCCCCACCCTCTAGTATTACCAAGCACCGGATATAAGTGTATGCTCTGAGTTGTTGAAGCGGTTCTGGTTGTCTTGCGCTTCTGCTCCCCTTAGGGTTCTCATCGGTATCCGATAATCGATATCCCGTATATATGGGTGTATCCAACACCGTCGTAGATTCTCTGCATACGTCCACAATGACGAGCTGTTCTGCTCCCCATCATCCTCCCCACACCCCGATGGTTTAAAGCATCACCAAAAGAAGCTCAGAATCCACCACAGTAGTACGACTACCCCGATGATCATGCCAGCCAGCTTAAAAATAGCGACCTTGTTCCCCGACTGTGCCATGCGGCCGAGCCGGCCAGCGCTACCTTTTAGCGTCGTGGTCATCGAGGAAAACACCTCCGACTGCAGATAAGGGCATTAGCTTGAGTTGTACAAGCCTGGGGGAAAAGATGGGTTAGAGTCAGCGGTAGGCATACAGTGTTATCAATGACATCCTGACTTCTCGCGTTGTCGTAGATATCCACAGTAACTCCCCTGAGAGCGGATACTTTGGAAGAGAGTTCGGAGAGACGGCTGTTGTTCTGCCTGTAGCCGGCAAAGCGTTACTTTTTAGTATATAACTGTGAAGAAGGGAGAGCAGAGAGAAACAGGAAGGGGGACATACTGTTCTCGTTCGTAGGCGTCGGACATGATGGGAAGGTAGGTAAGATAGCAGAGCAGTTTGGAGGCTGGCTGGTTTTAGAATTGTGGAAGATGTTCCGTAGATTGTACGGAGGTATATGTGTTAGGACACCTCGTTTCGTCAGTCAGATTTGGCGCGTGCGGCGTAATCTTAACGAGCGCTAGTGTAAGGGGAAGCTGAAAGCTAACGAGTGATCGCGTTCGAACACTTAGTACGAGATTTCTTTGACACCCAGACATCCCTACTAACCACCAGCCATTTATTTCATGTGTTTGATACCGACAGGCAGCTTTGCTCGGTCTTGAAGGGATGCAGGAAGATGTACTCCTAATCCCTGATGATGCTATGGTAAATTACTTCACATCAGGAGTATAAGTTCACATGCGTTACTCAATGGATCTTACAACAGAGCTAGGACAAATCATTATATACCTCTATCATTAGATATGACGATTCCGAACTCCCCTGGCGTATGTCTCCAAATCTATTGTTCATTGGCCTATTGCTGGGTTAGGAAAGAAGATGCACTGCAACGTCTGGGGGCTGTAAGCCACCAGTCTCCACCGGTCGGAAGCCTCTCCTCGAAGTTCAGAACATGAATTGCGGCGTACCAATATGGACTGATATGACTCCTCAGTTTTGACTCTCTTGCAGCTCTCTAGGAGATACGCCGAGTCGCGTCTCTTGAGAGAGGTTTTCTCTTTCAATATTTTGCATTCTTCTCGTTCGTAATGCATCCTCTCTCCCCACTGATCGATTCGTCTCCGGTGTTCTAAGTCAAGATCTACGCAACTGAGAGTATCGGACATGGCCACTGTTTTCGTTTCCCAATTATCAGGCTCCATTTCTTCTGGCTGCAGGGTGGATGGATTCTGGCATCCGATGGCGTCGTTTGTCCAATTACGCAAGTACTCTAAGTCGGGCGCGGCCTTCATGTCGGCTTCTTGGCTCTCACGGTAGCCATCGTCCGGGTCGTTGACAAAATCTGATTCCTGGTCCCACTGGTTTTCGAGTAGGCCGAGCGCTCTGGCTCTGGCTTTGGCCTCCTTGTGCTCCTGTTCGGCCACTATGAGAGCTCTGGTATTGTCTGATCCTCTTTGGAAAAAGAATAGGTCGACTTCAAGTTCGGAATAAGGGTACATGTCTGTACCTTTCGCCTCGTCGTACTTTAATTTATCTTCTTCGTTGGCATCCCGTGTGGCGTCGAATGCCGCCTGTGCTTGGAAGAGATTCTGGCGCGTTCGCTCGACCTCTTCTTGGACTGCACGGTTGTACGATTCGTCCGACGTCATAGGCACTTCGTCGATCATAGCGGGTTCGACCGAGTCAGGCACGGGGTTCTGGGGTTGTGAAGAGGCAGGATCCTCTTCAAGAACTATTTCCGGTACGTTCAGCAAATTTGCTTCGTCTAGCGCGTTTTCGATTTTTTCTTGCGATAGACTCTGTAAGTAACGGAGATGAGTTCGCAAGAAACGAAGCTCGTTCTCTAGTTCGTCTCTGCGCTTGATGTTTCTAAGGTACGTGGGCTCCTGCTCTTCCATTTCCTGCCTGATCCTGATTTTTTCGTCCTCGTTGGATGATTCGATTAAAAAATCCGAATTTTCCATGAACCTTCGAGTAACGTTGACTTCCCTTTCAGCTTTATTGCACTCTGTTTCCAGATGTTCGAATTTACGGCTTGAGTGGATGATCTCGGATAGTTCTGCAATCATTTCCTTTGTCAGGACCAATACAAGGCCGTCTGGGGAGTTTATGATCCGGCTTGGTCCACTTGTGTAGTGTGGAAGTTCTTCCTGATTCCCCATCTCGACGTCGCTCGAATAGGGCAAGTCGACACTTGCAATGGGTGTAGCAGAAGGCTCAATTATGGCCTTTGAAGATTCGACATAATCCTCGGCTTGGGGCAAATTTATGTTGGGATCATCGATCCCAGCATCGGACGGTAATGGAGGCACTGGGGTCCTTAATCCATCATCTCTCAGGTTGGGTGCTGAGCTACTTTTTGGAAACTCCAAGAGAAATGCTCGTGCACGTTCAATACCTTGTGGTTGTCCGAGCCTCCACGGCGTGCGAAAGACTTTGTAAGTCTTCTGCGCAAGGGTATCGAAGCGCCGTTTCATTCTTGCGATATATTAAACGGTCCCGCGACACAGCTCTCCGAGTTTGCGGATTTTGTAGTTTGGAAGAAATGTGAAAAAGTTTGGGTAGGAAGGGCAGCGTTTCTGTGCGGGTGCAGTATTGTAAAGCAAGATAAGGTGCCTTTTGCGGACTACATTGAACCAGCCGCTTCTGGTTTTCTTTGTGGTGTTTCTTTATTTGATGGGCAAAGGTTTTCCAATCAAAAACAGAAGCGTCAACCACCCAGCAAGGCTTTCCCCTCGGGTTTCCTTTGTCCCTCGACTTCTTAGTCTGGGAACTACTGTAGCATGTGTAGAATTCTTCTTGCCTTTGATGTGTTCGTGATTTAAGCCGGGAGCCATCACCTCGTACTCGTTGTTTTCTTTCATGTTTCTTCGAAGTATTTCAAAAGCCCCACCTCTTAATCTTCTTCCATTCTGAGAATATACACTTTTTCCCACCGCCTGAAAGTGATCCTCTTAAGATATCACAGGTCCATACGGGCATCCGGTACATAAGGCAACATGTCCCGAACCTACACACGCAGCGTGGTGAACAGCGGTCTGAGCAAAGGGGCAGTATCTCCTATCATCGAAGAGAGTGGCTATACTACGGTTCAGCATAAAAAGCCTTCCGGACTAGGCGCTGCCTTCAGCCGTAACCCAGGTCAAGCTACCTCTCCGCTTGCGCCACTTTCTGCAAATAGGTCAAATATCAATCTCGCAAACAAGAGGAACTCTCGTTTTGGAGCGTCGCCTCCGAGCGTAGCCGCATCCTATAGGGCTGATGTTTATGAACTTCCTCACAAAGCTCCGTCGATGTTCAGAAACTCTGTCATGGGCTCTATGCGTGGACCACCTGATCTCCGGAGTACCCGAATACAAAAGCTTTCGAAGAGCCTTTTCAAACCGGGAATGATAGTACGGGCTGCAGTTCATGAGCCGGATTTACACGGCACGGCTGGCGGATCAGCCATGACCCTTGCTGACAGGTATACCACAGAGAGCAGATTTGGTACGATCCACTCAAAATACCGGAAAATGATAGTCATTGCTCTTTATGAAACTCATTATCTCGCTATTCCCTTGTACACACACAACGGTAACGGAGTCGCACACAAATCTAAACCAGATGAGTACATATCGGTTCGTGACCATCGGTCCCCGGGGCCATTCAGCATACAGACGGTCCACGGTGAATTAGTCACGGATCAGGTCAATGCCGGCATTCATCCATACGATCCCAACAGTCTAGCGCATATTACTTATCCCGTGGCGAGGAAATACGACCTACCTTTGATAGTTGAAGGGCAACTGGGCAAGCGGTCTGCGAAGCATCTTTGGTCGCTGTACGATGACTTTGTTCAGGCCAGCAAGATCACAGTTTAAAGAGCAATTTAAATATATGGGGTTTAGAAACAAAGGACTTAGATCCTACAGTCAGAGGCAAGATAGTTGTGAATCGTGTCGGTACGGAAGCCTGGAGCCTTTTGTGGCAATGATTGGCTTTTTCCGATGTCTGCTTTTTGCTTAACTGTTTTTCAATATACATTATACCACGACATCGAGTTCCTGCCTTGTTTTCTTATATCCTCTGTGACTGAATATTCTCAATTCTGTACTCAATCATTGGTTAATTAACCAATATAAACTAACAACATGCGATCATTCATAGTTCAACATTAACACTCAGGTTCATTATAATTCAGAGGACACTTCATAGAATACTGTATGTCAACCCAGATCTTGGTAACAGTATGCTATATACTTTGGATAGGTAATTAAGATTTGCGATATTTACAGGACTCTTTGGAGAGCCGGTATTATGTCGTATATACATATATTACGCGGAACATGAATGTCGTCTGATAAGTGGACCCAGCTCCTCAGGGCGTTCCGGTATCTCAGGTCCCATGGTCTTCCTTCGCAGGCGTTCACTTTCCTGGCGTTCGATCTCGCACGTTTCTTCCCAGCGACGAATACGCTTTTGGTTCCGCGATTCGGCCACGATACTGAAACTTTCCGACATACCAACGCTTCGTACGTCCCATTTCGCGTCTCCGCTTTCATCTTCCTCGCTATCTGGTCGTAAGATTGGTTTCTCTCGAGATTCGGAGACACCGTTTATCCAGTCGTCGATGAAGCCCCTGTCAACTGTGGCCTTCATGGAGGTTTCGAGGCTTAAGCTATAGCCGTCATCAACATCGTCAATGAAGTGTGATGATCTCTCGGAATTATTCTCGAGGACACCGAGCTTCCACGCCCGGGAAACCGCATCATCCCGTGCTTCTTCGGCCTCTATCAGGTTTCTGGTCATCTGGGATTGATCGGCAAGACAAGCATTATCGAAGACGGATTTTGAGACTTGACAGACACCTTCCTGAACTTCCTGTCTCCATACTTCTCGCTCCTGCTCATATTTCCGGCGTCGATGGTAAAATTCATATTCCAACTTTTGAAGTGCGTTGGTTTTAAACTCGACCTCCTCGCACAGTGCCCGACGGTTCTGTTCCTCGGAGCTGATCGATGACTGGCTACTTTGCGATAAGGCAGTCGAATTCCGTCTAGATATAGGAATGGGCGTTTGTAGAGCCGACGGAACGGCTTCTGGCTCAGGTTCGGTAATGGCCAGCAGATTCGCTTCCCCTAGTACACGTTCGAAAAGATCGTGGGAATAAGCCATAGAAGCTTCGAGGCTGTGCTTGAGATTTGTGACATCGAACTCTAGGTCATCCCTCTTCTCGTTGGCTTGGGATAATCGCGATTCCTCTTGTTCAATTGCCGCCCTGATCCGGTCTGCTTCCTCCTCGTTGTCTGTTGCTTCAAGCGAGTCCTTGATTTGATTCATGTTGACCTCGGTGACAGTGGCCTGCAATTTGGCATCTTCAAAGTCGTTTTCGATGAGGTTTAGTCTACGGCTGGCTTCGGTGATCGCCTGCAGCTTGGAAACCATGTCTTCGTTCAAGAGAAGTGCAAAGCAATTCTTGAATCCGTCATGTGCGCCGATTATTCGGGCTTCTCCGTCCGTGTAGTGCAAATCGTTGTGTGGCTCCGATTGGTTGATCTGGATTACTTCTTCAACAGCCACAGTTCCAAATTCGCCTGTATATTGCATGTCATCTTGAGGCTCTTGTTGGTCAGTCTGAATCTCTTCTTGTTCGATAGCCGCGATTTCATATCTATCCATGCATTGCACGTCATCTTCTAGTTCCGACAGGTTGGTCTGACTTTCTCCCTCAATGGCCCTAATTTCCTCTTCGTCTCCGTATTGCCAGTCACCTTCGTCTGTGTACTGGAAGCCATCCCAGGGTTCTGGTTGGTCAGGCTGACTATCTTCTTCAACGGCCGCATTGTCAAGATCTATCGTTTCCTCCAATACTAAGGTATCGTGGATTATTTGCTCTTGCGGTGGGCTGTCAAGAGTTGCTATAGCCTCTTGC
>JAABUH010004433.1_pt1 | contig 11400 bp, 8 predicted proteins | sample 5559121 | NCBI WGS metagenome assembly JAABUH01 (sample SAMN10711871, study PRJNA513364) | rock metagenome | isolation source: Antarctica rocks | place: Antarctica: Victoria Land, Battleship Promontory nord | collected 2015-12-28 | reverse complement strand
AGCATTTTTCTCGTTCATCTACTCGCTCATTTACTCGCTCATTTACTCGCTCATTTACTCGCTCATCTACTCGCTCATCTACATGCTCAGCATTCTACTCGCTCATCTACTCGTTCATCTACTCGCTCATTTACTCGCTCATTTACTCGCTCATTTACTCGCTCATCTACTCGCTCATCTACATGCTCAGCATTCTACTCGCTCATCTACTCGTTCATCTACTCGCTCATCTACTCGCTCATCTACATGCTCAGCATTCTACTCGCTCATCTACTCGCTCATCTACTCGCTCATTTACTCGCTCACTTACTCGCTCATTTACTCGCTCATCTACATGCTCAGCATTTTACTCGTTCATCTACTCGCTCATCTACTCGCTCACTTACTCGCTCATCTTCTCGCTTTATCGAATTTTCTATTGAATTTTCTATTAAACTCTCTATCAAAAGTTTTATCAAATACTCTACTAAATGCGTTAATCGAGCGCATAAAACACATCAAACAGTGCTTCAAACAATGCTTTTTACATGACTTTCTATCTATAGTACTCGTCATCTCAAATGCTCAGCTATTTATCTTATCGAGTTGCTTCAAGCTCTATAAAGTTGACGCTAGAAAGTTCGAAGTTTTCGTCTTCTTTCTTTCTTCATAGTTTCTATCTTTCAGAACAACAACAATCAAAATACTTACATGTTCAGCTATCAACTCAGCTATCATCTCAGCTATCAACTCAGCTACAGCTCAGCTATCAACTCAGTTATTTACTCGTTCATCTACTAGTCAATCTACTCGCTTCAAAACATGCTTTATGCGACGTGTTCAAACACGAATTATTTGCTTCATGATCTACTTCATGATCTACTTCATGATCTTACTTCATTATTCATTGCTAATTAGCTCAATAGAAAGCATTCTTCATGAATCAATATTGAACTTTCTATCGAGCTTTTTATTGAACACTCTACATGCTTCAAAATACGCGTCGATCGAGTGCATAACACAAGTCAAACAGTGCTTCAAACAATGCTTTTCACTGAGTTATCTACTGAACTATCTATTAAGCTATCATCATCTTTCTACTGATCTTTCGATCGAACTTTCTATTGAGTTATCTACTGAGTTATCATCGTCTTTCTACTGATCTTTCGATCGAGCGTTCTACTGAGCTATCAATTGAGCTTTCTACTGATCTTTTGATCGAGATTTCTATTGAGCTATTTACTGAGCTATCATCAATCTTTCTACTGATCTTTCTACTGATCTTTCGATCAAGCTTTCTATTGAGCTATTTACTGAACTATCATCGATGTTTCTACTGATTTTTCTACTGATCTTTCGATTGAGTGTTCTACTGATCTTTCTATTGATCTTTCTACTGATCTTTCGATCGAGCTTTCTATTGAGCTATCTATTGAGCTATCATCGTCTTTCTACTGATCTTTCAATCAAGCATTCTACTGAGTTATCTACTGAATTATCATCAATCTTTCTATTGATCTTTCTACTGACCTTTCAATTGAACTTTCTATTGAATTATTTACTGAGCTATCATCGTCTTTCTACTGATCTTTCGATCAAACATACTACTGAGCTATTTACTGAGTTATCATCAATCTTTCTACTGATCTTTTGATTGAACTTTTTATTGAGCTATTTACTGAGCTATCATCGTCTTTTTACTGATCTTTCGATCAAGCATTCTACTGAGTTATTTACTGAATTATCATCAATCTTTCTATTGATCTTTCTATTGATCTTTCGATCAAACTTTCTATTGAGCTATTTACTGAGTTATCATCATCTTTCTACTGATCTTTCGATCGAGCATTCTATTGAGCTATCGATCAAGCTTTCTACTAATCTTTCGATCAAGCTTTTCATTGAGTTATTTATTGATCTTTCAATCAAGCTTTCTATTGATCTTTCTACACATCATTCAAGAATCAACTTTGTTCTCTATCGAGCATCAAATATGACTCTATCGTACATTCTACGTGACTTCATATCGAACATTCTACTTGACTTTCTATCTCATTAACTTTCTCATTGACTTCTTCATTGATTTTCTCAGCGCATATATTAAACTGTGTAAATAGCTATTATTTAGATAGTCAAATTAATTATTCAACGTTGCAACTATCAATGTTACAAGTGTCAGAATCGTGTTTGTTGAATCAAACATCAAAGATGCATACTGCGCTCATAGAAGTTCTAGAGATGTTGATGCTTTTATGAATATGCATCAGCTAAAAGTGACGCAAATCTGAAACATGAGATTAAATGAATATTTGAGATATTGATCGCTAAAAGCGCTAAAATCTGTCTCTGTCACTCTTTACAAATTGCAGATGTATGATACAGATATACTCAAAGTTTGTTCAAAGTAATCATACAATGATAAAAATATGATTGTGATTGAAAAAAGATGAAGTTGAAGAAAATGAAAAGTTAAGAAAAATTGAAAGAGCAATAAACAAAACAACAATTGTTATTCACTCTTGTTTATGTTTTATCATCTCAACAACATCATTTACTTGAAAGATAAACAATGTTTATGTGCTATCTACATGTCATCATTGCTGTCATCTACATCAACTACACATAACATATACTTTTTACACTGTCATCTATATGCATTATAATCAAAGATGAATCATTATCTGATCGAAAGTTTCTTTTTTTCTTGTTTTTTCACAGAGATTTGAAGATTTTTATTGAGAGCTTCTAGAGCAAATCAATGAGTGCACGTCATAATTTATCAAAGTAAACAAAGACATTAATTATTGAGATCGAGAATGAACTCACTTAGAAAAGAAGACAATTATCATGATGAATTGACTCATAAAAATTAGATCAGAAGCTAAAGTCAAAGACTGAGTTGAAAATCAGATCTGAATTAGCTTTGAAACTTTATGATTCTGTCAAGACATTGTTTAGATTACGTCATATCTTCGATTTAATATATCATGAGTTATGTCGTGCTCAACTTGACAATGCTTGATAAACTCTCTATAATTAATCAATCTTCTTGAATTATCGAGAGCTTCTTAATAATTAGCTCTATCATAATATATATTCATTCTGTGTCTGCTTAGAATATCACATTGTCATATCACTTATATAAATTTCATCTACTCATTTAGTAAATCTGATCATCACACTTTCTTTGACTTTCTTTAACACTTTTTCTTTTCTGATCTTTTTCTTTCTTTGATTTTCTTTGATTTTCTTTGATCTTTCTTTTTGTGAAAATGATCAAGTCTCACATCTGTTGATCGAATGAACATGACTTTTGTACATGCAAAATCTGTGATAATTGCTTTCTGTTTACTACTTACTATATAATAAAATGAAAGATCATTTCATATTAATGTTTGCATTATTATTCATCAAGATTTTACTTTATACTAATGATTGTTCACAGTTTTTTATCATGAAGTGCTTGTTTGTAAACTTATTGAAGCAGATGTCATTGATTAAACAATGCTTTATCAAAATTATTGATTTTTGCAATTGTATTTAAGTTAAACTGATTGCATCAAGTCAAGTATTTGACTTGAAAAGTTTGACTCAAAAAGTGTTGAGTTGAGTTAAAAGATTTTTGAATTCAAATCGCGTTGAGTTGAAAAACTGAACTCAACAACTCGACTTGACTTGACAAAAAGTAAATAAATAGATGTAAATAATTTAATTAAACAATCTTCATGACTTTTCATCATGACTTTCTATCAAATCTTTCTATCAAATCTTCATGATTTTCATCATAACTCTCTATCAAATATTCTTCAAGATAATGCAAAAAGATAATACAAGCAAAAAAATTTCTATTTTTAACATTCTTGATGTCAAGTTCAAGTTCTTGATGAGTTGAGTTGAATTAACTCAATTCTAGTCAAGTCGTTGCATCAAGTTAAAAATGTGAGCAACTTGACTTTAAATTAAGTTGAATTTAAAATGTCAATTCAAAACTTGACTTGATGATCAGTTTAATTCAAGTTCAATTTAGAAACTTATCAGTTTTAATATTAATTATGTATACAGATAAAAATCAGTTAAGTCAGACAAGTTAACTTTGTCAGTTAAAGTCACATTTTTGAATGCAATCAGTAAACATTTACTCAAATGCTCATCATTTTACATGTTCAGCTATCAATTCAACTATTTACTCGTTTGTTTACTCACTCATTTACTTACTTCAAAACATGCTTCAAAACATGTTTCATATAACATGTTTAAATACATTGTCAAGAAATAAAATACAGTTTAAATGTGATATAAAAAGCTTTGTAAAAGCAACAGAATGAGCAAACAATGAACACATGCAACGATCGCTTTAGTAAATAAATAGATATGTAGATGATGTAAATGACTAGATGTGAAAGAAAAAGAAAATTTCACTTGAGAAATTTCTAAGTGATAGCTAATATTCTCATGAATTCTGAAGATGCAGTTGAATCAATACTGTTTCATAAGCTTTTGAGATGCAAGACTTCATGTTACAACAACATCATTCACTTTATAACTTACTTCATGATTTACTTCATAGTATGCTTCATTCATGCTTCATAGCATATGTTAACTAGCTCAATAGAAAGCATTCTTCATGACTCAATATCGAGCTTTTTATCAAACTTTCTATCAAACACTTTATCAAACTTTCTATCAAATGTTTCTCAAATTTTCTATTAAATGCTTTATCAAACTCTTTATCAAGCTTTCTATCAAGCTTTTTATCAAACATTCTACATAACTTTCTTCATGACTCTCTTCATGATTCTTTATCAAACACGCTGCATGTTTCAAAACATGCTTTGATTGAGTGCATAACATACATTAAACAATGCTTCAAACAATGCTTCTGTTGAAAACAGAAAACAGTACTGTTATCTCTGTTATAAGTAATCTTCACATTCATTCAACTTTAATGAATTCAAAGAATTCAGAGTATTTATCTTCTTTTCTTTCTTCATACTTTCTATCTTATTAAATAGTTCAATCAATATATTTACATGTTTAGTTATTCTTCTGATCTCATATATCAAGAGCTTTTTACATGATTTTCTATTTCATTAACTTCTTCATTACATTTTCTATTTATACTTTCATTTACTGATTGACAATGAGATTCATTTATACATGATGTCAACTACAAATCTTTTGATTTTATTCTGTGTTTGAATAGAAGTCAGAAGAATCAAGAGATCTCAATTTGATGCAGTTTGAATGATGTTAGAATGTTGCGTGATCAGAAAAGTCATCGTGCAGAGTTTTCACTCATGCGACAACATTCTTTCTAACAGTCACAATCAATCTACGAAGAAGATTAATGACATGTCGATGTCAGTAAGAGATGAGAAGATACTACTAGTAAAAAAAACAATTCAGATGAAGAGTCTGCGAGTTGTGATTACAAGTGATCAAAGAATTTGCAACTCGTCGACTGCGTCGATATTGAAACATCTTCATTACATTGACAATGTCGTCAAGTAATTAATGAAAAGATATCAGATAGAATAATCATCTCAAGTATTAAGAGTCGTGATTACAGTGCTCGAAGAAGTAGTGACTCGTTGATCATGCTGATATATTGAGAGAACTTGAACTCATCTTCTTTACTTAACATCAAGTCATTCATCTATCTATGTGAAAAATCGAGAGCTCAAGAGAATGATCAGAACGCATTCTCTTTCATTGATCAGAGTCAAACATCGAACGATTGCGATTGCATGTCTATACTAACAATTCATTCAACGTCTACATGACATAAGTCAAATCAAGAGAAGAAAAGAATTATTCAATACAATCACACTTTATCTTCTCATCGTGTGCATCTCTCTTTCATCACATATTTCTCTGCTCAATGAATGACAATCATTGAGTAAGAGAACACAGCTCTACGTACATTACAATCATGTCATGATGTCAGATCATCAACTTGATTTAGAACATAGATCATCGATATCTTAAATAATCTCAATTCATTGAATCTGTTTTGCAATTCAATGAATCAAGTCATCAATTTAGTCATCATCATCTTAATTTAGTTTCAACAATTCTGTTTTGATCATTTCAGTCGTGTGTGCAAATCTTTGCAATCTTAAGTCATAAAACTACTGTCTAGTCTTGATTCTGCTCGATTCATGTATATAGAAGTCGAGTTTTCATTCTTTTCTTTCACTTTTTGTCTTTCATCTTGTACATTATCTGATGTATTGTCTTGTATTTAAATTTTATCAAAGTAATATTAATATCAGTCTTTTATATTGATAGTATCTTTAGTCTAGCTCAGTCTTTAACATTACAAAAGATTTACACTTTCTGCAACATTTTCATACATTGAAATCTCGTCTAGTTACTCTTTCGCTCAAATGAAGTCATCTCACAACCTCTTGATCAACGATGAGCGTGCTGTCAAACAGTTCGCTCAAAGTGTGATCGAAAATTCAGTCGAGATCTTTCGCGTAATGCGTGAGCTTCAAAATCAAGTTCGACAACATGATGTTATCATCTCGTCTTCATTCATCATTTTCAGTTCTTCAATCTATATAGAATTGAATTCTCAGTCTCTCGCAGCAATAACTCAGATCATCGCACAAATCTTGAACAATCAATCTTTTCTTGTCATTCATCTCTCTGCGAATTCTGTCATTGTCTTCATCACTTCTAGATTCAAGAAGCTTCTCAACATATTTAAATATGAGAGAGATAAAAATCAATTGAATGCATGAGAGCAGAGTCTGATACAACGCATGAACATGAACAACAATCATTATCTCCTTCATCGAGTCAAGATCATCTATGTCGAGTCACGACTCATCATAGATAAGAAGATTCACAATCTAATGAATCAATATTGAGTCAATGATCTTTGTATCATTTTCGTCTTTGCAGATTAACAAAACAAGTTGCATCATTGCTGTGACAATTCTTTCAAGACAGAAGATGCTCATCTATATCTTCATGAAATTCTGAAGCAAGACATGAATAGCTTTGTTGACTACTACAATCTCTTCTATCAAAAGAAAGAATGTTCTTTAATGAAAGATTTTTCATTGATTGACTGTTTAAAGCGCAATGTCAATTATTTCACTCAAGTCATCATCTTCTTCTGACAATATCTCAATGAAACTCGATCATTCATATTTCATCAATGAGTTCAAGCATTTTCTGACATCGATGAAGAGCTTCAGCAACTTAAGCATCATTAATCTCGTTTCATCTTGATCATCATTAATCTCGTTTCATCTTCATCATCATTTCATTCGTCAAAGTCAAGAACATTTCTGTATCAACTAGTAATTTTTTGAGTTCAAAAATCATCATCTCTGTGACTGTTGTTTTGATAGTATTTTCGTCTTTTTCTCTCTTGTTTCTCGATGAGTCAATGAATTTAAACTTCATTATTATCATTGTTCAAGATAAGACTTTGATCATTTCTGAAATCAAGAAAATCTGCAACAAGTGAAAGCTGTGTTACTACTGCAAATTGCAACATTTGAGCAAAATTGCTAAAGAATGCTCAAATAAAAAGTTCTTCACTCTGCATATCATGAACATCTACGACAGTGATGTTGTCAATATAGATGAAGAAGTCTCGCTGCTTGCAAGAAAAGTTTAGTCTTTGAGCTAAGTCACGCTCAGAAATCTGTATACTTATTATTTTGTTTACTAGTCTCAATCTTTTCACTCTCACTTCAATCATATAAAAAGTTTTTTGCTAAATCTGTCTTGAAACTCTTTGAATTCGATTCAACATTCAAAGATAATCACATGATAGTATTCTGTATTCTACGTCAAGCTCAATCTAGAGTTCTCGCTTTCGCTCTGATTGATAGTGAAGTCTCTGCTTATGTCTTTATGAATAAATTCTTCACGCAACAACATCATCTTCTCTTGCATCAATTAACTCATTCTTGCAGACTTCAAGAATTTGATGATCAAGTCGCTTTAATCGATGACATTATTCATGTCGTCGAAATCACAATGATTTTCGATGAACACATTGAAAAACTATTCTTCTATGTTATTGAATTAAGTCAATATCTCATCATCATGAGTTTGTCATGACTTCATCATCACGTCATTGATGTCAATTTTGAACACAATATTCTCATCTTGTTTTTCTTCTTTTGTCTTAATCATTATTACTCATTTCTCATCAAGATTTATGATCTTAATCAACAAGAAGAAAATTTCTCGTTCGAAGTTAACAAAGTAGCTTTCTTTCAGTCTCGCTCTCAATTCACTCACAAGAAGTAACTCAGTTCATGAATCACTCACAAAAAGCAATTCAGTCTACAGATTGCTCACAAGAAGCAATTCAATCTACAGATTGTTCACAAGAAGCAATTCAGCACTCAGTTCGCTCATAAGAAGTAATCTAGTTTCTCATTCACTTGAAAGAAGTAACTCAGTTTTCAATTCACTCGCAAGAAGCAATCTAGTTTTTCATTTGTTCAAAAGAAGCAACTCAGTTTTCAGTTCACTCACAAGAAGCAATTCAATTCTCAATTCATTTGCAAGAAGTAATTCAATTTCTCGTCTGCTCACAAGAAGCAATATAATCTCTCATTTGCTTACGAGAAGTCAACTAATACTTAACTCGTTCACAAGAAATAAATCTCGTTCAATCTTGTTTCTCATCTGAAACAAGAAGCTTTTAGTTGTATTCTTCAAGTCATTCAAAAAGAATACTCATCAAAAATCAAGTGTTGAAATTCTTTTCTTTTTAAAACTTCTGTTGTTTCTTAAGTAGATCAATTCGATTGATCTTTTATACAACTTGATATAGTTGAGTTGAAAGTTTGAAGCTTTGATCATGCTGCTTATGTCAAAAACATTGAAGTGTTTAGCATCATTTTAAAAAAAATTGATGTTTTTTTGAATCTTGAATCAATCTCGTTTTCTAGTTTAGACTCTGATGAGTCAAAATCACGTCATGCAACTTTGACTGTCTGTTCAAAGAACAGCTCAACTCTTGCTCAGTTCTCATCTCACTTTCAAGACAGTACATATGATATGAATCATCATTTGAATCTTCATTAAATGAAAAAGAAATTTTATTTGACTGCATTCACGACACAAGAAGATCTTGAAGTCTATCGATAAAGTAAGAATGTCGATTCAGTCACAATTTTATCATTCAGATATTTCAAGTTTTTAAACATCTTCTTCAAGAAGAACGTCGATATCTTGTCTTTACATTAAGTTCATGATCATGTCATACATCTTAAAGAAGATGCTCAATTCTCAGTCTTCGCTTTGTATGACATGAGTCATGATGAAATTTTAAAACTTCATCGTTATCTGAATGAGAATCTGAGCAAAGATTTCATTCAAGTCAATCACTTTCAGACAATTATCTTTGTTCTCTTCATCAAGAAACTCAAAGAAGAACTTTGCTTCTGCGTGAATTATCAAGATCTGAACGCTATCACAGTCGAGAATCAATATTCTTTGTCTCTGATCTCAGAAACGCTGAATCGTTTAACTTGAGCTAAAATCTTTATCAAGCTGAATATCATCTTTGCGTTCAATCGACTTCAAATCAAAGAAGAAGATGAAGCTTTCATTATCTTTCACACTCAATTTGAATTATTCGAGTATCTAGTTATGCTCTTTGATTTATGTAATGAGTCTATCTTGTTTCAGAAGTACATCAACAATATTCTTTATGAACATCTAAATAAGTTCTGTACAACTTATCTGAATGACATTTTGATCTATTTTGAAAATGAACTTGAGCATGAGATTCATGTCAAGCTCATTCTGTGAAAGCTGCAAGAAGCAGATCTTCAGATGAATATACTTAAATGCAAGTTTCACGTCACTCAAGTCTTGTATTTAGAATTGATAATCATCATTGAAGAGATCAAGATGAATTCTTCTAAGATAAACATCATTGTCAATTGACTCATCTTGATCAAAGTTAAAGACGTTCAAAGTTTTTTAGATCTCGCGAACTTTTATAAAAGATTCATCTATAACTATAGTAGAATAGTTATCTCGCTCACTCATCTCATCAGAAAAGATGTTCTCTTTGTCTGATCTCAGAAATGTCAGATTGCATTCAACACTCTTAAAAAAGTCTTCACTTTCAAGATTATTCTTCGTCATTATAATTCAGATCACAAGATTGTGATAGAAATTGATGCTTCGAACTATGTGTTCAAAGACATTCTTTTTCAGTATGATGAGAACGAGATTCTTCATTCAGTCACTTACTTTTCAAAGAAGCATAATTCAGTCGAGTGTAACTACAAGATCTACAATAAAGAACTCATGATCATTGTTTGCACTTTCAAGAAATGATGATCAGAGTTTGAAGACTTTATTTATTCTGTCGAGATGATCACAAATCACAAAAATCTTGAGTATTTCATGTCAATTAAACAGTTGAGTCGTCATCAAGCTCGTTGAAGTGAGTTTCTGTCTAGATTCAACTATTGCATCGCTTATCATTTCAACAAGATTGATGATAAGTTAAATGCTCTGATACGTTGCTCAGAAAATCTTTCTAAAGAAAGAAATAAATTCAATTCTCGACATTAATATCAACATCAGACAATTCTGAAAACTCATGTTTTAGATCTCAATATTGTTGAGAATCTCGCTCTTAACATCTTCAACATCAAAGTCATGAAGCTTCAGTCACAAATCATCGCTCTAGATTCAGTTCAGTTACATTTGTTTTCAGTTATTTCAGCATTTTTGCAAATTCTAGCTTTCATGAATCTAGAAATTAAAAAATTCAACGTTGAAAACATCAAGCTTCAGCTAGATCAAGACATTCTGAATCTTGATGAAGATTTTGCTAACATTTTCACTCAGACATTGTGAAAGCAAGTCGAAATCAATGACAAATTCGCAGCTCAGATAATTGAAACACTTTGCAATGAAGCACAACATCACAACAAGATCTTTCTAGTTAAGTGTGAAGAACACGAGAATCATCTGTACTTTCAAGAAAGAAAGTACGTGCTCAACTTAAATAAACTATGTCTTCGTATCATTCAGCTCGCTCATAATAGTGTCATCGATGATCATTCAGAAACAGCAAAAAGTTATGAACTGATCAGTCAAGTTTATTGATGATCAAACATTTATAAGTATGTTCAACACTTCGTATGAAACTGTCATGTGTGCACATGTTTTAAGCTCTTTAGACAACGAACTCAAGAATGATTGTGTTCTCTTTCAATCTTCAAACATCGTTGATGTGATGTCTTCATGAACTATGTAAATTCTTTATCGCTCAGTATCTTCATGAATATCACATATAGATATGTTTTAATCTTCGTCGATCATCTTATCAAAATGAAACATTTAGTTCTCATCACTTCTATGAAAGTTGAAGAAGTTATCAACTGCTTCTATGCTCATGTTTGAAAACATCATGAT
>JAABUH010004431.1_pt1 | contig 11401 bp, 17 predicted proteins | sample 5559121 | NCBI WGS metagenome assembly JAABUH01 (sample SAMN10711871, study PRJNA513364) | rock metagenome | isolation source: Antarctica rocks | place: Antarctica: Victoria Land, Battleship Promontory nord | collected 2015-12-28 | reverse complement strand
CAGCACACTGTGCTCCAGGACCTTTTTGGCTGCTACAACCTCGCGTGCACAGGCGCAACAGACACGCACGCCAGCCGTGGCAGCAACCGCCAGGCTCCCCCCGGCAGGCGCGCCGCCCCGGCGCGGGCGCGGGCGCGCACTTCACGCGGTTCCCGCGGTGGTCGCGCGCGTACAGCTCCTGCGGCTCAAACAGCAGCGGAAAGGCGGAGCTGCAGGACACCGCGCTCCAGACGTACACGTGCGGCGCGGTCAGGTAGTTGAGCACGCGCGGCGGCTCGTTCGTGTCCGCCGGGCACACCGCCACGTTCAGCACGCGGCCTGCGCCGCGCGCGCGCGCGCCCGCCTGAGCGCGCCGCCTGCAGGAGGCTGCGCTGCGCTGCGCCCATCGCGCGACGCAGCATTTCCACAGTGTGCACCCAGTAACAGTCCTCGCATGTGAGCCAGGGTTGCATGTGTGCCAGGGACACGGTGCCATAACCAGGCAGTCTCTCGCTGATGGGCCAGCGGGGGGACGCGCCAGAGTGCTGGAAGGCCTGCAGGAACGTGGAATGGCCGAGCAGGATCTGCAAGCGCTGCGCGAGCATCCTCCCATCCTGCGCAACACATGACAAAGTTTGGCTGCTGGAGCACAACGCCACCCCAAACATACACAGCCCACAATACAGCTGCTGGCCAGCCGCGGCGCGCTGCTGCACTGTGACTTCGAGCAGTAACTACGCCTTGGCTGGCGCAGCTGCCTCTCGCGCTGCGCTCCGGCCCGGGGCGGCGCGCCTGCAGCGTGCCGTGCGACCAGAAGTGCGACAGGAACTGCGACGCGGTGCTGTTGGAGAAGAACGACAGGTCGATGTCGGTGTTGCTGGAGAACAGCTCGCGCAGCTCCTCGTCGTTCCGCGTCGCGACAGTCGAGGCGACTGCCGCGCGCGCGCCGGCCCCGTCAGGCTGCTGCACACAGAGGACTGCTGCTGCCTATGCCCCAAACAAAAAGCACAAGGCGATGTGAGTCAAGAGCGAGGGCGGCACCTATGGAGCCCACGCTGCTGCCCGCCAGCACGCGCGGCAGCAGGTTCTGCTCGAACAGCGCCTTCACCACGCCCTGCCGCCGCGTCGACCGGCTCAGCGCACGGCGGGCAGGCTGCGCAGGAACGCCGGCTGCACCCTGCAAGGGCGTGTGAGGTGCACTCTGCAAAAAAACGCGCGGCCCGTGACCACTCGCTGCGCAGCGCACCGCCCGGGCCAGGCGCGCGCACCACGTGGAAGGCGCCCAGCGCGCCGCCACCGCTCAGCACAAGCGCGGTGCGGCCGAACGCGTGCCGCGTCTCGCGCAGGAAGTTTATCTTCTCGTCCAGCGCCAGGTCCGGGCCCTCGTAGCGCGTGAGCACGTCCAGGTGCTGCTTGACCTCGTCGATGAACTCGCGGATCGGCTCCGGCACCACCGGAAAGTGCTCGTGCAGCTCACTGCGCCGCGGCGCGCAAACACTCCTCGGCCAGACGCGCGAGCCGCCGCGCGCGGAGCCGCTCCGCAAGCCCCGCGCGCGCCGCGGTGACTACTTGCGCAAAAACGCGCGACGCCGCTGGTACACACAGCCGCGCGCCCCAGCGCCGCAGCCGCTCACCTGACAAAGCCAGCCACAGGCGGTGCCAAGCAGCCTGCTTCCCTGCCTGCGCCCGCCCGGCGAGGGCAGGTGCTGACAGGCGTGTGCTCACAGTGGCTTCCCGCCCAGGCCGCGCCCCCGGGGCGGCTCCTGGCCGCACCTGTTGCACATGTTGCCCAGGTTGCGCAGCAGGTCGGCCCGCACGGCGAACATCATCTCCGCCACGTCCCCCCTCTGCCTGACCTCCCGCAGGTGCCGGAGCCGCTGGGCGAGCAGCCTGCGGTCGTATAGCCGCGTCTCCCGCCGCCACTTGGCCAGCTGCTCCTGCCGGCTGAGCCCCTCGAGCTGGTCCAGCTCCGCGGCCGCAGCGGACCAGGCGGCATAATTGCCGGCCTGTTCCAGTCGCCGCTGAGCTGCCGCCTTGGCCCGCGCCGTGTCGTCGAACGCCTCCAGCAGCTTGCCGACGCCCACCCGCGCGCCCCACAGCGCCGCGGCGCCACCTGCGCGAGCAGTTTCCCAGCCTCACTCAAATTTGGCGTTTCCACGTGATAATGGCGGAAAAGCCTGCATTGCTGGGCCTGGCAGCGCGTCGCACCCAGCAGCAGGTGCCAGCGGCGCGCGGTGAACGCGTCGCCGCTGAGCGCGCGCAGCGCGCGGCTGCGCGGCGGCGCGGCGAGCCATCCCACCGTCCAGAGCAGCAGGCGCCAGAAGTCGCTGGCTATCGTGGCGACCGAGCGGCCCAGCAGCACCTGGTACGCCAGGAAGCGCCGCACAGGGTCCACCACGACCAGCGCGCGCCAGACGGTCAGGTCCAGCAGCAGCCTGGTCAGCGAGGAGCTGGGGCCCAGGCGCGCGCATGCCTTCGGGCTCACGCTGACCGCCAGTGGCTTACTCATAGGAAAGCCGGTGCCACCTCTGCCACATCAGCATAGAGCTCAAGTTGTCGCTAGCCAAAAAGTGCAGGAGCAGGGTGTGAGGGTTTCTACCAGAAGCACCTGCTGAGCGCGGCTGGAGCCTTGCTCGTAATAACGAACTCTGCGATGTGAAGTGGTTGACACAGTGATGGGCCGCAGCACATGTCATCAGCAGATGCCGCTATCTGCCACGAATCTGCCTGTGTGGTGCACCTTAGACGCACACGGCTCAACTGCTCACACATGGCAGCGCCGACACGGCGCCTGCCCGCCTACATCGGCCACCTAAGGGGGGCCGCTGTGCACGGCGGAAAATCTGACAAAACTAAAGGCGCAAAACCACACCGGCAGACTTATTAGCTGTCAGTCAATACACCCGCCGCTCCCGCACGCCTGCCGGCCCTGCGCAACAGCCGGCCCACACGCTTCGGCAGCAGGGCGCAGCGCGGGGTGCAGGCGCAGGCCCCGCGCCCCCTTCGTGCCATAGCTCGCGGCTGCGCTAGCAGAACGCCTGCACACACCTCGCGGCCTGCGCTTCCCCTGGCGGCCTGCGCTTCCCCTGCCGGCAGGGCATGAAAACAGCGGCCCTCGCATACACACCCCTCCCCCCCAACACTGCGACACACCCTGCAAACAACAACTACACGGCGCCGCGTGCGCCGGGGCCGCTCGTGGGGCTGGGGCCCCGCAGAGGGTGCCCCCTACACGGTGCCCACGCCGCCATTGCTGGCTGCCCTGAGCGGCTGCGTGGCCTCGCCATTGGCGCCCTCCTGACTCTCCAGCGGCATGTACTGCGCGCAGCACGAGCCAGGCGTCAGCGCGCTTGTATTGTACGTTTAAATGATAGTTCATGCAACAATGATAGTTGTTGCTGCCTCTGTTGCATACACGCTGCCTCTCTTGCCTGCATGTAGGCACAGCGCAGTTTGACACTAGGCACCTCTCCCAACCATCGAAGTACTGCGCAAACTTGCAAGCACAGCTGTGGGAGGCAGGTGCGGCTCCACTCCACTGCACTCCTTGGTCTGCTGACTTCAAATATACTCTCCATTACTCCCTACGTATTTAGCGCATGATTAGCTCGTCTGCTGACGCTGCTGACGCTTGCTGGCGCTGCCACCCTCTGCCAACGCCGCCGCGGCCACCAGGGCAATGCCACGCGAGGCGCGCGCGGCCACGCACCTGGGCCATGATGGCGCGGATCTCCTGGTGCATCGCGCTGCGCAGGCGCAGCCGGTACACCACGAAGCCCGCCAGGCCCAGCGAGCCGATGCACGCCAGCACGATCACCACGACCAGCCACGTCGGCGCGCCTGCTCGGGCGCGGCGAGTCACGGCCAGCGCACGTGGCCAGCGCGAGGACAGGCACGCTGTTTGTGACTACAGACGCTGACCAACATGTTTGCATGGAACCTGCATGCACACAATTGTGCGCCCAGACACAGGGTAGGCATGCTGTCGGCGGGCCTGCACGGCGGGCACCCAGACACAGGGTAGGCATGCTGTCAGCGGGCCTGCACGGCGGGCACCCAGACACAGGGTAGGCACGCTGTCGGCGGGCCTGCACGGCGGGCCCTGCCCGCACCGCTCGACCCCGCGGCGCCGCTGCAGATGCCGGTCGGCTCGTCGCACTGGCTCAGGTCGCACTTGGGCGTGCACGTGGTGCCGTCGCCGGTGAAGCAGGGCGGGCAGGTGCAGACGTGCAGCGGCACATCCGTCAGGTTCTTCTTCCCCTCCTTCGCCTCGGTCTGCACGCCGCCCCCGGCCTCTTCACACGCGCTCCGGCAAACGGCTGCTCTTCACATACACATAGCGGCCCGCGGCTTGCGCCCTACCAGCATGCATCACACGCAACGGGCAGCAGCCGTCGCGGCTGCAGCAAGCATACATGCTGCATGCACACAGAGTTAATGCGGCCTAATGTGTTTGAGCTGCCACGGTTGCTGCTTGCAGCCCGGCGCGGCGCGCGCGCCTTGTACACGTCGATGTTGTCCTTGCAGGCGTGGAAGGTGCGCGACTCGCCGTTGACCGTAAAGTCTCCGTGCCAGCAGCCGCCGTGGTCCTCCGCGCACTCGTCCTTCAGATCCGGGATGCACCTGGCCGCATGTGCAGCCATGTTAAGTTGGGTTGCTGGTGGGCAGCACATGGTAGGGTATGGACGGGCTAGGGTGCCAGAGGCACTCATCCTTCAGGTCGGACATGCACCTAGCCGCACACGCCGTCGAACACGAGTGCCGTTGTATTCGAGCAAATTGCGGGACGGCAGCACACTTGCGCGGCAGCGCTGCCAGCGAGGGACGCACTTGTAGCTGCCCGGGATGTCCTGGCAGGCACAGCGCTCGCAGGTGCAGTCGTGGCCCAGGTCCGCCGCGTCCAGCGTCTTGCACTCGTTGACGTTGAGGCAGCGCAGCTTACCGTCCTTGCCGGTCTGCGAGACGTACCCCGACCCGCACACGCACTCATACCCGTTGAACGTGTTGATGCACATGGTCTTGCCGTGCCTGCGCCCCAGCGCTGGCCGTCAGGCAACCAGATGTGCTGTAGCGACGCTCTTTGCATGCACATGCCTTTCCGCCTCAAAGCGCGCTGCGCCCTCAACAGCCTCCTTGCCTCCTCGGCAGACACCACCCGTCAGCGCCTGTCCATTCACGCAACTTGTCACACTGTTGTGAGTGAACAACACGACCCCATGGCAACCCCACGGCTGTCCCCCTCCGTCAGCCCCTTGCCGCCTCCCACATGCAGCCGCACGGGGCACGCACTTCTTTGCCGCGCAGACGCTCTCGCCAACCGAGCCTGGCCGGCACTCGTCATCCTTGACCTTAAGGCAGGCCGGCGGCTCCTTGCCCTTGACGAATGCGGCGCACAGCGCGCGCATGACCTCCGTCACGCTCAGCTTGCCGCGGTACTGCCCGTTGTTGATGCGGATCGTTGGCAGGATGTACACCTGCGCAGCCGCGGCAGGCTTTAGACTCTCGACCACCATGCGCTGGTGCTGCACACTGCCATTTCTGCTTAAATTGATGCTTAAAATGACAACGCGAAGCATCAGCGCGTTGCTCAAACTTTGCTCGAAGTGACAACGCGCAGCATCGGTGCATCGTTATTCTGAGCGCAGCAGCCCCGACAGTCGAAGACACCGAAGTTCTGCCGAGGAAGTAAGGCTATTGCCACAGCATGCCCACGGCACATCAGATGGTGAGGCCATCATGCCTACCAGCTGGCACCTGCCTCAAACGCTCCCATGAGGACAAAGCACCGCAGTCCGGGTGTCACAGAGAGGCAGAGCGCGCGCGTGCGCGCCTCGCCCGTGCCGCCGCCGCCGCGCTGCCGCTTCATCTCCACCTCCATCAGCGCGTTGTCGGAGTTCAGGTTGACGTCGCCGACGCAGTCGCGCAGCGCGCTCAGGCTGGACCACTCGTTGCCGTGCAGCTCGTTGAACACCTGCCCAGAGCAGGTAGCCCTGTCTGAATACCTCCTCACGAGGCCGCTCACCGCCGCGCCTTCCCTCATACCGCATCACTGTACAGGACGCGACTGCAAGCACCGCGTCACGAGAAAACTGTGCTGGTGTCCCAGCATATTCATGACGCCGCGTCCTGCGCATGGCGCACTCCCAAGAGTCGCACTGCACACACCGCAGCGCTGCGCGCGCGTGCGCAGCATGGCCCGCGGCCTGCCGCACCTTCTCGGCGCACTCCTCGTTGTAGTTCTTCTCGCTCATCTTGCACTCGTCGGCAAAGCGCGTGACGTAGTCCCACCACTGCCACGGCTGCCCGCTCTCGTTGGCCAGCTTGAACACGCACAGCTGCCGCAGGTTCTCCTGCGCGGCCGCGCACACACCGCGTCGGGCCAGGCGGACGCGTGCACGCGCGCGCCGCCCGGCAGCTAGCATGCGCGGGCTGCCGACTTGGCCCAGCGCAGTCCGGCCACTCCGCCTGCCCGCTCGTACGCGCGCGCCCCTGCCACGTCGTCCGCTCTACACGCTCCCTCCCTCGCTTTTGCCCCTCGACAGCGCTGCCAATGTGTGCGGCGGAGCTCACACCCGCGCCGACGTGCTCGGCACGCCGTCCTCTGCACGGCCAGCTGCGCAGCGTGCAGACACGCTGGCTGTGCATGGTGTCCACTGCGGTAGACGGCGATTCACACGACCCTGCTTGCCCGGAAGGCCTCCCGAGGTTTCTGGACAGACGGCGTCAGCGGCAGACCCCAAACCCTGCCAGGCAGCCCGCCACCTCGCAGGCCCAGCGCTTTCCGCCGCAACCTTCGGTGAGCTCGCCCGCGCGCCAGGCGCTCCGGGCTGCGCGCCTGGACGATGTCAGCGCCCGAGTAGCCGGCGGTGAGGTCGCCATCGGGGTCGGGCGTGCAGTAGCGGCCCTTGTGGATGCACTGGCTCTTGCACTCGTCGCTGTCGCGGTATGCCTCCGGGCAGACCCACACAATGTAGTGCGGCGTGAACTCGGTCCAGTTGCCCTCCAGCTCCCGCGCCACGTGCTTGTACTCCTGCGCAGGGATGCACCGACGCATGGGCGGCGCCAAGCATCCCAGCTCCAAGTTTGACTCCATTGAGCTGGGCACAGGCGACTGGACACGACCTGAACACTGCGCAGCCACCGCTGCTGCCTGACGGTCAACTTTCACGCGATAGCAGGCCTGACATAGTTCACACAGGCCGTGCGCTCGCTCTGCAAGCAATGAGCAGCCGCTGACCAGCCTCACAGCCTCCGACGTTAGCCTCAGCGCCTTTCTATCCATAGTTTTGGAGGTGCTCCGCTCTCTTCACCTGCTCCACCTAAGCAGCCCAGCAGCCTGGTGCCGCCCCGCACCTTGATGAACTCCTGCTGCACGTTGCACACTGCGCCGCACATGTCGTTGCTGTTCGTCCAGAATTCCCAGTTGACCTGCGCCCCGGCCGGCCCCCCAGACGTTAACACATGAACGTGCAGGCGGGAGGTGCAGAACATCCTGCGCAGGCACGAGCGTTCCGCCGCGCACCTTGTCCGCGCGCGGGAGGACGTCATTCCAGTCCATGACGACATAGACGTCCTCCATCCCCGGCTTCAGCAGGTCCTTCAAGACCTTGCCCTCCGTCTTCTTAATAAAAACGGCCGGAATGGTGATGTTGCGCAGATACCTGCACAGCCGCTGCCTCAGCGGCGGCGGCCGCAGCAGAGGCGCAGCTGGGGCTGCTCTAACAAGGGCGCGACGCTCCCGCAGCTGCAATTGCAGAAACAACGCGCAGGCGCGCGCTGCGCATCGCTTGTATAGCGCGCCGCGCAGGGCTGCGCACTTGTAGGACACCTCGTCCTGGTCGTCGGGGGCCTCCATGGTGGTCAGCTTGTCCTCATAATTCACGACAATAACCTGCGCGCGGCGCGCCGCATGGCGCCTGCCTCAGGCCACGCGCGCCACCACGCGGACCGCCGGCGCATGCCGGCGCGAGCGCGGCAGGGCCAGCGCACCCCCTGCGCGCCGGCTTCCTGCGCGTTCCACACCTTCTCCGCAAACTTGCACGCCTGCATGTCGTCGCGGTCTGCAAGGGGCAGCGCCCGCCGTCAGCGCGCTGCCAGGCACACAGCGCAGAGAGGCAGCCACAAGCCACGGCACGTACGTGGCCCCCGGTCGACAAGCATGATGTAATTCGTCCGCTGCCCAGGCTCCGTCTGGTGGTTGAGCTTGAACGGCGGCGAGGCTTCCTACGGCAGGCAGCAAAGCCGGTCAGAGCCGGGCAGCTAGCCTGCGCCCGCAGGCGGAGCGCGAAACGTAGCACATGAGGCCTCACCGAGAAGCTTTGGCAGGCAAAGTTGCAGCCGGGCAAGCAGGTGTTCTCGTGCCCGTGCTCCTTGTCCGGGTACACCAGCTTGCCGCTGTCCCCGGGCGAGAAGCCGCTCAGATCGTGCTGGGAATACAGCCCAACTTTTACTAAGAAGGCACCATGCTCAGAGCTGGGCCCGCACATGAGCTCCCCGCCATACTTTGGCGAGCCAAAGTTGGCCATGCTGACGTCAAAGCCATCCCGGTGCGCCGTCGCGGCGGAGCGCGGGAACTTGATCTTTAGCGCGCCCTTCTCAATCACAAACAGCGCCTGCGCGCTGCTCGCCAGCACCAGCACGGCCAGCACCAGCAGCGCCGGCTGCCGCCAGCGCGGTGTGCACGCCATCAGAGCCCGCGGCGGGCGGCCAAGCTGAATAGGCCTGCGGGGAGTTCTGCACCAAACCCAGCTGCGACGCCACCAGCTCTCCCTTCTCAGCAGCACGCAAGCATCGAAACCAGGGAAGCACAGCCGGACGCTACAGCCTTCGATCTCTGCAGCCTCCCTTGCGTTGAAGTTGCTGAGAGCCAACCCTTGCCCCGGTAGGGCCGACGCGACGTTGCACAGGCAAGAGCGTGCAAGGCGGGACAAATATGTCAGAGTAGCATAGACAAATGGGACGGCGTGGTGCACGCAGGCCGCCGCACCGCTTCGCTGGCGTGGCCGGTGCGCCGGCGCTGCTGCGAGTCATCGCCGCGCTCGTCGTGCCCCGGCACACGCGCTGAGACCGGTGCCCGCACGCGCAGGCGCTGGCGACTCGCCAGCCTTTGTGGTGTACGGCACGGCCTGCACCTTGTTTGAGGCGCCTCAGGAGGCCGCGCTGGACCGCGGCGAACACCTGCTGCCGCACCCAGGCGGTGCCACCGTGGACCGCTACGATGTGCGGCTGCTGGACGCTGCAGCGGGGCCCCCGCTTGGCAGGCACGAGCCTTGCTCCGCTTGCCAACGCGCGGGTAGTGTGCAGTGTTATGCACGGCGAAGGTGTTGTCTGTCATGCACTTGGCAGGGGAAGCAGGCGCTGGCCTGTATTGTTTGCTAAGTGCAGTCCTGTAGCTGCAGGCATTCTGTTATGCGCACTTTGAGCATGCGGACGTTATGACAGAGAGCGCGCTGAGAGGGCGCGTGCCCGCGCAGGGGGCGCGCGCCACCAGGAACCACGTCGGACGCTGACGATGACGAGGAGGTCGCAGAGGAAGCGCTGGACGCCGAGCGGTATGCTGACCTCGGCAGCAGCGCCGGGTCCGACGACGAGGCCGACAGCGCGCCCGACGGCGCAACGCGCGACGCCGCTGCTGCCGGCGCGTGCCCCTTCTGCCCGTGCTGTCCTCTGTGTGATCATCCGCCGCAAACCATGCAGTGTCCGCTGCTCAGCATTAGAGGAGTGCGCCTTCCTGCGGGGCAGTGCCCGGCAGTGCTGCCAGTTGAGCTGCACGTTGCTACACACAGCTCTGCTTTTGCATCCATGAGCGCAAGGCCATGCGTGGCCCAGCAGTGCTCTGCGCGAGCGTGCGCAGGTGCCTACTCCCAGGTCGGCTACACGTATGGCGCCGGCGGCAGCCCGGCCTTGGAGGAGGCCGCCGCGCCCGGGCAGAGCGCCGGGGCTGCCGCTGCAGAACCGTACGTGCCGCGCTTCAGCGTGCCGCTGCCGGCGCGGCTGGCCGGCGCGCTGCCGGGCAGTGCGCGGGAGCTGAAGGTGCGCCCCGTGTCCCGTCTCCGGTCGGGCAAGCGGCCTTTGCCCCTCACAGGGACTCCTGGTTCAAATGCTCCCGCCTTGCAGCTGGGCGCCCATGCGGCTAGTCAAAAATAAAATTTTGTATTATCACCATGCGGATGCCGTTTCCTCAGCTCATGCAGACCTTGTATCCCTGGCAGCCATGCCACAGGCCCCTCCCGATCGAAGAGCGCGGTCTCTGTGCACAGCGGTCGCAGGTGAACGCCGGTCGACAGAAGCTTGCTAGCATGTGCTGGTCGCTGAGCTACCCCAGACCCTCCACGCCCGCGGCTCTGCCTGCGCGGCGCGCGCGTCCTCCGTGCCGTCGCCGGAAAGCGGAGAGAAAGAAAAGGGAAAAAACACAGTCAGCTGTTCATTTTGTTTCAGCTGCCGCTGAGCGCGCCGCGCGCCCGGGCGGCAGATCATGGCGCAGACGGCGCGCTTCGTGCGCGAGGCGGGCGGGCAGGCGGAGTTCGTGCTGCGCGTGCGCCAGGCGGCCAACCCCGCCTTTGCGTTCCTGGCGCCCGGCGCGCGCTGCCACGCGTTCTACCGCTGGCTGCTGGACGCCGCGCCGCAGGCGCGCGGCCGCCCCGGGCGGGCGCGGTGGCAGGCCGGCGGCCGAGGCCGTGCCCGATCGGGCACCGGGTTGCGGTCGTGGGGAGAGGCGCGATGTGTCAGGTCCTGCGTGCGCAGGCTCAACGCCGTCGCTGTCTGCTCAAGACACGGTGGGCTGTCGATCGGCGGTCCTAGGGACAGCTGCACTGACATGGCCGTCAGGCACCTGACCGCCTATGTGATAGAGGGGGCATGACGCGCAACGCACTGCAGTGGCCTTCAGCCTGGTAGGCAGAGAGCAAGTGCTTGATACGAAATGTTATTGTGCCGCAGGAGCTGCCCGACGACGAGCCGCAGGCCACAGACATGGCGCGGCCAGCCAGCAGCGCCGACGACGGCGGCGGCCGGTCGGCAGGCGCGCCAGACGCAGGCGCCGCGGCGGCCGGCGCGGGGCCGAGCGCGCTGCTGTCGCTGCAGTCGTACGCCGACGTGTCAGACGCGGGCAGCCAGGAGGGGGAGTCCCCGCGGGCAGGGCCCCAGCCGCCGCAGCAGGCGGGCATGTCTGCGGCTAGCAGCCAGGCAGCGGACATACCCGCGGCAGGGCCCGGTGGAGAGGGGCGGTGCGAGCCGCTGGGGGGTATGGGGTCTCCGGTGCGCAGCGAGGACGGGCTTGGCGGCCTCCCGCAGGGCATGCATGGCCCGCCTGCCGGCACCTGCAGCCGCACAGACCCTGCAGGGCTGCCGGGCAAAGGCCGCGCGGAAGCGGCGGCGGGCGCCAGCCTGGGCGCGGCCGGATGCGCGGCGCCGAGCGGGGCGG
>JAABUH010004430.1_pt1 | contig 11401 bp, 9 predicted proteins | sample 5559121 | NCBI WGS metagenome assembly JAABUH01 (sample SAMN10711871, study PRJNA513364) | rock metagenome | isolation source: Antarctica rocks | place: Antarctica: Victoria Land, Battleship Promontory nord | collected 2015-12-28 | reverse complement strand
GGCCACGGCCGAAGGGGACACCGGCTCGTGTGCCGCTGCGTTGGTGCTCGACGAAGTGCCACGGGTCCGCAACGTCGCTCGGGCGGGTGGCGTCGCTGAGACGCCTCATGTCGATGAGCTTGCGGCAGACCGGGCAGTAGCGCTGCATGATCAAATTGTCCGCCCGGGGCTCCGCGCCCGCCACCCGTTTTCGATCAAAGGACAACCGTCGTGGTAAGGACTACAACACCGTGCTCAGGCCAATGCCACACGCCGTGAGGTTCGGGGGCGCTGCCGTTAGCCCGTCACGACCGCTCTCGCACGCTGTGATGTCCGTCAGGGCGAGGGGGCGTCCGTCGGCCTGATCCCCCCCTCGGGGCGGCTTGCGGGAGTAGTACTCGTTGACGTTGGAACCCTCGCACCGCACAGGGGGCGCCCCAAGGCTCGCCACGCGGTCATGCTCAACAAACCGCCAGGTGCCTTGGTCTCCGGCCGCAACGTTCCGCTGCTGTTCGATGAGCTGGTGACACCGCCCACAGGTTCGTCGTCTCATGGGAGAAGTATGCGATCAGGGGCGCTGGCCGTCGCTTGACCTCGGCTCGGACCGATCTGTCGCCAGTCACGGCAGTCGGTAACCCCGCGGCCGGGGATGCAGGCGTGACCACATCGTAGGAGGGGCCGCCGCGGTTCTCGAGCGCGAGCGGGCGGCAGCGCCGTTGCAGGCCAGCGAGATCACCGGCTTGGAAGTGCTCGCTGGAATGCGTCCACCAGAGGAGGACGCCACCCGCTCGTTGCTCGCGACCCTCACCTGGCATCCGGTCGACGCTGAGGTAGCTGAGGACGCTGGATCGCTCGGCCGACGATGGCTTCCCAGCCATCACACCATCGACGGGGCAGACCTCGCCATCGCTGCCACTGTCATCCGCACCGGATCCCATCTGCTCACGCGCAACGTTCGGCACTTTCCAATGTTCCCCGGCCTCCAGGCGCCCTACTGAGCTTGATCACGCCGATCCATGTCAAGGGGCGCCCGATGTGGATCGTCAACCGGTGACGACGGCTCGGCGGCCTGGGTGGGTGGACCGGCGCTGGCCTGAGCCGGAAGATCGCAGGGTGACGATCGGCGACGGATCGAGCTTTCTGGCCGGGGCGCCCCGCTGGGTTGATGGGCTGGGCCGTCTGCGTGACGTGGTCCGGCTCAGCTGGTCGCGGCCCAGCTGAGCCAGGTCATGACGACCCAGGGTGTCACCTGCCCGGGTGCTGGACGTCGGCTGCGGGCAGGGCACGCAGGCTCTTGGGCTGGCCCGGGCCGGGGACGACGACGTCACCTTGTTTCTCGGTCCCGACCCGGGCTGTCAACCTGATCGAGGTCGGGGTGCTGGGCACCGATGAGGGCCCGCCGATTCCGCGCGTCGAAGGAGTGATGATGGCTCGAACCATCGTGGAGAAGGAGGCGGCGGTGTCTGTCCATCCAGGGGTGTGCCGGCCATGCCGCCAGTCTCGCAGCACATCGGCAGTGGTCCAGGTCACCGAAACTTGCGGTTCCGCGTCGGGCCGGCGACGACGTAGGCTGTTCGACATGATCGGGTGCAGGGGTACAGCTCGTGGCGCGTCGCCCCGTGGACCTGCAGCGCGTCTCCAGCGCGATCTGCCGCTGCATGCCGCTCTCCCGCCGCTGACCAGCTGACCCTGCCGGCGCCGGAGGCGCCGTGCTGGGTTTCCCGCCTGTCGACGTTGCCTCTGGTGCCCACCTCCCGGAGGACACCGAATGACCGTTACCACCGATCGTCCCGCACCGCCTTGGAACCGGAAGAAGTCCGAGGGCCAGTGGGCCAAGGGCTACCGCGAGCCGTTGAACGGCAACGAGCGCACCAAGAAGGACGACGACGCGCTCAACGTGCGGGACCGGATCGTGAACATCTACGCGCACCAGGGTTTCGACAGCATCGACGGTGGTGACCTGCGCGGCCGTTTCCGCTGGATGGGCTTGTACACCCAACGCGCCGCGGGACTGGATGCCAGCTTCACCGGCATGGAGGACGAGGGGCAGCTTGACGCCCGTTACTTCATGATGCGTATCCGCACGGACGGGCAGCGCCTCAGCCGGGAGCAGCTCCGGGTGATCGGCGGGATCTCCACCGAGTTCGCCCGCGACACCGCCGACTTCACCGACCGGCAGAACATCCAGATGCACTGGATCGAGATCGAGAACGTCCCCGAGATCTGGCGCCGCCTGGACACCGTTGGTCTGCAGACCACCGAAGCCTGCGGCGACTGTCCACGTGGCTTCCTCGGCTCCCCGTTGGCCGGTATCGCAGTCGACGAGGTACTCGACGCCTCCGGCGCGCTGAAGGAGATCTCCGACCGCTACATCGGCAGCCCGGAGTTCTCCAACCTGCCACGCAAGTTCAAGACCGCCATCTCGGGGTTGCAGGACGTGGCCCATGAGATCAACGACGTTTCCTTCGTCGGTGTCCACCACCCCGAGCATGGCCCCGGATTGGACCTCTGGGTCGGCGGCGGACTGTCCACAAATCCGATGTTCGCCCAGCGCCTGGGCGCCTGGATCCCGCTGGCGGAGGTCCCTGAGGTGTGGGCCGGCGTGATGTCGGTGTTCCGCGACTACGGCTACCGCCGGCTGCGGTCCCGGGCCCGGATCAAGTTCCTGATCAAGGACTGGGGGCCGGCCGAATTCCGTCGCGTACTGGAGGAGGAGTTCCTGCACCGCAAGCTCATCGACGGTCCGGCGCCGGAGCCGCTGACCAAGACTCGCGACCACGTCGGGGTGCAGCGGCAGCGGGACGGACGCAACGCGATCGGCGTCTCCCCCATCGCCGGCCGGGTCTCCGGCACCAGGCTCACCGCCGCTGCCGACGCGATGGAAAAGACCGGCTCGGACCGCGCGATGATCACCCCGTACCAGAAGCTGGTGTTCCTCGACGTGCCCAACGACGCCGTGCAGACCTTCATCGGCGAGCTCGACGCGCTGGAGCTGCCCGCCAGGGCCTCGTCCTGGCGGCGCAACGTGCTGGCCTGCAGTGGGCTGGAGTTCTGCAAGCTGGCCTTCACCGAGACCAGGGTGCGGGCCCAGACGCTGGTGCCCGAGCTGGAGACCCGGTTGGGCGACCTGGAAGCCGAGCTCGACGTGAACATCACGGTGAACATCAACGGCTGCCCCAACTCCTGCGCCCGCGTGCAGGTTGCCGACATCGGCCTCAAGGGCGTGCTGATGAGCAACGACGCAGGCGAGACGGTCGAGGGATTTCAGGTCCAGCTCGGTGGTGGTCTGGGCGCGGACCTCGGCATGGGTCGAAAGCTGCGGGCACACAAGATCACCGGCGACGAGGTCGGCGACTACGTCGAGCGGCTGACCCGCAACTTCGCCAAGTACCGCGAGCCCGGCGAGCGCTTCGCGCAGTGGGTGAAGCGCGCCGACGAGGAAGCCCTGAAATGAGTGAGAGCGAACAGCGGTCTGGGTCTGAGCAAAGAGCGGCCCCGTTCTACTGCCCGTACTGAGGCGACGAGGACCTGCGGCCCGACGCTGGCGGTGGCGAGGCGCTAGCCCGGGGACCTGGCGGTGCACCGGTTGCTTTCGGGGCCACAGACCGTTCGCTGAACCTTCTTGACACCAAGCAGGTGCAGCGCCTCAGTGGATGACGGTGATCACCATTCGGCGAGCGCGCCGTCGGCGTTCCGCCACACGGGGTTGCGCCACCGGTGACCGGCCCCCGCCGCTTCCCGTACTGCGTGTTCATCGACCTCGATCCCCAGACCCGGACCGGTGAGCCGCTCCACGAAGCCGTCTGCAAAGTTGAACGCCGAGGTGTCGATGAGGTAGTCGAGCAGGTCGGAGCCCACGTTGTAGTGGATGCCGAGGCTGGTTTCTTGGATGATGGCGTTGGGGCTAGCCAGGTCGACCTGCAGGCAGGACGCCAAGGAGATCGGTCCCAGCGGGCAGTGCGGCGCGAGTCCTACTCCGTGGGCCTCGGCCATGGATGCGATGCGTCGGCACTCCGATATGCCGCCGGCGTGGGAAAGGTCTGGCTGCGCGACAGCGATGCCGGCGGACAGGACGTCGCGGAAGTCCCAACGTGAGTACAGTCGCTCGCCGGTGGCGATGGGCACGGTAGTGGAATCGCAAAGCCGCGCCAGGTCAGCTGTGAGCTCGGGCACCAGCGGCTCCTCGACGAACATGGGGTGGAGCGGTTCGAGTAGGCGGCACAGTTCTCGTGCCAGCGCGGGGGAGAGCCGACCGTGAAAGTCCACCGCGATGTCTCGGTCCGGGCCGATCTCGGCCCGCACAGCCGCGACCCTGTCAACGGCGGCGTTCAGCTCGCGGTGGGATTCGAGCAGACGCATCTTCCCGGTGGCATTCATTTTCACCGCGGTGAAGCCCGCCTCGATCCTTTCGGCCGCGTGCTCGGCGACGCGGTCCGGCTCGTCGCCGGCGATCCACGAGTAAACGCGCACCCGGTCACGGACCGCTCCGCCGAGTAGATCATGGACTGGCACACCCAAGACCTTGCCTTTGATGTCCCACAGCGCTTGGTCGATCCCGGCGACGGCGCTGGAGAGGATCGGGCCGCCACGGTAGAACCCGCCCTTGGTCATCACTTGCCAATGATCTTCGATGCGCGATGGGTCTAGTCCGAGCAGGTAATCCGACAACTCGTCGACGGCGGTGGCCACCGTGTGCGCCCGGCCCTCGATCACAGGCTCGCCCCAGCCGATGACACCGTCATCAGTTTCCATCCGGAGGAATAGCCACCGGGGGGCTACCAGAAAAGTCTCAAGTTTGGTGATCTTCAAGAGTCATCTCCTCCTCGAATGCATATTATTGATCCAGCAGCGCTAAGCAGCCGAATCCGCTCCTCGGTGTCTGTACGACCCCGCGAAGGAGCGCCACCGCCAAGTCCTCAACGGCCCGGTCACGGTGTTTTGAGCAAATCGGCAAGTAATTCCAGTTGGGCCTCGTCGGCGAGCGCGGAACCAACGGCAACGACCCGGGCGCCTGCTGAGAGGTAGTCCGCGGCGTTGGCAGCGGTGATGCCGCCGGTGGCTACGAGGGGTACCTGGGGAAACGGCCCGGCCATCGCGGAGAACCAGTCGGGTCCGAGGACGGAGGCAGGGAACACCTTGAGCCACTGCAGCCCCTGGCGTGCCGCCTGCTGGACTTCTGATGCCGTGGCCACCCCGGGCAGATGCGGGAGTCCGCAGTCGATACTGGCTCGGGCCACTTCCGCGTCGAGTCCGGGGGCGACAGTGAAGGCCGCGCCGGCCGCTTGGGCTACGGACACCTGGTCGAGGGTGGTGACGGTGCCGGCTCCGACGTGGCGGTCGCGTTCTCGACCTGCCTGGACTGTTGCCCGCAGTGAGGCGACCGCCTCCGGCGTTTGGATGGGAACCTCGACGCAATCTAGGCCCAGGTCCCAGGCACGGCCCGCCAGCTCAACTGTGCGTGCGGCGTCGAAACCACGCAGGATTGCCATCATGCGCTGCGAGGCGAAGCTGGTATCGAACCAGTCGTTCAGCTCTTCCATCCCAGCTCCTTCGAGATCGCCGCGCTCGTCTGAAGCAGTTCTGTCAGCAGTTCCATTTCGAGTTTTCTCAGATCGGCCTTTGCCTTGAGGGCCGTGACCGAGACGGCCACGAACACCTTGCCCGTCGCGGGGAAGACCGGGGTCGCGATGCAGTTCACGAATTCCTCCATCTCGCCGTCATCGGTGGCCCAACCGCGTGCCTGCGACACCTGCAACTCGCGCAGGAACGCCACCTGCGAGGTGATGGTGGTGTTGGTGAACCGCTGAAATTCGCACCGCCGAAAAAGAGCCGTGAGCGTGTCCTCTGGCTGCTGGCTCAGAATGGCCTTGCTTACGGCGGCGGTGTGCAAAAATACTGGTTTACCGACCTGTGAGTACAGGCGCACTCCTCCTGCAGGATCCACTTTGTCGACGTAGACGATGTCGTCTCCCTCCAGAGCCGCCAGATGCACTGTGTGCCCAGACAACTTGGCCAGGGACAGCAAATGCTCGTGCGCGACGTTGGCCAGGTCGAACTGCTCAACAGCCAGTTGAGCGAGGCCGGCCAGACGGTAACCAACGCCGTAGCGCCCGTCCGGCCGGCGCCGCACGAGGCCGCCTTCGGTGAGGGTCTGCAGAAGTCGTAGCGCCGTGGACCGGTGTACCCGGAGATGGTTCGCGACCTCGGCGAGGCTGCAGGGCCCCGCACCAGTGAGCTCGATGATGTCGATGGCTCTTCGCACCGTCTGGGACACGCTTACACCTTGAGGAAATCCGCCGGGGCGCCGCTGCCGGCTGAGCCAGGGATCTCGGGATCGTTTTGGGGGACGTAGTCGCTCGTGCTGGCGAGTGCGCGCGCCGCGAGGATATGACCAAGGCTCAGGCGCGCCGCTGCGGGTTCTTCTCTTAGCAGCGCGGACAGGAAGCCGGCGGCGAAAGCGTCCCCAGCGCCCACGGGTTCCACCACCTCCACTTTCAGCGCCGGCATGAATGTCTCTGCGCCGTCGTTGAACTCGGTAGCGCCGACCGCGCCATCTTTGACCACAAGCACATTGTTCGTCCCGATGAGTGAACGGACGTCATGGGCGGATCGAGTACCCCAGAGGGCCAGCGCCTCGTCCAGCCCCACGAAAACGATGTCGACTTCTCGGCTGAGCTCGAGGAGAACCGGTGCAGCCATCTTCGCGGGCCATACACCCGGGCGGTAGTTGACGTCGAAGGACAATAGCGTGCCAGTTCCCCGCACGCGGCGGATCAGGTCGTCGGCCAGCTCGGCGCACGAGGGTGACAGGCCCGGCGTAATGCCGGAGAAGTGCACCAGCGCCGCGGTGTCCAGCGGCAATGCGTCGAGGTCTTTTGGTGCCATTCGCGACGCCGCGGAATCGCTTCGGTAGTAGCACACGCGTGTGCCCCCGGGGCTTGGGTCTTTGAAATACACGCCGGTCCGGGCGTCAGCGTCCCGGCAGACCAACGACGTGTCGACCCCGGCTCGTGCCAGGGTGGCGAGGATCCGCTCACCCAACGGGTCCGCACCGACCAGGCTTGCCCAGGCTACCTCGTGCCCCAGTTCGGCGAGATAGAGGGCGACGGTGGATTCCGCCCCACCGATGCTCAGACGGAACAGGTCGCCATCTACCAGCGGCACCGGCTCGCGTGGGGTCACCATCACCATCGTCTCGCCAAGGCAGATCACCTGCGGCCGGGTCGCCGTTTGCGATACGTGAGTCATCAGCCTCCCACATCTGCGCGTGCGCGGCCGTACCTGCCCCGCGGTGGACGCGCCCCGGTCGGATACGACCAAGTAACCATCGGGGAACGCTCTTGACACAACCGCATTATTGGGGCGAGCATAGCAAACACGCAACCTCCACAACACTATTGCATATGTTGCACAAAATCGCTCACGTCGTCAACGCCGAGGCGATAACTCGACATCGAAAGCAGAGGTGGGTTTCGAATGCCCGAAGTCACCGTTTCTCGCAGGACACTGCTGCGTTGCAGCATCACCGCGCTGGCGACCGCCCCGCTGCTTGCCGCATGCGGCAACACTGGGTCGACCGCCGCCGGGGCCAAGACCGTGACCCTGCGCGTCTCCTCATCCCAGCCCGGCGGCGCGGCTAAGAATGCCCACACTGCGATCTTCAACAAGCTCAAGGAGCTGACAGAGGCCAAGACCCAGGGGCGTCTGAAGCTGCAGTACTTCCCAGACAGCCAGCTGGGTGAGGAGGCGCAGATTGCGAAGCAAATGTCGCTGGGGACCGTGGACATGGCGATCATCGCGCCCTCGGTGTTCTCCACGACCGTGCCCGAGCTCGGCATGCTCGACCTCGGCTACCTCTTCGACGACTACGACCAGGTCGCTAAAGCACTGGACGGTAAGGCCGGGACAACCATCCGCCAACTGTTCTCCGCAGGCACCAAGTCCGAGATCCTCGCCTACGGCTACAACTTTGGCTTCCGCAACATCTTGACGATCAAACCCATCTCGACACCGCAGGACCTTCACGGCGTGAGCCTGCGAGTGCTTCCCGCCCCGAACTTCGTCGCGACCCTCAAGGCTATGGGCGCCACGCCGGTCCCGCTCCCCGCGGGCGAGATCTACACCGCCCTGCAAACAGGCATCATCGACGGCATGGAGCATGACCCGACCACGATCTTGCAGGTCAAAGCCTACGAGAAGGCCAAGCAGTACGCGCTGACCAAGCACATCTTCAACTTGCTCAACCCGGTCATCTCTCAGGCCTCGTTGCAGAAGTTGTCGCCCGCGGACCAAGACGCGTTGCGGGCCGCGGCCACCGAGGCTGCGCAGGCGCAGCGCAAGGAGGCGGCCGACGCCGAGCAGACGGCACTGGAGGAGTTGCGCACCAAGGGCGTCACGATCCGGGAAGTCGACCGAAGCCCCTTCCGCACACTGGTCAGTCCGCTGTGGGAGCAGTTCTCGACGCAGTACCCGAAGGCGAAGCCCGCCCTAGACGAGATCCTGGCCACCCAGAAGGCTAAGTAGGCGGCCATGTCCTCGTCCACCACTGAGCCGCTTGTGGAAGTTGTCCCGGGCCCCCACTCGGGCCGGGTCCGCCTCGTCGAGCGCGCTGCCAAAGTGCTCGAGCACGTTGTCGCGGCGCTAACCGGACTCATTCTGGTGGTGGGCCTCGGCGTCGTATTTGTGTCCGTCATCTTTCGGTACTTCTTGAACCAGCCCATCCAGTGGTCCTACGAGGCCGCCACCTCTGGGCTGGTGGCGGTGACATTTCTGGGCGGCTCTCTGGCGCTTGCTCGGGACGAGCACATGGGCGTGACGGTGCTGTTGCGCCGACTTCCGGCACCACGACGCCGGGTGGCAGAGGCGGCCTCCGCGCTCATCGTGGTCATCGACTCCGTGGCACTGACCCTCTCCGCCCAGCAGGTTTTGGCGAGCGTGAGGGGGCAGTCGACCCCCAGCGGCAACTTGCCCTCCGGCATCTTCTACGGGCCGTTCGTCGTGGCCGGTGTGGCGATGATCTGCTTCGCCACCACAAAATTAGTGCGCTTCCCGCTGCGCACCGTCCTGCTCGCGTCCGGCGGGATTATTTTGCTCGTCCTCGCATGGGTGGCGTGGGCCCGCTTGGCGCCGGCCACTCAACCCAGTCCGGTCGCACTGCTGGTCCTCGGCGTCGCGGTCGGTCTCATCATCGGTGTGCCGGTCGCCTACGCACTGGTGACCGGCGCATTGATGTACTTCGCTAACGACGGGTCAGTCCCGCTGAGTCTGCTCGCCCAGCAAATGGAATCCGGAGTCGAAAACTTCGTCCTGTTGGCCATCCCGTTCTTCATCCTTGCCGGGCTCGTGATGGAACTGAACGGAATGTCCCGCCGGCTCATCGCCCTGCTCGACGTCGCCCTCGGGCGCGTACGAGGAGGGCTATCGCTGGTGACTATCACCGGGATGGCGCTCTTTTCTGGCATGTCCGGATCCAAGACCGCCGATGTCGCCGCCGTCGGTTCGGTGATGGTGCCAGCTCAGCGCCGCGCCGGCAACGACGACGCCGAATCGGTCGCGCTCCTCGCTGCGACAGCCGTCATGGGCGAGACCATTCCCCCTTGCGTCAACATGATCATCCTGGGCTTTGTCGCGAACCTCTCCATCGGGGGCCTCTTCCTCGCCGGGATCCTTCCGGCCGTGTTCATGGGGGTGGCGTTGGTCGTACTGGCTGTGCTCGTCGCTCGACCATCCCGCCAGAAAAGCACCGGACCGGCAGAACCCTCTAGTCCCCCGGGCAGCGACGAGCAAGGAGTCGCGGCCGCGGCGGTCGCAGTTCCTCGCCCGCGCACCACCACTGAGTGGATACGGCTGCTTTGGGGGGCCGGCACCGCTCTGATGATGATCGTGCTGATCCTCGGGGGCATCCTGCTCGGCTTCGCCACTCCCACCGAGATCTCGGCGTTCGCCGTCGTCTACGCCCTGCTCATCGGTGGCATCATCTTCCGGGAGATGACCGTCAAGTCCGTGGTCTCATTCTTCGTGCGCTCCGCGTCCCTCTCTGGGATGGTGCTGTTCATTGTGGCCGCAGCCCAGATCGTCGGACACGTACTGACCGTCGAGCAGGTCCCGCAGCACCTGGCGCTGGCCATGACAAACCTGGCACAGAGCACAGGCACCTGGGCCTTCGTCCTTGTCTCGATTGTGATGCTCATCGTCTTTGGCTCCATACTCGAAGGCGCCCCGGCGTTGGTCATCTTCGGCCCGTTGCTCGTCCCGGTAGCGGCCTCCCTAGGCATCAACCCGTTGCAGTTCGGGATCGTACTCATCATCGCGATGGGCATTGGGCTGTTCTCACCCCCCATCGGCGTCGGTCTTTACACCGCCTGCGCGGTAGGTCAAGTGCCGATGGAACGCGTAGCACGACCCATGGTGAAATACCTCGCGTTGCTGTTCGCCACCCTGCTGGCCGTCGCTTTCATCCCCGCCTTCACAACCGCCCTTTCTTGAGGAGAACTTCGCATGAGCATTGACCTATCCGGTAAGACCGCCCTCATCACCGGCGGCGGTATCGGCATCGGCCGCGCGAGCGCTGTGGCACTGGCCCAGGCGGGGGCACGGGTGGCCGTGACCTACCTGAGCCACCCTCCCGAAAAAGAGTTCCTCGCAGACATCCAGGCAACCGGGAACCCGCTGACCGCCGAGCAGATGGACGCCACCGATGACACCGAGGTCACCCGGGTATTCGAGCGGATCGCAGGAACGCTCGGCTCCGTGGACATCCTCGTGAACAATGCCGGCGGCCTCCTGCGTCGGGTGGACATCGCCGACATGAAAACCGACTTCTGGCACCAGGTCATAGACGTGAACCTGTCCAGCGCCTTCTACTGCACCCGGACCGTCCTACCCTTCATGAACAACGGCTGGGGCCGCGTCATCAACGTCGCCTCACTCGCCGGACACAATGGCGGCTCCAACGGATCAACGGCCTACGCGACCGCCAAGGCCGGCATGTTCGGACTCACCCGCGGATTGGCCAAAGAACTCGCCCCCAAAGGGATCACCGTCAATGCGGTAGCCCCCGGCTTGATCCTCGACACACCCTTCCACGAGACATTCACCCCCCCACCCGCACAGCAGGAGGCGATCGGGCGCATCGCACTAGGACGCGCGGGCTTCCCACCGGACGTCGCCGGATCAGTCGTATGGCTGGCCTCAGACATGGCCGCCTTCATCACCGGAACCATCGTTGATATTAACGGTGGGCAGTATTTCCGCTGACCAGCGGCGCGGAGGCGAACTACCGACTGGTCGCCACTGCTCGGCGCAGGTTGCAATACAGGCTCTTCACAATCCAGGGTGTAGTCGGGGTCTGAAGCCGCCGCTCTCGAGCAGTGATCTGGCGATGTAGTTGGTGAGATTGCGGAACCCGAGGGCGGAGCCGCGG
>JAABUH010004428.1_pt1 | contig 11401 bp, 9 predicted proteins | sample 5559121 | NCBI WGS metagenome assembly JAABUH01 (sample SAMN10711871, study PRJNA513364) | rock metagenome | isolation source: Antarctica rocks | place: Antarctica: Victoria Land, Battleship Promontory nord | collected 2015-12-28 | reverse complement strand
TGGTGTTCGAGCGGACTTCCTCGAGTCTGCTCACTGCGGCTGTGTACGCGTTGACGTTCCTGCCGGCATTCCTGGGCGGGGTGCTGCTCGGCGGGGTGGCAGATCGTTACCCGCGCCGGCGGGTATTGATCGGCTGCGATGTGGTGCGGGCGGGGTTGCTCGCGGCGATGGCCCTGCCTGCCACGCCCCTGGTGGTGGTGGCGGCCCTACTCACCGTGGCCACTGTGGTGGGGGCACCGTTCAAAGCCGCCGAACCAGCGTTGCTCGCCGACCTGTTCACCGGTGAACGCTACGTAGCAGCACTCGGCCTGCGGACCGCGACATATCAGGCATCCCAGCTGATCGGGTTCGCGGTCGGTGGGGTGGCGGTCGCCGCGGTAGGGGCCCGGTCCGCGTTGGCGATCGACGCCGCCTCGTTCGCAGTATCCGCGGTGCTGCTGCGGTGGGGGCTGCAGCCCCGCCCCGCGGCGAGGACAGCCCCCGCAGTGACCCGCAAGTCAGGTCTGGTGGGCGGTCTCCGTGTGGTGCTCGGCAATCGGCACCTGCGGCTGCTCCTCGGGCTGTCCTGGCTGGCCGGGATCTGGGTGCTGCCCGAAGGGTTGGCCGTCCCCTACGCGGCAGCGGTCGGGGCCGGACCGGCCGGGGTGGGTTGGCTGCTGGCCGCCAACCCAGCAGGAAACGTCATCGGCGCCCTCGTGATGGCCCGCTGGGTGCCACCGCACCTGCGCGCCACACTGCTGGGTCCGTTGGCTGTGGCCGCCGGGCTGCCCCTGATCCTCTGCGCCTTCCGTCCTGGATTGCTCCTGACCGTGCCTTTGTGGGCCCTGGCTGGGCTCTGCTCGGCCTACCAAGTTCAACTGATCGCCGAGTACATCGCGGCCGTCCCAGATGCGATGCGTGGCCAAGCCATCGGTCTCGCCTCGGCAGGATTGCTCGCCGTGCAAGGACTCGGGCTGCTCATCGGTGGGGCGTTGGCCCAAATCTGGACCGTCCACACCACCATCGCGATAACGGGTGGCACCGGCGTATTCCTCGCAACCTGGCTGGCCATCAACCGGACCCGCACCAACCACACCGCCGACAAGTAAAACCGCCGGTCCTGTCGCTCTCAGCCCAGGTCCGCCCGGGTGGGGCTCAGTACTCCCAGTTGCGCATGAAGGTCACCGCCTGCCGGTCTCGGTTGTGGGTTGGTCTCGGGTGGGGCTCAGTCACCGCCTACCGCCAGGTCCTCGGCACAGCGCCGCCCGCCCCGTGACCGCGGGCGGCTACTGCGACGTCAGGTGTCCGGCGCGTGCGCTGCCACCGTCATCGCCGTCCCCCGGCTCACCGGCACCCTCTAGCCTCGACGGTTCGAGGAAGTGGGCGCTGTGGTGAGACCACGCACACCAGAGTCCGTGCCCGCCGCACTACTCACGCTGCCGGACTGGTTGTGGGGCTACGACGTGGCGGGCTTCGCCGCCGCAGCAGGTTGGTCCATAGCGCCGACGAGCGACGCCACGACGTGGCGGGTTCGTCTGGTCGAACGGACCTCGCCCGTCCACCGGGCACGGCTGCGGACCACGCTGCTCGCGACCCCGGCCAACGCTGATCACCCTGATGCGTTTCGGCGCCTGCGGCGACTCGCCCCCCTGGGACACCTGGCAGCGACGACGTCCGCCGAGCTCGTCCAGGCCGAACTTGACCGCTTGGCCAACCACGATAACGACCTCGGCGCGTGGTTGACCTACATCACCATCAAGATCCACGCCGCCCCCCACTGGGGGTTGGAGCGCGTCACCCAGGAAACCTACGTCCACAACCTCCTACCCAGCCTGCCCACTGCAGCCATGCAGCTCATCGAGCTCGACACCGCGGTGAGCTTCCGGGTCACCGCACTTCGCGCACTGCTCTACATCGCCGAGCACGGCGACGGTGTCCCGACCCCAGCAGCCGAAGGGCTCACCTTCGCCTCTGCCGAAGGCCTCACCGGTGACCTCAACGTAGGTCTGGCCGCATACCTGAGCCCACTTTTTCTGTCCCACGCCCCGTGGGTGTGGGGCATGAGCATCCCTCGACCCGGTGGTGTCATCGCCGTCACCTTCGGTCAAGCCATCTCCGGTCGTAGCGGGCAAGCCGCGGACGTCCTCCAACTCTTCTCCCCCACCACAGGCCGACCCACTCCACCGCAGCAGCCCGGGTTGGCTCCGCCCCAGCTCCGGGCCGCAGTGCGGTGGTGGGTCACCCAGCTCGATGCCTTGTTGGTCGACGTTTTCGATCCCGCGCGATACATGGTGAACCAGAACTTCGACACCCGTCGGGCGTACGAGATGCACCTGGGCGTTGAACAGCTGTTCCGCACCGTGCAGTCGCTGTCCATCCACGATCGCGACCCCATCGCACGACGCACCCTGTTCTTCGATGCCATCGACACCCTCTCCGGGCTGACCCGAACCCAGCCAGACAGCCTGTACGAGCTGACCCACGCTCAAACCGTCCTCGACCGGCTCACGGACGATCTCCCCCCCGATGTGGCACCGGTCCTCATCCCGCGTGCCGCTGCGGCCGTCGACGCGCTTCGCCAGCTCCAGGCAGGGTTCTTCCTCGGAAGCAGGCTCACCGACGGAGGCTTCCGACTACCCAACAAGCAGGGAGTGGAGCGCATCGTCCAGCTCGACGCCGCCGCCGGCCAGTGGCTCCGCATGCTGCGCAACGCCGGACACGGCTTCACTCGCCCCAGAAGCGGTGAGCGCGACGCGATTCTGCTCGTCTCACACAACGGTCAGATCCCCCACGACCTCCCCGACCTCGCCTACCTCTATCTCCTGGATCTCCTCTGCCACCCGCAACGCTTGCAGCACAATCAAGGGCAGGCCCCGAGCCCACGACCGGCGCCGGACGTGCCGTGACCCTCGGAGCACGACCATGCGGCGCAGCGGTTGGTCGTGGCGTTGAGGCCGGACCCGGGATGATGGGGTGGTGACCGATCCGGCGGTGGTGCCCGAGGGCTACCCCGAGTTCTTGGCCCGGCTCAAGCGCAGGTCGCCACGGCCCAGCTGCGCGCTACCCGGGTCGTGAACACCGAGCTCATCACCCTGTACTGGGACCTCGGGGCCTCCATCGTTGCCCGCCAGCACGCCGACGGATGGGGTGCCACGGTCATCGACCGGCTCGCCACCGACTTGCGGGCCGCGTTCCCGGACATGCGCGGGCTCTCCCGCAGCAACCTCTACTCGATGCGCAAGCTCTCCCGCACCTGGCCGCGGGAGGCAATCGTCCAACAGGCTGTTGGACGATTGCCCTGGGGTCACGTCACCGTGCTGCTCGACAAGCTCACCACCCCCGCCGACCGCGACTTCTACGCCGCCTCCGCCGTGGAGCACGGGTGGTCCCGCAACGTTCTGACCCACCACATCGCCACCAACCTGCGCACCCGCATCGGGGCCGCGCCGTCCAACTTCGCCGACCAGCTCCCCGCCCCGGACTCCGACCTCGCCCAGCAGCTCGTTCGAGACCCCTACGTCTTCGACTTCCTCACCCTCACCACCCGCGTCGCCGAGCGCGAGCTCGAGGACGCCCTCATGGGCCGCCTGCAACGGTTCCTGCTCGAGCTCGGCCACGGGTTCGCCTTCGTCGGCCGCCAATACCGCTTCACCGTGGACGGCCAGGACTTCGCCATCGACCTGCTGTTCTTCAACTACACCCAGTCCCGGTTCGTCGTCGTCGAGCTCAAGGTCGGGCCCTTCACCCCCGCCCACCTCGGCCAGCTCGGTTTCTACGTCGCCTGGGTCGACGACAACCTCCGCGACCACCAGCGGCACTCACCCACCATCGGGATCCTGCTGTGCACCGGCACCAACACCAACGTCGTCCGCTACTCCCTCGCCGGCGCGACCACACCCCTGGCCGTGGCCACCTACACCTACGACGGTCTGCCGGAGACCCTGCGCGAGCTGCTCCCCACCGACACCGAGCTCGTCACCGCCATCACCGACACCATCCCCTGCGACTCGTCCCGGTGATGCTCGGGCTGACCCGTGTGGCGACGGCCATCGTCGGAATCCAAGCCGCGCGCCGCCGCTGATTCCGGGTGCAGCGGCCGCACCTCGTCGTTATGCCGCCCAGCGACCATTTCTCGGCGCGGAGGCCCGCTAGACTCGATCTTGTTCACTAACAGGCCTCGCATCGCTTCTACTGAGACGCCGGTACAGCGTGGAGATGCTGACACCGACGACGCCCGCGACCTCGTCCTTGGTGGCACCCTCGGCGAGCATCCTCCGGGCCTGGCGCTCCTTCGCCGGGGTGAGCACCGTTTGACGGCCGCCGACCCGGCCGCGGCGGCGGGCGGCGTCGAGCCCGGCCCGGGTGCGTTCCCGGATCAGGTCGCGCTCGAACTCGGCCAGCGAGGCGAAAATGTGGAACACCAACCGGCCCCCGGGGGTGGTGGTGTCGATCGCCTCCTGAAGGGACTTGAACCCTACGTTGCGCTCCTCGAGCTGGCGCACGGTGTCGACGAGGTGCGGCAGCGAGCGGCCGAGCCGGTCGAGTCGCCACACCGCCAAGGTGTCCCCCGGCCGCAGCGACGCCATCACCTCGGCCAGCTGCGGTCGACCGGTCTTGGCGCCCGACGCGGTGTCGGTCCACGTCCGCCAGCACCCCGCGGCGCTGAGAGCGTCGAGCTGCAACGCAGCGTCCTGCACGGTCGTCGACACCCTCGCGTACCCCAACAACTCGCCCATGAACCGGCACCCTGTCACAACCCACCGACAGAACCGCTCGTGACCGATAGCTAGTGACCGTGAGTTGTGACCGACCTGCCAACGACATCGACCAGCACCGACCCGATCGGGCCCGAGAGCTTCCGTGGTCGGTCAGAAACGATCGAATGTGACGCCCGGTAAGTCTGACTACGCTGAGTAGCGAGTGGGCGAGAGGCAGCTGTCTCCGCCGCGCTCATCGGCGAACCGGCCATGCTTGATGTCGCCGATGTTGGAGTGCGGGACCGAGCACCATCGAACGCAAGCCGCGCTCGGCGAAGTCGAGACACGCCTGCGCGCGGCATGGTGGGGTGCAGAATGCCGCGTATGCCGCTTGCTGCTGCCTTGTTCGGGCGCTTCGACTTGCGCGCCGCGGTGACGGCGGAGCTATCGGGCCGCAACAGTCTGCTGCCTCGACGGTTCGACGACGACGTCCTGGCGCGTGATCTCGACGAAGTGGTCAAATGGGCGGCGCCTCAGGTGCGGCGCGCAGCGCCGCCGACTCAAGAGAACGTCGTCCTGGCTCGGAAAGGCTGGCGAGGCCTACGACCGTTAAGCGTGTTGTCGCTTACGGATCGGATCGCCTACCGGGCGCTTGTCCGGTTGCTGGCGGAGTCGCTGCCAGACGAGGTGCGATCACGCGAGGCGAACGCCACGTTCAAGGCGGCTCCTCTGCAGGTGGTGGGCGCGCGCTACGTCTTGCAAACGGACGTTGCTTCATTTTTCCAGTACGTCGATCATGAGGTGTTGGGCGACGAGCTGTTGGCGCAGACGGGCGAGGAGCCCGCGGTGGAGGCGCTGCTTGCGCTGCTGGGGGGCGTGGCAGGGCGGCGCGTCGGAATCCCCCAGATCAGCACAGCAAGCGACGTCCTGGGCGACGTCTACGTCGATCCTGTGAGGCGATCCCTGGCCCGATCGGGATTGGCGGTGTTCCGCTATGCAGACGATTTCCGGGTGGCATGCCCATCGCTCGGGGCGGCGCTCGCGGCGCTGGAGGCGTGCGACGACGCAGTACGGGCGCTGGGGTTGACGCTGAACGAGCGAAAATCGTTGACGTTCTCCCGACCCAGTTACCAGCGGTCCCTCGACGCGTTCCGTCAGCGAGAGGCCGAGTTGTTCGAGGGCGACGGCGACGCGGACGGCAGCGACCTGTCGGCTCTGGACTCGCAATACGGGGACGACCCCGTCGCGGGCGCGGTCGACATCGAGACTGTGCTCGGGCTGACGGGTACCGATCCGGCCCCGTTGGAGGACGGCGACGCGCTCGCGGAGGACGCTTCGCCAGAGGACGAGGACGACCGTCTGGTTGTGAGGGCGGCGGCGAGGGCGTTGGACCTGTGGGTGGAGGAGGACGAAGGCCACGACGCGCAGTCGACGCAGGACGCGGCGATCACGCAAAGCCTGCTGTCGAGGGCGCTGCCGCTCCTGGGACGGGCGGGCGACTCGGGTCCGCTCGACTATGTCCGGGCGATCCTTACCCACGAACCGGCGCTCACGCCTCAGGTCGCGGAGTATCTGGTGTCGCTGGCCGCGTCGGACGGGGCATCGGCCAGGTCGGTCCGGGACGCGCTCGACGATGTCGTCGAGCAGGATGTCATCAGCCCGTGGCAGGGCATGTGGCTCGCCCACGCGGCCGGCGCTCTCCCGCGCACCCGGCGGCCGGGCCGGCACATCGACTGGCTGGAGTCCTGCGTCCGGGACGAATCACCCGCGCTAGCGGCGACCGCGGGCATGGCGCTAGGGCGACGGCGGCGGGGCGACCCCACCATGCTCGCGGGATCGCTCGACCGAGTTGGTCCCGCGTGGCGGCCGCTATTGCTTCTCGGCCTGGCGCTGCAAGACTGGGAGCGGGCGTCGGCGTCGGCGGACGGCGCGCTGGACAGGATCCTCCTTGCGTCCGCCAGACCGGTATGAGTCCGAGCCCGCCCTCGGCTCCCGTCCCGGCCTACGTCCCCTCGTCCCACGCGGAGGACGCCGCCGCTCTGCTGTTCCGAACCCTCGGGCACTACCGCACGGCGCAGGCCGCAATGCGGACTGCCACCCGCCCGCGCAGGCTCAGACGGGTACCGGTGAACCCCGCGCAGGAGCAGGCACAGGCCACGCTGGTCCGTATGCTTTCGATCACTGAGGGGTTCACCGGCGACACACTCCTGCGTCACGCCGAACCGCTAGCTCGAGCGTCCCCTCATGCCGTCGCGTTTGCGGTCTACGACGACGCCGCGATCGCCGCGGTCCGCGATTGGCAGGCCATGCGCTCCGCGTACAGGCGCTGGCTCGAGGTCAAGTGGCAGGACTCTGACTACGAACCAGTGCACACATTGGCGGAAGCCAGGAACGCAATTGTGCACGGCCTCGGGACGCTCACCCGGCAGCAGACCCGCAAGGACACCTCGGGACTGCGAACCAAGCTCGCTGCGGCCAAGGCCACCGTCGGCGCCGACGACTCTCTGGTGCTCCCTGAGGAGTTCATCGTCGAGGCCACCTGGACATGCCGGCGCTTTGTCAGGCATGTCGACGAACAGGTACAGCGACGACCAGAGAGGCGGCGTTGACCGCCACCAACTAGGGACAGCGCTATGAGATCACCCGGCCTGCACGCGGCGCCGCGCAACCGACGAGCCGGGCCTGGAGGCAACGTCGCCCGCGTCTGGCGGCAACCAAACTGCGCTCGCCGGCTCGTCATGGGCCCGCAGCAGGATCTTGCATCGGCGCAAGGTCCGGCGGCCGGCAGGACGAGCGGTTCTACACCCACTGCTGGGGTAGCGCCAACTACCGCCACGATCCACACCATCGGACCGATCGAACCTCGCAGAGCTCGTCGGGTCGGTCAAAAACGACCGTTTTTACGACACGCGGAGCGTTGGAGCACGACGTCAGCTACTGACAGCACATCGGGACAGCTATCGAGTTCGGTGACAGCATCGCCATGCCACGACGCTGGTCATCACAACCACAACTGCCGGTAGCAGCAGCGACCAACGCCAGCCACTATCGAGGACGCTCAACCCCGGCGTGAGAGCAACCACTACGGCCACCAGAACTGCCTGAGCCGGCCAAGATCGAAATCGCATCAGCGAAATATTGCACACCGACCCCCTCGACCGTCCTCGTCGAGGCACACAAAGCAGTTTGGCCAGGCGGCGCCGCCTGAGTTCGCCCTACGCATGTCGTAAACGTGTTTAGGAACGGGTGTTGCGTGTTAGAACTCGTTGGGCGCTCTCGAGTTCGGCCGGTATGTCGGTAGCGAGCCAGCGCCGCAGGGGTGGGCCGAGCAGCGGGCGCAGCAACGGGGTGAGCCAGAACTCCAGCCGCCGTCGCACGCGTACGCCGTCGGTGTGCGGCCAGCACTCGACGGTCCCCTCGAAGCGGGCGAGCCGGTCGGTCCAGGAGGGTGCGGGTCGGATCACCAGTGCCCGGTCGCCGCGTCGAGTGACGTGCTGGGTGGACCGCAGCAAGGCCGGTACCGGCCCCAGCCGGGGGGTGAAGCGGAACGTGACCTGGCGATTGTCGAGGGTGCGCTCTATCCAGTGGATTCTGCCGATCTTGGCGTCGACCTCGCGGTAGCGCTCGACGTCCATGACGAACTCGATCACGCGGGGGGCTGTCGTGGCCATGACCATCTCGGCCTCGCCGACCACGTCTGGTTCCCGCGAGGGCCTCTCGCTGCTCCCGCTCATCGCTCGCGGCCTGGGCCGGGGCACAGGGTGGCGATGGCCGTGTCTATCCATGCCCGCAGGTACGCCGCCGGGTCCACTTCCCCGGGCCGGCGCCCGATCAGGGCGTCGAGGACGGTGGGGTAGGTCAGCGACGCCACCAGGACCGCGGCGGTCGCAGCCGGGTCGGTGGCCCTGACCCGACCCAGAGCCACCTGAGCGCCTACCCAGTCGGTGAGCTCCTGGTAGAGGACGCCGAGCAGGCCCTGCCAGAGCGTCTCAAGCAGTTCCGGGAATGCCTCAAGGTCGCGCATCGTGATCCGAATGATCGACCGGTCGCCTGCCATGGCGTCGGCGACGGCCACGGCGATCTGCTGGAGGGCTTCTCCGGGGTCGCCCGGGAGGGCTTGGACGAACCCGGCACGTCGCTCCTGCAGGTCGGTGACGTAGCGGCGCACCCCGGCGTCGAGCAGGGCCTCCTTGGACGTGAAGTGCTTGTACAGCGCCCCCGAGCCAGCGGTGAGGCCACACTCAGTCTGGATGTCGGCGACCGTCGTCGCGGTGAAGCCGCGTTCGGCGAACAGGCGCATACCGGTGTCGATGATCTGGTCGCGCCGCTCGGTCATGGTGAGAGAGTACTCTCTCACCATGACGGCTAGAGGCATCAGCCTTCGCCTCCTCCAAGGCGTCCTGATGACGATCGGCGCTGCCGCGACAGGTACCGGCCTCAGCGTCGTCGCCCGGGGAGCCGCTGCCGTGCCGGGTGGTGGTCCCGTAACGCCAAGTGTCGACAGCGTTCTGCGCTTCTACGCGGTCTGGCGGGCAGCGCTGGGACCGGTACTGTGCCACCTCGCTCCCCGCGTGGACAAGGATCGCTCCGGCTTGGCAACCGTCTGTGGCGCCACCTTCCTCGGTGGCCTGGCCAGGACCCTCGCCGCGGCGCAAAGCGGGCCGCCACACCCGCTGTTCTCGGGCCTGACGATTACGGAGCTGACTGCCCCACCAGCCCTCCTGCTCTGGCAACACAGCCTGCGACAGCGGCCAACCTGACGCCCGCGAAATCATCCCCGCTGGCCGTGATGAACACACGCAGCCCACCGCGGTCGCTCCAGGTGCCGGACGCCGGCCCCGTCTCCCACGAGACGCCCCAGCGCGGCTCGGGCGGAATAGGCCCCACTGCCCGATCCTCTGCGTCAAAAACCATCGGTTTCTGGACGTCCGGCACGCCGGCCGGTGCAGTACATTCGCGGTGCCTGGCATCCTGCGGGGGTGGCGCGAAGGTGGTTGTCGGTGAGGGTGGAGGTCCTCGGTGGTCGCGGCGAGGATCTGTGGCCCTACCCCGGCCGGGTCTTCGCGGTCGGGCCGTCGCACACCTTCATGGACCTGGCCAGCGCGATCAACGGCGCCTTCGCCCGGTGGGACCGTTCGCACCTGTCGATGTTCACCCTTGCCGACGGCCGGGTGGTCACCGACCGGGAGACGAGGGCCGAGATGGCCGCCTCGATGGGCGGCCCGATCAGGGCATCACTGGACATCGAGTCGGCCGGGGTCGCCCGGACCACGGCGCCGGGGGCGGAGTTCCAGTTCATCTTCGACCTGGGTGACAGCTGGACGCACCGGTGCCTGGTTGGTGAGGAGAAGGTCGACCCCATGGAGGTACTGGGCATTAGCCCGGAGGTACCGCTGGCCTATTGGGGCTGGGGCGTGATCCCGGACCAATACGGGCGCCGGTGGGCCGCTGACGACGGGGAGAGTCGCGTACCCGGCCGACCGGCCCATCCGCACCCGATGCTGCTGGGTGCATGGCCCGGGCCGGAGCAGGTTCCCGAGCTGGACCTGAGCGAGCTGCGCGGAGCTATCGCCCGCGCAGACGCGGCCGGCTTCCTCGCCGCGGTGACCGGGCGCGACGTCGACGACGCGTTGCAACAGGTGGGGCCCGGCATACCGATGGCTCTGGAGCAGGCGCCGGAGCAGGCGCAACCGGTGGCGGTCTCGATCATTAACCGACTGACCTGGCGCGCCGGCGCTGGAGATGACGTGCTCGCCGAGGACCTGCTGGCCCACCTGCGCGGCGAGCCGCTGGCCGGCCGGGGGGTGCCGGTTGATCTCGACCTGCTCAGCACCGAGTTGGAGGGGGATCTCAACATGTCCAGCGGTGGCTGGGTCGACCTGCTCACCGGAGACGTCTACGACGACAGCGCCACCGACCCGATGACGGTCGGAGAGGACGCCGTCATCGACGTCGAGGACGACCCCGACCGTTGGCTCTGGTTTGATCGCACCGGGTCGCGGGACGGCTGGCAGGACATGGCGGCCTTCACCGGCCGGCAACGTGATCCTGCCCTACGGGAGCGGCTGGAGCGGGCGATCGAAGGCAAGGGCGCATTCCGCCGGTTCCGCGATCTCGTACACCAGGAGAACCTCGACCAGCCGTGGTACGCCTTCGCAAGCGACCGTCAGCTGGGCCGCGCCCGCGAGCTCCTGGCCGCCGAGGGTATCCGTGTCAGACCAGCCGCAGGTTGAAGCTGCCGATCCCGCCGCCCCGGGCTCGTCGGCGGCCGCCGCCACCTCCTCGGTGACCCTGTCCCATCGTCAGACGACCTCCAGATCAAGGGTCCGTTGGTGGTTATCAAGGGGATCGCCATCTACTGATCGAATCAATGCTGTAAGGCAGTCCCACGCGCAGCGCCCAGCTGTCAGGTCTTTACCCGCGGGCCGCCGCATCAGAAAGTTCCACCCTCCACCGCCCTACTCCGACGTGGGTGCCTGAGCCCGGCCAGCCACGGGCCGCGCCGAACTCACGGGCGTAGTTCTGCGTGAGTACAGCGACTATCTGCCTGCCCTGGGCCCCGCGCACAGCAGCCAGAACTCCTACTGGTTATGGGGGCCGCCACCCGAGGACGCCACCGCCGTGATCGTCATCGGGATGCCGGCGCCGCAGGTGCGGGCCCTGTTCGCCCGGGTCGACCTCGCCGCCCGGATCGAGGACGGCGTCGGGCTACACAACCAGGAGCA
>JAABUH010004427.1_pt1 | contig 11404 bp, 7 predicted proteins | sample 5559121 | NCBI WGS metagenome assembly JAABUH01 (sample SAMN10711871, study PRJNA513364) | rock metagenome | isolation source: Antarctica rocks | place: Antarctica: Victoria Land, Battleship Promontory nord | collected 2015-12-28 | reverse complement strand
TGATGGAGCATTGACAATGCAGGTGGACCTATTCACGGCCTGATCAAGATTGCAACAGACCACAGGCTGGGCATCCCCTCCCAGTGCTTTGCTGCTGCCAAGGCCGGCATTGGTGAGCCCTTCTTTTTCATGTCATGTCTTATCATCTGTTCTGCCAGGGTCCAGCATCTAGCATGTCGTGATGCTTTGATTTTTTGAGGGCACAGCCTAAGTCATAGATGCGCTATCTGGCGCCAAGATGTTTAGCAGCATGCCAAGTTGTGGCTGGCGCATGGGTTGCATCTCAACATATGACGCACCTGGGACAGTAACGCTGTGATTGATACCAAGCCACATGCAGTCGGAAATCATGTTGTACACCAGCAAAGCCAAGTGATGTATGTATGACAAGAACCCATCATTGCTTTAGTACCTCTAACATGATTTCCGAAGCAATGATGGGTTACTGCCATACATACATCACTTGGCTTTGTTGGTGTACAACACATGTGGCCACAAGCTTTGTAGATGTAATATATCAAAGCCCTTGGGCTCATGTCTAGGCTCCACAGCATGATGAATGCTTTCTGACTGCAGATGACCGCTTCCCACCTGACCCACGCAAGCGCCAGCAGTACTGTGGTAACCTGGTGCTGAAGATCAATGCTAAGCTGGGTGGGCAGCACAGCCTGCTGGCTTCAGTGGGGGGCGCCCCCAAGCTGTTCCCCCACGAGAACAACCCCTTCATGATCATTGGGGCTGATGTCACCCACCCCATGGGCTTCAACAGATCCACCCCCTCCATTGCCAGTGTGGTGGGCAGCATTGACAGATATGCTACTCGCTATGCTGAGCGCTCTCGGCTGCAGGGCCACAGAGTGGAGATGATCCAGGTCAGTATTACACTGATCCAGCCACACAACTGCAACTTGGCATTTTTTGTAGATGGACGTCGAGTGCATCATTGTGTGCAATTATCAGGCATCTGCATGCTTGTGCAATTTTCTACAGCACAGCCTGCGTTCAGCTTGTAGACAGTTCCTGAGTCGCATCACAGACTTTAAGACATCTCTACGCTGTACGCTAATGCTGCCTTGCAAAATGTGTGAGCTGGCCTTGATGTCATAATACAATAGTGCAGACATCATGCTCGCAGAGCAATCTGTTGCATCATTACATAAGCATTTAACACAAAGCGTCAGGAGCTTCTTAAGTACACTCCATGTGTACCTCAGGAACCCTTCCAGCTTTGTGTTGGGTGCTGATGTACTGATGCAGCTAGGTTGCTCTGCAAGCAAAACTGCATGCCTTTATGAACTGGCATGCATGTTGCTGGCTGCTGCACCTTTAAGCTGAATCATACAGTCAACACATCAGAGATCTGGTTGGTGCTTGCAGGACTTCAAAGGAATGGTGCAGGAGCTGCTGCAGGAGTTCTACCGCAACACCAAGAAGCGGCCTGAGAGGATCATCGTGTACAGAGACGGTGTGAGTGAGGGCCAGTTTGATGCTGTTGTGCGTGAAGAGCTGCCTCAGGTGTGCTCATGCACACTCCTCCTTTCCCTGTCTCAGAAGAAACTGGTGTAATGCGTGATTCAAAACGTGATGTAAAGCTTCGACCCTAGACTGGCACTCACAAGGCACCACGTGGTCATTGCTCTTTGCCAAGCATCATCAAACCAGGGCCTTTTTGTTAGCTCTGGCAAACTAGCCTGTATCAAATGATCATTGCAATGTATTTTTAGTGTTTGGTTGGAGTGCTGACAGTCTTGGGTGTGCATACAGCTGGCGGCTGCCTGTCTGGGCATGGGGGACCCCAATGCCGAGTACAGGCCCCCCATCACCTTTGTGGTGGTCCAGAAGCGCCACCACACGCGCCTCTTCCCTGGCCGCCCCAATGAGGGGGACCGCTCTGGCAACATATTGCCTGGTGAGCTATTGTGCACTGCGCAGTTGCACTACATCAACAACATGCAGTCATTGTGTTGGTTTTTTTGCGGTGTGCTGTTCACAGTGATGTCTTTTGTGGCTATTTGTGCTGCTGACATCTGCTGTTATGTTATGTCTGATGTGATGTGTGTTACATGTTGTTGTCAGCCATCATTTGCCTGGCCACCATTGAAACAAACTACAACATATAGGCGAGACATTTGTTGTGGTGTTTCTGCAGGCACTCTGATTGACAGGGACATCTGCCACCCCACAGAGTTTGACTTCTACCTGAACAGTCATGCTGGCATACAAGGCACCAACCGGCCTTGCCACTACCATGTGCTGCTGGATGAGAACAAGTTTGGCGCCCAGGAGCTGGCCCTCATGACCTTCAGGTGTGGGTGTGTGTGTGCATACTTCATGCTTCTATGGCTTGTTCAAGTCTCTGCTGTGCATGATGTTCCAGAACAGACACTTCACTGTGCATATGGTACCTGTACATCTTGCACATGGCTACATTTCAAGTTTGCATGCACTAGAAGGCTGTGACGGGCACATTGCAAACAGACTGTTGCCATGATGACCTATGTCACCAGGGGTCACTCTGGCACCTGCCTGTGTAACAACAAGCGCCGCTACCTAAATCCAACAGGCCGTCATGTGATCATGACACCAGCAATGGTCTGATGTCAGCAACGCATCATGATCTGAGCTTTACCCCACACTTAGGCTCTGCACTGCCTCTGCGCAACTTGCAGGTTGTGCTACCTGTTCTGTCGTGCCACCAGGGCCGTGTCAGTCTGCCCTCCTGCCTACTACGCTCACCTGGCTGCCTTCCGCCAGAGGGAGCTGTGCCAGATGAGCGACTCCAGCGCTTCAGACACAGAGAGCACCATGTCAGGCACTGGCGCCGATGCCACTGTCGAGTTTGCTACCTGCCACAAGGACCTGGGAGCCACCATGTACTACGTCTAGTCATGTGTGCATTCGATTCTACGCCAGAAACAGATGCTACTCCTCAAACTCACTCAAGAGCTGAGCAAGACGGAGCTTGGGGAGTGTTTGCAGCATCTCAGGAGCAGCAAGTCTAGAATGAAGATGAGACGCTGTTCCAGTAACAAACGGCCCATATAGTTAGATAGCATGTAGCGGGAAGCTATGGCTTGTAGATGGAAGGCCCTTTGCAGAATCTTTTCATAAGTTTTGGATGGTCTCCAACGTTAGACGTGTAGTGTAGCTGCAGTCTGAGTGGTATGTGTATGCATGTCAGCACTTGTGCTTCAAGCACGCTTGCTGTGTTGGTGTTGCAAATGGACAATGCCCAGCCTGAAGCAAAGTAGTTTCATGCGCTGTGTTTTTGGTTTGTAAACAGACATTGATGCGCAATGTGCAGCATGCTATGCTGCGCAGCTGCTACTCCTGTGGTTTTTTGAGTAATATACAATGATTATTTTGGTGTGTAGTTGCTCTGTGTGCATCGTGTACACGGCCCACAGGGACAGCTGCATGGTAGATCCAGCACTGCAGAGGATTCAGCGCCACGTAGCTTGCTTGTGTGGCATCTCAGACAGCAATCAGTTCAACTCAGCCTAGCCTCAAGGGATCAGCAAGGCTAGCTGCCTGCCTCTGCCAAGTAAGCTTTCATGACCTGAATCAGTTTGGCTACATTGTTATTTGAGTGAGCTCCAGCCAGCTTTCAGTGACATCTTCAGTCTAACTTTCAGCAAGGCCTTTTCTGCAAGCATGACATTGTTCATCTTTTGTTTCAAGTGAAGCATGTAAAACCTTTCCTTATGTTGTGCTGTGACTGTCTGCAAGGAGACCGCTGGCATGACAGAGGTATTGAACTTGGTAGCACACGCATGCTGGCACAACTTTTATGGAAGATGGGTTCAGAGGTAAGCTACCTTGCTGCAGCTGTTTGTGATGCTGACTTTGGGCGTGCCAGGCATGTGTCTTGCACATGGCTTGCAGTTTGTTGCTTGCACAAATAGTTGACAGCTGTGCTCCAGCACTGTGATCTGAATCTGTTTGGTAGTCAACCCTTGCAAGTGATCTGAAAGCTTATTTGCTCAAGCATAGGCTGATCTCCATGCAACTTACAGGTGTTGGAGCCTGCCACTCAATGCACTCAAATGGAGACTTGCACTTCATGTGCAAGAGGATGGTTGTGAAGAGAGACCCAGTTGCCTTTGCATGGTAAGTGATTTTCTGCTGCCTTCATCTCAATGTGCCACTGTAAGCTTCTGCTAATGGCACAATGAAACACAATCTGTGCATCTCTGTTGTGATTGCATCACATAGGTGCTCTTTGCAGAACTAATTGCAATCAGTGGTTGCATTGCTCATGAGGCAAGCTTGGCATCGCTCTGAGCATGTAAGCCAACAATGAAATTTGTCCCTGCAGTGACAAGGTCATGGGATTTCCCCAACCGATCCACACAGTCTGTGGATGCGGCATTAAACAGTGCTGACGGCTCCAACCATCCCATGTGTTGGGACCTGCTCTGGGTCTCCCTCTCCCCCGTGACGTCGCAGTGCACTATTTCTTGCGACAAAGAAATGTGGGCAATAGAACACAGGTATGCTGTTTGCTCAAACCTTATATGGTATGCTGAAACCCTAAATGTAGGTACCCTGCACTGCAAGGGGACGTTGTTTCCGTCACTGTCACCTGAGGCATTGCTGGCTTGTTGCTGCCGACTGGGCTGATAGCAGGTTCCTCAGCAGTTCACAGGGTTGGTTACAATGTCCACGAGAGATCATGTCCAGTGGACACAGTGGACAGCTGTAGGAGATGCGCTGATTCTCCTTGGTCCCTGCCACCTGGGCATGCCTTATATGCCTCAGATGAAGTTATGGCATTGTGCATGATAATGCATACATGACACCATGTCGGCTGGTCTGTCAGCAAACAATATCAGATGGTGCCAACCTGTAGCCCTGTAGACTGTAATGATGCAATTGTGACTGCTGATTGGCAGTGCTAGCAACAATGCTTATCCAATGGTAAAAGCGGCTGTGGAACTTTGCAGTTTTACATTACTTGGGCCTGTCTTTGCCTTATGTAATGATTGCTACGGACTTGATGACTAACAGCTGTCATGGCACGGCTCACAAATGACTTTCAGAAGGCTACATCAAATGTTGATATGCTCACATCCAGAAACAGTTTCACCTGCAACAGCTGTAATATAATATAGCTGCTCCGGGCGAGGCTGTTTCTGGATATAGGCATGTGAATTTATATAAAAAGTGTACATATATGTCGCACAAGTCATGGTCAGCTCTCACTGCCTGGTTGCCAGACCTGTCATTGCAATGGCCTGTTTCTATTTTATGTGAAGCTTTGGAGGCAAGAGTGAGCAGCAACAGACAACATACCATGCAAGGCATAAGTTTGCCGATGACTGCTGACTTACTCCGCTCAATGGGGAGGCATGTCAACGTGTGAAACCACTCCATCCACTGCACAGTCAGCAGACTGGATCAAGCGCTTCCATGCCTCTCAGAAGGCAGCTGCACTGAACGTGACACTGATCAGTGTCACGTTTAGTGCAGCTGCCTTCTGAAATTTATTCTCTGAAGGCAGCGAATATTTTTCATATGTTTTCTTTGATGGCAGCTGCACTTGAACTGCAGTTTGTTCCCACTGGAATGGCTGACGATGGCCGCACACCCTGAGAGTGTGCAGAGCCTAGGGACCATCACAAAACCTTCGGGCATTCTTTGGGTGCACGGCCATGGCGGTCGAACCACATCACATCAGCGTGTTGGATTGATAAGCGACAGTCGGTGCTTGTGACCCGGTCGCTGTTATGTTGCAGCGTACTTGTAAGCCCCAGTCATCCCTCAATGGGCACTGTTGGCACTTTTAGTGCTGGCCAACTTTTTTTTGGTCAGCAAGTTGCACAAGCAAGATCCTTGCTGCAGTCATTGCTTCATACAGCCTATATGGCATTGTGATTGACATGGACCTGCTAATATTGTGCCAAAGCGTTTGTGAACATATTACAGCAAGCGTGCTGCATATCAGCGTATCAATCTTGTGATACCCCAACGATGTATGCAACATATGTGACCTGATAGGTGTCTGGAGCCAAGCGGCAGATCTTCAGTGATGCTTGCATATGATTTGGCTAGCTGCTGGCTGGTTCCAGACACCTCAGGTCAGTCAGCCTGTGGTGATTCGGCCTCCGCAGCAACCACATCCAAGGCCTTGAAGGTCCAATTATGCTCAAGCCCATAGCAACAGATGAGTCATTGGGGTGCCAGTTAGCCTCATATATATATATATATATAAATACCTCACGCTGGGGTTTTTCTTTAGCCTGGGTTTAGGGTCAACCCTAAGAGCATAGTCTTTTCTTGTTTTTTCTTTCTCCGTGTGCAATTGTAGGCAATCCATGGCATGTTGACCAGCCCTTACGTAGGATAGTGCAAGTCACTAGACACATGTGTTGTACTGCGTCATATCTGGTTTGCATGCTGTGGATCCTGATGCTGAGCAAGCCTTGCTACCACGCCTTTAACGATGATCATCATTTCAATCATGATTATCAAACTCATGGGGCCTGATCAACCGACAAGTAGGAAATTAGTGGTATGCGCAGACCATCCCTCTGAGGGTCTTGTCATAGGTCTTCTTCCTCCACCGTGACATTGCAATGAAGAAGTTGTACTGTGGGCAATGTCATTGAGGCTTGTATGCTGTATACACACTTCCAAAGTTCACCACATTCAGCAGGATTTGTGTTCAATCACTGTGACCTGATGCTTTGCTGGCTTGTTGCTGCTGATTGGCTTGACATATCAAGTCCCCCAGCCCTGTACCAACTTGCTGTGCAGGCCTGGGGTCCAAACCTTCACTCATGAGCTTCACTTTTGATCGACAGTTATTGCTCTGCAAGGCGTAGCTGCTGTGTTGCCCTTCATGAATATTGCTGTAAAAGCAAGGCTCACTTAAGCTTAACTTAAGCTCCAATGGTCAAGCCTCACAAGTTGTGGAACTTGTGACATGCGTGCATCAGCACCCCTTGGTGAGCTTGAGCCTACATAGGTAGCCCTGATTTGGGCTGAAATGCTGCCACATTGTGAGTTTCAGTCCTGTCAACCCTAGACTTTGTAATGAGTGGTTGTTGTGAATTCCTTTTCTGCTGTACTTCAAGAACCCTACTGGACACCTTGCTGGCAGTAAGATGTTCAGCTGGTTTCTTGCAATGTTGCATGCAGACACCTGCTGTTAAACAAGCAATGCTACTCGTGTGAGTGACAAGTGGCTGCTCAGCAACTGAGTGTGCATCTGCTGCTCGGACAGACATGAACAAGCTTTGAGACAGGTGGACCATCTTGTGCTGCACTACGTGAGAAGTATAGGGTATGCACAACACATATCATGGAGAGACTAAGAAAGATGATGTTGCACCGGGCACTTCTTAGTCTTTCCTTGATGTGTACTTTGTATACCCTATGCAAGATGGCATGTTATACACATAGTTGCAAACAGGTACAAAAACAAGATCACACAAATGGTGACTCCAGCAATGCTGTTTTTGACAATTTTGTCCCACCACATGTCATGCAATCAACGCTTCTGCCTAGGGCAGGACAATCAGCATGCGCTTCGGATTCTCCTCGGGAGGACTTGGCAAGTTGCAGCGCAAGCTAAAGTGCTATGTTGTAGCTGGACCATCACATGGTATTTGTTCGTTTCAGCCTACTAAACACTGTTGTGTCATTGTGCAGGTGGATTGGGTACAACCAGTCCCTGCAGCCCTGCCAGTCAGGGCTCACCCTGAACATGGACATCACGGCAGCAGCCTTCCTGGAGGGGCAGCCCATGCTGCAGCTCATTGGCAATACTGTCGGCATGCAGAATGTCTCTGGCGGCCTCAACCCAGGCCAGGTCAGGAGCATCAACAAAGCCATCAGGGGCGTCCAGGTATCGCCTAAAGAACTACCAGTCATACATGAAGCTTGTCCAACTACTGTAAGATATCCTGTACAGGTTTGATGGATGTCACTGTTGCTTTGTCATTTTCATGTGGAACAGAAGGCGGCAAGTGTTTAGCACACACTACAACTGAGCAACCACAACAGGTCCCGCATTTGGTGGTGCTGTAGCCCAGGCAGCTTGCAAATTCAGGTTGTGCAAATCTGGCTGTTTCTTGGCAGCGGCTGTCACTGTTCAGGTTTGAGTACTTCAGTGTTGCTGAGTCAGTCCTGCCCCCATCGGGTTTATGGTACCAAGCAGCTTCGGCAGCTGATCAGCTCATGAGCTGCATGTGCAACGGTTTTCCTCAGAGTCTGTACTTAAAAGCATTGTGACTACAGACCCTGAGGAAAGACGCTGCACATGCAGCAGCTGCATCATGCGTGCGCATTGCACAAGACATGAATGGCAGCCTGCATGCATTGCTCCAATGTCTGTGGACATCAGGTGTAGTGGCACATTGTAAGGATCAGAACTAGTTCTGCAAAAGCACACAAGCATCAGAACTAGGGCTGCAAATACGCAATGTGGCACATGTGATGCAGTCAAAGACTCACATCTGTCAATTTAGCACATGCAACTCATTTTACTTGCTGCAGCTGCTTGCTGACAAAGAGAAATGCTGCTTCACATCATGATGAATCACTTACCAGTATCTCTCTTGTTGATGTGGTGCAGCAGGTTAGGCGGCAAGTGTTTATCACACACTACAACTGAGCACCCACAACAGGTCCCGCGCTTGGTGGTGCTATAGCCGGGCCCGGGCAGCTTGCAAAATCAGGTTGTGCAAATCTGGCTGTTCCTTGGCAGCAGCTGTCACTGTTCAGATTTGAGTACTTCAGTGTTGCTGAGTCAGTCCTGCCCCCCCAGGGGTTTCATAATACCAAGCAGCTTCGGCAGCTGATCAGCTCATGAGCTGCATGTGCAGCGGTTTTCCTCAGAGTCTGTACTTAATAACACTGTGACTACAGACCCTGAGGAAAGACGCTGCACATGCAGCAGCTGCAGCATGCGTACGCATTGCACAAGACCTGAAAGCGGCCATTTGTCATGGTGGCATGCTTCTCAACCTGCACATTAAAGTTGGAAGGCTTGACAGGGCATATGTGTACGGCCTTGATTGAGTCTACTGACCAGATGTAATGACAATGTGATGAGATCTGAGCAGCCACCGCCGTGTATGTGTTATAAAAGTGGATGCAAGAGAAGGTCTATTCCATACACTGAAAGGTGCTGCAGTTTCATGCTGAGCGCGCTTGAGTGCATCACTGCTATGGCCATTTGACATTGAGTCGGCAGAAGGACGCAATCTGAAATTGCACCTCGATTGCACTTTGCTGGCACCTGCATGTGCAACAATTCGCGCCGCTACCTACATTCAACAGGGCGTCTTGTCATCATGAGGCCAGCAATGGTCTCATGTCAGCAGCACACCACGATCTGAGCCTTGACAGGCACGTAGGCTCAGCACTGCCTATGCGCCACTTGCAGGTTGTGCTACTTGTTCTGCCGCGCCACCCGGACCGTGTCAGTCTGCCCTCCTGCCTACTACGCTCACCTGGCCGCCTTCCGCCAGAGGGAGCTGTGCCAGATGAGCGACTCCAGCGCTTCAGACACAGAGAGCACCATGTCAGGCACTGGCGCCGATGCCACTGTTGAGTTTGCTACCTGCCACAAGGACCTTGGAGCCACCATGTACTACGTGTAGTCTTGTCTGCACTCGATTCTACGCCAGAAACAGATGCTACTCCTCAAACTCACTCAAGAGCTGAGCAAGAAGGAGCTTGGGGAGTGTTTGCAGCATCTCAGGAGCAGCAAGTCTAGAATGAGGACGAGAACGCTGTTCCAGTAACAAACGGCCCACGTAGTCACATAGCATGTAGTGGGAAGCTATGGCTTGTAGATGGAAGGCCCCTTGCAAAATCTTTCACAAGTTTTGGATGGTCTACAATGTTAGTCTGTGTTGTGTAGCTGCAGTCTGAGTGGTACGTGTGTGCATGTCAGCACTCGTGCTTCAAGCACGCATGCTGTGTTGGTGTTGCAAGTTGACAATGCCCAGCCTGAAGCAAAGCAGTTCCATGCGCTGCTGTTTTGGTTTGTAGACAGACATTGATGTGCAATGTGCAGCATGCTATGCTGCGCAGCTGCTAGTCCTGTGTTTTTGTGTAATATATGATGATTGTCTTGGTGTGTACTTGCTCTGTGTGCATCGTGTATATGGCCCACAGTGACAGCTGCATGGCAGATCCAGCATTGCAGAGGATTCAGCGCCACACAGCTTGCTTGTGTGGCATCACAGACAGCAATCAGTTCAACTCAGCCCAGCCTCAAGGGACCAGCAAGGCTAGCTGCCTCCCTCTGCTAAGTAAGCTTTCATGTCCTCAAACAACTGGGCTACTTTGTCATATGAGTGAGCTCCAGCTAGCTTTCAGTGACATCTTCAGTCAGAATTTCAGGAAGACCTGTTTTGCAAGCATGCTCTTGTTTTTTTTCGTTCCCAGTGATGCATGTAAGATTTTTTTGTTATGTTATGTTCTGACTGTTTGCAAGGAGACAGCTGGCGTGCCAGAGGTGTTGGCGAGGTGTTGAGCCCAGTAGCTACAAGCATCCATGCTGGCACAGCTTTTAAGGACATCAGGGCAGGGGTTTAGAGGTTAGCTACCTTGCCTCAGCTGTTTTTTATGCTGCGTTTGGGCGTGCTAGGCATGTGTCTTGCAGTTTGTTGCTCGTACAAATAGTTGACAGCTGCGCTCCAGCAATGTGCAACAACTGATCTCCATTGTTTTGGCTTTTCCACATCTTCTGAATTTCGAGGCTGGACTATTACTTCAACTTGCTACTGCTCTTAGCTTCACGTAAAAACACAGCTGTGGGAGATGCACTGAATTTCCTTGATCCTTGCCACCTGGGCATGCCTTGTATGCCTCAGATGAGGTTGGGGCATTGTGCATGCGCATGGTATTGCATACACATTTCTGGCCAGCAATTGCAATTGAACCCTGTGCAGCAGGTCTCACCGCTGGTCTACGCAGTGTCAAGTGTGCAGAAGAGCATGGCGATGAGCAATGGTATTGTTTATCACTTCTTTCTGCGCAAGCTCTGGCTGAAACCAATGCGCCATGAGACATTGCTCCATCACCCTGTTTTACACAGCTGCAGGCTGCTGTTCTGCATACCCTGCTCAGATGCAAAAAGAGCCCTTGCGCTGGTAGTTTGCGTTCATGATCATGTCAGCTGGTCTGTCAGCATGTCGGCTGGTCTGTCAGCAAACAACTGGTGCCAACCTGTAGCCCTGTAGACTGTAATGATGCAACTCTGGCTGTGCTGGTTGGCTGTGCTAGCAGCAATGCTTGTGCAATGCTAAAAGCGGCTGTGGAACTTTGCAGCCGTACATTGTTTGGGCCTGTCTTTGCCTTACATGACAACTGATATGGACCTGATCACCAACAGTTTTGATGGCATGGCTTACAAAGGGCTTTCACAAAGGCTACATCAGTTGAA
>JAABUH010004424.1_pt1 | contig 11407 bp, 15 predicted proteins | sample 5559121 | NCBI WGS metagenome assembly JAABUH01 (sample SAMN10711871, study PRJNA513364) | rock metagenome | isolation source: Antarctica rocks | place: Antarctica: Victoria Land, Battleship Promontory nord | collected 2015-12-28 | reverse complement strand
TGCTGCTACATGCAGGCCTCTTTGATGGCGGTGGCGGAGTGCAAGGCTGCATGGTGCTACAATCCGCATAGGCATGCAAACGAAGTTTAGGCAGTCTAGGCCAATTAAAAACTAGACCCCAAGCTGGCATGGCGGCGAAGGCACTGCATAACGCACCCCAATGGACGCTGGCAGGCAGCATGCAGGGGCTGCCGCGGCCGAGCAACACTTTTCTGCGCTACACTACTACCTACTGGCGCGGCACTTGGGTGAAGGCGCACTGCCAGGCAGCGAGCACGGCGCGGCAGACGCGCGCGTCCACCAGCCGGCGCAGCAGCGCGACGCCCCAGCGCAGGCGCACGGCCAGGCGCGCCTCCGCCCCGACCAGCTGGCCGCCGCGCGCCTGCAGCGCCGCGCCGAGCGCCTCCAGCTCGGTCTGCATTGCCGCTCGCAGCGCCACGACCTGCGCCGCACACAGGGTTTTATAGGGTAGGGGGCTGGCGACGCGTGAAGCAGCTCTTTGCTCGGCGCCGGCTCAACACACTCCGCACGTGCAATCGGTTTGCTGTACATACAAGCTCAGTTTGCAGTCGGACCTTGAACAGCCACATGCAATTGTGAGCACGTCCTCGGGCACATGCAGCCCGGCTGAGGGGCCGGGCTGCGCCCGTGCATGCGCCAGCAGTCTGGCGCGGGCCAGCCATGCACAGAGCGCGCGCGCGCCTGGTCGATGGTCCACTGCTTGAGCCCGGCCGCCTCCTCCAGCAGCTCGTTCACCTTACCCTCCAGGCGCTGCCGCACCTGCAGCCCATGCCCGCGCGGCGCTTCACCTAAACCTACACTTGACACAACCCTAACAAATATGCAAGCCCATGCCCGCACAGTGCGTAGCAGCCTGGCGGCCGCCCCAGCCCATGCCCGAGTACTGCTTGGCAGTCCTGGCTGTGGTTGACGCCATGGGGCGCAGGCTGCGATGGCAGCATGGCCACAATGCTCAGAGCCATTACGCTGCAGCCGCTCGAGCAGCGACACGCAGCCCAGCACCCCACCTCAGACAGCACCCTAGACGCCTGCGAGATGCCTGGCCAACATTGTCATGCGAGCTACTGCCGTCATCCAGGTGCGCTCAAACACCCTGCTTAGCCGCGCGCGAGCCCTGCAGCACCGCGCTCGCGGGCGTCCGGCCGGCGAGCGCGGGGCAGGCCGCACCTGCTTCTCGCGGCGCACGAACTGGAACCACTCCTCGACGACGAGGCCGCTGATGCGCTGCACCGCGGCCGGCTCCGACAGGCCGCCCGCCGGCGGCATCAGCGAGCGCGGCGTCAGGAACGCGTGCTCCGGCAGCGCCAGCGAGCCCACGCGCACCGCCTCCACCGCCAGCAGGCACTGCCGCCGTGACAGGGTTGGGGTTGACTGCCCTGTTCGGCCGCCGCGCCGTGCACGCTGCAGCCCCGGGCCATGCCCCGCGCGCCAGGCTGGCTCTGCATGAGCGGAGTGACCAGGCCAGCAGCCCTGCGGATACTGGCAGGCTCATGATCCTGGGCTGGCTTGCGGGAGCTGCCGGCGCGATGGCGGTGTGACGCACGGCAGGTTTGGCGCGCTGACGGCCCGTGGCTCTGACAAGCGGCCGCGCAACTCCTTACAGATATAGGTCAGGCTCTGCTGCGTCAACAGAGGCCCCTTTGCCTGCGCGGCAGCGCGGCGCTTGGGTGAAGGGGTCTGCGGACGCGCGGCGCCCACCTGCGGCAGGCGGCGGCTGCGCAGGCTGACGCGCAGGCGCGCCCAGGGCGCCTCGGGGCCGCCGGCGGCCAGCTCCCACTGCTCCCACGTGCCCAGGTTGGCGTTGGAGAAGCCGAGCCGGTCGCCGCCGCGCCGCCGCGCCTGCAGGAAGCGGTCGCCCGCGGCCGCCGCGCGGAAGCCCAGCCACGCGCCCTGCGACAAGGTCTAGGCTTGCAAAGCGCTTGCGCCGCTGCATGCTGTGACGGCGCGAAGCAGGGCCAGGCAGCGGCTGAGCTGCAAGCGCGGCTGCACGAGCACAGGAGCATGTCGCGCTGCCCGCATCGGGACGCCGCAGACGTTTCGACGGGTCGTCATGCGGCAAGGCCGCACGCACTGTGAGGCGCGGCTGCGGCAGGCAGCACAGTTCGCGTGCGGGCGCGCGGGCGCCGGCAGTGGCGAGCAAGGCCCGGGGGGCCACCTGGCGGACTACCTCCAGGTGGGCCGCCCGCGCGTCTGCTCCGGCGGGAAGCGCGGTCGGCTGAAAGCTGTAGTGCCGCGCGCCCGGGTCCCCGGCCTCCGCGCCCTCTTGCACCACCGCATACACGCCGCCCTGGCACGGCGCGGCGCCCGAGTGAGTGCTGCGAGTGCGCACGCTCCCTGACACCACCCCTGCACAGACGAGCCGGGCAGCCCTGCGTGCTGCAGCCCTAACAGGGCGCCGCGCTTGAGTGAGTGCTGCGAGCGCGCGCGCTCCCGGACTGCACCCCTGCCCAGGCAGGCCAGGCAGCCGTGCGCGTTGCAGGACGGGAGTGAGCGCGCAGCGGGGGCCGGCGCGCGCCTCCTCAGACAGGAAGGCGACCACGTCGCCGGTCTGCAGGCCGGGCCGCTCTGCCGTGGAGGCGGTGAAGATGCGCGGGCCGGCTGCACGAGCGGGCAGCCCCAGCTTGATACTGCAAGCGCGTTGGCAAGGACACAGCGCTACGCGCAGCAGGGCGCAGCAGAGCATGGCACAGCTGAACAGGCGCAGGCAGGCGCCACGCGGTTGGGCAGACGTGCAGCGTGCCTGCATAGCTCTGCCGCACAGCAGCGTCGCCGCCGGCTGCGAGCTGGCCCATGGAGCGGCACAGATCGCCGCCCTGTGACAGCGCCGGCACGTCGCAGAGGCTGCTCGAGCGCGCCAGCAGCGGCGCGCGCGCTGCCAGCGCGCTCACGCTGCACACCTCCACGCTCTTGTGTGCGAGGGGCAGCGCGGCGCGCTTCGCGGGCGGGGCGCCATGGTGCAGCTCCGCGCTGGTGTTGTGCAGCGCGGCAAACGGCCGCCTGGCGCGCGCCGCACGCTGCGGGGACACGTCCGGCAGGGGACTGGGCAGGCCTTCGGGGCCGGTCGCATTCTCCATGGCAGCCCGCGGATCGCTCTCGCAGTGCAGCGCGGTGCAGACCAGGTCACCAGTCATGGCGTTGAGCCATGAAGGCCTCGGAGCCTGCCCGATGCGCGGTGGCCTTGCAACTGTCAAAACAGCTCTGCTTCGAATTTTGGATGCAGGGGGGGTCTGGTTGGGGTTGGGATTTATTTGTATGTCATAAGCTTCGTTTTTTGTGGCTTTGTCACAGGCTGCACTGCCACAGTGTCAGAGCCGTATCTGATTACAAATAAGCACACTGTACAGAAGCAGCAGAGTGACTGTCACCACCCATCGAGTCCACATCCTGAGTAGAGCTTGCAAGAAAGCACATAAGTCCTAGGGCTTGCCACACTGAGCTCCAATCTGTGCCAGTGTTGCATTATCAAGTTGCCCGCATCCCCTACTTGTGCTTGACAATGCCGGACCAGGCTTTTACATAGGTTATCACTTCCTCGGCAGGCTTGCCTAGTCAGGCTTATGAGCCCCACGCGCAGGCAGCCGGCCGCGACACCTAGCACTGCTGCACTGCAGCAGGTCTTGGGCGCTTGGTTGCGACCAGCTGCAGCGGCGCTTCCACGCCCGTCCTAGAAGCGGTCCTGCCCCGCGCCAAAGCCAGGCCCGCCACCCGCCCCTCCGCTGCCGCCGCCGGCCCCGCCGCCGCCGCCGCCGCCGCCAAAACTCGCGTACTCGCCGCCGCCGCCCTCCCTCCCGCCGCCGCCGCCGCCGCTGCCAAAGCGGTCAAAGCCGCCGCCGGCGCCGCTCCCGTACGAGTTCTGCGCGACGCACAGGTGCTGGTTGTCAGCCTAAGCTTTAGGGTAGGGTAGGGGCTCCTAACCTAGGGGCGGCGCATGTGTGGTCGCTGGCGCAGCCCTCGTGCACTTCTGCTCACGCACCTGGAGCGGAGCTGCTCAGCGCAGACCAAGCAGCAACATGTTCTGCAGGCCCACACAGTGCAGCGGCGCTGCACATATCACCGGCGACATGGTCTGCTGTCTGCCCGGCTCGACGCGCGGGCGCACGTCGTAGAACCCGCGCTCCGAGTTGCGCGGAGCGCCGCCGCCGCGCCCGCCACCCTGCCCGCCGCCGCCGCCGCCGCCGCGCCCGCCGCCAAAGCCGCCGCCTGTGGGCGAGCCAAAGCTGCCGCCCCCTGACGCGCTGCCTCCATACTCGCCCGCGCCGTTGTTATAGCCCCCCCTGCAGCGGTGACGCTGGCGCGTGTTACTCAGGTCAAGAATGCACACACCTGCTTAAGCGGCTTGACTTATCAATTGCCCGCAGAGCACGCACTCGTTCCACAGGCCTGTTGACAGAAAGAGCAGCCGCCTTTGGGGGAGGCAGAGGCTGGTGCAGTGCAAGTCCTCTGGAGTCCTCTGCAAGCAGCCCATATGCAACTGTCATGCAGCAACAGCAGTCCAGGCAACCACATACAGTAGGGAGTTTGTCAGATGCATGCAAGCGCACCCGAAGCCGCCGCCGCCGCCGCGCCCGCCGCCGCCGCCGTAGTCGTACCCGCCGCCGCGCCCGCCCCGGCCCCCGCCGCCAAAGCTGTCGCCATAGCCGCCACCTTGGCCGCCCCCGCCGGGCGCCAGGCCGGCCTTTGCGGCCTCCTCCTCTGCGCGGCGTCGCCGCTCGGACGGCCGCATGCCGATCTCGCCGCTCCGCGCGCGGTCCACGGCGAGCTTCTGCGCGCCCGCGCCGCGGCGTCATGCCGGCCGCGGGTGCCACAGGGACCGCCGGTGCATGCGACATAATGGTCCCATGCACGGTGTATGTGCGGCCAGCCAGGGCGCACGCAGCACCTGCTCGCAAACCTACGCCCAGGCTCGGGAACAGCCGGTGTGTCAAGGACCGCCTGTGGCGTAAGTTGATGGTGGGACTGCATGGCGGCCAAGCGAGCCGGCCCTGGCCACGCGGGCCGCGTGCCTCGAAGCCGGCGAGCAGGTCGTCCAGCTTCGCCTTCCGGGAGTCCACCTCGGCCGCCTTCTCCGCCTTCAGGCCCGCGTCCTCCTCCTGATCAGCCTCAAACTGGGCCTCCTCGATGGAGGACTCGAACGCCTGCTTCTCATCCTCTTGCTCGCGCGTGAGCCGCAGCTGCGCGCGCAGCGCGGTGTAACCAGCCGCGCGGCGCGCAGCATTGGGGTGCGGCGCGTCAGCGGCCCGCCCGGCGCCGCGCCGCCGCGCGCACCTTGACGCGCTCCTTGAGAACCTCCTTCTTCAGAACGTCCTCCTCCTTCAGGCCGAGCTTGTCGGCGAGCACGGCTTCACGGGGCTTGGCCGCGCCAAAGGGGTTCTGCACGCGCGCGCCCGCGCCGGTCAGGGCGCCGCGGGGGCGCGACAGGCAGGCAGGTCGGCCGCGGGCCCCGCACCGCCTTGCCGGTGCTGGAGCGCTCCACCGCTGCCGCGGCGACGGCGGCCTCGTTGCGCGGTTTGAGGTTGAGCTTCTTGCGGCCGGCAGGGACTTCGTCCATAGCTCCTGGCAGGCTTCCCTGTTGATCCTCCTGTGCGTATCAGTGCGCCTGCTTCAGCTTTCCCGGGCTCTTTAGCCCTAGGTGTGCTCTAGGGCCTTGTGACTAAGGACTCGCATTGCCAAGCTGGTGCCTCCCCACCTACGCTCTGAGCGTATAAAGAGATGAGCGTGGCCTGATCTTATGTTAGCAAGTCCTTCGTCTTGCGATAGCAGACTTTTATGCATCTGCATCACTCTGCAGCCCGATCTGTCTGCCGGCGCTCTCCGTGACGGAGCTGATGGCAGCGTGACGTATGGACATCGACGACCTGCTCTTCCTTGAGGAGGGCTTGTGCGAGGAGGGTGCGCGCTCTATATAAACAAGATGCCAAGCTGCCTGCAGGCACTGGCCCATCAACTTGGCCTGCTGCACGTGTTTTTGACCTCGGAAGCGCCTGCAGACGGCGCTGGCACAAAGCGCCACCTGCGCGAGCTCGATCTCAATGCGCCGCTTGGGCCCGGCGCCGACCCGGGTGTGACGACTGGCCCAGCCCTCGAGCGTGCAACTTTCCTTATTTCTGTCTTTCCTTGTCATCCTTGAAGCTGCTGTCCGACGCTGGGGCTATGCAGCAGGCGGCCTGAGCAAGCGCGCACGCGTGAGCCACGATGTCGCGGACGATGACGAGCTTGCCGAGCTGGCGCGGCAGCCGCTCAGCGGCGCAGCCGCCGCCCGGCCCACCATGGTGCCGGCCGCTGCCGCCGCTGCCGCGCTCAGCCCCGCCGCCGGCGCGTCCAGCGCCCCGCCAGGCGCGGCGAGCGGGCCTGCAGCGCAGCCCCTGCTGCTGCCCGCGGCTGAAGGCGCGCCCTCGAGCTCCAGCGCCGGCCCCGCGAGCTCCGCCGCCCCAGCGCGCCTGGACTTTGGACACGCCGGAGCGCCGCTCGCGCGCGGCGCCGCGGCTGCCCGGCTCGAGGCCGGCGACGCGCTCGGAGGCGCCTGTCAGGACGCGGCGGCCGCACCCCCCGAGCCGCCGCGCGCCCCGCCGCCGCCCTCGCGCCATGCGGGCGACGTGTTCGGCGACGCGTACGCGGTGACCAGCGGCGATACCGGCGAGCGCGTGTACTGCCGCCTGGCGCCGCCGGCGGCGCCGGCGGCGGCGGGGCCGGCCGCGCTGCGCGCACTGCAGCGCGCCCGCGGCCCGCTGCTGTGCCGGCCCATCGGTGATATCATCGAGGCGGTGCGTGTTGGTTAGGGGGTATGGGGTTAGGTTTAGGGTGAGCGCATGGCAGGAAAGCGCCAGGGCCAGGGCGCTGCGACCATGCAACGGCACCTCCCGGCACAGCTGGGCCCTGCTTAGTCGTCCTGCACGTCCTGCGCATGATCACGACACAGGGTTCTGCAAGAGGATTCTGCGACAGGTCGAGCGCGCCGCCCTGGAGCGCGCGCTGGAGCAGTCTGCGGCCGAGCTGGCGGGCAGCCAGCCGGCACCCGGCGACCTCGCGGCCGCCGGCAAGGCCGGCCCCGGCGCGCCTGCAGGAGTGGCCCGGGGCGGGCGCGCGCCGGGCGCGGGCGGAACGGGCGCGGCGCTCTGGGTAGACCGCTACCGCCCGCGCGCATACTTTGACCTGCTGAGCGACGAGGCCACGAACCGCGAGACGCTCAGGCGCGCGTGCGGCGCCCTCCGGCACACCAGGCGGTGTCGCGCATCCTCGCCGCAGCCCCATGTTGATTGACTTGTGCAGCTAATGCGTTATGCAGCGGTGACAACTGCACAGGTGCAGCATACGCGTACCGCATGCACCCGAAGCTCCGGGCATGTGCAGTGCATGCTCTGTCCCACATTTGCGCAGATCTAACATACGCCTTCGTCCACTATTGTTACGTTGAATCCTGTTGCACAGGGTCGACGGGTGTACCCAGCCTGCGCGTAGTGCACCGCTGAAAGGCGCATCGCATGCGCCGCAGCGCTCCACCTCAGCCGCGGCGCGCACCCGGCGCCTGCGCGCGCAGGTGGCTGAAGGGCTGGGACGCGTGCGTGTTTGGCGCAGCGGGCAAGGAAGCCGCTGGCAAGCGGGGCGGGGCTGCGGGCGCGGCTGTGGGCGCCGGCGCCCCCGCGCGGCCCGAGCAGCGCATCCTGCTGCTGAGCGGCGCGCCGGGTGCGCTCACGCCGCAGGCATAAACCCGCTTAAGCTTCAGACCTTGGACACAGGCCGGTGCTAAGGTCCAAGCAGCACCGCCTTGACCTGTTGCTTCCATGCCTCCAAGCATGGACAGTCCTCTGCCCAATGGATGGCTTCTGTCTGCAGCACACTGGTGCGTTTTGCATGCCGGGTCGGAGGGAGAGACTCCTGCCGGCTCTGCGTGTCAGCTCGGAGCGCCTGCAGGCCTGGGCAAGACGACACTGGCGCACGTGGCAGCGCAGCACTGCGGGTACCGCCCGGTGGAGATCAACGCCAGCGACGAGCGCACCGCGGCCACGCTGCGCGCGCGCGTCGCGGACGCGGTTCAGATGACGGCCGTGCTCGGCGCGCGGCGGCCCAACTGCGTGGTCATCGACGAGATCGACGGCGCGACCGGCGCGCCGCGCGCCGGGCTCGACGCACCATTCCGCCAGCCCAGCTTTCTGGGGCTACTTTGAGGGGGGCTGTCGGACCAAAGAGGCTCACAGCGCTGTCCCGTTCCGCCACTGCCCGCTTCCGCAGGGAGCCTGGAGCCGGCGCGGTTCGGCGGTGTGCGACACGTCGCGCATCAGGTCTGAGCTTGATCAGGCCTGAGGGCACGGCTCCGTTGCCGCGCAGGCGGCGCGGAGGGGCGCGGCGCCATCAGCGCGCTGATCCAGCTGGTGCGCGCCGAGGGCCGCCGCGCCGCGCGGCCCGGCGGCGCTGGCGCTCGCAGCGGCGCCGGCACGCGGGCCGGCGACGACGGCGCCGGCAGCGCCAGCGACGAGGAGGGCGGCCAGGGCGGGGCCGGCGAGCCGCCGGCGCCATCAGGTGCCTTGGTGAAGAGTGCCAATTGCTGCCTGCCTCTGTGCTGCTCGCACATGCGGGCGACTTTCAAGCACATAGGAGAGATGCATGGCTCCGCTCTCGCACCATTCCCCTTGCAGGCCGTGCCGGTAATGAGGAGGGTAGCCCAGGGGGCTTGCGCTTGGTTCGCCAGCCTCGCTCGCGCCTGCTCAGCAGCGCAGCGACCCTGCGGCAGCACATGCAAGCTGGCGCTGCGATGCAGCCTGACCTGCCATCACAACACCCCCGCGGCACGCAGGCGGCGCGCCGGCGGCGGGGCGGCGGGGCCGCGGCCGCGCCGCGGCGCAGCCGCTGCTCCGGCCCATCATCGCCATCTGCAACGACCTGTACGCGCCCGCGCTGCGCCCGCTGCGCACGGTCGCGCGCGTGGTCCAGTTCCGGCCGCCCGCGGTGCGCGCGGCGCGCTGCCCGGGCGCCGTTCACCTTTGCGTACACAGAAGGCATTGCGAACAGGTAAGAACAACCTCATGCAGTCAGCATATCACCAGTTGGCTGGCGCACTGCGCATGTGTGCGTGTGCGTGTGTAAACAAAGCATAAACGCTTGCACGGCATACCCCAGGCATTCGTCAGCACGCAAGTGCGGGCACGCCCGCATGTACCACCGGCAGACGGCGCAGAGGCCTGCGGCCTGCGCGCGCAGGCAAACGGCATCATCAGCCGCTTGCGCCAAGTCTGCGCGGCGGAGGGGCTGGCCGTCGACCGCACGGCGCGCCGCACGGACCCTGCCGGCCACAAAACCCTGCGTGCCATGCGCGTGCCGTGTGCGTACCACGCGGGCAGGGTTTGCCACTCTTGCACGCCGGCCCGGGCCGGCCGCAGGAGGGCCTACACCCCTGCCTGCCATGCCCGCATGTGAGCTGGGGAACTGGCGCCGGATAAAGGCCAGGGCTGCGAGTCACGTCCTCATGCGCTTAAGGCAGACATGCGGCGCTGGCGAAGGCAAGGCTGCCACACACGCGCTTCTTATAATACCCTGGCACAAACCCTGGCGCGCGCAGGCCCTGGAGGCGCTGGTGGAGCGCACGGAGGGCGACGTGCGCGCGTGCCTCGGCACGCTGCAGCTGCTGGCGCGCGCGGGGCGGCCCGTGCGCGCGGCGGACGTGCGCGCCGCGACCGCCGGGCACCGGGACCGGGGCGCCTCCGCGTTTGGCATCTGGCAGAGCCTGTTCAGCAACCGGGTGCGCTCCGTGTTAAGTTGACCGATACGTTTGCCTTCCAAGGCCGCAGTGTGCATCTCGCGGGACCTCTTTTACAACCTGGGCGTGCACGACATCACACAGCTGTCCATGCTGCCTGCCAGCCGAGCTCGGCATCATTTGAATGACGCAAGCATGTGACTCAACGGCCCAATGGTCGTGTCCTGACGCGCGCGCGCGCGAGCGCAGCGCGATGGCCGGACGGAGCCGCGCGGGCGGCTGCTGGACGCGCTGACCGGCTTCGGCGACAGCGAGCTGGTGCTCGCGGGCCTGCACGAAAACTTCCCGCGCGCGCGCTTCCTGGACGCGCACGGCCGACGCGCGGCCGCCGCGGCGGCCGCGCTGGGCGAGGCCGACGTGTTTGCGCGCGCGGCCGGCCGCCGCGGCGACTTTGCGCTGCTCAAGTACCTGCCGGCGGCCGCGCTGCGCGTCAGCGAGCTGGTCGCGGCGCCTGAGCGGTGCGCGCGCAATCTCCGTGATATGTCAGACCAGCTGTAGGCCAGTCGCTCACACTGCGTAGGCCGGATGTGGGTTATGCTGCGCCGCGTCATGGATGTCACCAAACACGTACGCAGTGTGTGGTTGTTACAGCTTGAGCAAGGGCGCCCTGTCCTCGAAGCGGCGGCTCAGCAGCACAGCCGCTGGCCAGGAGCGGTGCCGCGCGCGCGCAGGCTGCAGCTGCAGTGGCCCAAGGCCGGCGGCGAGGCCGCGCGCGCGCGCGGCGCCAGCGAGGCGCTGCTGCAGGCCTGGCGCGCGGAGCTGCCGCCGCGCGCGCTCGCAGGCCTCACCGCGCGCTCGGCCGTGCTGGTGTGCCATTCCCCGGATCAGGGTAGGGTAAGGTCCCACTACCCTTTCCGCGCGCTCGGCCGTGCTGGTGCGCGCCGCGCGCGCGGCCCATGCCCTCCTCCGTTCGGTGCCCACCGGTACCCTGACGTGGGTGCCGGGTCACAGCGCTTGAGCAGGACAATGAGGTCGGCCTCTGGCGCCAGCAGGCAGGCGCTCCAGCGGCGCGCACCTAACTGCCTAGTTGTAGTTGGTGAGCGAAGGGCCTGGGCACTCGGGCTGCCGTCGCTGACTCCGTCCTGCCCCATCTCCCTGCCTGCTGTGGAGACTTTCCAACCAGCGGGCACGCGGCGCGACGTGCTGGACACGCAACCCTGCTGCAGCGCCCGCACGGTGGTCCGCCTGTGGAGGCCGTGCTCAGCCTATTTTCACCATAGCCTTGCGCCGCTGCACGTGCGCGCCAGGAGGTGCTGTTGGGCATCATGGACACCGTGCTGCGCCGTGTCCTACCCTTACCCTACCCCAACCGCTGCGCGCGTGCGCCAGGAGGTGCTGCCGGGCATCATGGCGGCGCTGGCGCGGCCGCTGCGCCCGGTCGCGCCGCACCTGCACACGGCCGCCGAGCGCGCCGCGCTCGCCGGCCTCGTGGCCGTGCTGCTGGGCTACGCGCTCACGTTCGCGCCGGCCGGCGCCAGCGCGGGCGCCGGCGCCGGCGCCGGCGCCGCGGCAGCGGCCGCCGCGCTGGCGGCCCCGCGCGGCGCCGCCCCCGCGGAGGCTGCTGAGGAGGTCAATGCGCTCGCGCCGCCCGTGCACCGCCTGACGCTCTTCGCGGTGCGCCGGCAGGGCTTGTTCCTG
>JAABUH010004422.1_pt1 | contig 11408 bp, 10 predicted proteins | sample 5559121 | NCBI WGS metagenome assembly JAABUH01 (sample SAMN10711871, study PRJNA513364) | rock metagenome | isolation source: Antarctica rocks | place: Antarctica: Victoria Land, Battleship Promontory nord | collected 2015-12-28 | reverse complement strand
GACGTCTTAGAACGGGATCTCGTCCATATCGCTAGCGCCCACTGACACGGGCGCACTCTGGCGACTAGACGTGGGCGCCGCCTCGTCGCCCCCATCGGTCTCCGTGCCCCGGTCGCCGGCCTTATCAAGCATGCGCATCTCGCGGGCGCGCACCTCCAGGCTTTGCCGCACCTGGCCCTCGCGGTTGGTGTACTCGCTCTGTGAGAGCGCGCCCTCGATGTAGACGTAGCTGCCCTTGTGTAAGTACTGCTGACAGGTGTCGGCGAGCTTGCCAAAGGCGCTGACGCGGAACCAGGTGGTTACGTCGCCGTTCTTGGAGCGCTCAGTCGTGGCGACGCTGAAGGTCGCCACGTTGTCACCGCTGGGGAGCATCCGCGTCTCAGGATCGCGGCCCAGGTTCCCGAGGATGATGAGTTTGTTGTAGCTGCCGGCCATGGTCGTGTCTCCTTTCATGCTGATCGTCGTCCTATAGAGTCACGGCGCGTGCGTCTCCTCGTTGTATTATAGAACACGCGTCCGTCGTCCATCGTGCGGTTGTTCGACGCCTGACGCCTCGTTTCTGTCGGTAACGTCGGCCCATGGCCTGACGTCGCCGACATGATGCCGCAGTGCACCGTACGGCGCGTGATCCTGCCGCAGCGTCTGAGCCGGGGCCATCACCTGCGCCTCGGCACGGGCGGTCCGTCGCGCCCGGCACGGCGCACGATCAGCCACGTCGATGGGACCGGCGGCTGGGCTGTGTCGACGAGCCGCGCGGTCAGGTCTAGCGTCGCCACCAGGCACCGGCCGTCAGGCGTCGGACGGGCAGACCGGTCACCGTCGTGGCGGACGATTGTGGCGAGAGACGGTCACCTGTGCTGGCTCCCCTCGTCATCCTGGGCTGTTTTTCAGTCGGATGATGAGGGGAGCCAGCACAGGGATCAGCGATGCAGTGATCCAGATCACAGGCGGCAAGATTGCGGGCATGCCAATGCCACGAGTGCCAATCAAGGTACCTACTGAGCATCGTCTGCCTGTACTACCGCTAGTCCACGACGTTGGGTGCCCACATGTGCGGCGACTGCGACGCTCTCTGGTACGCACACAGAAGAACACGACCCCACAGCGCGTGTCCCTCCAACGGTTGGCGCGTAAGCAAGTCATGCTCGTCGGAGGAAGAGCATCACGCACTGCTCTGCGGGGAACCGCGTACGCTTGGTCAGGATAAGATCCCTGTCCCTCCCGCACGCATCTCTTTTGCTCGCACGCCTGTGGATGCGCTACCATGGTGGACAAGGACGGGCACGCCGGGTCGACGGGGACAAGAGATCCCCCCGGCGCGCCACCGAGGGGTGGGGGCATGGCGGAACTGCCCGGTGGGACGGTGACGTTCCTGTTTACCGACATCGAGGGCAGCACCGTGCGCTGGGAGCGCCATCCCACCGCCATGCGGGACGCTCTCACCCGCCACGACGCGCTGCTTTCTGGGGGCATCACCGCCCACGGCGGCGTCGTGGTCACCGAGCGGGGCGAAGGGGACAGCTTCTTCACCCTCTTCGCCCGACCGAGCGATGCCCTCGTCGCCGCGTGTGCCCTCCAGCGCGCCCTCGCCGAGGAGCCCTGGCCCGCGGAAGTCGTGCCACTCCGGGTGCGCATGGCCCTACACACGGGGGAAGTTGAGTCACGTGAGGGTAGTGACTATCGGGGCGCGGCCGTCAATCGCTGCGCCCGCTTGCGCGCCGTCGCCCATGGCGGCCAACTCCTCCTCTCTGCAGCCACCTACGAGCTAGTCCGCGACGCGGTGCCGGACGGGGTGAGCCTGCGCGACCTTGGTGACCATCGCCTCAAGGACCTGACCCGCTCCGAGCACATCTTCCAAGCGGTGATTCCCGGCCTGCCCACGGACTTCCCTCCGCTGCCAACGCTGGACCGCCAGCGACACAACCTGCCGGTGCAACCGACCGTCCTGATTGGGCGGGAGCGAGAGGTGGCGATGGTACAGGAGCGGTTGTTGGAGCCCGCGACGCGCCTCCTGACACTGACGGGACCCGGCGGCACGGGCAAGACGCGCCTCGCGTTGCAGGTGGCGGCCGAGGCGCTCGACGCCTGGCGAGATGGCGTGTTCTTCGTCAACCTGGCGCCAATCAGCGATCCTGCCCTGGTGGTACCCACTATCGCCCAAACACTGGGTGTCAGCGAGGCGGGGAGCCAGCCCCTGAGTGTCACCCTGCACGCGTTCTTGCGGGACAAACAGATGTTGCTCGTGCTGGACAACTGTGAGCGGGTGCTCGATGCCGCGCCAGAGGTGACCAACGTGCTGACCGCATGTACCGGCGTGCGCGTGCTGGCCACGAGCCAAGCGACACTGGGCCTACGTGGTGAGCGAGTGTATCCCGTGCCACCTCTGACTGTGCCGGACATGGCGCTGCTGCCGTCGCTGGAGACGCTGACGCAGTACGACGCCGTGCGCCTGTTCATCGCCCGCGCCCAGGACGTCCACCCCGTCTTCGCCGTCACAAATGAGACAGCGCCGGCCGTGGCCGAGATCTGCGTACGACTCGACGGGCTGCCGCTCGCCCTTGAGCTGGCCGCCGCGCGTGTGCGTCTGCTGCCTCCCCACGCGTTGCTCGCACGGTTGAGCGATCGATTGACGCTGCTGACCGGGGGCGCGCGGGATTTGCCCGCGCGTCAGCGCACCTTGCGCGCCACGATCGACTGGAGCTACAACCTGCTCAATGCGGAGGAGCAGGCGCTCTTCGCGCGCCTGAGTGTGTTTGTGGGGGGGGCGGACACTGGAGGCGATCGAGACCGTCTGCAATATGGATGGAGTGCTGAACGTGTTGAGCGGGGTGGAGTCACTGCTGGAGAAAAGCCTACTGGGCCAGACGGAGGTCGGGGGGGAGACGCGCGTCGTCATGCTCGAAACGCTCCACGAGTATGCGTGTGAACGGTTGGAGGCGAGCGACGACGCCCAGGAGGTGCGGCAGCGGCATGCCGCGTATTACCTTGATCTAAGTGAGCGGGCAGCGCCTGCCCTCGTGGGTCCACAACCGATGCAGTGGTTGGAGCGGCTGGAAGTGGACCATGACAACATACGGGCTGCCCTCACCTGGATGCTGGCACAGGGAGAAATAGCACTGGCGCTGCGACTCGGTGGGGCGTTGGTGAGCTTCTGGCGGGCACATGCCCATCTGAGTGAAGGCCGCCAATGGCTGGAGGCCGCTGTAGCCCGAAGCGATGACGTAGAACCGGCACTGCGCGTACGCGCCGTGCAGGGGATTGGTTGGTTTGCCATTATGCAAGATGACCATGAGCGGGCCAGGGCGCTCCTTGCGGAGAGCTTGGTCTTCTACCGGGCGCGCGATGATAGGCACGCCACGGCGAGCGTCCTCCGGTCCTTGGGCACCCTCGCGTTGCTCCAGTACAATGACGAACAGGCATGCGCATTGCTCGACGAGGCGCTGGCAGTGTACCGCGACGTTGGGGACCAACGGGGCATTGCGGGTTGCCTTGTTAGTATGGGACAACTGGCCTATCACCAGGGTGACCTCGAACGGGCGCACACCCTCTACGCGGACAGCTTGGCATCATTTCGTCGCATGGACAGCAAGGTCGGTATCGCGTCGGCGGTTAGCGGTCTCGGTGAAGTGGCGGTCGATCAAGGCGACTATGAGCGCGCGCACACGTTGTTTCAGGAATCACTGGCGCTGTTGTGGGACGTAGGAATGAAGGATGGAGTCGCCAGTAATCTGGAGGAACTGGCGCTGGTAGCTGGGGGGCGGAAGCAACCGAGACGCGCTGTCTGGCTATGGGGCGTCGCAGAGGCGCTGCGCGAGGCGATCGGGACACCGCTCCCTCAGCTGGGGCGGGGCAAGTATGAACGCCTGGTGGCGCTAGCACGGACCCAGCTAACCGATGTCACCTTTGAGACTCTACGGGGCGAGGGCCGGACCATGCCGTTGCACGAGGCGATTGCCGCCGCCTTGGAGGAAGCCACATATGCCTAACCAGGCTCCCAGGATGGCGCTATTGCGCCCGACTTTGCGACTGATGGTGCGGACCCGTTCGCTCTAAACCACTGGCGCCAGCGGAGGGCGCGAGGGGTCAGGAGTAATCCTGGTCATAACCGACTCATCCGACGTCCGGTGCAATCCCGGCCCTCGTCGTGAACGGAGGAACAGCGACGTCCAATCGCTAGTTTCGGAAATCGCCACGCGTGCGGACGCCCTATATAGACACCTTTAGCCACACCGTGACGCCGCCAATGGGTGAACTGAATAGGACGGGCATACCATGTGTTGTGGCTCTACTCGCAATTAGCCCGCTACAGGCAGTGCTTCTTGGTCGGTAGCCGTAAATTTAGTCGCTGCTCAGTCCTCCATCCAAATAGGAATGGTCCCTTTTGTTCCTCCGTCCAAGTAGACGCTGCAAAACACGGGCAAACGGCGTCTCACAGATGGCATCCCCACGCGTGAAATTGTCCAATCCCTACCTGCAAAACGGTCCAATCGCTAACTTCAAAGCACAGATCCGGCCATCTATCTCCGCGCCTGTGATCCAGGTCACTGCATCAGTGGTCCCACCTGTTGTGTACTAGGTCCAGATCCTATGACACGCACACAAGCGAGGGCAGGAACGAGAGACAGGCCTTCGGGCTCGGGCGCAGGGAGGAAACGACCATGGGATGGGTGGTACCACGGCAACGAATCAGTGGTCTCGCACTCGGCCTGAGCGTGGCCGGGTCCGCGTTGGTTGGCGTTCCTACAGCGACGTATGCGCGGCAGTTCGTCACGCCCTGTCACCGTCCGGTTAGCCCGGGCGCGCGGCGCCATCTCCTGGTCCGCGTCGATTCCTGCCGGTTGGGGCGCCGGTCGGCCCGATCGTTCACCCAGGCGCGGGTTGTGGCCGCGTTCACATGGGCGACCCAGGCAGTGAACGCCGCGCCGCCCTTGTCGGTGACTATCACCACGTTGCCGCACACGCTCACCCCTGTTATCACGGCGCTCAATCCGCGACCAGGCGAGACCCTCGCGGCCACGGACCCGCGGGCCTACGTCGCCGCGCGCGTTGAGGCGTCCGCAGACTTGCGCCGCGTCGAACTGCGCCTGGATGGGCGGGTGGTCCCGGCGGAGGTGATGGGGCGCGATGCGGCGGAGGTGAGCGTGCTCTACCAGCCACGCCGCTGGGCCGCGGGCCGGCACTGCGCGGCGATCCGGGCCTGGGACGTGGCGGGCCAGGTCGTCGGGCGCTCCTGGCGCTTCACCATGAAGAGCGCGCTGCCCAGAGCCGGCAACACAGGGCGTCACGATCCGGCGGGCAAGCCGGGGCAGGGCGTGTGATAGGGCATGCCGCCCTGCTGTCCGCGGTGATCGCCCGCCTGAACGGGATCGTTGTCATCGAGCGGAGCGAGGGCGACTGCTTGTTCGCCCTCTTCGCCGGCCCACGCGGCGCTGGTCGCCCTCTTCGCCGGCCCACGCGGCGCTGGTCGCCGCCGCCTGCGCCACAAGCAGGCCCTCGCCGCCGTGCCCTGGCCGCCCAGCGACCTCCGGCTGGCGCAGGGGCGGCCGTCGCGCCAGCCGGTCAGGCGTGCAGGCCCACAGGGGACCACGGGCCATGGGTGGCGTGGTAGCCGGCGTCGCCGGTTTGCCGCATCCCCCGCCCGCCGTTGCGATGAACGCGTCAGCCTCTCTTGTCCGGGAACGTCGCTCGACTCAGACGCAGCAGCGCCACGGGGCCGCGGCTGCGCACCGTCGCCGTGCGCGGCGCGTCTTGCCACAGTTCGATTTCCCCGACGTAGTCCAGGGGGTAGAGTCGTCGCACCACCTCGGGGCGCGGGCGCGTGCCCTGGACCAGCACCTCCAGCTCCCCTTCTTGACGATGTAAAGGTGATCACCCGGCTCGCCCTCGCACACGATCGCCACCCCGTTGGGCGCCATGATCGTCTCGACCTGCGCGCCGAGGCGGAAGGTCGAGGCGCACAGCACGATGGCGTAGGTCCAGAAGGCGCCGCCCACCATGGACAAGGTCATATCACGGCCAGGGTCAGCGCTCTCAGCACCCCGACGTGCTCGCGCGCGAGGAAGCGCACACCCGCGACCACCCGGCCCACCGCCCCCTCGTCGTCGATCGCCGGCTCCCCGGTCCGGGCGGGGAGGCGTACGCAGGCCAGGAGCACGGCCGCGAACAGGAAGCAGAGCGCGGTGGACACGAAGACTCCGGCGACGTTGCCGACCAGCACGAAGGCGCCGCCGATCAGCGGACCCACGGCGCCGCCCAGGCTGTCCACCTGCGCCGCGATGGTGTTCTGTTCACCTTGACGAGGTCAGCGGGCGGCGCGATCGTGGGCAAGACGGTGGTGAGGGCCGCGCGCGGGACCCGCGAGGGCCGCGGTGACGAAGGCGCAGAGGACGGCCAGCGGCAGCGTCCCCCGCTCGTCAGCCGCCACGATGCCCGCGCGGCAGGCCGCCTGGCCCAGCAGCGACCCCACCAGCAGTCGGCGGCGGTCGAGCCGATCGACCAACGCCCCGGTCAGCGAGAGGAAGAGCGTAGAGGGGAGCAGCCGCCCGCAAGTGAACGCGGCTGCGGTGGCGACCGAGTGGGTCAGCAAGTAGGCCGCCGTGAGGGCCACGTCGTACAGGTTGGCGGTCAGCGCGGCGCTGCCGTGGCCGAGCAGGAGCGGGTCGCGGTTATCGGCCAGAACCCCATAGCGCCCCGGCAAGCGGCCCCGGCGCGGGGGGAGGCATGCCGGCAGCGACCACGCGGGAAATGAGCGGTGATCTGTCCATGTGCTCTCCTCGTCCTGTATCCGATGTGAGCGCCATACCGCGCCAGGACTCCACCTCTACAAGTAACGCCGAGGTTAGCCTCGTGCGACAGGGTCATGATGTGTCGGGAGTGCAATGGTAACGCGGTGATCAGGAACCTGCGGGCAATCCCAGGCATGTCTTCTGGTAGGGCAACTCGCCCAGGTATTGTCGCCACTCCTGCCGCGTCAGGTTGCGGTTGGCGATGCGACAGGCATGGTTGGGCCACGCCCTCAGGTCGAGGTTCCACAGGCGGACGCTTCCGTCCCAGCTCCCGGTGACCAGCGCGCGGCCATCGGGGGTGAACGCCAGGCTTGATATTGAACGCACGTACCCCCCGAGCGGCGCGCCGAGCGGTTGCCGGCTGGCAACGTCCCACAGACGGACGACGTGATCCCCGCCTCCGGAGGCCAGTATTGTCCCATCCGGGCTGAAGGCGACGGCAGCCGTGAAATCCGTGTGGCCGACGAGGGGCGGGCCGAGCGGCCGACGGTGTACCACGTCCCACAACCGGATCGTCGTATCATTGCCGGCCGAGGCCAGCATTGTCCCATTCGGGGTGAACGCCACGCCGCCCACAATACTGGTGTGACCGACCAGGGGGAGGCCAAGGGGCCGGCGACGTGTCACGTCCCACAGGCGGATGGTTCGGTCAGCGCTGCTGGAGGCTAGGAGCTTGCCGTCAGGACTGAAGGCGACGGCCTCCACCCGGTCTGTGTGGCCGGTGAGGGGTGCGCCGAGGGAGCGTAGCAAACCGCGGGGGCGTCGCGCCACGGACCAGAGTTGGATCGTATCGTCGATACTGGCTGACGCCACGGTCTTGCCATCGGGGCTGAAGGCTATGCTGAGGATTCCATTGACTTGCGTCGCGACAGATTGGCCCAGAGGTTGGCCAGTGGACACATCCCACAACTGGATCGTCGGCCCATTAAAGGTTCCGACGGCCACCGTGCGGCTATCGGGGCTGAAGACGACTGTACTCGCGTAGCCCCCGACCGTAATCACCCGACGGAGTCTCCCGCGGCTCAGGTCCCACAGCCAGACCGAGCCATCCATGCTGCCCGCGGCCAGCGTCCGTCCGTCGGGGCTGACGGCCACGCTCGGTACCGGGCTCGAACTGCTGTACAGGGTCGAGGAGAGTGATGGCCGGCGCCGCACATCCCACAACGCGACCGTGCCATCGGTTGTCGCCGCCGCCAGTACGGCGCTGCCAGGGCTGAATACCACGCCGTCGACTTCTCCCGTGTGACTCACCAGTGGGGAGCCTAAGAGGCGATGGCGCCGCACGTCCCACAGCCGGACCGCGCCGTCGAGGCTGCCCGAGGCCAGCGTCCAGCCATCGGGGCTGAAGGCGACGGCGTCCACGTAATCCGTGTGGCCGATGAGAGGAGCGCCAAGTTGCCGCTGCCGCCTCACGTCCCACAACCGGACGGTCCGGTCGGCTCCGGCGGAGGCCAGGGTCTGGCCATCGGGGCTGAAGGCCAGCGCATAAACGTCGTTCCGGTGACCGCTGAGGATGCCCCTCTGTTCATCGGACCGCACGTCGAACAATTGGATGTTGCCGTCGGCATTACCGGCGGCCAGCACCCTGCCATTGGGGCTGAAAACCAGCGAGAGGATCCACTGGTTGCCGTCGACGTCGGTGCCGCTATCGCCCCGCAGTGTAGTGAGCATGTGGGGAATATGCCCGGTGACACCCCAGAGTTCGATGCTGTCGTCGACGCTGCCCGCGGCCAGCGTCTTCCCATCAGTGCTGAAGGCGACGCTAGCGACGACGTTGCTGAACGCGCCGAACGGAGGGCCAAGGGGGCGGCGACGCGCGACATCCCACAACTGGACAGTCTTATCATTGTTGCCTGACGCCAGAAATCTGCCGTCCGGGCTGAAGGCCACACTGGTAATCTCCCCCTGGTGGCCCACGAGGGGCAGACCCAAGGCACGACGGCGCCGCAGGTCCCAGAGCCTGATCGTTCCGTCGGTGCTGGCTGAGGCCAGGATGGAGCCCTTGGGGCTCATCGCGACACTTGCCACACTCAGCGTATGCCCATGGAGAAAAGCGATCAGGCCGGGTGGCGCTGCTTCCATGGCGCGCAACAGGCTGTCGCGGGCCTCCACGGTCGTGGCCACGCGCTGTGCCTCCAAGCTCAAGAGGAGCGCGAGATCGTACTGACCGCCCAAACGCGTGATGGATTGCGCTGCCAACTGCCGGGACAGCGCCACGTCGCGGGCTGCGATGGCCGCCTGGGCGCTTGTTTGCGCCTGGCGCGCATTGCCGAGCGCGAGCGCGCTCAGGCCGGCGGCGACGATCAGGAAGACAGTCAATACGCCCACAAGCCCCCGCAGGCGTACAGCCGCGCGCCGCGTCAACACAAGTTCGTGGGCCTGGCGCTCTCGTTCCGCGACGGCCTGCCGCCCCGCCGCCTCCTCGGCCGCGGCCAGGAAGTCTGCCTCCAGGGCACTGGGCGTGTTGCGCGCCGCCCAATCCAGCGCCTCGGCCAGCACGCGCCCCCGATACAGCGCGTCCGCCGGCCGTTCCCGCCGCTCCCACTCCGCCGCGTCGGCGCTGAGGCGCCCTTGCAGCCGCACGTCCTCGCGCGCCGCGCGCAGCCACGCCTCCAGCTGCCGCAATTCCCCGATCAGCGCCTCGTGGCTCACCTCGATCGTCGGCGCGCCCCCTGTCTCGTCCACCGTCAGCAGCCGCGCCGCCACGAACGCGGCTACCACCGCGCGCATGCGAGCCGCGTGACCCGGCTCGGCCAGCTCCAGCTCGGCGAGCCGGGCCCGCCGGCGCGTCGTCTCCTGCTCGCTGGCGCCCGACGTGACCAGACGCAGGAACAGCGCGCGCGCCAGGGCGCGGTGTGCGGCGTCGGGCAGCAGAGCGTAGGTGCGCTCGGCCCGCCACGCCAGCGCCCCACGCACGCCGCCGATGGCGCGATACGCCGCCCCGGTCAGCGTCGCCCCCTCGCGCCTCGCGTACAACTCGTCGAGCGTGAACTGCAGCAGCGGCAGCGTTCCGGCCTGCCCCTCCACCGCCGCCAGCAGGTCGCCCACCAGCCCCTCCTCGAAGCGCAGCCCCACGTCGGGCAGCCGCGCCGGTCCCACGATCGCCGCGCGCAGGTCCTCCGCGCCCAGCGGCGGGACGTGGCGGGTGCGCGGCTCTACGATCGCCCACAGGGCGGGGTCGTCCAGGAAGCGGTGGTAGTAGTCCGCGCGCACCGCCAGCAGCGCGACGAGCGGACCGCCGGGCTCGGACACCGCCGCCGTGAGCAGGTCGAGGAAGCGCGCCCGCTCGCCCTCCGCCGCCTGGGTGAAGAGCTCCTCTTTCATGGGTAGGTGTGCACGGGTAAGGGCGGGCTGGTAGGATGGGGGTGGTGGTGCGAGGGGGCGCAGCGGGCGGCGGGAGCAAAGGATCGGGCACGAGACGGCAGGGCAGAGGAAGCAGGCGGTGGGTCACGGAGGCGGCCAGGATGGCAAGGAGGCCGAGCCGGAAGAGGCGCGTCCGGCGGGGGCGTGGGTGCGCCGCGCGGCGCGGGGAGAGATCGCGGATGACGGGCACATCCAGGTCCTGTTCAAGTGCGTCGCCGGTGCTGATGACCCACAAGGTGGCGACGGCGAGCGCGAGCCAGAGCCGATCAGCGCGGGCGGGATCGGTCATACGGGTGTGTTGCCACTGCCACCCGCCGCGCTTGATCACTTTGAATCCGCATTCGATCCAGGCGCGGACACCATACCACGAAGCCGTACAGTCCGTGGGGGAGAGGTTGGTCAGGATGAACCAGGGGTCCTCATAGCCGGGCTCCCAACAGGCGACGAGCGTGCAGTCGAGGCGACATTTAGCCGAGACAAAGGCGGTCCCACGGCCACGCCAGGTGGTGCCGGTCTGGGGCACGAGGTCGCGCAGCCAGACCCACTCCGCGCGTCCGTGGGGACGGAATTTGGCGGCGGTGTTGATGCGCAGGAAGGGATGCCAGCCCACGCGGACGATACGGCGGAACAACCAGCGCGCGTAGAGGCCGCGATCCGCCAGCACGATGACGGTCCGGTCAGGCGGGATGGCGGGCCGCAGCAGGCGGATGAGGCGCAGCCACTCGCGGCGCCAGGCCCGCTTTTCCTGGGCGGGGAGCACTTTCCAGGCCACGGGGATAGCACAGCCCCGATAGACCACGCTGATGGTTAGGACGACGAAGCGGTCACCCAGGCTCGTGGCGTCTAGGGCCAGCGTGACTTGAGCGCCCTGCCAGAGCCGCAGGACCCAGGCCAGGAGCGGGGCAAAGCACACGGTCACGTCGACGGCCTGGCGATTGAGCCCCCGCTTGTCGGACGCGTCGTAGCACCACTCGCGCAGGCGTTGGCGCAGTGCATGATAGCCCTCGCCCGAGCACAGGCCGAGGAAGACCGCGATGGTATGACACGCGCACGACTGCGTGAGCACCATCCCGTAGCTCCATAAGGCCAACACGCGGGCCTGGGCCGGACTCAACGGCGCTATTTCCTTGGCGACGGTCGCCGTCCACTGCGATAATCCCTCTGGATGGGCCATGCGCGTCCTCCTTTGTGTATCGTGGTTCGTACACCCTTGATACTACAAAAGAGTGCGCTGGCTCATCCTTTTTCTTGTTCCCCCCC
>JAABUH010004420.1_pt1 | contig 11409 bp, 7 predicted proteins | sample 5559121 | NCBI WGS metagenome assembly JAABUH01 (sample SAMN10711871, study PRJNA513364) | rock metagenome | isolation source: Antarctica rocks | place: Antarctica: Victoria Land, Battleship Promontory nord | collected 2015-12-28 | reverse complement strand
CCTAAGGTAGGGAAATCTATAGATCTAGGTTTATTAGATTTTATAGAGTTTCTAGGGGGTAATATCTAGGATAAGGCCCCTCGACTCACGAGCTTCTTAAGTATATTAGGTTACCCTACCTATAGAAGCGTTGGGAATCAGCCTCAGCCCTATATGCTTGGCACGTAGCATAAATATAACACGTCTCCTATAGAACTAAATTAAGTCGTTTCACCTATTCCGAAGAGAAGTGGGCACTATACTCTAGAGTTTAGGCTACGTTAGACGATTTAGATCGCGATACTATTAACCTTAATATAGCGGAAGAAATATAATAATATACCGAAGATACTCGGTATTTACTTCGTAAATAGTAGAGCTAAGAAGAGAGTAGTAGACCTTCTATCTACAATTAGACTATACGTATTATATACGACGATCTAAGAATACCTAAAGGGTATTACTAATATAGGCGAAGAATATGTACGTATATTAGGCCCTAATCCTGGGCGGAATAATGCGTATAATAACTATAACTTCGTAGAATATAAATCTAGCGAACGACTAGGCTAGAGGGAGAAATTTACTACCGTTACTAATGGACTATAGCTTACTAGTATTAAGATGCCTCTAGGTAGTCTATACTAGGATATATAGAACCCGTTAATTTAGTTACGAGCTACGGATATTGCGCGGAAAATAGGGGATCTAACACTTCTTCGAAAAGTCCGCTCTTAATATAGATTATATAGACTACCGCTGACTATAACTAGGTATAGAGATATATTATTTTTAGTGCTATTAAGGTAGCGCTCCCTAATATCTTCGACGAGGACTTTAGCGGAAGAACCTCCCTAATTACTAAGATACCGAAGTTAGACGAAGTTAAGATAGGGCTAACCTAATACCACCCTTTCGCCCCTATATTCTAAGATAAAGGTATAAACGAAGGTAACGTAGCGATCTAGGCCAACTACGAAGAGAAATAATGTGGCCTAGATTCTACCGATATTAGGTAGTCCTATATTCTAAAACCTATATACGGGGACTTAGTAACGGTATAAAGATTAAAGAATTATTTTAGTATAAGTTATTCGAGGATATACCGCTAAAAACGTATACGATAAAAAAAGATAGATAGTAGCTAGCCTAGGGCTTTAGCATTTGAAGTTTAACCTACTAAGGCTTATTTATAAGATTACCTAGGGCGGATCTCGACCTATAGATTTGTCTATATTATAGTATACCGCCGATATATAGGATCGATTAGACGTTTATTACGGTAAGGACTTTACGAAACTAGAAGAACTTTATATACACTTATACTATGCGAGGGTCCTCGGTATTCTCCTCTACGTATCGAAATAAAGATTTACTAGGAAAGAGAACTTAGGGAGGTAGTTTACATCTCGCCGTAATAGTTAGATCAGTTGTCTCTTAGATTAGATTATCGATTTAGCGACCCTACTTAATTTTGATAAAGTGAAATAAACGGAACTACTAAATAAAGTTTAGTATAGCTATTAATGTTTCATCCGGCATATAAGTGTCTATTTCTTATTATCTCATTTAATTAGATACGCCGATATTAGCCTACTAAGGTATATACTACGGTAAGCATATATTATATTTTAAGCGAAACGGAAAGAGGGCTAGGTAACGAACTATGGGCCTAAGCTCCTTCGACTAATGCATCTCTATAATAGTAATGCTATACATATGCTGCGCAATGGGTCGGGTTGGGTGGGTTTTGGCCATTTTATCACCCGACCCAATTTGGGGTGGGTAACCCATGTCTTGGCCCCAGGTGGGTCGGGTTATACTACGGGTTACCCATGGGTGAACCCATATTAACCCGGGTCTTCGTAGCCAATCAATATCATTATCTAAATACATCTAATTTTAGATAATTAGGGTAGATATATGTAATAATCATTGTAATAACCACTTTAGTACGGATGCGCAAGAACAGGAACCAACGTAAGTTCCTACCGTGGTGTAAGGGACTCGGCGGCACCGCCGCAGGGTCAATAATTAGTGAATAGTTTGGATGAGAGGGAGTTTTTGACCATAGAGCAGGCCTCAACGGTTTCTCCAGCGGCCAACGAGCAGATTCAATGCTCGGGGGTAGAAGACATAAGGAACACCCTCATTAGTAATGTAGTTTTACTAGAGTAGGCGTATAAATAATCAATCAACCACCTTATGAACTACCCTATTAACCACCTTATCAACCACCTCATGAACCACACCGGTGGATTGATGAGGTGGTTGATAAGGTAGTTGATTAGTTGATTAACGAGGTGGTTGATGAGGTGGTTGATGAGGTGGTTAACGAGGTGGTTGACGAGGTGTTTAATTGATGAGGTGGTTGATAAGGTGATTAATGGGGTGGTTCATGAGGTGGTTGATAGGGTAGTTCATGAGGTGGTTAATTGACGAGGTGGTTGATGAGGTGGTTGATGAGGTGGTTGATAAGGTGGTTGATGAGGTGGTTAATAAGATGGTTATTACAATGATTATTACAATATCTGAACCACCCCATCAACCACCTCATAAACCACCCCATCAACTACCTCATCAACTACCTCATTAACCACCTCGTTAATTAACTACCTTATGAACCACCCTATTAACCACCTTATCAACTACCTCATGAACCACCTCGTTAATCAACCACCTTATAAACCACCCTATTAACCACCTTATCAACCACCTCATGAACCACCCCGGTGGATTGATGGGGTGGTTCATGAGGTGGTTAATTGACGAGGTGGTTAACAAGGTGTTTGATTAATAAGGTGGTTAACGAGGTGGTTGACGAGGTGTTTAATTAATGAGGTGGTTGATGAGGTAGTTGATGGGGTGGTTCAGATATTGTAATAATCATTGTAATAACCACCTTATGAACCACCCTATTAACCACCTCATCAACCACCCCATCAACCACCCCATCAACCACCTCATCAATCAACTAATTAACCACCTCATCAACCACCTCATTAACTACCTCATCAACCACCCCATTAACCACCTTATCAATCCACCACCCCATTAATCAACACCTTATAAACCACCTCATAAACCATTAAACCATTAATCTATTAATCCATTAATCCATTAATCCATTAATCCATCAATCTATTAACCTAACTAAATATGGGTTGGCCCATAAGTAACCCCTTTTTGGGTGGGTTGGGTCGGGTTTTCATCTGATTTTAATAACCCGACCCCAACCCGGCCCCAAGTCCTATTTTAACCCAACTCACCCCACCCCAAACCGGGTTACCCGGCCCCATTGCGCAGCATAGGCTGGATCTTCCTCCTTAGGATATTTATCTTATTAATTCTTACTCTATTAAACTAATAAACTATACTACCGGGGTTCTAGTTCCGAGGTTACGCCGTAATGCGACATATATTAAGGATCCTGTCCTAATATATATAAAAGTTAGGCTAGTAACGATAGAAGCTTTAGAGTAAACTAGGATCGGCGATAATCTCTCGCGGATACCTCGCCATTCGTTTAATAATTTAATCTAGTAATACGACGGAACCTATAGACGGTAATCTAGTACCTCGTGTTAATTCCTACGCTCGCTAATCCCTCTAGCTACTTAGCTCATTTACCATCCACGTTTTAAATATAATATTACCTTACTTCTAAACTAGTAGGCTTCGAAAGAGTGGGACTAGGCCGGGATTACATCTTAAGTAGTATTCTGCGGGTCGAGATTATATCGAATCACGGTACGTAGTATCGTAATAGTAGTTAAGCTCTTCTAACCGATGGCAGTCCCTAATATTTAGGAAACCAATTATTACTAGTTATTGCTAGAGTCGTCTCTCGGCATCCGCTTTAGTCGCCTTAGCACCTAAACGTAAGTCTTCTTTAGGCTAACTATCGGACTCGGCCTAACTATTAATTAAATAGTCTATATAAGGGGTATTATAACGGTGCTTTCTATTTGTTTTTCTAGCCTTCGGCGGAAGCGACCTTTCGCTGGCAAACCTATCGACTATAATGAAAAACTGCTCTTAACCGTGATATTGCCGTATCGCTCGCCCTTAACTCTAAACTAGAGCATCGAGTTCCTTTAGTATCCTAAATTAGACGACTTTCTATATATCTAGATTATCGGCACCTATACTATAACCCTCGCTAGCCGCTATAAAATAAATAGTTAAGTATAAATTAAGATCTAGGGGGTTATCTCGTTTCTCGAACTTATTAGATATCCGAGTCTTATTAGGGTCCGCCATTATTGAGAAATAGGTTTAGATCTATTACTATAATTAGACTAGATAGCGGAACTCTAGAAACTATACCTTACGAGCTATTTTCACAAAGGCTAGTAGTAAACGAATACTTTCGAAATAGAAAATATTTTTCGGAATATCCTACCGGTAATAGATATCCTTACCGAAAGAAAAGAAACGGCGAAGGTCTTTAAAGGTAGTAAAATTACCCTCCGCGAAAATGACGTAAATCGATATCTTAGGACGATCTACTAATATACGAATAATAGGACAATTAGGATCGAAACCACCGTTAGCCTTAATTATGTCTTTCTTTTTACGAGCTAATGTCGCCGTAATACTAAGGTATAACGTTAGTAGTAGTCGAGCTTTAAGGACTCCTAATTCCGAGAACTTAGGGCGAAAAGTCCTCTAATTTTCGATATAATAAAGCTCATCGATTATAAAAAGGACGATTCGACTGCGGAAAAGATCTAACTTAATAACGTCTTTATAGAAGTGCTTCGTAAGTACTAATTTAGGGGAGATAAAGACTAGTATTAGGTTAGCTAACGAATAGAAAAGATAGTCGATTATATTATAGAGATCGCTACTATATATGTAATGCCCTGCTGCGATTCTTAACCGGGTATATTTATTATTATAATTACCGTTATAGACTACGGCTTTAGTCCTAGAAATACTATTAATCTTTCCTAGTTACTACTACTAAATATGCCTTAAGGGCATTATAACTAGAGCGATTCTAGGGTCTGATAGGTCTAACAGAGGTATAGCTTCAAAAATTGCGCTCTTCCCGACTCTAGTCTTCGCAGCTAAAATTATAGACCGTCTACGGCACCCAACCTTATACATAGTGTCAACCTAAACATCCCGTCCCTCTATCTAAAAGAGTTCCTAGAGCCGGCCTCGTACGTCATCCTTCGTTATTGTTCGCCGGTTCTTAGAGGCGCTAACAATGGTTGACGGCGGAAGCTCCCAGATTGTACCAACCCCGTACTTATTGGCGATCTTACTCCTCGCCCTCGTGGACCCGCGATTAGGCCAGAATCGCACCTTCTCTGGAGGCGGGTCGGCGGCGTCTAATAAATCGGACGCCTCGGGGGAACTCCTAAAGCACGTGATTATATCTTCATAGTCGATATTTCTAAAAGGGGGAAAGGCAGATGTAGAGGGTGTAAGAGGCGAGAAAGATGGAGGGCTTAGTGTAAATCGGCCCTGATCCCTGTCCTCTGCGGAAGAATCTCTAGACCTTACTCGCTTAAACGACCGAATAGGACGGTTAGAGGCAGTGGAGGTGGGGAGCTGGATAGAGTCCATTGGAATCTCAGATGGGTTAGATAATGAAATCACCTATTCGCGACGCGTGCATTAGCAAAAACGCTCCATTAATATATTTTCTCTTATATATGGAAAGAAAGAGCAACCTCGAAAGTACTAGATTCGATATACATACTATTTATACCAGGGTTGTGGCGGTATTTCGTCCGATTGCGAAGTTCGCGACTTAGTCGACTTTTGGTGAAGACGCGAATGTTATTTTTTTCAAATATAAGGTTTCCGGTACAGGCGCGGGACAAAATAACCCGAGCCTGCGACGTTATATAAGCGCCCCCGATAGGTCGGCGGTTCTGCGCTAACTTGTTAGCCTAGAATCTCCCGTGCTTTAGAGGCAACATGCCACCCCTTGTCCATGTGAAATCGCCCAAGCAAGGTTGGGTCCGTCAGAGTATGTGATTACTCGGTGATGCAGTCAATGTCCCATCCAAGTATCCAGCACATCTAGTGAGCCAGGCAGTCTTCCTCCATATTCGCCTATTCGAATACCTTTCCTACCTCCGAGAGAATGAGTCTCTACTGTCGTTCGAGACACGCCCAGAGAGCCCGTCTATCTCGTGAAGAGGATACAGGCCACTGCGATTGGAACTGGAGGACGTGAAACATCTACCGATGACTTCGGAGAGCCATCCTCGCCTTGGATGAGGAAGAAAATGCTGTAGGTACAAGAGCGCGATACATTAGCAAATTGGCAGAAAATTGATGGCAGGGCGATATGCGTCGCTCTCTTCCGATTCAAACTATCGCCTTTACACATTTGCCAGTACCTCAAGCCAGCTCGCTGGCCTGATGATACGCTTCTCATAAAAGAGGCTAGCAAGCCGCATGCGTCTCCTTGACCGTGGTAAAGTCTGGCTTCTGCTGTCATCCTTCGGCTGGAACTACATCCGCTGGCCGCATGACGGAAGTACTCCAAAGGAACGCGTCACGCTTTATTTCTCCTCCCACCTTTAACCTTCAGCCATAGTAGGTACTTCCTTATGATCCAACGATCCAGAGCCGAGTGCGCCAATCTGCGATTCGAGGCGGTTTTGCCACAGCTTGTGCGAGATGTCTGTGCTATGGACCCTGAGTAGTCGACTAGCGACCATGGTGGATCCTGACCATTGGAAGCATCGACTTGTCCGGCCTTGCACCCTCTCAAAGTTGCCGGGCAACTGTGAGATGTCATCCCGAGTCTAGTATACCTGTCGGTGTGAGAAACCTGATTGACTAATAGTGCCTATGATTCATCTGGACCAAGCTTCAATATCAACAGTCCATTGTGTTCAATGCTTTGAATTTTCTAATCCTCGAGGACTACAGAAAGCCTAAGAAACAGCCACGATCGTGAGAAGTACTTCAACGAACCACTCTTGGTGTCTGCAGCTCCGCTTCGGGAAAGGTAACGTCCCTAAAGAAAGCCCTTCCTCAAAAGAACGGTAAATGAAGATTGATCTACACTCAGGAGAGCCGACATCATTACCACGATTGACTCTCCGAATGGGACGGGGTTTATCTGGGTCCATGTCGTTAGCCAAGGATCCGTCTTTGAAGATTTTTGAATCTCACAAATCCTCTTGCAGTGCTATACCAGTATTCAGTCCTCACTCTTGGCATGGAATGCCCATGAGGCCCATCGCTCACCCTGTTGTGGGGCTGGTAATGAAATCTTACTGCCTCGTGGCTTATCGTGTTGTGAAGGAGTCTCACTACCTCGTGGCTTATCATGTTGTGAAGCTGGGGAAGGAGTCTCACTGCCTCGTGGCTGATCGTGTTGTGAAGCTGGGGAAGGAGTCTCACTGCCTCGTAGCTGATCGTGTTGTGAAGGAGTCCTATTGTCTTCCAGCTCGGACTTTCTTGAGGCAGTCTTCGTCCGTCTGCCGGATCTATATTGCCCAATAGCCGCCAGAGGGGGGAAAAGCGGGTCCGATTTTTCTTCACTTCGGGACTCCTTTGAGTCGCTAAATATAGGCCCAGTGTTTGGATCTTGAGACAGAGTCGAACTCGGCAATGCTGTTGCTGCTGGTGCTGGAGCTACTGCTGGGATCTTGCTCTTTCTCTTGAGCTTTGAGCGGAGCTGCTCCAACCCCGTCTCGATCTTAGTCCAAATCTTAGTCTTCACCGAAGTTTCCGCAAGGCCTTTCATTGCTACCGATTTTTTCGCTGATATTACGGCCCACACTCTGCACCTGGTCTTAAAAACCTGTCCTCCTTTGCTCTGGACGGTATATTCTTCTAGGTCTCCTTTGGAGCTATGGGCGTGTCTATGGCGACTTCCACTATCTAGCGATCTCAAATTTGACAAACTTCTTGCCTGCGACAGCTAACCTCCTTTTTGCCCCTTTCTCTCCTGAGGTCGTGCGGTCAAACCTGATCTGTCGCGTGGCTTTTTCCGGCTTGGCGCATTGGTCTGAGGCACCACCAGCTGCGTCACATAGCCGAGCCCCACAATGAACTTCGATCCGCACTCTCTCACCATGCTCACATCGCACTTCGCATGCCGCTCAAAATCTGTTGTAGAATAGCTCCCGTCTTGAAGTCGAAAAGCGTGGCCCATGACGGAAAGAACGCTGAGGAGGTAAGCAAGCAGAGGTGGAGACAGAGACGACTTTCATTCAGCATTTGAAATCCGGTATTGTGAGGCGTCTAGCCCTTCGTCGCTGTTGAGCTCTTACTTCATCGAGCAAGGAACTGGGTATTGAGAGCAGGCTCATCTACAGATCCTGATGGCAACGTTTCCGAAAACCACCTTTACGTCTTCCTTACGCCGACATCATGGCAAAAGTCAAAAGCAGACGCTTTTCCCGTTCCTTAGGTCTACAGAATTCAGGCTTAGACCTGCATCAAGACTATGACTGAGCTGTATGAGAAGATGAGTATTGGTCGGCCTGACGAAGTATATCAAGTCCCCAAGAGAATAGGATGAAGTCATGATCTTCTTTCCCCAGTGACCGACGTTTGGTCGCAATTCTCGTGGCAATATGCACCTGACATTTAGATCAGGGCTTAAGATAGTCACGAGGCCGCCGTTATGGACAAGCTCTGAGCGGCTGATTCAGAAAATGACGCAAAGACAAAGGGATTGGTTTAGGAAAACTATTTGTAGTTCTCCTGGGATCTTACTGTGGACTTAAAAAACCAGAGCGAATGGCCGCTGAGAAATTTGATTGTACTGCTCAGCGAATGTTAAATTTCATAAGACATACTCAGAAGAACTTTCCTTCAACGAAGAGCCTTGCATTCAGTCTTCAATGCTTCTCTGTTAATTCGCTGCCCCGGCCGAGCCAGGTTTGCCTCTACAAAAGCATCGGATAGGATTTTCGGACAGATTGCTTCATCCAGTCATTAACGTGGTCAATCCTTCCGGTCACATTCTTCCATGGCGGCTCAATGACTATCTCAATTACTGTGTGACGAAACTCCACCAGTTCCTCTTTAATGTCCTCCGAAAGCGTCATTTATTCCCGCAGTCTCTTTTACGTCGCTTCTTCTGTGTCGTTATCGTCGACATTCGGATAGGTCTGTAATACTTGGGAAAACCATATTGGGATCGTTCAAGGCCAATTTGCAGTCAGCTTCGGCTGCTACCCAGTCCACCTACTTAGAAGGTATTATGCATTCTGTAGGAGTAAGTGTATGATAGTAGTGACCTGATGATCCGTCGTTGGGTGAGGCGCATAAGAACCGCCTGACTTCCGTTGATAAGCTCCGGTCAGCTTGAACTACTATGGAAGGAATGAGCTATATGGAACGGAAAAATTCGAAAGGGCTCCTTCAACTTTCGCTGACGGTCTAGGCATCGCTACAAGTCAGCAAAGAGCGTGAGGATATGAACAAGGTAAGGGCTTGCCGTCAAGCTCGCCAGTAATAGCGGTATTCATTGAAATGGTGTCATGGAGCAAGTTCTCCGCACAAACCTTTAGTCTTGCGGATTTATTGAAATTGGCTATCTTTATCCAGGTCAGAGAAGCACTTGATACTACGTGTATATAGCTAGGAACGTTCATATTAATTTCCATGGCTTGCGGTCTACTTCCAAGAGAAATACTCATTCAGATACTAGCCCATCCAGTGAAGCGATGGTCGGAATTACCGGGCTATGATTGGACACGATACGGGTTTCAAGGTCTGAGCTCTGTGGATCCTATCCTCCAAGATCTATACAGCTATTCAAGAGTCAACCGTAATCGTCCTTAGATGAGTACAGCAGGACTGCGCTAATGATCTTCTAGACGAATGGCGCTCAACGCTTAAGTATCTCGTCGAGGTGGAAATGAACTCATGGCCAGACTCTAAGACTCTTTCTAAGTTCATGGATGCCTCAGTACAAACAGATTTACTTCTGAGAAGACTAGAGTACTCCAGTGGGAATAAGAGCGCCCTATTTAGATCTGCTTCAGGGTCATGACTGGAAGTCAGGCAGGAATGACCAATGTTTCAAGTTGGCAGGGGCTACAATGTATGACTAGCACGTGTGACGTGCTAGCAAGGTACTTTAAATATGTGTGTCTCAAGTTTCAGTCATTCAGCCGTGAACGTCGTCACTCCAATGCTCCTGAATTTACCAAGCGAAGATATAACAATCATGTATCCCCTACTCCTTCCGATCAGCGGCACCTTCCACTTTGACCAACACCTGGCATCATGACGGCGAATGAACTGATTCAAACGGACGGACCTCACTTTCATTTATTTGCAAGCCATCAAGATACACTTACAGCATCTAGCGTTACATTCATTTCGCTCTCCACAATATTTGTGCTCCTTCGTTTCGTTTCAAGGCAGCTCTCAAAGGCGGGGATCTGGGTAGGCGCTCCGATCCATTCAGGAAGAAAGACAGCCTTACGTCCTTACAGTGGGACGACCTTCTGATCGCCACAGCTTTGGTGCGTTGTCGCTTCGATCTATGACTGGAAATTGACTGAAAGCTCCTCAGCTTCTCTTCTACGGCCTTCCGACTATTATACTTGCTTGTGAGTTAAGAACCAGGTAAAGATTGGCCATGCTAATAGCCTCAAAGCTATTGATAAGGGGTTCGGCAAGCACATATATATATTACCGCTGGACACTACGTCAGAATTTCTTGAAAGATTATGGATCTTTGAATTGATTTTCGGCCTTACTATCTGTTTGAACAAATTCTCCATGTAACTTTCTGATCCGCACGAGAGGATTGCAGCTAACTGTCTCTCTTTTGTAGCCTCGCCTTCTATTGGAGAATTTTCGCGATCGTACGACTGCAGATTTGGTTGGTAATCGTCGCCGTGATTGTTCTTTGTTTCACGGTGGTATACTCTTTACTTGCCGTTTTTCAATGGTAAGCAGCACCCATACCTACCATTGCACAGCTATTACTTACGAGTCAGTATACCCGTATCGGCATTTTGGAACGATCCGGATAGACTCAATGCTACCTGCATAGATGTCAACTTACTATTTCTGGTGACCGGCGGCATCAATTGTGCTCTGGATGTTCTGATAGCTATCATGGTACCACCCTTTCAGGTCTCTTCCTCTGAAAAGCTGCTAATATAATAGCCCATACCCTTGTTGTGGCACCTACGAACCTCTCATTATCAGAAAGTCAAACTCACACTGATTTTTGTTGTTGCAGGATTGTAAGCCAGATGCACTGCACTCGGTAGGCAGTACTGACTCGACTATAGCGTCTGTCTCTGCAGCATTGTCAGACTGGTGGTTCTTGCTAGACTACAAGATACGGATCTTACGTGCAAGTGTTCCAATACTGCATTTACCAGCTTTGCTAAGTAAGATCCCAGGGAATTACGTGAATGCAGCTGTCTGGACTTGCGCAGAGCCTGCTATGGGTATAGTAAGCGCATGTCTACC
>JAABUH010004418.1_pt1 | contig 11413 bp, 10 predicted proteins | sample 5559121 | NCBI WGS metagenome assembly JAABUH01 (sample SAMN10711871, study PRJNA513364) | rock metagenome | isolation source: Antarctica rocks | place: Antarctica: Victoria Land, Battleship Promontory nord | collected 2015-12-28 | reverse complement strand
TGGGGCCAGCCCCGACACCAGCACAAGTTCGTCGGTTGGCGGCAGCTGCATGATCTCGCCGGGAGTGAGCAGCGGGCGCGCCGTCTCCTGTCGCGATACCATCAGGTGGCCGAGCCAGGGCGAGAGCCGGTGTCCGGCATAGTTCCTGGCGTCACGGATCTCGGTGGCGGTGCCCAGCGCGTCGCTGACCCGCTTGGCCGTGCGCTCGTCGTTGGCCGCGAACGAGACGCGGACGTGGCAATTGTCCAGGATGGCGTTGTTGATGCCGTAGGCCCTCTCGATCTGGTTCAGCGACTGTGCGATCAGGAAGGAGCGGATGCCGTAGCCGGCCATGAAGGCCAGCGCCGATTCGAAGAAGTCGAGGCGGCCGAGCGCCGGAAACTCGTCCAGCATGAGGAGGAGCTTGTGACGCTTGCGCTTGTCGTCCAGTTCTTCGGTCAGCCGCCGTCCGACCTGGTTTAGGATCAGGCGCACGAGCGGCTTCGTGCGCGAGATGTCGGACGGTGGCACGACGAGGTAGAGGCTGACGGGCCGCGCGCCGTCGACGAGGTCGCGGATGCCCCAGTCGCAACGGCGCGTCACTTGAGCGACGACGGGGTCACGGTAGAGGCCGAGGAAAGACATGGCGGTCGACAACACGCCCGAGCGCTCGTTCTCGCTCTTGTTCAGGAGCTCGCGTGCGGCGCTGGCGATCACCGGATGCACTCCGGCGTCGCCCAGGTGCGCGGTGGTCATCATGGCGCGGAGCGTCGTCTCAATCGGGCGCTTGGGATCGGAGAGAAAACTTGCAACGCCCGCCAGGGTCTTGTCCGCTTCGGCATAGAGCACGTGCAGGATGGCACCGACCAGCAGGGCATGGCTGGTCTTCTCCCAGTGGTTGCGCTTCTCCAGGGCGCCTTCGGGGTCGACCAGGATGTCGGCGACGTTCTGGACGTCGCGTACCTCGCTCGGCCCGCGGCGCACTTCCAACAGAGGATTGTAGGCGTCGCTGTCCGGGTTGGTGGGATCGAACAGGATGATGCGGCTGAACCGCGCCCGCCATCCGGCCGTCAGCCCATAGTTCTCGCCCTTGATGTCGTGGACGATGACCGAGCCGGCCCAGGTGAGCAGCGTGGGCACGACGAGGCCGACGCCCTTGCCGCTTCGGGTTGGCGCGAAGCACAACACGTGCTCGGGACCGTCGTGGCGGACGTAGGCCCTGCCGAACTGGCCCAGGACGGTGCCGTCGAGCCCGAGCAGGCCGGCGGTGCGCACCTCCTTCTCGGTCGCCCAGCGGGCGGAGCCGTAGGTCTCGGCGGTCTTGCCCTCCCGCGCCCGCCACACCGACATGGCGATCGCCACCACGACGGAGGCGAACCCGCCCGCGGCGGCGATGTAGGCCCCGTGCTCGAAGACGTGCGGGGCGTAGGCGTCATAGGCAAACCACCACCAGAAGAAGGCTGGCGGATGATAGACGGGGTAAGACCCGGCCATGAACCAGGGATGGCCGAGCTGCGCCTGAAAGCCGAGTTGCGCCGCCGTCCACTGAGTTGCGGCCCAGAGGAAGGCGAGTGCGATCGAGCAGACGGTGAGGACCTGGCCCCAGAGGATGCGAGTTGCGTTCACGTGTGACCCGTCGGAGAACGGGGCGTGACTGGGACCATTCGCCGTGGGCAACGCTATAGCGAACCGACGGGCGTCGCACGCTGGCGAAGGATGGCGTGCAATGACCGGGTTAGGTGGGTTGGTGCCCGGCCACTTGCAGGTTCAAGGTGGTCTAAACGGATACGCTACTGGACTCGATGGATGGCGCCGGTGACGCGTCCCCCGCTAAAGGTTTATGTCGAAGCTACGTCCGGACAAAGTCCGGATCGGTTTCGGGCTCCTCGGCTTCGACGTCAGACAAGCGTCAGCTTGGCGATCGAGGTCGGGTCGACTTCCGCGAGGTAGAGGGAGGCTTGCGGGTCGACCGCAATCCCATGGGCTCCGTTGAGCGAGGGGCGGGCGCGGCCGAGGCGGGCGCCGTCGGGGGAGAACGCGATGAGGCTCGGGACCTGGTCGGTAACGAGGATCGTGCCGTCAGGCAGGGCACAGAGGTCCATCGGGCGGCAGAGACCATCCCAGCTGGCTAACCAGACCCCGTCGCGGTCGAACACCTGCACGCGATTGTTCTCGCGGTCGCATACGAGGACGCGGTTCTGGCCGTCGATGAGGATCGAATGCGGGGTCATGAAGGCGCCCGGGCCATGGCCGATGCTGCCGAAGGAGGAGCGAAGGCTGCCACCGGAGTCGAAGCGGTGCACGCGGGCGTTGCCATAGCCGTCCGTGACATAAATGTCGCCATCGGATGCCACGGCGACCTTGGTCGGATGATTGAACGGCCTTTCCCACAACGGCCGATGGCGCTCGCCCAAGGCGAAGACGAGGGCGCCATCCAGACGGAAACAAAGCACCTGATGGGCGTCGCGGTCGACGATGAAGATGCGGTTTTGGTGGTCGATTGTGATCCCATGGGGATCGAAAATATGACCTTCACCATAGGAAAACAGGAACGTGCCGTCCGCATCGAAGACGACGGCCGGCACGGGGCCGCGGCGCAGCACGTGAACGCGCCCATGGCTATCGACCGCGACCATGCTGACCCGAGCCGGCGCAATCGTCGCTGGCAGATCCCCGAAATTGCGCTGAACCGTGTAGCGGCGTCCAGCGAGGACGATCATGCCGGTTTCAAGCATGGCGGGATCGGGATTGGGCATCGGCGTGGCTCATGCGGTCGGCGAGCGGGGCAGGGAGCCCGATAGAGGATTTCGGGCCGGGTCGTGCGGACTCACCGACGACAGCCTTACGCGGATCGAGCGCGACGAGCAGTTCGGCCTGCTTGACCGCGGCCGCAACCGGATCAACGACCGGAACCGGCAGCCTGCCCACCACCTTGGCCGCAAGACCCGCGAGCGGCGCGCCGGCGAAGATCAGCACGTCCGCCCCCGATGTGCGAACGATCTCCTCCGCGAGCGCCAAAAGGCGGTGCTCATTTTGGTCTTGAACCGCGTCGATCGACGGCACCGGCCCATCGAGCGCAACAATGCCAGCGCAGCGGCCGCCGAGTCCATGCAGATCGACGCAGTCGCGGAACCAGGGGCACAGGGCCCGTGTAAACGTCACGATGGCGAATCGCTGGCCAAGCATGCAGGCAGTCAGCATGGCCGCCTCGGAAACGCCGATCACGGGGATGTCGAAGAGCTCGCGCGCGCCCAGCAGCCCCGGGTCGCCGAAAGCGGCCACAATAGCGGCATCAGCCGAATCGTACGCTTCGGCGAGCATTTCCAGCAACACCGCGCCGCCGACTTGGGCTTCGGCACGGGTGGCGATATAGGGGAAGCCGCGTGGGGCTGTGAGCGGCACGAGCTCGGTTTCAGGGTTCGCGACGGCCCGCCCGACCGCCACCATCAGTGCCGTGACGGACGATGTGGTGTTGGGATTCAAGAGCAAGATGCGCGGCACAGGCGGAACTTCAGACGGATGGGGACAGCAGCAGCCGTGCGGCTGCGTGGAGAAATGTCGCGTCGTTTCGCGAGCCGGAGACCAGTTGCAGGCCGAGCGGGATCCCGTTTTCACTGTCCAGGAGGGGCAGACTGATGGATGGGAAGCCGAGGGGAGTCCACAGCGTGGCGAAGATGGGATCGCCGGTGCCACCGGCCACCAATGGCGCCACGCCTACGGCGGCAGGGGCGATCAGCGCATCGTAGGGCGCCGTGATGGCGTCGAAAGGCAGGCGCAGATCGCTGTGGGTCTTCAGCGCTCGAAGCAAGTTGACGGCGGATCGTGATCGTCCCCGATCGATGGTCTTGAGCACGACGCCCGGCATGAGATCGCGAAGCGTTTCGGCATCCGCTCGGATGACTTCGGCGATGCCCATTTCCATGATGGGGGTCAGAATTGCGGCCGCTGTCGTGAAGCTTGATGCCAGCTCGAAGTCTTCGATCGGAACGGCGGAATTATCGACGAAGCTCCAAGGGCCTCGCGGGTGGCCTGGTCCGCGCGCGACCAGAGGGGGCCTCGGACGACGGCAATGCGGAGTGCGTGCTGATCGCCTTCCGCCACAGACCCTGCGTTGTAGCTCTGTTTGGCGGTCTCGTCGTGACCGCCGAGAGTCTGGGCGAGAAGCCCGACCTCGTCGACGCTTCGGACCATCAACCCCGGTTGGTTGAGGATCGCGGCTTGCCGGAGGAGCCCGCTTCGCGGCAGAAGGCCGAGGCTCGGCTTGTGGCCGACGATGTCGCAGAACGAGGCTGGCCGGACGGTCGAGCGCATATTCGCTAATGACCGTCTTGCCGACCACGATGGCGCCCGCCGCGCGAAGGCGCGCGACTAGCGTAGTGTCTTGGGCTGGGCGGCGGCTTGCGTGAACGCGCGTGCCGTAAGTGGTGGGCGTATCCGCCGTGTCGGTAATGCCTTTGAGACAGACCGGCAGGCCGTGCAGCGGTGGCAAAGGCTCGCCCGCCGCATGCATTGCCTCGGCTGCCTTCGCCGCCGCGATGGCGGCCTCGGGATGGAGATAGGCCCGAGCGTGCGCTGAGGGTTCAAGCCCCGCGATGCGATCGAGTTGCGCCCGTATTACCTCGACCGCGCTGACCACGCCATCGGCCATCGCGCGCACAGGCTGCCGCGCCGTCGAGTCGTGCAGCGGCTCCGTCATTGCCGCTGCGCCAGCGGCGCCCAGGCGAGCAAGCGGGCCGACAGGCGGCTGATGCCCCAATAACTCACCGACGTGTACAGGATGAACAGCAGCGCCACCAGGAACATGCGGTCCAAGAAGGCGAACTGCTGAGCGTAGACGATGATATAGCCGAGGCCCGATTGTGCCCCCAGATACTCGGCGCCGAGCACCGCGCCCCAGCCCGCCCCCAGGCTGAGCAGGATAACCGAGTGCATGGCCGGGAAGATCGCGGGCAGGATCACAGTGCGATAAAGCATCGGCGGCGAGGCGCCGAGAGCGCACGGCATTAACCGTTCCAGCGAACACGATAACGCCGATGCCATAGGCGACGAACATCACTTCGCCAACGTAGTCGGTGCCGAACCAAAGTTGAAACAAGGGCACCATGGCGAGCAGGGGCAGGGTGCGCAGGAACTGGATCGGCAAGTCGACCAGTCGCCGCGTCCAGCGCGACCAGGACATGGCGAGGCCGAGCAGGAGGCCGCCCACGCCGCCGAGCGCCATGCCGGCCGCGAGCCGGCCGATCGTATCGGCCGAATGGACCACGATCGACAGAAGCGCCGCCAGGTAGGAGCGCGGCGCACCCTCCGACACAGCCGGCACGCCCCAGCCGCCCGGCCAGTAGTCCGAAAGGCTCAAGAGGGTACGGGTGAACAACACCTGCCAACCGGCCACCATCGGCTCGCCCGGCTGCGCCTCGGCGGTGTAGACGAGCGACAAGGCCTGCCAGATCAGCGCCAGCATGAGGAACACGCCAAGTGAGATCCAGCGGTTGCGATGGTGCGGCAGGGCGTTCATGCCGCCGTCCCTCGCGCGGCGGCACGCGGGGCAGAGCGTTCCAGCCCGAGATGTCCGAGCAGCCGGTGCTTAGTGGCGACCATCTCGGGCTGCAGCAGACTGTCGGCGCGGCGCGGCCGGGGCGCATCGACGCGCAGATCGTCGACGAGGCGGCCGGTGCCGAACACCAGGATTCGATCCGCCAGCGAGAGGGCCTCATCCACGTCGTGAGTGACGAACAGGATGGTGCGGCGGGCGGCTTTGCCGCCGGTCTCGTCCCAGAGGTCGAGCAGCACGTCCTGCAATTGGTGGCGCGTGACGTAGTCGAGCGCCCCGAACGGTTCGTCGAGCATCAGAACCTTGCCACCATTGGCGAAGACCGTGGCGATGGCGACGCGCTTCAGCATGCCACCTGACAGCTCCCGCGGCCACGCCGTCTCGACAGGGCCGAGCCCAACGCGTTGCAGATAAGTGCGAGCGATGCCGCGGCGCTCCGCGGCGGGAACGCCGCGGCATTTGAGGCCGTACTCGACGTTGTCGATCACCCGCATCCAGGGAAACACGCTGTCCTTCTGGAACACCATGCCGCGCTCGCGGCCCGGTCCGTCGATCTCGCGGCCGTCGACCACGATGGAGCCGGCGGAGGGTTCGAGCAGCCCGGCGACCATGCTCAAAAGCGTGCTCTTGCCGCAACCGGATGTGCCGATCATGCAGACGAACTCGCCCTCGGGCACCGTGAGCGACACGTTCGAGATGGCTTGGACGGTGGTGCCGTCGCCGCGCTTGAACGTGCGCTGGACATTCGCGAGTTCGATCATGCGGCGGTTGCCGAGGGTGCTCATGCGCGGCTCCTCATCGTCCGGGCGCGCTCCATTGCGCGATGCGGGCCACGGCCAGCGCCATCAGCCCATCGGCCACGATGGCGGTCAGGCCGAGCACCAGCAGCGTGGCCATGATGCCCTGCGGATCGGTGGCGCCGGCCAGGACCTCGAGCACCTTGCCCATGCCTGATTGTGCACCCAGGAGTTCCGAGATCGCCTCGAGGCCCCAGGCTCCGGCGAGCGCGATGCGTAAGCCGCCCAGGATTTCGGGAACCGTGGCGGGGATCAGAATGTCCCGCACCATCCGGCGGGATGTCGCGCCGAGCGTGCGGGCTGATTGCTCGTAGATCGGGTCGAGGTTGCGCGCCGCGCGGCCGGCGGAAATGTAGAGGATGACGGCCACATAGAAGACCACGAGGCAGACGGCGCTTGCCCGGCCGACGCCGAACCAGATCAGTAGGAACGGCGCCGCGATCAGGATCGGCACGGTGCCGGCCGTCATCATGATCGGGTCCACCACGGCGCGGAACAGCGCGAAACCGGCCGAGAGCAAGCCGGACAGGATGCCGATCGCGGCGCCGATCACCACGGCAATGACAACGTTCTCAGCCGTGTAGAGTAGGTTGCCGTAGAGATTGGCCTCGCTGACGCCGTAGTACGAGAGTGCGGGGGCAGACCAGAAATCGGCCGCGACCCGACTGAAGACGCCCCACGGCGTCGGCATGATGATCGGCGGCAGCGCCAGCGTGCAGAGTTGCCAGAGGCCGACGAGGAGCGCGACCCCGAAAAGCCGCAGGGGATCGAGCGCGAGCCAAGCCGATCGCAGTCCCGTGCGGAAGCGATGCGACCGCAACCGAGGCCGCAGGCTGTCCGCGACGGGAGTCATGCCGGCCCGCTCACGCGCTGTCGGCTACATGGACGCCGCGAGGGCGAGACGGTAGCTGTCGAGGTAGTCGTAGCCGGCGTAGAAGCTCTTGGCCTTGTCAGCCAACGCCTGCTTGTCGGTCGCGAGCGGCTTGCCCTTCATCTGGTTCATCAGGTCGTCGGTCTTGGCTTTGTACTCGACCATCTGGTGCCAAATGGGACCGCCCCACACGACGTCGTCCGGCGAGATTTTGCCCTTCGGGACGATGCCGTGGACCTCGAAATCCTTGATGATGGCCGACCATATATTGGCGTAGTAAGTCGTCCCCGCCTTGTCGTCGTAGTATTGCTTGTCGTCGGCGAAGCTCGTAAAGGGATGCAGGATCTTCACGGTCTCGTCGACGCCCTTGCCGTCGAGGCTGGTGCCGGCCATCGAGTTCAGATAGGGGGCCTGCAGGTCGTAGAGCGAAGGGTCTTTCTTGGTCTCGTCGATGATGCGCCAGACCACCGACATGAAGCGCAGCACCGTGTTCTGGTGGGCGTTTACGTAATCGGAATTGGCGCCGATGCCGACGATGCCGATGAGCGGTTCGATCGGCGACTCGACGCCGCCGGGGCCGTGCTTGATGAGGTCGTCGATGTCGACGAGGTCGGTCCAGCCCGCCTGCCGCAGCGTGTAGACGATGGGGGCGCCCTCGGGGTTGACGAAGTTCTCGCGCCCCGCCTTGGCGAGGACCAGCGATTTCGCGTCATCGAGCACCTGCAAGGTGAAGCCGGCGCCCGAGACCTTGTTGATATATTCCTCGAAGGCCCGGTCGCTGAGTTCGGGCGCGCCCACGAGCTGCTTGCCCTTCATGGGCTCGAGCGCCGCCTTGAGCGCGTCCTCGAAGCTTTTGCCTTCGGCAGTATAATCCTTGAAGCTCTTCAGCTTGAGGGCAGGGTTCGCCAGGATCGCGTTGGCGAGAAAATTGTCCGTGAAGCCGATGCACTTGAGCTTGGTCGCATCCTTGTAGGTCGGCAGCATTAACGGGCAGAATTCCGAGATGACGTCGAGCTGGCCGTTCAGCAGCAGCGTCGTAACGTTGGAATCGTTGGCCTTGAGGCCGTAGGGCGCCGGATCGAAGCTGATCCCGACATCCTGGAACCAATTCTTCTTCATGCCGATGATGTAGAAGGTGTTGTCGGCATAGGGCCGCATGCCGAATTTGACGGTGGCGGCCGGAATGTCGATCCCCGGCTCCGGCGCGGCCGGGACGAAGCGGTCTTCGGCACGCGATGGGGTCGCGGGGAAGGCCATGAGGCTCGCGAGACAAGCGGCAACGGTGGCGAGCCGAGGCCGCCAAGCTGAAACAGAGTGCTGATTTCGCATGGCGGTCGCCTCTTCGGGTGGTCGCTCAGGATGGGCCGACGCGGGCGTCGGTCGAGAATCGTGATCGTTCGAGCATCGTTCGTGCCATTCGCCTCGCACTGCCGACATCTGGCCGCGTCCCGTTCGGTGCAACGCTTGCTCCAGTCGATCGGCACAGCCTGGTGCGAGAGGCTGGAGGATCGCATGTCAGGAGATCAATTTTGCATTTTGCATGCCAAACCGACAATGCGGTTAGTGTCTGCGCATCCGGTCGGCCGCGGCAGAGATCGAATGCGATGACTCTGGATGCTGCCGTGAGGCTCACGGCCCGGAACACAAAGAGGCGGTGGCCACCCTGCGTCCCCGACCCTTGCATGAACCCGTAGTCGACCGGGTGAGGGATATGCTCCTCGACAACGAGGTCGAGGTCGGCGAGCGCTTGCACGATGCCAAATTAGCCGAGGCTCTCGGCGTGTCCCGTACGCCCGTGCGGGAGGCCGTCAAACTGCTCGCGACCGAGGGTCTGGTGGATCTAATGCTTGGGCGTGGCGCTCGCGTCGCCGCCTACCGCTTGAGACCCAGATCGCCCTGGTCGAAGTCATCGCTGGCCTGGAGCGCCATGCTTGCGAGCTCGCAGCCCTTCTAATGACCGATCGCGACTTCGAGCGTCTCAAGAAGCTGCACGACCGGATGGCGGCCTGCCACCAGGCGGGCGAGCGCCGTGATTATGCTCACCTCAACCACGAGGTCCACGTTGGCCCCGTGGCGCTGGCCGGCAATACCACGCTGACCGCAACGCACGCCGGCCTCATCGCCCGCGCCCGCCGCGGCCGCCACGACGCCCTCGACTCCAGGTGCGTCGAATGGAGGCGATAGCCGAACACGAGGACCTGACGGCGGTGCTCGCCGACCGCGACGGCGGCCGGGCCGGGGACTTCATGCTTGTGCAAGATTTGAAGAGGCGGATGCGCTGCGGCCGCTGCTGGCCCAGACGGGCACAAGGGATTGATGGCAAACAGGAGAACGGGCACTCGGAGAGGCGCGGCTCGCCACAGCTAGAGACAAAGTGGAACGGCCTTTGCTGGCGTCTAAGCGAGGCATGGCGATCGCATTGGCCTCCTCAGCCTCGTCGTGAGCCGGCCGCGAAGCGGCCGAGCCGAATGATCGATAGCCGCCTGAGGATTAGCCGATGCTTCGACTCGGCTTCTTCGAAGCCGGCTCACGACGAGGATGAGGAGCGGAACGTCCAAATGCGACCGCCTGCACGCCAGGAGGATCCACCGTGGCTGATTTCGATCTGATCATCAAAGGCGGCACCGTGGTGACGGCGGCCGACACCGTGCGGGCCGATGTGGGCATCCGCGATGGGGTCATCGTGGCAGTGGCCGACAAGCTCGAGAGCGGCGCCAAGGTCGTAGATGCCTCGGGCTTGCTAGTGATGCCCGGTGGCATCGACAGCCACGTCCATCTGGCCCAGCCCTCGGGCGAATCCGTCATGGCCGACGGCTTCGAGAGCGGCACGCGCTCGGCCGTCGCGGGCGGCAACACCACGGTGATACCCTTCGCGGTGCAGCCCCGCGGGCAGAGCCTCCGCGCCGTCGTGCAGGACTACCACACCAAGGCCGAGGGGCAGAGCTACTGCGACTACGGCTTCCACCTTATCATCAGCGACCCGACACCGACGCTGCTCGGCCAGGAGTTGCCCGCGCTCGTCGCCGACGGCTACACCTCGTTCAAGGTCTTCATGACCTATGCCGACATGGTGCTGGACGACCGCCAGCTGCTCGACGTCTTCGACTGCGCCCGCGGCTGCGGCGCCCTCGTCATGGTCCATTGCGAGGGCCACGACGCGATCAAATTCATGGTCGAGCGGTTGGAGCGCGCCGGCAAGACGGCGCCCTTTTATCATGGCGTGTCGCGGCCCGAGCTGGTGGAGCGTGAAGCCGCGCACCGGGCGATCAGCCATGCCGAACTTGTCGACGTGCCGTTGATGATCGTCCACGTCTCCGGCCGGCAGGCCATGGAGCAGATCCGCTTGGCGCAGCAGCGCGGCCTCAAGGTCTATGGCGAGACCTGCCCGCAATATATTGCACTGACGGCCGACGACATGAAGGGCCTGAACATGGACGAGACAGGCGGCAAATATGTCTGCTCGCCGCCGCCGCGTGACGAGGCTTCCTGGGACGCCATCTGGGAAGGGCTGCGCGGCGGGGTGTTTCAGACCTTCTCGTCGGACCATTGTCCGTTCCGCTATGATGATCCGAACGGCAAGCTGTCGGCCAAGGGCCGCACCTCGTTCCGCTGGATGCCGAACGGTATCCCGGGCGTGGAAACCCGCCTGCCGATCCTGTTCAGCAAAGGCGTCAGCGAGGGACGGATCGGCCTCAACGAATTCGTGGCCCTGACCTCGACCAACCATGCCAAGATGTACGGCCTCTACCCGCGCAAGGGCTCGATCGCGCCGGGTTTCGATGCCGATTTTGTTCTGTGGGACCCGAACCGTAAGGAGACCATCCAGCAGGACATTCTCCATCACGGTGCCGACTATACGCCCTACGAAGGCCTCGCCGTCACCGGCTGGCCGGTGATGACCGTGCTGAGGGGCGAGGTGGTGATGGAAGAGGGCCGCATTCTCGGCGCGCCCACCGGTGGCAAGTTTCTACGGCGCGGGCTGTCGCCCTATGCGGTACCGGCCGGTGGTTCGGCTGCCGGCTGACCACACGAGCAATTGCGGCGGCGGCGCCATGGCACGGCACTTGCTGAAAAAGGTTCATCTTCCGGAGAGAATATCATGACGTCTCGATCGAGTTTGTTCGCCATGGTTCTGGTCGCTTGCGCTGCTGCGTGGAGCGGGACCGCCAGCGCCGATGATCTCTCGTATTTCGAAAAGCAGATCGAACCCTTCAC
>JAABUH010004417.1_pt1 | contig 11414 bp, 16 predicted proteins | sample 5559121 | NCBI WGS metagenome assembly JAABUH01 (sample SAMN10711871, study PRJNA513364) | rock metagenome | isolation source: Antarctica rocks | place: Antarctica: Victoria Land, Battleship Promontory nord | collected 2015-12-28 | reverse complement strand
GTCAACCCTCGTCGAGCCTATCTCGTCCTTCTTTAAGCTCCCCACCCTCTCAGAGCCCAAGGAGTGGTGTGTGGAGAGCGACGACGAGCTCGAACTCGGCGCATCGGCGCATAACATCTCCTCGCGTGCGCTGGTCCACAAGTCGCTGGAGGGGATCAGGGTGGTCGTCGCCAGTCCGAGGGAGATGGATCGGTTGGTCTTGCTTCGAGTGGGTGAGCAGAGCGGAGCGGAGTGAGGATGGGATGCAGCGGGTCATCGTGAGATCGAGCTGGACAGGTCAAACGTGTACCTCCTGACGATACCTCCCATAGATGGAAAGCAGTGCACTGCTACGTAGGAGGTATTGTAATGCATCTGAGAGGGGTTATAAGGTATTTGTTAGGCTAGGTTATCCCGTGTACTTCGTAACTCCAAGTTCTCTTAGACCTCAAACAGTCTCGCTCGCGATTTCAGCAACTCCGAGCTAATCCGACCCCTCCTTTTCTCGAAAGTCCATTCTCCGAGCTCCTTCTTCCATTTCCCGATCTCATCCGCCGTTTCCCTCGCTGCTTATCCTCCAGTACTCATCACGATCGCCCTAAACTCGACACGCGCCGGACGTGTCGAGTCGCTGTTTTCCCACTCGGTTGACGAAGCTTATAGCCTGAGCGAACGAATGTTCGGTTAAAGTGCAGTCGGCGGGAGGAAGCGTGGTGGTCTTGAGTGAGTCGGCGTCGTGCAAGGAGTAGATCTTGATGTCGTAGTCGAGAGCTCGGGTACCCGAGATCCCTCTACCACGAATCAAGGTGTCGTTCCTCCTACGACCCTCCAGCGTTCGGGTTCGACCCGAACGTCGGTTGACTCGATCGTCGTGACGCCGTTAACGGCCTCAGCAGCGCTTCATCAACGCACCTTCCCAACTGGGAGTAGCTATCGCAACCTATCTTGGGCTCATCTCAATTCAACGCGATCAGGACTCGCTCATCCATGAAGCCTCAAACACGACGCGATACTGCAAGTGTTGGATTGTGAAGTGTTGTGGTTCATCGGCAAGTCGCTTCCCTCGAATATTTACAAGGTCGTGAAGGAGGTGGATCTGCCAGACGACATAATCCACTATCCCCGGTTTGACAGTAGTACTTTGCAAGTGCAAGGTAGCTCTGCTATCACCAACCAACAACCACGAAGGGAGACTGCTTCTTCTCGAGCTCCGACGTGGAACGAAACTTTGCAGACAAGCAGAGACAGCGAGCAGCATCGACAGCCATTGCGCAAGCGGCGGATGGCGGTCCTCTTGCACCTTCCGGTCGACAACCGTATGCCGTTGGACCCCCTCCACCCGCCGCGGCCCATATGCGTACCCTCATGCCGCTCAATAGTATAACCGTCATCCTCCAGCGGCCTTCGATCCCATGATTGGCAAACCGTTGAATCGTGGACTGACCGGTTTCGACTCAGCCCGTCCTCTGCCTCCGAGCGCCATGCCTCCTGGAGGGGCTCCTACGAGCTCGACTCATGACGGAATGAATACCATCCAGGGCAACGGTCAGATCTCAAGAAACGCAGGAGAGGTCCTTATCGTCGGTCATGATCTTGGAACCACGGCATGTGAGGGAATCGAGTTGCAGCATGCACAATCACACTGACGATTAGCATCTGGACATGCAGCTGGATGCGCCGACATTCACCGAGTAGCCGATGGACAGATCGGCCTCGGTCCCGATGTTGTTGACCAGTGGCCAGGCTAAACCTCGACGAGCCTTGGCAAAACGCCATCAATTCTCTTTCACAATCAATCGTTCGTCGAACATGATGTCAGTTCGATCCAACCCATCTTACTCACCCGCGTCGTTTCAGTGGCCAATGTCAAGCTGAAAGGGGTGCCGAATGTCTTGCCCCCAAATGGTCGTCCGCAAGACTGTCCTCGCTCGGTCTACACAAAACAGAATGGTACAAGCATAAGTTTCTACCCCCTGTCCGTTGACCTAAACACTTACGACCCGGATGCCATGAGCACAACGATCCGCCTCCTTTTCCTTCTTGCCGTCAACTCCTTCAAAATCGTGGTGTGCATGTCCATTGATTCCCCCGTGGAAACCTTCAACGCGCTGTGGGTCCATCGGTAGCCGACGAAGTTGGTTGTGGCGCATGTAGAAACGAGGCGGAGCGGTCGCCGATTGTTTGGGTTTTGTCGAAGGTGCGGGTCGTAGTGACGGGTGGTCAGTTCTGTCGGGCGAAAGGGGGCGGCAGAAGACGGGCAGGGAAGCGAGTCGTCAAGGGAACGTTGAGCAGTCGAAGCGAGGTAGGTTACGAAGAAGCGAGATCATGTAGCTGACCTCAGTACGATCATCGGCAAACCTCCAAGGTCGAAGCTTGAAGATAAGTTCGCATTCGGCGAGGAAGGCGTTTAAGGTGTCGCGCTCGCCGTGGAAGGTTTCTGGGTCCTTGGCTTTCGGCTCCTTTGTTGTGTTATGAGCTGGAGTAGCCGAAGGTGGGCGGGTTTGAGCGGCTGAGTAGATTCATCATAGTGAACATCATAGTGAACATCTGTTGTTGAAATCGATCGATGGGTCCTTGGCCGCTAGATGACTCGTGTGAAGGCTCGACTCAGGGAGCGTCGTTGGCAGAAGCTTTGTCTCGCCGATCCAAAATGTCGATTCGGTTCGCCCTTGGTTTGGGCGGCACGAGACACATCACGTCCAGAACGGGTACTTGACATGGCAGACGAGTTGGTTGGTTGACTGATGGTGAAGTCCAACGAGCTGAGCGCAAGTAATGAGTGATTTGAGATACTGTCACGGTGCTACGTTTGACCAGCAATAAGGCCGGACGCTCAGCTCCCGCAATCGGCAACAATTGACTGTACTTCGGCAAAGTTAGGTTGCCGTCGTCAAACTTAGCCTGAATAACTCGAGGACACGCGAGGGTGTAGCCGAGTTAAGTGCCGGTCGGTCAAGTAGCGTAGGCTAAGGTATGCAAAGGTAAATCAAGTACGGCGAGGCTAGGTAAATAACAATGATATCAAGGACTGTTAAAGACTCTCAATCTTAAATCACTGGTTCTCTCCGTCTTCAAACCCATCGCTCTTATACCTTGCTCTCTCCTGGACTATCTTCGGCCAGTCTCGTTTCAAGATCAATGGTGTTTTGTTGTAAGCAAGGGGAAGCGTAGCAAGTACAATGGGACTGGGTTGGAAACAAAGGAGCGAGAGGTTGCTGCATTTCAAGAGTGGTGGCCTCGTTTTGGCAAACAAAAATCTTATTGACCCTCGTTTCAGAGTGCAATGCCAAAGTCAAGCACTGGTTGCTTATCGATGTTTGGCGGGTATTTCCGAGCTTCGATTTACGAACCACTGCTGGCTCACTGAAGGAAAGTGGTTTCCGGCTCCGCTCACTCATCACGACTGCATGCTCGGTGCATCTCGGTAATCCCGCTTTGGTCTTGGCTCTGTGACCAAGAAGACTCAAGGGAAACCCCACTGGATTGGAACAACACTGGATTGGGAAGCACAGAGCAAATTGACCGTTGGGTTTTATACTAAGCCTCGCCACACTTACGGGAACTGCTGTATTTCCGGAAGCGCCGGGCTCTGATCGGCAACCCCTCTGCTCCCCTGACTCTTTACTTTACGACGCCCAAGCTTCAACATGTCGGATGATGAGGAGGAGGAGGAGACGGGAGCTTTGACGATCTCGGATAGACGTCAGATGATCTGGGACCTCGCCATGCCGGTGTACAAGCCGACCGAGTACTCGACCTCGACGGGGGACAAGCGGACGACGTCGACCAAGCTCGATCCGGCCAAGGTGTCGGATGGTCGAGTGCCGGGAAGGTTCAAGGTGAGAGCGTTGAGCTCGATGGGAGGTTTTACCGCCCTCAAGCGCGCACTCCGGACCTGGATCAACTCCGAGACCTTCCCGAGTCACCTTTTCGGGGAGAATGGCGAGTTGAGACCGATCCGGAAACTCGCGGAATGGGAGGCGCAGACGTCTACACCTTCTGGCGAAGCCGGGCTCTCCCACTTCATCAAGACTTCCATCTTTGATCTCGTCAATTACATCCTGAGTCAGTTTGAGGGTAGAGATAGGACTTGGAAGGTGATCGGCATAGGGGGAACCGGCAAGACCGATTGGGGTTTCTTTCTCGATGGCGTTTTGGTTTGCATTGTCGAGATCAAACCTCATTGTGTGAGTCGTCGTTAGAATCAAGTAGAAAAGAAACCTTCCCCGTCTGCATCAAACCAACCTGACTGACGCCCCGTTTTAAAACGTCAGACATTCTCCGCCAACGGGATGAACGAGATGATCAAGTACCTTAGCACCCATCGAGACCTTTCCTCAAAGTGGGCGGCCAGCTCCAACAAGCTCGAGAATGTGGCCTATCAGGTATCCAAGACCATCCCTTGGCGCGCCCAACACTTGCAGACGCTGACTCCCCACAACGTCTAGATCTACGGCGAATTCTCCCACGATACAGCCTACAGGACGGTCCGGTTCGGTATCGTCCTGAACGAGACAACCACCAAGGGGGAAGATGACGAGATCCTGCCCTCATCCGCCGTTCTATTTGAACGCGAGTCGGACCAGATCGCCGTCGCCAACTCGACCATCAACGACGGAGGCGCCCCCGTGGAAGACGAATGGCTCCAGACTCCGCTCGAGCTATTGCTCGCTCTCTCCATCCTCCCTTTGGACGAATATCGCCCGCCCCCAAACGATCCCATACCTCTACGGGACAAGGGCAAGGCAATCAAAAGAAAGCCCGCCGTCAACGAGAGGGATCAACCGGGCCCTTCGGGAACGGGAGGCGATGGACCGAGGACGAGGAGCTCGACTGGACGATCGACTGGACAGGCCGCCCACGAGGGTAGGGGCAATTGGAAAGGTCCACGAACCAGGCCGCGGACCGACTCAGGTTCCCGGAGCAGACCCGGCGCCTCGCCCACTACTGGTGTATGCAACCCTTCTCTCTGCTGGACTAAGTTTCGGGACCTGATGGGTTCAACAGCGGTCGAGTCAGCGTACAAGAGACCATGTAGTGGAGAATCCCTCTGCCACTGTTCCGTTTGGACCCGCGATGGATGGAATCAATCCGGCCCATGGTGTACGTGGATTTATGTCTCTTCTCCGATATGCTCGTACCCAATTTTCGACAACAGGTCGCATCGTCTGCCTCGACTCACCCGTACCCTTCCCTGACTCATCCAACCTCTTTCCCTTGCAGAGGTAGACTGTCGATCGAACAGCTGACGTGGTGGATTTAGCACGCTCGATCATTCACCCGACACCACCCTCTGGAGAACTCGAGATGTCGCTCAAAGCCATTGCCGAGCACAATCCCTCACCCCGTCATCCGCTCGGCAGATCCCTTGGCCTTGCTCTCACGAGGTAGTCCAACGAAGTCGGACTTGAGTGACGGTAGCCATGTAAGTCCGCCGTGCTTGCGATTCTCGAGCCGTGGCCACGACGGGTTTGACGTGTTTTCTTAGGACTCGATCCGCCTCGACTCCTCATCCGGGGACTCAGTGGTACTCCTCCCGTCGAGTTCGGATGTCACAACGCCCCCGACCAGTCCCATACCCTCCATCATCGATCTCTCCATGGCGAGTGTGTCTTTTCTGATCAGCTCGACGCTGACGGACCAGTACTCGTCGATCGATTGCCTCGGGCTCGTGGGGCTCGCACCGGGGATCACGATCGAATATAAAGGTCTCGATTTGAGCTCGGTCCTCCTCGGTGGTCCGCTGCCTTGGCCTCACATCCCTACCGAATCCTCGTTACCATCCCTCTTTGGACAAGTCTGTTGGAAACCAGGTGAAACAGCCAAGCGTGAGGGCGACACGGATGTTGCCAACCTTCGGGTGACCGAGACCTGTGGCCAGGGAGCGATCTGGAATGCATTCCGTTTGACTTCCGTCTCGACCTCACGCACCCGACTCGTCCTGAAGCTCTCCATTCCCGGACTATTCCCCTCGACCTCCAGACCGACGGATGAGTACAATCGCTCCGATGCGCTCCACGCCATCAAGCGCGATCTCGACATCGTCTCCCATCTCTCCCACCTAGGCTTGGGCGGTACGGTGGTACCGTTGGTTCACGGGATCTATGCAGGACGGTGTGAAGGAATGGAAGTCTGGGGGATGCTGATGGAGGATGGCGGGGAGGAGGTGGAAGTGACTAGGTTGAGTGCTTCGTCAAAGTGGGTGATTATAGGCGAGAGAATAACGGGAAAACAAGCTGATCACCCACCTCGTCTTCTCCCTTACCTGTCTTTTCGATGTTCCCCACAAATGTGATCTTGGTCTCTGTGAACCCCTGCTGTTCCCCCAACGTCACCCATCTTATTCCTCTTGCTTTTCGTCTCCGTGCCCTACCACTCCGCCCTTCTGACTCCCTTCGCCGCCCGCCCCCCGCCGCTTTCACGTAACCTACGTTAATACGTCACCTCCCGGATCTCATCCTCTTACCCACCCCACCCACTCCATTCCACATTCGTCCACTTCTTCACACTCATCCCCTCACCCAACCAACCGAAACCTACAGACTCAACATCCTCTCTCACTACGAAACCCTACACCGCTCCGGGATCCTTCACCGCGATCCAAGACGGTCAAACTGGCTCGGCCGACTGATGGAACCCACTGACCCATTCTCCGGCACGAGATACATGATCACCGACTTTGAGCGGAGCTTGGTCAAGGGGGAAGAGGCGAGGTTAGGCGACGATTGGGACGAACTTTGTCGGGATGAGATCCGGGAGGTTAGGAGGAAGTTGATCTGGGTCTGACGACGTCTATGTGGATTTTCTTTCTCTCTCTCTGTCTGTCTCTGTGTGTGTGTTTATGTGTGTGTCTGTGTGAACTCTCCCGAATGATAGTTGGCAAATGAATAGCTCGAGGACAGACGGCGTGTAGTAGTCAGACTAAGTGCTGGTTGAGTAGCAAATACGACGTTCCAGAGGTATGGCCAGTTCAAGGCTATGATAATCTTGCCATCATCCAGTCCGCCGAGAACATCCAGCACATCTCCCCGGGCAAGCGCGTGGTGGTGAGAACCGAGATGAGTATGTGGCGTGAAGAGCCAACGAGAGGAGCAGTCAATGGATAACACGTCTAACATTCACGCCCCCCGTTTTTCCCAAAACAAAAATCTTGAAAGTCACGGAAAAGACAGTAAGTCACTTGTGAGACGAGGAAAGAAGAAGGCCTCAAAGATTTGCAAAAGCTCATCACGGCCGGACCTTTCAGCAGCCATCTGACGGCTTAGCGGTTGTTTACTACATCCCGACAACCCGACTAGAACGCCGAGGAAGGGTCTAAATAGAGGGACAACACTATTCTGGGTGAATCGTGTCCCACCCTGTGTGTGTTGGATGATCTTTCAGCTCATTTCAAGTGAACGTAGTCCAGAGCCTCTGATCATTGGCAATAGGAAAGACGGAAAAGTATGTACATGACCATGAAGCATCCTTCGCTATCGATTTTTGTCCCCCGCACCTAAGATAGACAAATGGGGAGCTACAGCGTGCCAGCGCGCCAGAATTACCCGTACATCTCTGAGCGAGCGATCATCAGCTTCTGACGATACTTCATGTTTGTGCTCATTGCCCACCACTTTGAATTTGGGGATTGATTAAAAGGACCTCAACAGATCAGCCTCAGCCAAGCTTGACCCGGTGTGCGCATTGTATTGACCAGCGTGGAAGATGCAGTCGGATGAAGACAGACAAATGAACTTGATCCGTCCGAAAGGGACGCCAACTAAAATTCTATCGTCCATCTTGTCAGCAAGAGCTACATTGGATGCAATGGTGAATCTGGGCATCCTTCCACTCACAATCTTTGAGACAGAGCTCAAGCTTGGAGGCATTCAAATTGGCCTTCTGCAAAGTTCTCCCTCATCAATCCTAGCTTGAGTCTTAGCTGCTTGATTTTTTGATTGTGCTTCTCCCAACAACGAAGCCTCAAGTGATCAGTTCGCACTCATCATGATCCTTCCTTCTCGACCAACATCCGTAGCAGTCTCATTTGATTTCCGTCAGCAATGCACCTGACTTTGGCCAATGCTGACTGGAGCCGTCAGGGAGATCGCTTTGTGAAAGAAGCACGTCTCATATGCACTTGCACCGTCTCGATTGGGCCTAGGGTCCTGAACGCGTTCTTTGTACTCTCACCATGTTCCATGCCTGGCGGGATACATCCAGCGTGGGAGAAAGTACCGCCTTGTAGAGATCTCTACCAACAGCATATTCATCCGAAGCTTGTTAGCTTTTGCTTCCCAACGTTGGCTCGGAAAACAGACAGGTATCCCTTGCTCCGTTGACCGCGGGTCTTGCTTGGCTCTGGCGACGACATTCATTGATACCCATAAGAAACGTGCGGAGAGACGTAATACTGTCTATACTCAGCAGGAGATAACTCTGGGGGCGAGATCTGATGCTCAAGACAGATTGCCCGATGAGGAGCTAGCTCGATATCCCTCCGATCTATCTCTTTTGGAGGCCATCGCGTCTTGTCCAAGAGGTTGAGAGGTATGCCGCAAACGAGAAATGAGCGAGGAATGATGGATGATGAGAGAGACAAGCAACAGCGAATCATTCAGCGCCGGAACTCAATTGGGATGGGACTTTGCCGTTACCCAATCAAGGTGGACCGGAGAGCTGTGAGAGCTATGTGATGTGAGTGCTCTTTGTTAGGGAGAGCTTTTCACCCATCCTCTCTTTGCAGCGTTTGTGGTCATTCTCTCAAAGAAATCCAACAGGGCCTCACCGGGACGGTGTGGACCATAGTTGACAAATCACTCGTACGCCCTAACATTGATGACTCCAGGGAAGGATACTTTCTCAGTAAATATACGTGGGTGGTCACATGCCGACAATTGTCTTTTGTAGCTCAGGCTTTTGACAGCGAGGACAAGATGGCCGATGGGCACCGGACCGTCATCAAAACCAAGGTTGCAGGTCTGATAGGCAACACCATGCCCTTTCTTCATTCACAGCTCACCTTGCGGTACTCGATATTGATTCTGCTCCCATCTTTGCCTTCACCGGTCCGAACAGGGGCAGCAAGTCATCTGCCATATGGCGTCAAGCAGAACAGCCCGGTATTGAACTCGATCCCGGACTCCTCTTCCATCTCACCAAACAGCTCTTTGCTTTCAAGGCAGATCTACCCAATCATCGTCATTGCCTTCTCCAGGTACTCAAGGTCGTAGAGGTTGAGAAGCAGGTTTACAAACCTGAACTCAAGGATGTGCTCAAAGACCTTCTGGCAAGTGCTTGGGCAGTACAACTCAATTCAAACATCAAAGGACCGGGAAGGGTAACAACCTTTCAAACGGAAGGATGTGTCCAGAAGCTGGCTAGGACAGCAGCTGACTGAGTTTAGAGCCTTGTGGGAGACGGCCGGAATGGGGCTGACGATTGATGCCAACGTCATTCATGATGGCAGCTCACGCGGACATGACATATTCTCAGTGGTGAGTCAAGGTGATTGAACCCACTCTGACCCCATTTTGCTGATTTCTTTTGCTGACTTCTGTCTTTCGGCCCGCCTTCGCTTCCCCCCCCCCCCTTCTCTCCTCCCTCCACCTAACTTCTACAGTCTACTCCTTTTTTATGTAACAGGAAATCATCGAGATACCGCAGCCTGGTAAGCCCTTACTGATAAGCCATCATGAATAGTTCACTCAAGACTTGTTTGCAGGATCGACGAGGAAAAGTCACCAATGACAACCAGAGCATCAAAACCTATACAACACGGTGGCGAAGATCAAGCTTGCTTGCCTGTCAAAGCCTTCCCTTTTTTGCTCTTCACACCTCATTTCTGTAAAAGAATGGCTGTGTGATTTGATGCGCCCATCACTCGACTACTTCTTGCACCATGATGCTCAGTCGACCGGATGGGATACTCAAGACGTCCCGACTCTCCAGGTGGCAACGAGGGATCACCGTATGACCTTGGGGACCGAGCACTTGGTTGGGGACCATGAGTAAGTGCTGAAAAACATCGCCTGAGACGTGAATTTTCCTGGTCGGGAATCGAGCAAAGGACTTTTGTGCTTCGACATTCTACCGCATATCGCTCATCTTGCATTGGTGAGCGCTTCCCCGTCTTGAAGAGTACATATGCCGCTAACGATAGGCTATGCAGGTCAAGGAGAGTCTCCGTGATCGGGCCACGCGCCGTGAGGGGACGATTGACTTCCTTGCTGCTCTCTGGAGTGTTGAGGTGGTTGTATCAAGGGCACGCCATCGCGGACACCTTCGAGCGATGTATCCCGGAGAGATCTCGATGCGGTGGGCGAAGAACCTCAAGAGACGTCGCTATTCGGTCCCATTTCACAACTCCGAGTGGCATATCGATGGACAACACAAGCTTAGTCGCTGGATACTTGTCATTCACGGCGGCATGGGGGGGAATCCGTGACTCGTGTGCTTCCTACACGTAAGCGACAACAACCGAGCCGACACCTTCACAGAGCTCTTCCTTAAGGCTGTCACCGAGCGATAATGTGTGAAAAACTAGCAATAACTCCATACCCGCTAAGTGATACGGATGGACCCGGCACTACGGCTTTTTCGACTATTGAAATGGAGAATCAGCCAGGAGGGGACGTTCGAGATCGCAACAGATACGCTATATCTCCAACCAAACAGAGGTGTTTCTTCGGATCTATTCACTTTCTCTCCCGCCAATTGTCTTCCCGGTGAACACCGAGATCTCGTTGACCCTCTCAAAGTGCTCACCTAACGCCGACTGATCAGCGCCATCTGGGGGATGCGACTGTTCTGCCCCCGGCCTTAGCAGATCGGCTCGGGCAGCAGCAGAAACACGTCGAGACGCCGGCTATACGAAATAGCGAGTGTCTTTCAAGGGGGGTTAGGAAATTTGATCGCAGCCACGCGGCGAGTCTGTAGGAAGGACGTCTGACGGGGCTAGAGCAGGAAGGAACCAGGCATCAATGAAGGCGCGGTCGGGGTAGGTTTCGATATATTTTCAAATCATTCGCGTAGACTGAGACCTCGCAGCGCGGCCATCACGGTCATGGCGTTCAAGCACCGATCTTCCATCGCCCAGATCAATCCACTCGATCGGACAGGAGCGGCTTCCGTCGGGGATCTGGAGAGGATTAGGGTTCGCTTGGTCGGGTTCACCGAAAGGGGAAATGGATACGCTTATTACGAACCGGGATGGAGCTGAAGGGATTGTAGAGTTTGGATAAGCGGGTTTGGGACGGCTTGGGTATGAGGGAAGGTGGAAGTGGAGATCGAGATGGGACGGCGAGATTTGAGAAAACATTGCGTGGGTCTGCGTGGGTCGAAGCTTTACTCTGACTAGTTGGTTCGAGGGTGTATATAACCTGTATGTGAATAGCTTTGCTTTTCTCGTGTAACCATACCGGATTGTCATGCACATTCTTGTGCGACTACTGGTC
>JAABUH010004416.1_pt1 | contig 11416 bp, 20 predicted proteins | sample 5559121 | NCBI WGS metagenome assembly JAABUH01 (sample SAMN10711871, study PRJNA513364) | rock metagenome | isolation source: Antarctica rocks | place: Antarctica: Victoria Land, Battleship Promontory nord | collected 2015-12-28 | reverse complement strand
GCTGTGCCGCCGATGCGCCGCCTGCAAGCGGGGCAGACAGGTGCGCCGCGGTGCCCGCACCTGATGGCGCGGCGCCGCACCGCTGCGCCAGGGCGCGAGCAGGGGGCGCTGTAGGGAGGGGGTGCGGCTGGACGGCCGGCCGCGCCTGTGCATGAGCAGGAGGAGGTACAGGTCGGCGCAGTCCTTCTGCACGCGCTTGGCCTGGCGGTGCCGCTCGTTCATGGCGCCTGCGCGGCGCGCCGCGCCATGGCAGCATGCATGGAGCGCTTCAGGGCGGCAGCCGGAGCTTGCAGAGTCTCCAGCTTGCCAGCAGATTCGCTGCGACTCAGGCGCACGCCGGCAGGCCCAGGCGCGCCGCCGGGTGGCTGCCAGGCTTGCGAGCTGCAAGCAGCGGGCCCCCTGGAGTGCATGGGAGCGCGTGCCCGCGGCCGTGGCGAGCGGCGCATGGGGCAGCGGCGGCGCCGGCGGGCCGCCGCGCTCGCGCGCCAGCGCGGCCAGCAGCTGCCGGTGCACGACGACGTCCGCGTAGCGCCGGATGGGCGACGTGAAGTGCGTGTAGAAGCGCAGCGCGAGCCCGAAGTGGCCCAGGCCGCCGCCGCCGGGGCGGTCGTCGCCTGCAGGCATCCCCTCTCACCATGAGCCGCTCGCCAGGATGGCATGGCGACACCCTGAACCTGAACCTGAGAGCCGGACGCAGTGCAGGAGCGGGCAAGGCCTGCCAGAGCCGCGCACTGGACAGATTAGTGGCACGTTCATGCAGGGCCTCCTGCAAGGCCCATGGACGCATGCTGAGGCATCGCTTCCCCCAAGCCATAATTTTGTGTGGCGCCCTGCGTCTGAAGCCACAGCTGCAGCAAAGGCCGCGGTACCCGCACGCGACCTCTGAACAAGAGTAAGGTAGTTCAGGTAAGGGTAGGGCATACGGTATAAAATACAGGGCTCTGCCCAGGGCCGGCGCGCCCGACGAGAAGTACTCCGCCTCTGACATCGCGCGCGTGGCGAGCGACTTGATGAGCGACGCGGCCGCGGGGCCCGCCGCGGCCGCCGCCGCGGCCAGCGAGCGCGCGAGCGAGGCGCCGCTCGCGGCGTCCAGCGGCGCGCCGGCGGCCGCGCACAGCGCCGCCACCTGTCCAAACAACCATGCATGGTACCATGACACACATGCAAACCCGCGTGGCTGTCACTGCCGCTGTTCTCATCGCATGCAACGGCTCGAGGGGTGCGCAGCCCAGACGTGCTCAGCTGCGCGTCTGCCAGCCTGCACAGCGGGCACCCGCACTGATGTCAGCTCAGTTGAGAGCCGGAACAGCACCAACCTGAGCGCCCAGCGTGCAGTGTCTGCGGCACAGGCGTTCAGCGGGCTCGCTTTGCCAGCGGGCATGGTCACGCAGGCAGCGGCGTGCAGCCAGACGAAGTGTGAGATGTGTTAAAGACACTGTGAGTTACATCCTTTTCCGCAGCCTCTGTGGATGTGCGGCAGCAGGTAGCATGACGAAAGAAGCCGTACACTGTCGATCCAGTGGGCAGACCCTGGGCGGGGCGCACCTCGGCAAACGCCTCCGGGCGCGGCGGCGGGTGGCGCCGCAGCAGCGCGGCGCCCGGGAACGCTGCATAGATGCGCTCGGCGACTGCCGAGTTGGCGGCGATCATCAGCTCGGCCACCACCGCCATCATTGGCACCTGCGCGGTACATCAGGAAAGGGTAGGGAAGGGCATACCCCAACCCTAACAACCCCTTGCGCATAATTTGAGTTCGCTCCGCTTGTATGGGCATGGAGGCTTTCCATCCATCGAGCTCCGTAGCACATTGACTCGGCATGTGCATGTCGACTGCTTCATCTGTTGTACTGCTTCGTATGCACGCATCCCAGCTTGCACGTTGACATGCAGCCAGCCATGTGAGATGCCAGAGGTAAGCGGGCTAGTGTCCTGGTTGTTGGTGGGTTTAAACGCGGTGATCAGTTCACACATGCCTATATGCACACACACTGTCTGTCAAGGCTGGCACGATGCGGCAGTGCGCAAGCACAGCTGCCCCGCACATGCAAATCCTGGCACTGACGACCCTTCCACAGGTGCCGCGCGCACCTCGCGCTTGGTGGCGACGGCGGTCGGATCCCCGTCGGCGCCCGTCTCGAAGCGCAGCTCCGCGCTCTCCAGCTCCAGCGCGCCCGCCTGCGCCGATGACGCGAGACCCTTCTGTGCACGCTGGAGCAAATGAAGCAAGCCTAGGAGGACGGAGAGGATGGCGGTCGTGTCGCTTGCCGAGTCAGTGAGCAGCTGCCAAGCAGACGCACAGGTTGCGTCGCTGCGTGGCGGGACAACACACTGCAGCCTTTCCCGCCTCCTGCAGCTCAAGCCTACCAAAAAAAAAAAGGTCACATGACGTTACCTGCAGCCGCTCCGCGCGTTGCGCCGCCGCAAAGCGCGCCAGCAGCACCAGGCTGGTGCGCAGCGCGGCGCGCTCGGGCTCATCCACGGGAAGGCTGTGCGCGCGCGGCGGCCGCCCGTCCAGCACGTCCTGCGCCTGCTGGTACTCCAGCTGGTACCGCGACCTGTTGCATATCAAGAAGGCTGCCGACCTTAACATATCATAAAAAAGAATTTATGGCAGCATGCAGAGGCTTGAAAGAACAAACAGCGGAAGTCGCTCCTGTCGTGTCATCTGAGGGCAAAATGTGGGTTGTGTCGTCTATCCAGCATGCTGTCAAGCCCGAGCGTTGACAGAGAGAGCACCTATCTGGCGGCCTGAGAGCGGCCAGCAATGCAGCGACAGCCGCGCGCTCCGTACGGTATGCGCCAGGCGGCCGGGCGCACCGGATGACAGTGCGCCCGAACCATGCGGCGCGGGGATGCAGGTCAGCGTCCAGGGTCCAGACGACGCTGAGCGCCAGGCGATCCGCGTCGGCGCGCAGGCTGCCGCATCGCGGCACCAATGCATCGATGACGCAGCCTCTCGGCAGTGCCAAGTTGGCACGCACCAGTCACAAGCTTGTGATGTGTCAGGCGCTTCAGCGTTGGCCTTGGAGCCTGGCAAGGCCCCGGGGTGGCTCCTGCTGGGGCCGACGTCGAGGCGCGCGCCAGCGCGCGAGCAGCGGAACAGAGATCGGAGGAACTCTGAGAGAAGGGAGCGCCCGCGCCTGCACAGCTGCTCCGACAGCAGCGCGGGCAGCATGTCGAGGCGGCGGTCGGTGAGGTAAACGGTGGTGCCGCGCGCGGCCGCCTCGCCGTCCAGCTGCGACCCCTGCCGCGCATGGAGCGGCCACTTGCAGTCCAACAGCGCTGCGTGACGCTGGATGCGTGGGCGCTCTTGTGCGGGCCGCTGGCGAGAGGCTGGGCGGGTGCGCGGTAAGCGCCTGCAGAGCGCCATCCAGCGCAATCACGCCCCCTTTGCACCGGACGCGTTCCTGGAGCTGCAAGTCAAGGACGCAGAAGTGGCAGAAGGGGGATAAAATATCACGAGCACAACAGTGCGCGCATGCCGTGCTGCCGGCTCTGCGAGACCTTGCACAGGTCGGTCGCGCACCTCTGCCGTGTATGGCTGGTCGTCACATAAAGTGCACCTCCTTGTGCCAATCATGCCACGTCGATGCCAGCCCCTGGAGGAGCGCCGGGGCAGGCACCCAGCACTGCGGCGGAGGAGCGGCGGGCCGGGCGTCGGGTGCGGCGCCGCACCTGCGCGACAAAGTGGCTGACGTCGGCGATGTGGACGCCCACCTCGAAGCCGCCGCCCGCCAGCGCGCGCGCGTGCAGCGCGTCGTCCACATCCGTGCAGCCTGCCGGCCGCAGCCGGCGATGTGGGCGAGGGAGACTCGAGGTAACCCTACCCTAACCCCAGTGCCTTGTGTTGTGTGAGATTTGCCTGCGTACAGGTATATTGTGTCACCCATGGGCTGCATGCATGATGCAGCGTGCGCCCGAGCGCCTGGGGCCCGATGCTGGCAGCGCAGCATCGTGGGCCACAGCGCGCCCGGGGCCCGCTGCTGGCAACGCAGCCTCCTCATGGAAAACATCGCGCTGGGGTGGGATATGCTGGGAGCGCGACATTGGCCCAAACGCACATCAGGGGGGGCTGCTGGCAGCGCGGCACGGGCCGGAGCGCGCCCGGGGGGTCGACGCTGGCGACGAGGAACTCGGGGCCGCGCAGGTCGCGCCGCGCGGCCGCCTCGGCGGCGGGCACCGCCCAGGCGGCCGGGTCGGCGACGGGCGGCAGCTCCGCGGCCGCGGCCGCGCTGAACGGCTGCCAGCGCACGCCCGCGCTGACCAGCACCGCCTCCGTCTCCGCCCTGTGCACGGTATGCAGCAGGGTCTGCAGCAGGTATGCAGCAGGGTATCAGCTGGTCGCGCCGATCCGGCCAGACCGACACGAGTCCATCGTCCGGCGTATGCGCCGGGATGTCAACCGCCCGTTGGCTGCTTGACGGCTGTGAAGTCGCCCAGGGCGTGCAAATTATGGTAAACTAGCAGTCCCTCCCAGCAGCTTCAACTTATCAGGCTACAGCGGGAGCTGTGGCATGGTAAGCTTGTGTCATTTGAGACGCATGCATACACACGCATCACTGCGGCATCATGCTCTATTGCAGTGTGTGTGAAAGCCCTCGCAGCACAGCACTGCGGCGCGGCCATCCTCGCGCGAGAACGGTCTCTTGGAGCATACGCGTGAGTATGTACCACAATTTTAAGCCTCGGCTCCAGCGGCGCGGCCGGGCGCACCGTGCATCGTTGAGGCGGCCGAGTGTGCGCACGAGGTGCGCGGCCGGCAGCACGCTGCCGCGCTCCCAGCCGTCGCAGCGCAGCACGAAGCGCTGGCCGACCAGGCGGCGCAGCTGGCGGCTGCGCAGGCGGAAGTGCGGCAGGCGCCGGTCCAGCGGCAGGCAGGTCGCGGCCTCCTGCGCGGTGACCACGCTCCCCACACGCTCAATATCATGTACTGAGCAGCTTCCAAGCACACTTGATGTTGAGTGGGACAGCTCCAGCAATCGCTTCGAGTTTGAAGCACAGCTCGATGTGGACAGCGACTGTGGTGGAAGCTGTGCGCTCGGCCGCGCGGGCTGCTGCTTCGTCCTGGGGCAGCCACCAGGCCCCGAAGCACAGCAAATGCCTCTGACACACCATGCGCCACTTCCCCTGGGCGCAGAGGCAAGCGCCCCCAGGCGCCGCCAGGCTGGAGCGATTCCTCCGCGCCCGTCGCTTGTTTGGGCGACCCGTGAACCCTCCAGATTTTCGGCCTGGCCACAGGCGCACCAGGCGCCCCGCGCCGCCGCTGGCGTCGGCCGTGAGCGCGCGCTCGTCGGGCTCGGCGAGGCAGGCCACGATGTCGCCCGCGCCGCGCGCCACCACCGCCACTACCTCGCCGGTCGGTTGCCGTGCTGCGGCGCCCATGTGGCTAGTAAGGCAGCAAGTGAGAGTCAGCGCTCAGGGTAATCAACTAGCGCGCAGGCGCTTCTTCATAATCGTCCTCTGCCACGCCCGGTAACTCGCGAGCACTGTGGCTTGACATGCGTGCGCGCCGTTTCACCCAGAAAGAGAGCCAGGTGGTTGCTCCTCGTGCACATCTCACATATTTGTCAGGCAGGGCTGCAGTGAAGCTGGAGCAGTCCGGAAACCATGCACGGTTTCGTGCGCACCAGAGTCATCCAGCTCTGCAGCATCGCCCGCGGCTGCAGGAGGCGCAGCAGGGTCTGCGGACTCCTGCTGCGCGGCCTCCTCCTCGGCGCCCTCCGCGTCGGCGCCCACCGGCTGCGCCACGGCGACGTCCGCGTCGGCGGGCGACACCAGCGCGTCCGCCGCCCGCCACTGCGAGCGCGGCAGCAGGCGGACTGCGCGCGCGCGCTCGGCCTTGAACATGGCTGGAACGTGGCTCTTTTAGCAATGACACAGCTAGAACACGGTTGATGGTGCACGGAGCAAGCCCTGCAGGCCTCATAAAAGCAACAACCATGACGAGTGACAGAGCAGGGCACGCACTGATCTTCTCCGGCGTTAGCGGAGCGGCGCAGCCCCTAATTACCAACCCACCATGCCAAGTGTAGCTGCGAGCTGCCTTGCATCGCGGCGGCGCGCTCTTCACGTGGACAAATGCAGGGCGCACCGGCGACGGTGTCGCCGTGCATGGCGCGGTTGAGCGCGGCGCGCCCGCAGACCAGGACCTCCCGCGCGCCGCCGCCCGCGCCGGCGCTGCCCAGGCGCACCACGCCCTCGCTCGGCCCCTGCCGGCTCACATGGAGCCTGCCCTGCCGCACGCGGGTGCCCTGCATGCAGCTCAATCTGCTCTGTCCTCTCTCTGCTGCTTCGTCATTTCATCCTCCTGCGTACAAGCTAAGCGCGGGCCTTGCTCCGTGACTGCAAAGCGTGTGCTCACATACATGATACAGTGTCCTCTGAAGTACCGTACTCAAACACGATGACATGACCGTAAATATGTCAAGCGCTCAGCGCGAGCAAAAAGGCCACGCCTTGAACGTGAGCAAACATGTTGCTGAAAACGAGCAGGGCGCCGCACCAGCATGACCGCCCCGGCGGCAAGCGCCTGCTCCAGCGCGGCCTCGCCGAGGTGCGCCCTGTAGGTCGCGGCCGCGCCGGGGCGCGCGCCCTCCGCCGCCGCGGCCGCCGCCGCGGTCGCCAGCGACTCTGCCAGGTCGGCGACGGGCGCGCAGTGCGCCCAGAGCCGCGGAAAGTACTCGCCCGGAGTCATCACGGTCACGCCGCGCAGGCGCGCGCCAGATTTGGCCGCGCCCAGCGGCGCATGGTTCGTAGCCGAGGCGGGGTGCGCACTGTTAGGAACCCCTGCGCGACTGTCATCCGCCGCTGGCGGCCCCGCTGTCGCCGGCGGCGCGCTCTGCCCAGGGCCACAAGCCGGGTCGGCAGCCACGGCCTCGCCGCCGTCACGGTCGCCCAGCAGCGCATCCAGCAGCGCATCGCCCTCGGCCGCAAACGCGGCCGCCCGTGCCGGCGTTGGCGCCCGCGCCTGCGCTGGCGTCGGCCAGCGGCCCTGCGGCAGGCACACAGGCGCCGCTCCCGCTTTGCAGCTGCCCATTGCCAGGTATCGCGCCACGGCCGGCATGACCAGCAGCGCTGGGCAGCAAGGTGCTGCGCGAGGGGCGGCTCGTCGAGCTGCTATACGCGCCTGTACTGGCTCCGCTGGAGGGTACGTCGAGGCCGCAGGGCCAACCCACAGGGTTGCTCGTGGCAGCCGCGGCAGCATTGCCGGGCAGTTCGCCACTGCCGTGCGTGGCGCTTGCATTGTTAGAGGCGGAGGCTCGAGCGGGAGCGGCCAGGGCTGCTGACAGCACGACGATCGGCACGCGGCCGCCCAGGTGGCCGTGCAGCCAGTGCGCGGCCGCAAGCAGCCCGCTGCCAGCGCACCTGCCGCAGGCGCGCAAGCTGGCTGCTGGACACATGGCCAGCAGCAGTCACCAGCATCGCCGACCAAGAGCAGCAATACTTGACAACCCTTCAATGCCTGTTGAGCGGGGTGTAAACGTGATAGGCATGGGCTGTGCATTACCTGCTGGGAGCCACCACCATATGGCTCATACATTTGTGAGCGTGCTAACTATGCACCTGGGTCGCATGCTGCTGCAGCAGGCACCTCACTTACTCCCAGCACAACACAACAACCTTGCAGTTGGCATGCTGGAGCACAAGCGACATGCGCTTGGCATGCAGTTGGCACGCTCCAGCACAAGTGACATGCACTTTGGGCAGCGGGCGCGCACGCGGCGATCGGCACGGAGTGCAGGTCGTCCAGCAGCGCGCAGGAGCGGCGCACGTCCCGGTAGAGCGCGCGCAACCGCGCCGAGCGCCGCGCACTGCCGGAGCCGCGCAAGCGCCGCAGCACGCTGCCGGGCGCACAGTGAGACTGTCAACTGCCAGCAGACCACTGAAGCTGCCACACTCGAGCGTAACGGCGGCTTGCGCTCCAGAGAGACTCGTGCAGGTCGCTTTGGTGCGGCGTGGAAGGAGGACGGAAAGGGGAAGGGGCCGCGCCTGGAGAGAAGCACATAGTGTGCCATCTCGGCCAGCTCAAAAACCTCCAGCAGGTCTGCCAAGGCCGGGGCGTCAGGGATGATGTAGTGGCTGGCGTCGGCTGCCAGGGCGGGCGCTGTAGGCGAGCATGACGCACAGGCCGCACTCCCGCAGGGCAGGTCGTCCCGCAAGTACTCCTGCAGGCAGCAATAACAGTTGAGCTCGTCCCTGGTGCTTGCTAAGGCAACAGTAACAGCACAACTAGCGCAGCCAGTGTCCAGCGTCAGGGCTAAGTCACGCGATGGGCGGAGTCACAAGATGCAGTGCACGTGCCTCTTCCACGGTCAGCTGCGCCTGTCCCTTGCGCAACCGGTACTTGGTGCGGCACTGCGCGGACAAACCATACGTCAGGAGCAACAATCTTGGCACTAGAGTCTATATTCAGACAGCAAGATGTGCACCGCACCCTCCTCGGACATAAGCACACTGACGGGCCGGTGCCGTCCTGTTGTTCCCGCATGGTGCACGACGTTCTGACTCTGGCTGTAAACAAATGGCGTATGAGGGTGGCCGGCTGGATGTGAACACAAGCTTATAAGCGCAGCAGGCCGCACGTGCATCCATCAGCGAGCTGAAGACTGCAGGAAGAATGCAGACTCCATCGTACAACACTCTCGCCCCTCGACTGCGTATGCATAAGCTGTTTGCTACTGCCACAGCAGGTGCTGCTGCGGTGGACGCTCGGGCCGCGGGTGCGTAATCGAGCGGCTGTATGCGCTTCAAGAATCGCTACCTGCTGCTGGAGCTAGTGTGGAAGGACAAGCGCAAGGATGACCTGCTGCTGGAGCCGGCGCTGCTGGCGCGCTTCCGCGAGGCCCTCGCCGCCTGCTTTGGCGACCTCGGCGCAGGCCTGGCGCTGCAGTCGCTGCAGGTCAAGTACTACAATGCGCTCACGGGCCTCTGCATCGTGCGCTGCAGCCGCGAGCAGCACCGCCAGGCACGCACTCTGTTGCTCTGTATAGACATACTTGTGGGAGTATTGCTTCCGTCTGTATAATCCTGTGGCTCGGTCTTGCTGCAGCAGCCTGTACCTGGCACAGCATAGTCCACTAGAGACTTTAAGCGTCATCAACCCGCTCTGCCACACTTGTGGTGACGCAAAAGTGGTCTGTGCAAGGTCTGGTGCGCGCTGTCGACCATCACAGAACTCCGCCACCGCGCGCTGCTGGTGCACCTGCTGCACCTGGGCGGCACGCTTGCCAGCTGCCAGCGCGCTGCCCTAGCTCACAGCCGGGCCGCGCTTGCCCAGCTGCGGCTCACGGCGCAGCAGGCGCGCGCAGCTGAGGCCGCAGAGGCCAGGATTCGCGCGCTTGAGTTGTGACCTCCTGGCCGATACACTGCTTGCGGGGGTGGGGGAGCAGCCAGCGTCATAACATCCCCCGTGCAGCCGGGCAGAGCGCGCTCACAGCGCCTCGCAGCACGGCAGCGGGGCACTGCTCAGGACACAGAGGCCATGTTGTCCATTGCTGAGGGCATGAGGCAATCCGTGCACGCTGTCCCGCGCGAACACAACCCAATCCTGTTTTTTGGCATGCATCTGCAGACGAGAGCCACTAAGGGCTGCATGCATGCTTGTGCGGCATGGTGCCTTATCTCATGTGCATCAGGCAAATTGATCTGTCAGGCATGTCTGTGCCTGAAATGTCAGCAGTACTTGTCCACATTGCAAGTCCAGCCTGTCAGGTTGGAAGGCTTGTCATGTCATGCAAGAAAGGTTAAGCACGGGCAGCGCGGCAGTGTTCATCTTGCAGCGAGGCCAGTAGCAGCTGGACCTCCCGATACGCTTGTTGAAGCTTAACATGCAAGAAAGTTCAGCACTGAGAGCAGGCACGTCTGCTGCATGACCATCCAGCTCTATGAATTTGCTCGAGTCTGCTGACCAAATCATGCTGCCCCACCAGCATACGGGACCAAGGTGTGTGGCAACCATGTGACTGCTGGCAAACGATGACACCATCGTTTCATTTCACTTTCATTTACCTACAGAGTCACCAAAACACTGGCGTGCAGAGCAATGTGAGCCAGCAGCGGCACACGCAATACAACTTCTGCGGCTTTGATCACCCACACAGCATATGAGCTGTGCAGCAGGCCCATGTGGACATGCGCCTGTGACAAGCAGCAGGGCTGGGGCAATGCACACGGAGTGCAGCAGGAAGCTGTGAAGGTGCAGCTCCCAGTGCTCAAATCGCCCACGTGCTTGCCAAGCAGCAGCAGTCAGAGAAGGCGATTTTCAAGTGTCAGCGGAAGCTCCAATGTCTGAGTTCAAGTCTCAGTTTATCAGCAGGAGCTCCCATATTGAGGACGGCTCGTACGTGCACAGGAGCGCAGTTTATAAATTACCCCACGACTTCAGGCGCCATCTGCAAGCGCTTGGACCTCACGCCGACATGGTGCCGGCGGCCGCCGCAGCGGCCTCCTCCATGGCCTTGGCCCGCTCGGCCAACAGCTCCTGCTTTGCCAGCAGCTGCCGGCGGATGCAGCACTCCCTGTCAGTCCAGAGCATTGGGGAGTTCTCTAGCCAGCCAGCCTGTGCTGGTTCACTCTCATGACATCAAGTCAGGCTGTTGACGACAACGTCAGGGGCACACGCCCTGTGCGGATACCTTGTCAAACGGATGCTGGGCCCGCTGAGCAGAGCACAGCTGGCCACAATACGTCATGATGCAATGAGCAGCCTTCCGGGCCTGCTGGCGTGCTCGCTGCCCGACGGCGCCGCGCAGCGCAGCCTGCGGGCGCACCGCAGCCTCGTCCGCGATTCCCTGCTGACCCAGCTGCGCTTCCGCTACGGCCTTCTGCCGCAGGAGCTCCTCATTGGCTGCATCCAGCTGCGAGATCATGCGCTCAATCCGCTTGACCTGCTGCGCCGGCAGGCCGCTCGCCTGCACGCACACCCCTATGCAGATCAACCGCTGCCTGCACACTGCTATCAACTTCAAGCAGCGTCCATTCAATCCGCCTCCACCGCTGTCGGCCACGCGCCAGAACGTGGGCGCCTGCAGGCCGGCGCCCCCTGCAGCGCCTCTCTGTGCCGCCGGCTCACTCCGTGGGCGCTGCCCCCGCCGGCACAGGCGGCTACCCGCGCAGCTTGCAGCCTGGCGCGCTCCTCGGCGACATGCGCTGCTGGTTCACTGCGTGGACGGTGACCCGGCCAGTACAGGCGGCTACCCGGGCAACTTGCAGGCTGGCGCGCTCCTCAGCGAGCTGCGCAGCTGGTTCACTGCGTGAACGGTGCCCCGGCCAGCACAGGCAGTGGGCTCTCCCTCTCTCCGGGGAGAACGGTGCTCCGGCCAGCACATGCAGGGCAAGCTTGCAGGTTGGCTGCACAGCTTGCCGGCTGGCGCACCTGGGCGGCTTGCAGGTTGGCGCGCTCCTCGGTGAGCTTAAG
>JAABUH010004414.1_pt1 | contig 11417 bp, 10 predicted proteins | sample 5559121 | NCBI WGS metagenome assembly JAABUH01 (sample SAMN10711871, study PRJNA513364) | rock metagenome | isolation source: Antarctica rocks | place: Antarctica: Victoria Land, Battleship Promontory nord | collected 2015-12-28 | reverse complement strand
GCGGCTGGCTCGCGCGGCTGCGAGCGCCCTCCGGCGGTGCGGTCCCCGCCTGGCGCGCGCTGGCCGAGGCGGGCGGCGAGGGCGCACGCGCGCTGGGCGCGCGCGCGGCCAGGCGCCTGGCCGCGCTGCGGCACCGCGCCGCCTGGCGCGCACTGTGCGCGCTGGACGCGCCGGCCGCGCTCGTGGTGCTGGCGGACCCGCCGCCGAGGCGCGCGGCGGGCTGGGCAGCCCCTGCGGGCGGGCCCGGCGGGGACGTGCCGTCCGGCGACCTGGGCGAGCTGCGCCAGGCGGCCGCGGCCGCGCGCCGAGCGGGGGTGCGCGTGCTGGTGGCGGCGACGGCGGCCGAGGCCGGCGCGCTGGCGGCCCAGCTCGGCGCCGAGCCCGTGACCGCAGAGGGCCTGCGGGCCGGCAGCACAGAGGGCGCCGCGGCGCTGCAGGCTGCGGTGTTCCGGGCCATCAGGCCGGAGGAGCTGGCGAGGCTGTAGGGTCAGGCGACAGGTCAGTGGCCACTGTTTTTTGCTGAGCTCCAGTTGATGTTCGCTTGTTTCAAGCTCGTCCTTGTTCTGCTTGTGGTTCATCGCGTCACGTGCTCCACAATGTTGAGCGTGTGCACAAGGCTGCCGTCGCGGCTGCTCGCCCAGGTGGGTCGCCCGGAGTGTGCATGCAGCCAGACCTAAGCGCCGGGCACCACACCGCTTCCGGCCACAGCCAGGGCCCGGCAGCGCACAGGTCGCACAAGCGAGCCGGGACTGCTGTCGAGGCGCCGCGCTGGCCGCGCCGCACAGCGCGCGCCAGTGCTCCAGCGATGCGAGCGCGCCCGGCGCCGACCGCGTGCACCTGCGCGGCCTGACCTTTTATGGCCACCACGGCGTGCTGCCAGAGGTGCGCTGTCCCTGGGCGGCCAACGCAGGCTCCGCCATGGGGCGGCTGACGCGCTGATGCGGCGCGCCCTGCGGGGCAGTGGAGCGCGTGTTTCAGAGCCCTGTCTGCGGGCGGGCAGGAGACGCGCCTGGGGCAGCGCTTTGTGGTGGACGCCACACTGCTGTGCGATCTGCGGGCCGCGGGCCGCAGCGACGACCTGGCCGACACGATCGACTATGCCGCACTGTACCGGTGCGCCGAGGCGTTTGTTTTTCCAGGAATAGTAGTGTAGCACCGCACCTCTGGTTGTATCAGAGCGGGAGCGGTCTGAGCGGGTGACTGCTGGCAGGAAAGGGGGCTGAGCGCACGCCGTGCGCAGGCACATCAAGGAGATTGTGGAGGGCCCGCCATACAAGCTGCTGGAGGCTGTAGCAGAGACCATTGCGGGGCGCATCCTGCAGGGCGACGCGCGGGTCAGGGCCGTGCAAGTGTCCATCGCCAAGCCACACGTGGCTGTCGGCGGCGTGGTGGAGTCCTTAGGTGCGCTGTCAGTCTCCACTGCGAGCTGCCTTGCCTGATACATGTTCATGCACGCTGACGCGCTGTGAACGTGAGGGCCAGGCGTGGAAATACGGAGGTCCCGGGAGGCCGCGTAGCGCGCTCTGCCATGCTCCTGGCTGGTGCACTGGCAGCGGGGCTACTCTACGGTGTTGACCTGGTCTGCTAGTTTCTTATGTTCGTGTGCTCCGCACTGCTACACATCGCACATCGCACAGACTGAGAGAGGGGCATCATAGCCAGTTTAAGCAACCCTGCATTTGTAGTACAGTTTGCCTCAAGGGCTGTTCCGAGGCTTGATCGCCGCGTGCATTCCCCAGCACTCCTTTAAACAGCATCGGTGCATCGCTCGACACTGTTGGGCGTCTCGCTGCATTCGCAAGCGGGCCAAGGGCCTGGTGGGTCGCGCTTTTCACCTTCTTAGCCGGTGCGGCAGTAGGAGATGGTTGCCGTAGCCGGGCGTGCAAAGCCGGCACAGACGCTGCAATATGCGAGTGCTACTCACAGGCGTCCGCCAACTGAGCCACTCGAGTGTTGCGCAGCACGACACGATGGGGGCTGGTGGCGCGGGCAGCGTGGGGGGGCCAGAAACTGTGGCCGCTATCAAGAAGATAACCGGTGCGCAGCCAACACATCGGCAACCTCTTTTACAGGGCCGAGCGGCACCATCGTGCCAGACCCTCCAGGGGACGGTGATGCACGCCGGGCAGGTCGCTGAGTAGTCGTCGCCCCTCCGACCTTAGCAGGATACAGGTTGGCAGGTTGGTAGTATAAGCCTTGGCGCTGGGCGCCTGAGCTCGAAACGGCAGCTCAAGCTGAGGCCGCGCGCAGGGGAGACGCAGTTTCTGCGCGTCAGCAAGGCCGCTTTCCACCTCTTCTGCAGCTATGCCGGCGTGCTGCTGCTGGTGCCCCTCGCCTCGGCGGGCGTGGTGCGCGCCCGAACACCGCGGCGCATGCGGTTGCAGCACCCCCTCCTTTCTGTCACCCCCCAACCGCCGCCCAGGGCGCGCTGCTCCTCAGCGTGCCTGCCATTGCCTGTTGAGCATCCGCTGCTCATGCGCGGAGGCGCTGACGCTGCTGTGCGGGACGCCTGCAGCGCCGCGCGGTGGACTTCCATGCGCGCGGCGGCACGGCCGAGCTCGCGCGGCTGGCGCAGGGGTGGTATGAGTCCAGTGGCAACCCGGTGCGCCCCTAGCTTTGCACTGAGCGCACCCCTGTGAAAGGGCCTGGGCCGCCAGCCCTCTGGAAGCATGTGAGGCTTGTGCCTGCGGCCCTTCTCGACCTGCGCGGCAGCCCCGCATCACCGCCTGGTGCAGCCTCTGGCGAAGCGCAGGAGCTGCCGCCCGACGCGCGGCTGACGCGGTGGCTTCTGCGCGCCCATTACGCGCGCGCGCCCCGCGCGCGCAGTGGGCGACCGTGGGCGTGGCCGCGGCCGCGCTGGTCGCGCTGCAGCTCGCGCTGGCCGCGCTGTACTACCTGGCCATCCGCCGCCGCAGCGAGACGTACCTGGTGGACTTCTACTCCTACCGCCCGCCCGACCGGTTCGCCCTAAACCTACACCTAGCGGTAGCAGTGCAAGTCCACCATACAGGGGTAAGCGCAAGCAGGCCGGGCGCTGGCTGGTGCTGCCAGCGATCGCCGGTGCCCTGCCGGCCTGCTGCTCACGCCCGGGCATGTGCTGCCGGCTCGGGGGCGAGAGCTGCGCGCCGCGCTCGCGCGCCCGCGAAGCGCCGCACGCCCGCCGGTGCGCCGGGGCGGCGCACGCCTTGCGTGCCTGCACTGCTACTGAGGCAGCAGGGCCAGCGATCCTCCAGGTGCTGTATCCGCCGGGTGAGCGGGCGGTCCGCGAGGGGAGCTCCCTCGCAGTCGCTAGTGGCGCGGCTGCATTCCCAGCTGCCATTGGGTGCTCGTTCACGATGGGCGGCCGCCCGCAGCGCCGCCAGCCCTGCGGCCGATGACGGCGGCCGCGCGCGCGCAGGATGGCCTGCATCCCGGAGCTTCTCATCAAGGGCGCGGAGCGCTCCAACGTGCGCACAGCACTCCCAGCCCGCCTTTCCTGTCTGTGGCATGAAGTTGCGCATGTGGCCGGGCATGCATTGCTGCCCCACCAACGCATGGGCATCAGGCACTGCGCACGGCGCACCGGGCAGCAAGGTTTGTTGTAGCACAGCAGTGACACCTTTCTTTGAGTGTTAGATGCAGAGCAGTGCTGGCAGCACCGTCCCTTGCCTGGTGTGCCAGCGGCGACACAGTCCGCCGTGGGCCCGGCTGTGGACACCCAGGCCCCTCACCGCCTGCGAGCGCAAGCCGCTGACCCAGTGCAGGGCGCCCGCCGGCCGAGCACATGCTGCCCGAGCGGCGAGGGGCGCTCGGCGTGCCCGGCGTGCACGTGCGCGGCGCCGCAGATTTACACTCAGGTTACCCGCGCGGCGCGCGCGCGCCGCAGATCTACAACGAGCGCACGATGCAGTTCATGAAGAACGTCATCCGCATCTCCGGCATCGGCGACCCGCAGGGCTTCCTGCCGGACGGTGCGGCCCCCGCGCCACGGCCCCCGCACTGAGCCTGCTAGCCTGCGCGTTCAACGCCGGCAACGGCTGGGCTCTCTGCCGGGCGGCACGCTCTGCACTGAGCCCAAACAGGAGTCATATGCCAAACACGGAGGCTGATGCCCGCCAAGCCCGTTCCGCGCATGCCGCCGGCTGGAACCCACGGGCGCACGCATGCTCCACTGCCGTGGCCCTGTAGTTGCGTAACCGCCGGACGCGCACTTCACGGCGCGCCCTGCACCCAGGACGGGCGCATGAGATGAATCTCACCACGCAGTCCCCATGAACGGGAGGTCTCGGTGGACCACGCCAATCATGTTCCCGGCTGGCATCCCGCGGCAGGCAGGCGCTGTGCAAGAGCGCGCGCGTAGAGGTCCAGACGGGCGTGCACAGTTGCCATCATGCCCCTGTGTGAACTGGGTATATGGTCAGCACTGGCAGGCGGGTCATGCGGGGCGGCGCGCGCGCAGAGTTCCAGGAGGGCGTGTACCGCGACATGGTGCACTCAATCGCCAACAAGCGCGCGGAGACAGAGCTCGCGCTCTTCACGTGCGTGCAGAAGGCGCGCTCGCCCACCCGCCCCGCCCCGCAGCGCGGGTCCTCTGCTCGGATGGCCGGCAGTGGCGGCGCGGTGCGCGCTGCGACCGATGGAGTCGAGAGACAGCGCCCTGCATTTCCTGGGGGCAGATAGGGTAGGTCGCCGCCGTGCGGCTGGGTCGCTGATGCTTTGCACCTGCTGCCGGGCGCTCTGCGTGCTGCATGGTCCCATGATCGCGCAGCACCGCCCGTCGCTGCGCGCGCTTGCCCCCTCTCGTCCATGCCAGCCCTGCTCTCCGCCCTCTGACAAGCTTGGGATCCCGAGCAGGAATTTGCAACCCATTTGCGCAACGCTGAACCCTGGCACCGGCGCCCCGCTCGTCACGCCGAGCGCGCGCCGCCACCGGCGCCGCGAGGCTGCGACCGAAGCTGCGCGCGTCGCGCGCAACTGCTGGACAAGACCGCCATCACCGCCATGAGGTTGTGACTGAGGCTGCGCGCGCGCGCGCGCGCAGGTGCTGGACAAGACAGGCGTGAAGCCGCGCGAGGTGGACGCGCTCATCACCAACTGCTGCACGTTCAACCCGGTGCCCTCGCTGTCGGCCGCCGTCGTCAACCACTTCAAGTTCAAGCAGGCCATCAAGACGTACCACCTGGGCGGCATGGGCTGCGCCGCGTCGGTCATCGCCATGGACCTCGCACACGAGCTGCTGCAGGCGCGCGCGCCTGGCGGGCGTCGGGCCCCCGTGGTGCTCGCGCGCGCGGCCTGCGGCCTGCAGCGCGGGGCAGCGGCGCTGGGGGTCGGCCCAACGAGGCGTGGGCGGCGCGCGGCGCGCTGCCAGGCTGACCTTGAAGGCGGCATAGGTCCAGCCTGGCTGCAGCCGCTTCGCCTCGGTCCACCAGTGGGCCGCGGGGTCCGTGAGGTAGCCCTGGATGAAGAGCAGGCAGGAGCTGTCATTGCCGCCCTCGGGGGTGCTCATGGCGACGGCAGCTCCTGCCTACTCTTCATCCAGGGCTACCTCATGTGCCCTGCGGCCCAATGGTGGACCGAGCTGCAGCCAGTCTGGACGTACGCAGCCTTCAACGTCAGCCTGGCAGCGTGCTGCGAGGGGGGGGCGGGCTTTGCATGTGCGGACGGGCGGGCGGGCTGCTGCTGAGCGCGCGCGGCAAGCACCACGGCCGCCCGGGCGGCCCGGGGGCGGCCGCGCGAGGCACTGACGCGACGCGCGCGGCCGCGCAGAACCACCCCAACTGGCGCGTGGTTGTCGTCGGCTCCGACAACTGCCTGGACACGGTCTACTACGGCAACCAGCGCAACATGATGATCACCAACTGGCATGTCACCCTCCCACCCCCCGCCCGCTGCGGGCCCGCCGCCCCGGCCATCACGTGCAGCCGCAGGATTTTGTCGGGCTTGAGATTCGGCATGGTGGGCGCTTGCAGAGCGCCTCACCGCTCGGGACCGGACCCGCTTGTGGGCCGGCGTCATGTGCACATGCTTTCTGCATGAGGGCGCACGGGCGCGGCCGGCGGCGGCGGCGGAGCAGGCCGGGGGCTGAGGCGCGCACGCGCGCGCAGCCTCTTCCGCCTGGGCGGCGCGGCGGCGCTGCTGTCCAACCACCCGGCCGACCGGCGCATCGCCAAGTACCGGCTGGACCACCTCGTGCGCACGCACCTGGGCGCAGACGACGTGGCCTACAAGTGCGCCTAGGATTAGGGTCATACCCTACCCTAGCCCCGTCCCCCTCGCCACCCTCCTCTGCCCTGCTGGCGCCTCGCCGCCGGCGCCGCCCTCGCGCGTCGAGCCCGGCCCTGGCGGCACGCCGGGCGCGCCTGGCCGCGGCAACTGCGCCGGCGCAGCCCGCGCGCCCTGCTGCACGCCTCCGCGCCTGTGCTGCCGTGGAGTGCTGCGCGCGCGCCTGCAAGCAGAGACGCATCCTGGCAGCGCCGCCCGCCTGTCGCGGGGGCGCCGCATGCCTAGCGCCCAGAGACCAGTGCGTCCAGCCGCGCTGAAGCGCGGCCGGCGCCCGCAGCGCGGTCATCACCAAGGACGATGAGGAGGGCAAGATCGGGACGAAGATCGGGCGCGAGGTCATGGAGACGGCGAGCAAGGCGCTCAAGGCCAACATCACCGAGCTGGGCCCGCTCGTGCTGCCGCTGTCGGAGAAGCTCATCTTCGTCGGCAACCTGTTCGCGCGCAAGGCGCGCCCGCCCGGCCGCCTGGCACCCGCTGCTTGGCGCCGCTGCAGCGCCGTCGGCCGTGCGGCGCTCCTGCAGCGAGCGTGCGTGACGCGCGCGGCCGCAGCCGCGTCCCGCCCGCCTCGCAACTGCGATCTGCGTTCTTGACGTGCGCGAATAGGCCGGGCGGCGCTGTCTGCTGTGATACACTCCGCTCGCAGCACGACCGCCACATCCCGCATGCATGCGTGCCCTGCATGTGCACTGGGACAGCTCTCTAAGAGTGCCCGTGTTCCCGGTCCTGCATGGGGCAGGCGGCAGCGGGCCAGGGCGGCGCGCTGCGCAGAGCCGGCAGCACAGCGCATGCTGAGGCCTGCGCGCGCGCGCTCGCTGCGGCACGGCCGAGGGTAGCGTAGGGGGTGGGGCGTGCAGAGCCGCGCAGCGCAGCGCGCGCTGAGGCCCGCGCGCGCGCAGGTGCTGGGCCTGCGCTCGCTGAAGCCGTACACGCCCGACTTCAAGACCGCCTTCGAGCACTTCTGCATCCACCCGGGCGGCAAGACGGTCATCGAGGGCGTCGGCTCGCAGGCGCGCCGGGCCCCATGCGCGTCGCTCGCAGTGCATGCCCTGCATGCCGTCCTGCCGCGGGCTGTCAAGATGTGCTCTCGGACAGCAAGCACCGTGACTGTGGGCGCACCTCAGGCTGTACAGCACCCACGGCTTCAACTCAGCGAACGCAGGCCCCTGCACACCCATACTAGTAGGGGTTGAGCAGAAGGGGCGAGCCCGTGAAGCGAGCCTGACCCTGCCGCGCCGCCTGACCGCGCGCAGCTGGGCCTGCGCCCGAGCCAGCTGCTGCCGATGCTGCGGCCGTTTGAGCGCTACGGCAACACGAGCTCGTCGTCCACCTGGTACGCGTGGTCGTTCGTGGAGACGTGCCAGGGCGTCAAGCGCGGGCAGCGCCTGTGGCAGCTCTCGTTCGGCAGCGGCTTCAAGTGCGCGTCGGCTGCGTGGACCGCGCTGCGCGACTGCAACGAGCAGCACGATGCGTGGACGGAGACGCCGTCGTGCTAGGCGCGCAGGGTCCGTAAGGGTTCCCATGGCAGTCAGAGCATTTTGAGTGGCGTGCCGGGTTTTACCAGCACTGCGGCAGCTCTTGTTTCGGCAGGCTCAGCATGCGCATTGCCGCACAGACTACACTTCACTATGGGCAGGCAGCGGCACAGCATGGCGACAGCGGCAGCCTCGCGCGGGGCACGCAGGGCTCCCTCAGAACCTTTTGGAGTCTCAGAGCACTTGCGAAGGCGCTTGTGTTTGACAGAGCCTCTGGCTGCCGTCACTTGGCAGCGGCTGCCAGAGCGCTGGCTGTAAAGCGCGCTGCATTCTGCAGCCGCCAGCACGATGCGGGGATGCGCTATATATGCGTTGTACGGTGTGCATGCATGCCAGAAGATGCATGTCAGATGCTCTGGTACCCAACTGCGAGCAGGACCGGGCCCGCATGCGCAACCCCCCCCCGTCTCTCCTATGCCCTGGGCGTGGCCCTGATGTGGCGGCACTGAAATCGGGTGACTTCATGCACCTGCATGCTGCTCGCGTCTATACGCACACCCTGGCGGCACTGACGAAGGTGGCGACACGCAGCGCCGAAAATAATCTAGATGTGAATGGTTGGAGGGCTGCTTCCTGACCCTGGTGGGGCCTGCACCGCTCTTAACTCGTGCTTTTGTTGCGCACCGCCTCAGCATGGGACACTCGAAGGCTTTGATGGGGTGGCATACTGCGGGATGAGCGCACTTCGGGCTCATGTGCAAACGTCTCTGTGAAATATATGCTCAGTATTGCGGTCTTGTGTGGTTCACACATTATTTGGGCTTGGTCCAAATCAGACTTGAGAAGCGGGTTGCAGGGGCGTGAGGTCGCAGCGTTGGCTGTCACCCGCCTCGTGCAGGATGTACACCAGTGTAGGTGTGCCGAATGGGCGCACCCGTCCCTGCCGTGGTGCGCAGGCAGCCGCGCCTGTTGTGTCTGGGGTTGCTGCCTGTCGCGCCCAGTGCCCCATCTGTTATTACGCTCGGTTGCACTCCACCCGTGAACGATTCTGAGAGCACAACTGTAAGGAGACGCGTGATGCGTACCGCGCGCATGCCATGAATGCTTCATTCACTTGCTTACAGCATGAAATGGACCATTCTTTTTACACCTGCCATGGGGAGGGACCCGTGCGGCCCTCTTATTCTGAGCTGGGCTGTCAGACCCAATATAGCTACCGGCAAGCAGGCTCGCCACGGAAACATGAAAGAGTGCTGTCCCTGCCTGCAATGGCAGGGGCTGTCTGCCAATCTGCAGCAGCAGCGCATGAGCGTCACGCATGCCCCAGCCGTGTTCGCGCGGCCCCAAGGATCCATCTTGGCAAGGCACAGAACTGACGGATCGTTGGGTCAGACAACGAACAACCGAAGCGCGGACTGAACAACGAGCGCCTCGCATTGTGCACACCCGACTCCTTCCCAGGATCCTACCCATGCGCCCGCGCCCTGCGCATTGACAAATGGGCCTGCATGCTGCGCATGCGCTGAGCGCGCACGGTATTGCTCAATGACAAATGACACTTACTCACGGGGTGCCATCATAATCAAAGCTGGCAGCGAAGCTAATAAGCGCAGTACTTGCAGGCAACAGGCTTGCATCAAATCACGGCAGCGCCCCCCGCAGGGCCTTGTGGCGGCTGCGGCTGCGGCGGCTCACACCCCCCGGCCCCCCGAGCATGGCAGGGAAGAGGCAAAGCTCGGCCGCCAGCGCGGCAACGCCCCGGGCCGGCGCAGCACGCTTCCCCGAACAGGCCACAGGCCGCACCCCAGACTGCCATATGAGACTCCGCAGAGGCCTTGACACGGGCCCAATACTCCCGCAGGACAGCACACCGCCCAGCAGCCAGCGCATGGGCTGCTCCCGCTCCCTGCCCCTTGCGTGGGCCTCCTCGAATGCTACTCCACAACCTGAGATAGTGCACAGCAATGCCGCAACCACGGCGGCAATCCGGCAACGACCCACAGCCACGCCTCCCCAAAGTGTGCGCGCGCGGCAAGCAAGGATGCAACTTGGCCCCGGGACGCCGGGGCTAAAGAGCCAGCTTTCTAGCCCCGGCATGTCAGCCCTTCAGGCCCCGGCACGCCAGGCCCTTAGAACCATTCCGCTGCCGCAGGGGCCAGGCGGGCGTCACGCAACTGGCTGGGGGGGGCCGCGGACAAGACCTCGTGACCGGCACCCTCCTGCCCGCGTGCAATCACGCTACGGGCGTGGCAGGGGCCGGCGCCTAGCTGGGCGCCGCGCCCCAGCCCAGCACGGCGTGCCCGGACAGCTCGCCCTGCGGGTAACGCGCGGTGCCGATGACGACGTACACGTTGCCGGCCAGCAGCTGCTGCACGCCGTACTCGTAGGTCGGGTCGCGCAGCGTGACACGCGACACCTGGTCCACCCACCTGCGCGCGGCGCGGGCGTGGGGTGAGGCGCGGGGTAGCAGAGTGCTCGCGGAGCTCTCTGCGCTCCGCATTTGCAGATGACACGCTGCCCATGCTGCAATGGCGTGTATGCCTCGCTGTCAAAGGACCAAACACAGGAGCCGCAGCAACGCAGCGCGCAGTAGACAGCCAGCTGCACGTCTGCTGCACATGCGCCGCGTGCCTTAGAAGTAGGAAAGCAAAAGCAACCCTGCAGCGCACACATACGCACGCTGCACTTTCTTTGCGACAAACCTGCCAAATTTTTTTGCATATTCACACACTTACAGTGTAAACAACCACGCATATCTCCTCTCAGGCGTAAGACAGCCTTCCCATGCTCCCGGCCCCATGCTCCCGGCCCCATGCTCCCGGCCCCATGTGGCGCAATGCGGAGCATGATCAGAGGTAGAGACACGGCCGCGCACCGGCCGATCCAGCCGGTGGCCAGCGTGAAGTTGGCGCCGTTGGTGGGCGGCAGCAGGCCGCCGCGCGGCGTGGGCAGGCGGTCGGAGGCGAACGAGTAGAGCGAGTACGGGAACCAGCCCAGGCGGCGCGTCTGGCCGTTGCCAAACCAGATGGACACGTTGAAGATCTCGTCCGTGTACGCCAGCCCGCCCAGCGTCACGTTGTAGACCTGGCGGGGCGCGGCGGGGACGTCAGCCCTACCCTAACCCGCTTGTAGTAACGCCAAGACAACAAACTGGATTGCGATAGTGACCTTGCACAGCATGCGCAGCCTCGGGGTGCATCGACAACAGCCGCGGCGCGCCATGCGCATGCGCGCGAGCGCTGGTGCGCATGCCCTCGCGCGCGAGAGAAGGACACAGGCGCGGCAGCCTGGTATGCTGGGCCCCCGAGACAGGGGCTGCCTGGCGGAGAGGTCCTATTAGGCGCGGCTCGCACCGCCACACCGCGCGCGCGCGCGCGCACTCTGGCGGAACAGGGACGGACAGGGTAGGATTATTGTTACGCGGTGCGCGGGCGCGGGGCCGGGGGCCGCACCACCGAGGCGTTGTCCGGCGCGACCTGCAGCTGGATGAGCCCGGTGGCGGTGGTGTTGACGGTCGGGTCGGCCGCCTCCAGGTACGCGTGGTACGGCAGCGAGTCGGCCGGCTGCAGCGGCGCGCGCTCGAAGCCGTGGTGGTCCTGCCGCAGGCCGCCCGCCGGCAGCGCCGCCGAGTTGAGCGGCTCGACGGAGCCCTCGCTGCGCACCTGCGCGCCGCGCGCGCGCGCC
>JAABUH010004412.1_pt1 | contig 11424 bp, 9 predicted proteins | sample 5559121 | NCBI WGS metagenome assembly JAABUH01 (sample SAMN10711871, study PRJNA513364) | rock metagenome | isolation source: Antarctica rocks | place: Antarctica: Victoria Land, Battleship Promontory nord | collected 2015-12-28 | reverse complement strand
GAGTAGGCGGAGAAGATGGACAATAAGCACTCGCCCTCTCAAAGAATGCAGACAGACAAGATGCTTGTTGGACGAGTAGAAAGGAGGTGGCTGCGTCGAGATACTTTTCTGTTATGAAGCTTGTAACCTTGTAGTACTGTCTTACCTTTGCTGCTTCTATTTCAGCTGATCTTCATTCTAAGTACAAGCTTCGACTGAAGGCCGCGGCCTCCTTGATGGGCAGGTGTCATTGCTAAGTTTGCCATAACTGAAATATCTTATGAACGCAAGACAATTCGTGAAAAGACTTGCTGCATATCTCACATCTGTGTTAAATTTAATTTCCTGCATGCATATTGACTCAGTACTGTTGATGGTTTTATGGTTGATGTAAGGTAATAGTTTGTTTGTTTCCGTTGTGAACCTTGGTGTAGTGGGATAATGTGGCTACTTGAATACGGCTCCACTACACTCGGCAGGCCAACGTAACAGTTTCCTTTGTATTAAAAGTAAAATTCATTAAGTTGGGTTTTCGTAGGATAGGCCACAAGGTCGATCCGAGCTTTTTGCTTTTTTGCACCCTTTATTTTGGCTGGATTTTGGTTGCCGTCCTTTAATATGTCTTTGCATACCTTTATATATATTTACATGATAAGCCTTACAGATTCAGCCCCCTCTAATAGCTGATGGGGTTTTTTTCGTTTTGACAGCAGAGATTAATTGGTGTTGGTGGGCGGATTCATCGATGCTCGATGGTGATAGCCAGCTAGCTTTGGCAGCAACGTTAAAGAACATCAACACAGGTTCGATTCCATACAGAGGACTTAAAGATCGAACTTTAACGGGATCATGTAGAGGAGTATATCCCGAATCAGTTGTATATAAGAGCAAAAGCAGAATTCAGTATATGAAAAGGGCAAAAGACTTCAAACCTGGGCAGTCGCCTAGCCGGAAAGTTCTAATGTCTGTGGGTGCAATGGCCTAGCCCCCCGAAGTTTGTCCTGACTCCGAAGAGATGCCTTCAGCGGGAGCCCTTTACCACTGCACCACCTGTAGTACCGTCAGTGAAAGGAAAGATACTATTCCGGATTATGAACATAAAAATTCTAATTCAACATAATTTACTAACCCTCAACACCCCTTCCAACCCTAGCGCATTGCAAGATCAATATACAGTCTGAATTTGAATTTTCTTCTTTTCATATATTCGTCGCCTGTATTATTTAAACATTTATAACTCACTGACGGCGCCTCTCACCCTAACAAGAAGTTAGATTTGACTATCTCATAAGTTTCTTTCTCGTAGTATAGCAAGGCTCCTGCGCGCAATTTGAAAGACACTTGGTGCTTTGGAGTCAGACATGCAGACTGCTATCAGCCTAACGAGAGGTATCTTATATCTTGCCAGCCAAGTCTTCATGATACGGAATTTTACGTTTGCAGGTACTAACCAAAGCTCCTCCGATAGCGACGAGAGGAGGAGAAATTGGTTTGCCCGCCTTGGCCCAGTAAGACGGCCAAGTCGAACCTGCGTCTAGCTATGGGAACGCTGATCTACTGAGAAAGACCTTCTCGGTTTGAAAAAGGCGGACAACTGTTCGCGACTGTTAGTGTGCTGGAACAGCCAACATTTGACAGCCTGTTTTTCCTGTTTGTGCGGCACAGAGCCTCTTTTCTCTTCGTCAACGTAATATTCGTAGCTTGAGTATTTCAGTCAAGCGAGCTTGTCTCGAGTCTTTTGCAGCCTGGCTAGCGGAACTTGAAGCTTGATGAGACGACTAAGACGCGTATGCACCGCGGTTACAGCGCACGCTTTTTCGTTGGATGAGGAGATGTCAATATGGTCTTCCTTACTGGCTCGATTTCGTGCCCGTATTTTTCCTTGTTATACCCTTCGGTCTCTTTTCCTAATAAGAACGGTTCAACGCCAAGATTAATTGCCCCTTTTTTGCTAGGTCAGATCTACGAAATGGAGTAGGAACACCCGGAAAGCCAGCATCTCGTCTTCACTAAGTTCAAAGATATTCAGATCTTCTCCTGCGGCTTTTCACCGCAACAACGCCCATGTCCATAGGCTATGAGCGCGTTTTGATCGGAAACTATGCAATACTGACGTAGACATAGATAATTTACTGAATCGGAGACTCGTTCGCTACTAATAGGCTAGGCGAGCATCGAATCGGTGAGGTAGTCGTTCGGCAGCCCACAATTTCCATCGTTCACGACAGCAAACCATATCTATGAATCCGGTGAAAGAATAAAATCATGTTCTTTGCTATATTATGATCAGAATATCCTAGTCTCAAAACATTTTTGCGATAAACGGGAACCAACTTCCACATCACCTTAACTAAATTGTATGTCAGCAGATATAACATATAGCCAAGCTACTGGAATGCATATATAGTCATGGACAACAGTCAAACATGGACGGGCATTGACTTGATGTATGTCACTAAAGGAAGATCAAAGAATGTCGTTGGGAAAGGAGACGGCGGATGGCGTTTAAATCTAAGCGCGATGCTCGCTGCTCAAACGTTCAATCATCCTATTGATACAGGCATTCATCAAACATAATCAGACCATGATATTTCACTTAGACCCGATCCAATGAATTTCTTCTTTTTCCTGGCCCAAGACGTCGCTATTATTGAATGGGATATGCCGCTCAACCTGTTCCTCGTCCGATTTCCAATTTTAATATCATGACGAGCAGCAAACATAACCATTCCTATTGAATCCCGACTACTTTCTGACATGATCCCCTTGATCTTCGGGAAATAAGAGAGAAAAGAACGGATCATTGTATGGTACATCAATCGATTGATTTCCCCAAGGAAACTCTCTTAGGCTGCATTAAAATTTCCTTATCTCTTAAAAGTAACCTATGAGATTACCAAATCTTTGTCTCCTACAATCACTCATTTCCACAGCGCTCACACCCACCCTCACAATTCATTTCCATGTCCATAAAACCCATCATACGACGTCAGCACTCGTCTGATACATACACTCGCAGAGGGTTTTATATCTTTTGTGAGATTTTGCCATGAGCGTTTGTGTGGTTGCGTGGTTAGTCCTTGAAAAAAAATCTGAATTCCGTTTATTACCACGTTATAGGCCTTTTTCTTGAATTGGGAACCAGGCCGAAGAGAGGGTTCCGTATTGCATCGCCTCATAGGTCTATCTCCTTAATTGAAAATCAGATCGTTGGAAGGTGAATAGGCGATATCTACAGTAGTTATATCAGGAGTGGTTCCATATCTCTATCTCTGGAACGATTTCACTACTTGGGGCTTGCTTTTTGAAAATTTTGGCCAAGCACAATTATCCCTTTCTCTCATACCGTATCCTTTCCTTGCCCTCACTTCTTCACGCTCGTAATACCTCCCTCTATTCCTCTATGTACCTTCCACCACCTTCCTCGCTCTCCTCACATTTACTCCCCATCCACCAATCCCACAGCACCATCACCACCACCCACGCCAAAATTTCGCAGCGGTGAAAACTGCGCGGCGCAGGAACTGGGCATTAGGAGGGTGGATATAGGGGCGTGAGGTGGTGACTGGCGGGTGAGGAAGAGAGGTTTGGCTCATGGGTCGTTTCTTGGGTAAGCTATTGTGTTTTGAAACTGGCGGCACATCTTACGCTAGACAGCGATGCTGAGTACTGTCTTCAGCGAACAATCTGTCAGAGCTTGGTTTGATATCTTCATCGATACAGAGGGTTCGGACGGAGGTGTTGAGTATAACGTACTGGCGTACTGGCGTCCTGGGCTGGCTGAACGCGAAAGGCTGTATGAGATTGTCGGCCATTGGATCTAAAGCTGATAGGGGCTTGATTGCTTCCAGGGTTGGGGAAGGGCAACGATGTCCAACAAACTTGAAGCCGTGTTATAGCTTTGCGACATTTACTTTGACCAATCCTCCTTTCTCGACCCTGTAATCTTTATCCCTCTTCCACCCTACCCACTTCTCCAGGATATCTTCACCGCCAACGCCAGGTGCCAGTCCTTTGCTCGTCCATGCCTCTGTTTCCGAGATTTTCAGCCCGGGCGATTCAGACAACACTACCGCAGGCCTTTGCTCATAGCCTTCTCTCTCAAGTTCAGCCTGCTCAAGCACAGGCGTGCAACAAGCATCCTTTCCATCAAACACCCGTTCCCACTCCAATCTCGTCTTTTCCAAAAACCGCTTCTGAAATATTTCTCGATGCATAGGCCATGCCTCCGGATCATCTCGGCGTTTCAGAAGCTCGTCGTCCGTACCCAAGCCCTTTATCAGTAGTTTCGAAAACTTCATCTCCAAAGCAGCACCAATAGCCATGTAGCCACCATCTTTGCACTCATAAACATCATACCACGGACTCCCTCCGTCAAGTACATTCTCCCCTCGCTGTTTATTCCAGAACGGTGTCTTCAAACCGTACCTCATGAACGAAGCCAGATATGCTGAACCATCAACCATGTTCGCCTCTACCACCTGTCCATTCCCAGTTTTCGCCCTGCTAATGAGAGCAGCAAGGATCCCAAAAGCACACATCAGCCCCCCACCTGCGAAGTCAGCTACGATATTCGCTGGGGCATATGGTGCCTCTCCTTTCCGTCCCAATTGACTGAGCACGCCAGAGACAGCTAAATAGTTGATATCATGGCCAGCCATACTAGCGTATTTGCCATCTCTTCTGAATCCTGTCAATCTTGCGATTATCAACCTTGGATTTGCAGTCAGCAGCTCGTTGGGATCGAGACCGAGAGTTTCCAACACTCCTGGCCGGTAGGGATCAAGGAAGACATCGGTATATTTGAGGAGATCCTTGAGCAAGGCGAGGCCGGGGGGAGACTTCAAATTCAGTGCTATGGAGGATTTGTGTCTTGTGAGGAAGTCAGCGGTTCGTGGAGGAGGTATAAAGGAATGGGCTTGGGGATGGGGGCGATCTATGCGAAGGATCGAAGCGCCGTAATCAGCGAGGAGGAGGGAAGTGAATGGGACTTTTACGCGGCTTGTTGTCAGTATGACATGGACCATGAGTGGGACCGGCAGTCAAGTGTGAATTACCTGGAGCGAGACCGGCAAGCTCAATGATACGGGTGCCTGCGAGTGGTGGGGGATTAGAAGCCATGATTAGGGGTTGTATATGTTGTATATGGTATCAACAAACGCTACGGGGCCAAGAAGTGACATTTGAGGTACCCGTACCCCGCACTTCCGCTCCAAGTACATAAGGTACTTAAGGTACCTACCTTAACAGAAAAGGCTGATGGCCCGCTTAACCGAGATGTAGACTGACGCTGATGATACTGTACAAGTACGGAGTACTTTGTGTGCAAGTGAGGGCGCGCACAATTCGCCAATACCGTTTCAACAAAGATTCTGCGTAAAATGTTCGTGGTAAAAGTATGTACCCGCCATGTTGTGTCGTACCTTGACTTTTGACCCTAGAAAAAACCTTTGCTCGTTGTGGAGTCGCTGACTCATCCGCTGCTTGGCGAGCTTCTTTTTCTTTTCCGGGCAGTCCAGACGCACCTGCATACAACAAAATTCTGCAGTCATGGCATCCACGGGAAAGGTCTGCCTTGCCTACTCGGGCGGTCTCGACACATCGTGTATATTGAAGTGGCTCCTTGAACAAGGCTACACGGTGGTTTGCTTTCTCGCAGATGTGGGACAGGTAAGGGCCATCGTGGTTTGCATCCATTTGATAGCACGGTTCGTGGCGACCAAAAAAAATCATTAACTGAATGGTTCGCAGGAGGAAAACTGGGACCAAGTCCGCGCTAAGGCAACAAAGATTGGGGCGTCTAAGATGGTCATCAAGGACATACGCCGGACATTCGTCGAGGACTTTTGCGTCCGCGCTATTCAGTGCAATGCGCAATATGAAGGCAGATATTTACTGGGAACGAGTCTTGCCCGCCCGGTTATTGCACGATCTCAGATGCAAGTTGCCTTAGAAGAAGGCTGTAAGTACTCTAGTATCGAATTCATAAAGGATTCTGCTAAAGGAGACTCGTAGGCCAATATGTTAGCCATGGGTATGTGGCAACCGTGAATTTCCCCGGAATTTCCAGTACTTCGATTCACCTTTCAGTCAAGCTCCTGAAAGAAACGAGAGAATGTGTTCACTAACCCTTAGTTTTTAGATGTACGGCAAGTATATTATTCCCTCGCCCTAGGATTTCGCCATCTTTGCCGGCAAAAAGATAACATGCTTTCCTTCTATAACCGCACTCCCTCCATAAAGATGACCTCTTCAATAGCATTGAGCCCTTCTCCTCGAATCCATTTGCTGACTTGTGATAACAGGGAAAGGGGAATGATCAAGTCCGCTTCGAACTGGCCTTCCTTGCCATAGATCCGAAGATTAAGATTATTGCCCCCTGGCGAATACCTCAATTCTTTGACCGCTTCCAAGGGAGGAACGATCTGCTCGAATATGCAGCTGAGATGGGGATTCCCGTGACTTCTACTAAGGCCAAGTCGTACAGTATGGATGATAATCTCGCACTGTAGCTATGAAAGCGGACAATTAGAGGACCCATCCCGACCTCCTCCTGATGACATGTGGACCCGGTGAGAATCTTTTCCCCTCTCTTTGAGAGACAACCCTTATTAAAAGTTAATATGCTACAGCACTAGTGATCCTATGACTGCACCGTCCACTCCACAGGACATTACCATCCGGTTTGGAAATGGTATTCCGGTTAAGGTCAGCTCCAACGGTAAAGAATTTACGGATAGCCTAGAGCTCTTCATCGCCTTGAACGAAATTGGCAAGCTTCACGGTATCGGCAGGATTGATATCGTTGAGGTTTGTACTTTAAATTCTTGGTTTCGTGGCGTGCTGACTTTCGAAGAACCGTTATGTGGGAATCAAGTCAAGAGGGTGCTATGACTCACCTGCCATGACAATTGTGAGTTCTAGAATTCATCCTTTTTAGCTCTTATGCAGGGCTCCAGGTACTCCTTGCGTTAATCATCTCCATCGGCCCCTTCCGTCTCTTAATATTATCTTTACTCCTTCAACAATACTAGATGTAAGAGCTGATATCTATCTATAGCTACGGGCAGCGCACTTGGACCTTGAAGGTCTTGTCATGGACGGAAAGGTGCGATCCCTCCGCGACCAATTCGTCACCCATTCGTGGTCAGAGATTCTATATAATGGGCTGTAAGACAACATGACGCCTTTCTCCATTACCAGCGCTGACTCTTCACGATATAGCTACTTCTCGCCCGAGAGAGAGTTTGTAGAAAACAGTCTCATGTTCTCCCAGCAACGCGTCGTATGTCCTGATCTACAGCCCTTGGGCCTCACCAGCTAATGCTCTTCCAGAACGGCGAGGTTCGTCTTCGATGCTACCGCGGTAACTGCTTTGTTCTGGGGAGATCATCTGAGACTGAGAAACTGTACTCCGAAGAGGAGTCATCAATGGACACCCTAGTGAATTTCAGCCCCGTTGATACGAGTAGGTTTACATTCCTTGAGTCAACTTCCAGTATCGTGCGTTTTCGCCTAGCCTTTAATTCTAACCTTTGTATAGCCGGTTTTATCAACATCAACGCTATCCGTCTGAAAAAATACGGACTTCAGAAGTTGGAGGAAGGCAACAGCTTGGCAGAAGTTTGAGATCATAAGATGTGGGATCGAGCGACGAAGTGTGAAATTGCTCAATGATACGGAGTAGGGCACGGACCACCCAATGTGCCCAGAAAATTTGCAAATCTACGATCTATGTTATTGCATTTTTAAGTAAGCAACCTACTTCTCAAATCAAATTGAAGTTCTCCAGAGCCATTCCCGTCCATTTTTCTCCGTCCCCCAAACCCATGAATAAAACATGAACCGACGGCCTGATATTGGCCTTCCTGGTGGCGCCGCAAAACAAGCGGCACCACAACTCCAAATATGAGAGCTACGAGAACTGTTACCGCAATATGTTGGGAGTTTGTGCCAGGTAACCGTAAGACGTTTTTAACAGAGGTCGCCTCTTCTCGATGCCCGCGCCGCGGTGGATGAAGTAAGACATTGCTCGCGGGTTCTGGGCCACGGCATTAAGGCAATTGGATGCCAGCGTGTCCGTGTTCATGTCGATTTCTTGGTGCCTGGTGATGGCCAATATTACTATCTGATACCACAGCTGCAAATTTTGCATTCGTTCTTCTTTGACACGCGAAGCAACTCGAGTATGAAGAACTTCAAAGATGGCATTTCTGATTGTTTCACCTGGCTTAAAAATTCTCGGAATGAAGTCTCATTTCAACACATGATCAACAGCATGGGGTTGGAAAGCTTGATTATGAGAAGGTAAGCAAATGTGCAGAAGTTGCCACCACCGTGAGCTGCAAGTATTTATGGGTTAACACTTGTTATATTCGAGGGTGATTTGGCCGAGTAGTAGTAGGCTTTCATGGAAGACTGCAGCAATTACTCAAGCGCTAGGGGAATGCGGCCCCCGTTGAGGAAAGCTAGAGTCGTGGGTTCGGATTCCCATCGCTCTCAATGATACTATCGAGGAGGAGGATGATTAAGGATTGATGCTAGCTGTGAAAGTACCAGGTTTCTTCAGGTTTCGAGACAGATTTTCTTGAGGAGGCGGCAGGGATGGAGAGGGATTCGATGCAAATCCGACTCGGGAGTGATCCTAGGCCTCGACTACCTGTCGTGGTGAATGCGACAGAGAAAATCGCCTCAAATATAAGCGAAAATCTTGTAAGAGAATGGGTCATAAGTAATGCATAGAGGCGCAAAGTTTTGTTTATTTTGGCCATGTGCCACAGGCAGCAAATCGCAGCCAACAGATGGTATACACAGTGGGACTTGGCCAAAACAAACAAAACTCTGCGGCCTCTATGCATGACTTATGACCCATTCTCTTACTTACCTAAGGTAATGATTGAAATCTTTCATAACCGAGTAGGTCTGCATAAGGACAATAAACTTTATAACATACACACACACACGCACACACGCACTTGTTACATTAACTAAGAAGACCTTGATAAGAGAGTGGTGGGGGATTAGAAGCCATGAGTAGGAGTTGTATATGGGTATCAATAAATGACATTTGCCTCACCACAGATAAGGCTGATGGCTCGCTTAATCGAGATGTAAACAGACGCGGCGCGTCATCCGTATGTCACCACACTAGAGAAGATATAGAACAACGCTTCACGTCTGTAATACCAACCTCATCGCCCAACTTTAGGTTACGCTACATTGTGATCATGGACTCCCCGAAATCGCCATCACCCGCGCCCAAAGCCATACCGTCAAAGAACTTCTCCTCGGCCCTACCAACCCCAAGCTTTAGCCTCACCCTACCCTTTCCCATCAGTCGAAGTACCTCTGACTCCACGTTTCGCACAAGACTCTCTGACTCGCGCAAGAAACGCACCGAAGCTGCACTTCGTCGTCGACGCACACGTTCGGCAGCGTCTTCTCAGAACTCATCTGCGAGCAATAGCGCAAGCGATTCCGGCATGGATGACTTTTCGTTTGATTTGGCGAAGCTGGGCGAGAAGGCCAGTGGTCTCATGATCGGCGACGGTAAGAGGGTAGTAGAAGGAATGGGGAGTGAAGACGAAGGACCAGAAGATTTTACGCTTAACATGGAGAAGTGGATGAGGGGAAAGGATTCTTATCGGAAGAAGACTAGGGAGAATTTGTACAACGGTAGTAGACATGATGAGGAGGACGGCCCAGGGCGTGGGAGCGATATGCTTAAAGACCAAGCTCCTAGCCAGAACGGCGAAGAACATATGAAAAGACAAGCGTCATTAGAAGAACATGAGGCGGAATACGAGGCTGAAGACGAAAGCGAATTCCTGCCACTAAGCACATCTACGCCAGGGCCGTCACAACTGAGGGGCCTAGCAGATATGCAAGAAACACGAGAAGAAGTCGAAAAGCTTGGGAACATACATGCACCACCATTATCGCGCCTGAACACTGAGGCAAAGCACGACAGGGCTGCAGAAGAAGTTTTCGATCGAATATCGGCGCTGCAGGATGAAGTCGAGCAAATGCGCATCGAGGATGATATTCGTTGCTCTGCAAGTCATGCTCACGAAAGGGAACACAAACAGCTCCAAGAAGACTACGAAGATCTTAAGATTCAGCTTCAGAAAGAGCAAAAGACGGCTGCAGGGTGGCAAGCAAAACAAGCTAAGGCCAACGAAGAGGTAATGGCTTTGCAGGAAGCATCACGACGTGATGCTGGGTCAAAGATCGGGTCTTTACGAGCCAAGTTCGAGCCGCTTGCAAAAGAAATTGAAATTGTCAAATCAGAAGCGGAGGCTTCGAAGCGAGCAGCAGATGCCAAGATTGCGGCACTCAAGGAAGGGCTTCAAACTTCCCAAGATGAGAACATTAGACGAAGGAATGCCGCGGAGGATCTCCAAGCTGCGACCAGCACAACGGTCAAGCAGTTGAGGTCAGAACTAGAGACGTGCAGAAGTGAAGTTGCCTTCGAGCAGAAACGATTCGCTGCAACAAAAGAGGAACATGCAACGGTTGTGGGAAGGATTCGATCTCAGGGCCAAGCTGCTCTTACCGCCACAAAGTCGGAGGCTGCTATGCTAAGGATTGAGCTCGAACACGCACAGGAGCAGCTCACGGAGACACGGCGCATTGTAACAGTGGTGGAAGATGAGAACGACCGTTTGACTCAAGAGAACGACCGACAAGCTACAGACGTCTCCGATCTAAAAGCTGTAGCAAACCGCAAAGACGCAGAGCTTCAAGCTGTGATATTGACTATCGAGAAACTACACGCAGAACTCGAGCGCATAAAGATCGAAAAGGATGGACATCCGCAGCAAACCGATGACCACATATCGCATGAACGTCTCAATTCCCAACATCAAGCAGCGGTCGAGCAACTACAAGCTCAGCACCAAAAGTCCGTTCTCGAAATCCAATCCAACTACTCTCAAGAACTCAAAACCCTCCGCTCCACTCTTCTCAAAGCCGCTGAAGGCATGCGCAAGCGCGAAGCCCGTTTCACGAATCTGCACCGCGAAGAAGTCACTTCCCTAAAGGAAGAAATAAAAACCCTAACCCAGCGTCTCAACGCTACTCCACCAACCCCAGCATCAACAGCCGACCCCACAAAAATCGAACAACTCCGCACAGCCATCCGCCTCCTCTCCCAACAACTCTCAACGACAAAAACTGACCTAGCATCAACATCCCAGTCCCTCTCGACCGCGGAATCCGCCGCCGAAACCGCTCGCCAAGAAGCCCACTCCTCTCGTGAAGAAGCAGCCGCAGCCAGGCATGAAGCTGCTGAAACTCGCGCCCTCAACGCCTCAGTAAATGCCTCCCTCGAAGACCGCTTCGCGCAAGTGTTCGAAGCACGGGAGAAGGAGTGGCGCCGTCGCGTTGATCTATTGTTCAGGGAGAGGGAGAAGATGGGCAAGGCGTTGATGGTGGGGTGGGGGA
>JAABUH010004411.1_pt1 | contig 11426 bp, 16 predicted proteins | sample 5559121 | NCBI WGS metagenome assembly JAABUH01 (sample SAMN10711871, study PRJNA513364) | rock metagenome | isolation source: Antarctica rocks | place: Antarctica: Victoria Land, Battleship Promontory nord | collected 2015-12-28 | reverse complement strand
AAGGTGTTGCACGTACCACTTTCGCTGGCCGCGCAGGTGCAAGGCCTGGAGCGGCCGCCGGGGGCACTGGGGGCGCGCCCCGTGCGTATGGGCCTGGGCGCTGCCTTCACGCAGGCGCGGCCCATCTTGCGAACAGGAGCGGTTTTGTAAGCGACGTGGTCTGAGCAACGTGGCTTGCAGTCCTGCAAACTCATGCCCCCAAGTGGAATTTGAACTCTGGTGCTCAGCCAAAGCGGGGCTCTCCTGCACTGTCTCCCACACCGCCTGTTACAAGTGCTTGGGACGGCGAAGTAGGGGGGAAGCAAAGCGCGTGGGGATCCTGGCGTGGCGCCTTGCCGCAGTGCAGCGGACGCCCGCGCGGCCGCCCGCGCCCTGCGCGGCGGTGGCCAACGCGGCCCGCGCGCGTGCGCGCCAGGTGATCAAGCGCGAGGGCGTGCGCGCGCTCTGGCGCGGCAACGGCGTCACCATCGTGCACCGGCTGCCGTACAGCGCAGTCAACTTCTGGGCGTACGAGCGCTTCACGGAGATGTGGCTGCACCGCTACCCGGCGGGCGGCGGCGGGGGCGCCGGCGCGCCCGCGCGCGCCGGAAGCGGCCGCTCCGACATGCTGCGCCGCCTGGCCGCGGGCGGCGCGGCCGGCCTGTGCGCGTGCACGCTGGTGCGGCCCGCCCTGCGCTGCTGTCGGCCCCGCTCCCATCAAGGCCCTGCCCGCTTCATGGCCCGGGCGGGCGGCGCGGCCGGCCTGTGCGCATGGGGCTATGGGGGATGACCCTGCGCTTCAGGCCTCTGACGTCAGACCCGCGGAGGACCACAACAGGGGCTGAAGCCCCAGTGGGCTGCGCCAGGCGTACCCGCTGGACCTGGTGCGCACGCGGCTGGCCGCGCAGACGGGCGCGCGCTACTACCACGGCATCGCGCACGCGCTGCGCACGATCGTGCGCGAGGAGGGCGCGCGCGGGCTGTACAGCGGCCTGGGCGCCACGCTGCTGCAGGCGCGCGCCCCGGGCGGTGCTCCCGAGCGGGCCCCACCGGGCAGCGGGGTGCCGCCCGCTCGCGCCCGCCTGCACAGGAACAGCGGGGGGCGTGTGTGGAGGGCGCACGCGCAGCAGACGCGGCGAGGGCTCTGCGAGGCCCGAGCGAGCTGGGCAGCTGCGTCGGCGGCGGCGCCCCTGCGCACCAGCAGCCGTGCTGCGCGCTGCCGGCAGAGCCCTAATCCCATCCTTTACCCTACCCTATTGCACGGCGCCGCAGGTGACGCCGAGCCTGGCGATCAACTACACCGCGTACGGCACGCTGCGCAGCACCTGGTGCCAGCTGCGCGGCGAGCATGAGCCTACGGCGCGCCGCCCCCGCCGCCCGGCCGAGCCGCGGGGTGCCCCTGGCTGCGCGCGCGCTCGGCACGCCGGGGCGCCGCCAGGGCGCAGTCCGGTTCTCTGTGCAGTTGCAGCCGCAAGCCCTGCTCTGCTGCAGGGCTTGCGGCACAGCGCGGTGCGGCATCCTCTGCAGTGAGCCCTGACATGCGCGGCGGCCCCGGCGTGCACCTCTGTGCTCTCGCCTCCCCTTGGCACATGCGCTGATGGTCTCCGTGCAGCGCGAGCCTGCTCACGCAGGCAGCGGCGCAGGTGACCATGAGCCTGGTGTGCGGCGGCGTGGCGGGCCTGGTGTCGTCCACGGCCACCTTCCCGCTGGACCTGGTGCGCCGGCGCATGCAGCTGGAGGGCCAGGGCGGCGCGCGGCGCTACGCCGGCTACACCGACGTCGTCGCCTCGGTGCTGCGCCGCGACGGCCTGCGTGGCTTCTACGCCGGCATCCTGCCAGAGTACTATAAGGCGCGCGGCGTGCCGTAAAGTCCGGCGCTTGTGGGCTGCTACGGCATGCACGGCCGTTGCACGGCGGCGCCCTGCGAAGCTGTTGGCTGATGTGGATGTGTACACTCCCATGCTGAGTAGCCGGCTTCCAGGGGCAGTACGGTGCACGCATGAACGAGGCTGCTATCGAATTTTTTTTTAGTATTGGCGAGTTTGCTCACTCCCTTATGCCACCCTCTCTGCAAACTGGGACAAGTACAGTATCTCCAAGACACCTGTGGAGCTGCGCGGCCGGTGAGGCTAATACGCGCGGTCGCACAGGTGGTGCCCGGCGTGGCCATCGGCTTCTGCACATACGAGTTCATGCGGAAGGCGCTGGACGTGCAGACCAACCTGGGGCTCGTGCGCTAGCGGCGCCCCGCGCGTGCGGCGACCCCAGGGCGCGCGGGCCGCTGTGCCGCCCCCGCGCCCCTTGCCCCAGCAGAGCACATCCTGCGGCACAGAAGGCTTTGATCTGTCTGCTCTGAGGCCCCCGCCGCCCCGCGCGCTTACGGACCCACGCAGGCCGCCGTACAGGCCCGCACAGTGGAGTTGCCGCACTGCTGAGGACTGTCTGCTGCCCCGCACTCACCGCGTTCAGTATGTGGCACCCAGGCCGCCCGCCCGCTCTGCCGCAAGGCAGTGCGATGTCATGTCATGCTGTTCAGGCTAGGCCAGGGTGTGCGCTCGAGGGGCCATATGCCCCCCGGGCAGGTGTGAGCTCTGTGTCTCGCTTTTGTGTTCTGCTTTCTTACACGGACGCAGCGTATGAGTCAAGCCCTGCAATGAACGCATGTCTGCTGAGCAGTATATACACCTACTATGTCTGCCCTCCCCCTTCAGCATAGGCGGTCCTGCCCTCAGTGCCTGGATAAAAAAGGGCAGAGCATGGCCTGAAAGCCTCTGTGAGTGGTAGCGGCTCCACTCATGACGGCCACACAGGGCCGCCATCCAACGGCGGTGAAGTCAACATCCATCAGAGCCGCAACGCAGCGCCTGCCTCTCCGGGCGCGCGATGTTGGAAGAAACGCGTGTCTGGCAGATCGGGAAAGCCTCAATGGTGACACTCAGAGCCGCTGCATCTCTGTACTTCCACAAGCTCTGGCTGCCATGAAGCAGCCCGCCAACGCGCTGCTTCACAGCCCCTGCTGAAACTCATCCTGGAGACTTTGACAATGCGCCCGGTGTGCGTCCTGCCCCTCACCAACCCATGGCCTGCATCCAGCGCCACTCCGTGGCAGCAACATGCACCCAGTGTGTACCATGCAATGCCCCCTGTCCAATGCCTTGTGCATTCTCTGCCAGCAAAATGTATACACAAACCTCCTCCAGGCCTCCTGCAGAAGGCAATGCTGCCGCGCATGTGCTCACCTGCGGCCAGCTCACGCAACGGCGCAGCGGCGGCCGGCAGCGTCACATGCCTGGGGGGGGGCAGCAGGCATGGCCCCTGTGCGAGGGCCCGAGGTCGCCCCCACCACAGAGCCCGCTGTAGCGCGGCCGTCGATCACAAGGCAGCACAGGCGGGGCAGCCGAGCCTCAGCTCTGCGCATCGCGCCGCGGCGAGCGCCTCTCGGCCGTGGGCGCGCCCGGCGCGGGGCGGTATGCGCCGCCGAGGGCAGCCTCCGGCGCCCGCAGCGCGGCAATGGCGTCCGCCGGCCGCTCCTGCGCACGGAGAGCGGGATTGAGCTTGCCCAGGCCCCAGCGCGGGTGCTGCGTGTTACGCGGGCAGTGGCATGCCTGTTTTGGGGGAGCTGGCATGCCACAGCTACATTCGACCGACACTCAGGCAGATGGATGCATTCGTGTGTGATCCACACGCTCGAGCAGGCACGGCGGAACAGCGACGCATGTGAAGCTCCGGCGCGCATGCCAGTCAGCGCGCGCGAGCGCAGGAGGCAGCGCGCACCGGCGCCTCGGCGTCAAAGGCCTGCGCGTCGCCGGGCTTGGGCGCGGCGGCGCTGTCGGGCACGTCGGAGAGGCTGCGCTTGGGCGCGCCGTGCCGCGCGGCCGCCGGCCGCGCAAGCGACTTGCAGTACAGCGCGCCGAACACGACCACAGTGCCCGCCCTGCTCGGCGCCAGCAGTGGCACTGTATCATGCGCATGCAAGGTTCAGGATCTGGCTGGTGTGTGTAGGGTGTACAGAACTGGTGCTGTCTGACAGCAGCGGACTCGCTGCGCCATGGACGCGCCGCAGTGGGCAGGGCTTCCGCGGCAGTGTGGTGCAGATCGCAGGCCAGCGCGCCAATCACCAGTGCTGTGGCGCGCCCTTGTGGGATGCCATCAATGCAGCAACCGTCGGCCGACTGCCACAGTGCAGCTTCCGGCCATCAGGGCCGAGCGACATTGCGTGCAGCAGATGCAGGGAACATCCTGCATGGTGCTACCATCAGGCGCCCTGGCCTTGCCGAGCGCGCAGGGACCTGCATGCCGCTCTGCCGAGCGGCCCCAGCGCCTCCTGCTGCGCGGCTCCGCGGCTGCACAGACGGGCGGCCGGGCATGGCCGGGCGGGCCGGGCGCGCGCCACTGGCCGTGCGACAGGGGGTGCCCGAAGAGCGCGCAGGAGAGCAGGATAGACAGGAACTGGCGCGTGTTCATGACGGTCGCGAACAGCAGCGCGCCGTACGCGCGGATCGTGTGCATGATGAACAGCTGGCCTGCGCGCCCGGTCCGAGTGCGCCAAGTGCAACGTGCATCGCAACAAGGGCGCTCACATGCACCGGCTGACCAGCAAAGGCCTGGGTGCAAAGGGGCCGACTTGCGCTGCGAGAACATGGACATGCTTTGGGTTTGGAAGCAGCTCATGTCAGAGCAACGCGAGCGTGAGTGTGCTTGGCCCGCCGTGCGAACGCAGGGTGTGGCGCTGCGGTGAGCCTGGCGCAGCTGCGCCAGGGCGCACCGATGGTGGCGGACAGCGACAGCGACAGCAGCGAGATGAGCGCCTCGGGGTGCCGCACGACAAAGTCCACCGCCGGCGCGAGCTGCCCGGAGGTGAGCAGCCCTGCGGCCGCGTGCGCGCGGCGGCTTAGCAGCGCTGCGTGGGCCGCCAGGCAGCTCATACCCACCATGCTGCGCAATGAGGCTGTGGGATGCTGAGCGGCTTGGTGCATGCACATGCATCCGATCAACTGCCGGGCATCTTGCAGGCAACCCACTGGGCGTGCCAAGGGTTGGGGCGACAACCATCCCCGAGAGCAAATTTAGAGGCGAGGGTGACATGAGGCTCGTCAGCCAGAGCAATGCGCTTCGGGATCATCCGACTCTGTGGCGCCGGCGCGCGCGGGGCGGGCACCGGCGGCGCTGATGAGCGAGGAGAACGCGTTCACGTACAGCATCTGGTTGAACGCGCTCATCTGGTAGCCGCGGAACAGCTTGTCCTGGAACGTGCTGGTGAAGCCGTCGGCGCCCAGGTAGCCCAGCATGAGCAGCAGGCCCTGCGCGCCGCCCTTCCCGTTGCCTCTGAGGGCGCGGCTGCGCTGGCCAAGGCGTGATATCGCACAGTGCATGACGCGGCTGGCCGGCACCACACGCGTTGTGCCGCTGCTTCTTCCATGACAAGGCGGAAGGTTTTATGGGCCTGTGATCAATGAAACCTGCTTCTGCCCACTTTACTTTGTGCACAAGCGCCCCCAGCCGCCTGCCTTCAGGGTGCCGCGAGAAGACCGACCGACCCTGCCGGCTCCTGGCTGGGGTGATTGGCCGGGGCGCACCAGCAGGCCGCCGCCGCCGGGCGCGCCGCCGCCGTGCGCGCGGCCGCTGCTGGAGGGGCCGGTCATGAGGAAGATGGTGCAGCCGGCCGTCACGGCCAGCGCCAGCGCGTACTCCAGCGGCTTGTACCTGGCGGCAGGGTTTGCCAGGGTTCCTGGGGCTGTGGCTGCGTGTGCTCCTGCGGCTTGTGTATCTGGCGGCATATTAGGGTGATTAGGTTTTGGCTGCGCGTACTCCGGCGGCTTGTACCTGGCGACATGTCAGGGTTTGTGGGGCCCTGGCTGCGGCAGGCGGTCGGGGCCAGGCAGATTCGGCAGGTGCGCGTGCGAAATGCATGCGCTCCATTGACGATCAGCGCCGGCACATAAGCACTGGGGCTTGCATCTGGCTGTGTGTCAGGGTGTCAGGGCGCGAGCCGCGGCGGGCGCCAGTACCGGACAAGCTTGGCTGGGGCGCGAAAGTCAACCTAGTTTCACCCCATTTCCACTGCGGGGCAGCACTGCATGTCGGGCTCCTCACGACAGCGCATTTCTGTGACATGTGCGTGTCGGGCGAGCGGTCTGGAAGGGCGCACCGCTTGTGCATGATCAGGGTGCCCCAGGCCATCACCGGCAGCATCTTGGCGCACTTGCCCAGCGTCTGTACGGGGAAGGACACATACCTGCACATGCATGGTTCACTTGTGATGCCGACCGCGCTCGCACTCTGTGCAGCTGTGCGGCCACACCCAGGACGACAGGTCGACCAGCACTCAGTACTGCACATGTGTGCGTGCAACGTCAAGCAAACAGCGGCACTGCAAACTCGGGTTCACCAACTAAGCAGACGCCTCCAAGCGGCATGAAACACAGTGTCAGGCCAGCGCAATGCTTGTACTATGTTGCAGGAGTGCATAGAGGTGGAGCGTGACATTCAGAGTGCGCTATCCGAGGGCGCGGCGCGCACTTCAAGGCCTCGTACTGGCATGTGGTCGCAGCCACATTGGAAAGCGACACCAGCGCATATGCTGAGGGTGGCGCCACTGGACTGAGGCTCTGGCCAAAGGCCTGCGCACGCCGTGGTCACAATTCTTTTATTCACGGGTAGAGTGGCAGGAGACCGGCGGTCACCAGGTTTCACGGCACAGACACAGTGGAGGCAGGACTGCGTGCCCAAGCAGGGGAGGGTACCAGGAGCAGGCCGAAGGACTGCTTGCTCAAGCAGGGGAGGGTACCAGGAGCAGGACGAAGGCCAACACAACCGTGAGCAAGCGGTTGCACAGCACCAGGAAGAGCGAGATTGTGAAAAACTCTCCAGACTCGCCGTACGGCTGTGTCATGATGCGCTCCTGCAGGCGCACCGCAGCGCTGCTGCACTACGAACGTATATGGCGGAGCAAAGCTTTGTAAAGCCCAGGCACGCAGCAAACACTTTGCCAAAGTTAGACAGCAAGATGCGCGTCCCGTGTGGGATGCACTCCAGGTTAGCACCTGCAATACGCTGTAGAGCATAAGCGATGCAATAATACCAGCTGCGCACACTACGAGGTGCAGTCTGCCGGCCAGAGTGCCGCCTGGATTTGCCATGCTGCTGCTGCCGGTCTCCGCTGGAGGCGCGCTGCTCTCACTCTGCACCCCTGTGCCCTTCAGCTGCCCCATATCTGCCCCAACGCTGGACCTGCGCACGCGTGCGCCCTGCCCGGCACTGCCGCTTTGATCACGCACCCGAGATCGCGCCTCGACCATCACCCCCTGCTCCGGCAGCGCCAATTGGCGTTCATGTGCCTGAGATGCATGCCACGCACGGGCGTTTAGCCTGATGGTCTCACCGGGCCTGCAGCTCTGCGTCCGAAGCCACTCAGTGACTGCTGCAGCAAAATATTGCAAATAAATATATAAGAAAATGAATCAGTGCATGCATTGGTGTGTTGAAATAACAAGTCATGAAACAAGTCTTTTGTGCTTGGCGAGGAGAGCGAGCAGGCACTAAGCTGTGCCCACCGCCTGCTGGGTATGCATAGCCATACGCACCTGCGGCAGCTGGTGTGCTGCTTATGGAAAGCGCACGGCCATGTCCCATCCGCTCCGCCACTGCAAGTGCGTTGGAGGAGCGGAAAGCACCAGGCCTTCTTGGACTGCAGACACCAGCGCAGGCGTAAGTGCACAGCCAGTGCGGGCGCCCCGGAGGTGTGGTGTGCGCAGCCTATACGCTCTGCTGAAGCTCCAGCACGGGAGTGCACCAGCTCGTGTGAGCGCTGGATGCGCTGCCTGGCGCAGGTGTCAGAGCGCGTGCAGGCCACTGACGCGCCTGTCATAGTGAAGACCAAGCAGCTCATGGCCGGCGCCAGCGACGTCCTCTCCCTGGCGCAGGGCGCGCACACTGCCCTGCAGAGCACCGCCACGTGCCTGACACCTGGTTGCTCAGCCTCACCCTCCTGGCTGCTCCGTAAACAATGCTCTCTCCGTGAGCCAAGCAAAGACATGCTTGACGCACCTACAGGGGTGGTGCACTGGGCGCCGCCTGCGGCCGCGCTGGAGGCAGCAGCCGCGCTCGTCCCCGACGCGCGCGTGTCTGCGTACGGGCCGTGCCACGGCCTGCCGGAGCTGGTGCGCCTCTGCGGCGCGCCTGCATGCACCTGCCCGCTTGTCAGCTTGCTGGTGCAAAAACGGAGCCAGTTATACCCATGTTCCCCTCTGTCGCGTCCGCTGCACGCGGGAGAGCGCCCGACTGCCACGCACCGTGACTGCCGCACCGCCGGGCGGGGCCGCGCCTCACCCGCCCCGCGCTGCGCGCGCAGGTGGCCGCGCTGCAGGCCAAGCTGGCGGCGGAGAACGGGCTGCCGGGGCACGAGGCCATGGTGACGGCAGGCGCGCCCGCCCACGCTGCGTGCTGGTTGTAGGGTAGGGTTAGGGTCAAAGCAGGCCGGCCTCGGGCGGACGCGCTCGTGCTGGCTTGTCCTGCGGCTGCTGGGTGCTGGTCCGCGAACATGGCGCGCGGCCCGGTCCGTGCGCTTGCCGGGCGCCGCGCGTGAGCGCCGAGCGCTGCTCGCCCCATGACAACTGCATGTGCGCCGCTCCGCTTCACACGTCTGCCTGCATGCGGCCCGGGGTGCTGCATGCCAGCTGCACGCGGTGAGCGCGGGGCGCACGGGCGTGCCGCCGGATGCCTGCGCGCGCCCATGCAGGTGCCAACCAGGCGTTTGTGAACATCGTGCTGACGCTGCTGGATGCGGGGGACCGCGCCGTGCTCTTTAAGCCCTACTACTTCAACCACCTGATGGCGCTGCAGGTGCCCCGCATGCGCTGTTGGCGCCCGGGCTCGGGCAGGTGCACTGGGGGTGTAGCCCGCCAATGGTCTGAAGCTACGACAGGGGACGGGTGTTCTCAATGTCTCGTGTCCACAGCAATGTCGTCGCAAGGAAGAACGCGATTGTGGCGCATCTCTGCTTTTACCTGCTTTGATTGAAGTGGCCTCTCGCCAGCTGTTGCCCAGCACTGGCAAGCACTATGCAGTGCTCGCCATGTGCTGTGTTCACACGCGCGCTCGTCTGGGCGCAGTGCCGCCATCAACGGGCGCTGAGGTTGGCGCGGCGCCAGGGCCGTGCTGTGCGCAGACAGCATGCACCAGGATGTAAGTGGGTCGGAGCCACGCAGCGCCGTGCTCGCAGCGCCGCACCTGCGTCTGAGGGCGGGGCCGCACGGCAGATAACCGGCTCGGACGCAGCGTGCCCTAACACTCACAGCGCCGCATCTCAGGCTGATGGGATGGGGCCGCGTGGCAGATGACCGGCGGCGGGCGCGGCGTCGCGCTGGGCCCGTGCCACGCAGACAGCATGCACCCCGACCTGGACTGGCTGGAGGCCGAGCTGGCGGGGCCGCGACCGCCCAAGATGGTGGTCATTGTGAACCCTTGCAACCCTACCGGTGAACCCCTTTGCAACCCCCAGGCTGTGAGCAGGGATGCGCGCGTCGAGGAAGGGGCAGTCCGCCACAAGCTGACCTGCTGTGCGTCGCAGGGCGTTAGCGCTTGGTGTTGTGGCGGCGCCGCTTACTGTCGCTGACCGGTCGCGCAAGCTGCAATATCTTCAACTGCTTAAATATGGAGGTTTGCTAGTTTGCTATTTAGCTTTCATGAGAGCTGTCAATCACGTGTGGTATAGTGTAGGCAGGCACATTGCTTGCGGGTGGCGCGCAGGCGTGCTCCTGGGGCGCGAGGAGCTGCAGCGCGCCGCGGAGCTGACGCGGCGCGCCGGCGCCTGGCTGGTGCTGGACAACACCTATGGTGCGGTGCGCCGGCCTCGGCGCCGCCCTGGCAGGGGTCCGCGGGGCGTGTCATGCAGGGAAGGCCTGGAGGTGTGAACAGCTGCGCTGTCTTGCGCGCGGGCTGCCGTCCTGCGACCAGATGGGCCTGCAGGGACGGTGGCGCTGCGCCGAGCAGGCAGCCGCTGGATTGTTGCCGCGCTGGAGAGCGCAGGGCCCCAGTCGCGCGCGTGCGTCGGCACGCCTGTGCGATCAGCCTGCCTCCGCCAGGCCTGCTCACGCGGGCAGCGCGGCGGCCGGCAGAGCACTTTGTGTACGACGGCGCGGAGCATGTGTGCGTAGCCGCGCCGCACGTCCTGCACGTCTTCTCCTTCTCGAAGGCGTTCGGCATGATGGGCTGGCGCGCCCCCGCGTCCACCGCCTGCGCAGCGGGCGCGCTGCCGAAAGCAGGCGCAGGCGCTGGTGGGACGGCCTGTCCACCTGTGCCTGCGGCAGCGCGCCCGCTGCGCCGTCCCCATGCGCACCCCGTCCTCCGGCACTGGTCGAGACACCTGGGCCGGTTCAGCCGCGTCCCTGCTCTTCCTGGCCTTGACATCGGGCGCGGTGGTGGCCTGCCGAGCGTGAAGCCTGCTCGCTGTGCGACTTCCCGCACGCTGGCACCACGCCAATGCCACGCACAAGCCTATTTGATGCCCCAGGCGGCCTCCAGCTCCCCTTTGAGTTGCACACCACGCCGCGCGCCGGACGGCGGGGCCGCGACGCGCAGGCGCGTGGGGTACATCGCGTACCAGGGCGCCGCGCTGGGCGCGCAGCTGCTCAAGGTGCAGGACACCATCCCCATCTGCCCGCCGCAGCTCAGCCAGCACCTGGCGCTGGGCGCGGTAGCGGCGGGGCGGCCCTGGGTCGCCGAGCGCGTGGCCGCCATCGCCGGCAACAGGCGCGCTGCCGCCGGGCCTCTGTGAGGTGGCGCGGCTGCCGGGGCCCCTCTGTGTGCTCTCCGCTTGCCCAATGAGCAGGCTAGCGCTGTCAACTTGCTGCTCTGTGTGAAAAAGATAAGTAAGTCAATTTTCCATGTGTGTGCCGCGGGACTGCACCTGCGCGTCCCTGCCAGCCATCATAGGCTCCAGCGCGCCAGCCGGCGCCGGCGCCCCGCCGCGCCCGCCAGCGCGGCATGCTGTCTCGTTGGCTGCGGGGAACGCCCCGCATGTGCCGCCACGCGCAGCCCCACGGGCGGCGCGCGTGCGCCAGGGCGGCGCTGGTGCGCGCGCTGGCGCCGCTCGCGGAGCTGGGCCCGGAGTACCTGGCCGCGAGCGAGGGCGCCATCTACCTCTGGGCAAAGCTGCCGCCTGGTGCGCCGGAGGGGTAGGGTTACGGTAGGGTAGGGTACAGCTGCTGCCTGATGCGCTGGAGGGGCGGCCGCGGCTGTGACTGCAGGATGCAGCCCGCACCTGATACCTTCCGCCCTCTGGGACGGAGCTTGTGGTGTGTCTGACGCGCGCTTTTGGTCGGCAGTGTGTCGTGCAGGGAGCGTGCCATTTCGTGCTTTGCAACCCCCGCACCTGGGCTGTGGGGTTGGCGCGCGCACATGCTGCCCCGGCTCTGCGCCCGGGAGCCTGGCAGAAGACCGCATCATTG
>JAABUH010004410.1_pt1 | contig 11429 bp, 11 predicted proteins | sample 5559121 | NCBI WGS metagenome assembly JAABUH01 (sample SAMN10711871, study PRJNA513364) | rock metagenome | isolation source: Antarctica rocks | place: Antarctica: Victoria Land, Battleship Promontory nord | collected 2015-12-28 | reverse complement strand
CCATCCGAGAAGCCTTCACCCACTTCAGACCCGACGAGTGCCGCAACTACCTCACCGCAGCAGGCTACGATGCCTATGATCCAGCCTGACCGGCAACAGCTCTAATCGCCCCGCAGAAGGTCGGCGACGGACCAGATAAAGCTCGACAACTCTTGGTGATTGATGCGGACCCTCCTGCCGCAAAGAACCGGTATTAGGTAGCAAACTCACCTAGCCGCAAGATCAACGACTTAGTCGCCGATCATGGGCTGCGGCGCCGTGGTGGCGGCGGGGACCAATCGCATCGCTTCACAATGCGCAATGAGGTCCTCGATCTCAGCCTTGTGCTTCTGCAGGGTGGCGAGAAACTTCGCCGTCGAGGCATCAGACTCCTCACCGACTGCAATGACCTGATTCCCTCTTTCGACGAATTCGATCTGATCAACCAGCAGGTCGAGATGCTCATGGAGAGCGGCGATGAAATTCCTCAGTTGCATGGTCAACGAGCCCATCGCCCGCAAAGCGTTTTCCGCCGTGGCTACATCCTTGGTAGCACAAACCCGCATGTCGTCCAGATAGGCTCACCGCGGGATCGGCGCTTCAACCGCACAGGCGAAGGGGACGACGATCCGACGATCGTGGAGCCCGTAGCGATGGCGGGGTGAGGGGTCGGTTCGGCATGGGAACACGGTAGCAGAAGGCCGCCTTAGTGGGCGGCCTCTTCGTTTTGGTCTGCTAGAATGGAATGTCGTCGTCGGGCGGATCAGACATCGACCTTCGTTCCGCTGATGGCAACGTTTTGCGCGGTCTAGGATGCTCCGATGACGCCCATTCCGGTACGTCCTGCCCGAAGTCAAAGAGGTTGTCGATTTCGTCCTTGATGACGGCCGTGCCTTTTGCATCCACCTCGACGGAGTGCCCATCCGCAAGGGCGAACGTAAGCGCTAAAGGATCAAAGGCCAGCTTTGTCACAAGCGGGTGATCGACCAGCACCTCCCGCGCTGCTTCCCTCAGAGATCGGACCGTTTTGAACTGAGCGACAAGCCGACCGACTATGGTCAGCACGGTATCGCGCTGCTTCAACCCTTCATCGAGAAGCCGGCGTGCGGCCTCGACTTCGGAAGCAAGCCCAATCTCGTTCTGGAATGCGATGATTCGCTCTACCAATTCCATTGGCAAGACGTAGACACGCCTTTGTGTCGCGCCGTTTTGCTGGTGGCGAAAAGGCTCGAAGCCGGTGCCTTCAGCTGGCCGAAGCCGGGCGATGCCGCCATCCGGCTGAGCGCCGCCGAGATGGCGGCGCTGATCGACGGGCTCGACTGGCGGCGCGTGCACATGCCGCGCGAGACCGTGGTGCCGATGCTGGCGGGCTGAGGGCGAAAAAGCCTGGGGACAGGCGCCATGGTTGTCGCCCTCGGGAGCCGGATGTGATCTGATTCCCCCATGATCCAGAGCGAGCTCGTTTCCTCCGACGATCCCGCCGCCTTGCAAGCCATGCTGGCAGCCGAGCGGGTCGAGAACGAGCGGCTGCGCAAGATCATCCGCGAGCTTCAGCGCCATCGCTTCGGCCGCCGGGCCGAAAGCCTGCCCGTGGATCAGTTGCTGCTCGGGCTCGAGGAAGCGGAACAGGCCGAAGCAGCCGACGAAGCCAAGGCGGAAGCGGCGGCTCCGGCCGAGCGTTCGGCCCGCGTCGCCAAGCGGCGGGCGAACCGGGGCGCCCTGCCATCTCACCTGCCGCGGATCGAGACCCTGGTGGACATCGAGGACCGGAGTTGCCCGTGCTGCGCGGCCCCGCTGCACCGCGTCGGCGAGGACGTGTCCGAGCGCCTCGACGTTTGGTGCCGGCGCAGTTCCGGGTGCTGGTGGTGCGCCGGCCGAAATACGCCTGCCGGGCCTGCACGGACGGCGTGTCCCAAGCCCCCGCGCCGGCGCGACTGATCGAGGGCGGGCTTCGTGTGCGGGGAACGCTCCGAGGATTGCTCCGTCGTGTGCGACGCATGCGGTTCATCCCCGCGTGTGCGGGGAACGCGCACTTCTTTATCAGCCGGATAGAGGCCGAGGCGGTTCATCCCCGCGTCTGCGGGGAACGCGACGTGGGGCCGCTGCTCGTAGACGATGATGACGGTTCATCCCCGCGTGTGCGGGGAACGCGCCGGCCTGCGTGTCTAACGCCACCGCGGCGCCGGTTCATCCCCGCGTGTGCGGGGAACGCACAGACAGCCCGCAATCGCCCCGCTTCCGCGTCGGTTCATCCCCGCGTGTGCGGGGAACGCATTGAAGACAGTGACGCCGAACATCAGACCGCCGGTTCATCCCCGCGTGTGCGGGGAACGCGACGCGATCCGGCCGCACCTCAGGAACCACGGCGGTTCATCCCTGCGTGTGCGGGGAACGCTTCGGCCCGTACACCGAGACGGCCGTCAAGGGAGGTTCATCCCCGCGTGTGCGGGGAACGCTCGCACCGCGACCCGCTCCGCATCGCCTGTCGCGGTTCATCCCCGCGTGTGCGGGGAACGCAGCGTCAGGGTGCCCGTCATCGTGTCGCCGGACGGTTCATCCCCGCGTGTGCGGGGAACGCAGCCGGGCCATTCCGAACGCGAGACATAGAGGCGGTTCATCCCCGCGTGTGCGGGGAACGCGCCACAGGATCGTCGACCACCGCGCTCTCGACCGGTTCATCCCCGCGTGTGCGGGGAACGCCAGCCGAGGTCTGTCCGTAACCATCGCCTGTTCGGTTCATCCCCGCGTGTGCGGCGAACGCTCCAACCGTGCCGCGCATATCGGCGAGCGTGGCGGTTCATCCCCGCGTGTGCGGGGAACGCGAGGAGATCGAGGAGGGGCATCAGGCTCTCGCCGGTTCATCCCCGCGTGGTGCGGGGAACGCTGGCCTCCTCGGCTCGCGCGTGGTGCTGCCGGCGGTTCATCCCCGCGTGTGCGGGGAACGCTATTCCCGCTATCAGTACAAGAAGGCGGTGTTCGGTTCATCCCCGCGTGTGCGGGGAACGCGCCTTGTCTGCCTCTCGCTCGCCGCGATGTGGCGGTTCATCCCCGCGTGTGCGGGGAACGCTCCTGTTGCAAACCCTTGATCCAATATCGGGTTTACGATGTCGAACAGCGTACCGACGTTCCCGGTCCGTTCAGCCGGGGACCTTCGGCGGTTGGAACGATACCAGCTTCAGGCCATCGAAGTCGACCGGGACGCGGCGATTTCGCCCCGCGGTCTCGAAATCGAAGCCGGCGTCATTAGGCGCCGCCCAGGCGATGGCGGCGTTTCCCTCGTCGATCGCCGCGACCGTTTCCGCCCAGATCATTTCGCGCACCTTGCGCGAGTAGGTGCCGACATAAACACCCGCACGGATTTCGAGCAGCCACACCGCGAGCCGCCCGCGCAGCCGCGGCGGCGCGTTTTCAACCACGATGACCAGCATCGCCCAATCCCGCTTTTTCCTCGAAAGCCGGCAATATCGCGTCCTCCGATGGTTCGGGTAGTGCGAGTTCCCCCGCCAGAAGCACCTGTTCGATCGTCGGGATGACCTTTTCCAAAAGCCCGGATTTGCGGAACACGTCGCGGCAGGCACGCCGAACCGCCCCCTCCGGGCCGCCTGCGGGAGCGCCGAGCCGCCCCTTGGCGGCCTTGCCGGCGATCTCAAACGCCAGCGGCACGACGGTATCAAACTTGAACAGGTCGGCGATGTCGTAGACGAAGGATAGCGGCTTGCCGGTGTGCAGGAACCCCAGCGCCGGCGCGTAGCCCGCCGCCAGCACCGCCGCTTCCGTCAGGCCGTGCAGGCAGGCGGTCGCCGCCGAAAGGCAGCGGTTGGGCACGTCCGACATGTCCCATTTCGCGACGTCGTAGTCGCGGCGTTTCCAGGTGACGCCGAAGCGCTGCGCGTTGAGTTCGTAGAGCCGGCGCACGCGCGCTCCCTCGATGCCGCGCAACTGATCGACCGAGCGACGCTCGGGCGCCGCCTCGTCGAAACGGATCCCAAACATTTTTCGCACAACCTTGAGGCGGGCGTCGTCGTCGAGAGCCAGGCGCGCCTGCCAAGGAAGGCGATCGGCCCGCGCCCCGCCGGGCTGGCCCGCGGCATAGAGCCGGACGCCACCTTCCCCGATCCATACGAGCAAGGTGCCGGCGCGGGCAGCGAGCGACACCGCCGAATGCGAGACGCGGGCGTCGGGCTCGAGCATCAGGCAGGCGATCCCGCCGATGGGAATGTGCGTACGCACGCCGGTGACGTCGACCACCACGAACGCGCCGTCGAGCACATTGAGGTTGCCACGCTCGACGAAGAGAATGGACGCGCGCTCCTTCAGCGGGATCGGGCGCGGCGGCAGCAGCCCGGGCATCGCCGCCACGGTCAGCGCGCCCGCCGGATCAGCATCAGCCCGCAGCCGAAGGCCTTCGCTCGGCCGAAGCCGTGGCCGAGTTTGGTGAGGAAAAGGGCGGGGTCGTCGAGCACCAATTCACCCTCGAAATCGAGCGAGGAGAACCGCACGGGCTTGGCGCCTTCGCGCGGCAGCACGCGCCAGTCGTCGCCATCAACCCGCAGGAGCCGGCACGGCTCGCCGTCTTCACCGGTCGCCTCCGCGAGATGAAACCCGGCCGACTCGCCCTGTCGGACAATCCACTCGGCTCCGACCCGCTGGGTGACGGCATCACGGTTGCTCGCACGATCCTCCTTGCCAAAGTCGCGCAGGGCGCGCGCCAACGGGTCGATCCGTTTGCCGCGTTTTTTGCCAGGCCTCGCGTCCGCCGCCCCGGGGCTTGCCCGCAGGCGGAACCGAAGCCGCTGGCCAGGCGCGAGAGCCGGTGCAAACAGCTTCGGCTCGTCGATCTCGAAAAGCCGGTGGGCATCCTCCGGCTTCCTGGCCGACAGCACCAGGAAGGTCGTGTGCTGCCACGTTGATGCCCCATCTTCCCGCCACAGGAAATCGCGTCGGCGGTCGGGAGCATCGGCGAAGAGCGACCAGACGAGCCGATGCGCCGCGGCAATCCGAGCATTCTCCTCGGGCGGCATCAGGACGCGGGCCAGCGCGGCCGTGTCCGGCGCCCGTTTGAGGCGGACGCGGCTGAGATACAGCGTCACGGAGGTGCCCCCACCGGGACTGGCGCGGTCACGATCTCGTCGCGGAGTTCGAACTGCCGGCGAAGGCGGCTCGCGACCCGGTCGCGTCGGCGCTCGATCCGCAGCGGCCGGTAGTCGGGCGCCAGCATGTCTGAAAGCCCCCGCTTCGGATCGCCCCCGAGATCGCGATCGGCGAAAACCGTCCAGCTTGAAGGGTCGTAGGGGAAGCGCTCGTAAGCGTTCCTGAGTTCGGCGATGGTCGCCGCGATCGGCTCAGGGTTCCTCGGGTCGTCCGTGACGAAGGTTTCGTCCAGGGTGGCGAACAGCGCCCCGATCCGGTCGACGGCGGTGGTCCAGACGGGGACGAGCGGCAGACCGAGCGGGCAGGATTTGCGGCCGAAAAACAGCGTGTAGGCGGGATGCCGGAGCGCCGCCGCCAATGCCTCCGGCGGCGGTCCGGACCCGTCTAAGCGGATCAGCGCAATGTCCACCCAGATGTCGGCTCGGTAGTCGCGAGAGGAGAGCAGCGTGTTCAGTTCATGCGAGGGCCGATCCAGCGCCTCACGGCGGGTCGTCCAGCGTGCCTTCCGATCGGCCGGCGGCGCCTGGACGGTGTGATAATCGATGACTAGCGCGCCGGCGAGCCGCACGCGCTGCGCCAGCCGGTAGCCTTGGTCGAGCGCTGCATGGCCGTCCTCGTCGGTGCGGTTGAGGCCGAGGGCGGCGGCGACGAGCCCGAGAATCGCCGAGCGCGCCGGGCGGTCGAAGCCGCCGCGCCGCTCGCCGACCGCGAGATCACCCATTGCCGCGAGCGGCGAGTAGAGCGTGAAGGCGAGGCCGTCGGGCATCAGCGGGCCGCAAGCGCGATCAGGGATTCGAGCGTGCCCTCGTCCGTTTCGACGTCCATCGAAATCGTCTCAGCGGCGTCGCCATAGGCTTTCGCGAACTGATCGCGCAGGGTCTTGATCCGCTTGATCGAGTCCCGCAGCACGTCCTCGCCGCCAACCGGCTTGAGAAAGGCCGCCGCAAGCGTGCGTGGCGCCTCGCTGCCGCGCTCGACGAGGCCGTAGCTGGCAAACGCACGGCTTGCAAAGCTCGCCTGTTTGCCGCGCGGCCCGACGGTCGCGGCAGCCTGGACCAGCGCCGCAATTCCGCGGCGGGCGAGATCGTCGTCGCCGGCAAGGTTCTTCACCAGCAGGTCGCGATCGATGCAGACGTACAGGTAGAGCAGCGGCGCGCCGAACCCTGCCTCACCGACGAACCCGGCTCCGGCATCCTCCTCCGGCGTCTTCAGGTCATCGACCGCCGTGTAATAGTCGTCCTCCACCAGCGCCCGGTGGGTGGTGATGCCGTGCGCCACCTGCACGGCAGCCTCGCGGTTGAAATCGGGATCGTCGGCGAGCATGCGGCCGAACATGGCGATATCGACCGCACCGTCGACTCTTTTGAGAAGCGGCGCTTTTGTCAGGTCGACCGTTTCGCCTGCCGCGATTCGATCCGCCAACGCGAAGGCGGCCGTGCGCTCGTCGGCCGATACGAAGACGAGTTGCTCGATCCGGGCCGGATTCTTGTCGGTCTCAGGCTTGATCTTGCCGAACACGTCACCGACCTCGCGCGCGACCTTGCGGGCAGTCTCAGCCGCTACGCCCTTTTGTTTCAAATAATCCTCGATCTTCTCACCGATCCTTTGGGTGCGCTCGCCTAGCCTACCGGCAAGTGCTGTCTTGAAGGCATCCGAGAACCGCCACGCTCGCTTGAGTGCTTGGGAGGAAACGCGCAGCCGATCGACGTTGCCGAAACGCGCCGTCTTCGGCTTGCCGGTATCGTCGCGGTTAAGGTTGGCGGGCGGATACGCGGTGAGCAGGTGGAGCTGGATGAACGTGGTCATTGTGGGCTCGCGTCACGCGGAGGGCGGGATGGGGTCGGGCGTGGCGTCGGGAAGCTCACCGCCGGCCGCGTAATAGTCGTAGGCGAAGCGCGTGCGGGTCTTGCGGCCGCGCGCCTCGTCGAACCAGTCGAGAATCAGGATCGCGAGCGCTCCGACGTCGAGCTTCCGCCCGCAGAGATCGACGAGACGGCGCATCTGGCGGTGCACGTCGTCCGGCTCGCGCGCGGCGAGCAGCCGGCGCAGCCGCCCCGGCGACAGCGCCGCGGTCTCGAGATCGCGGTCGGCGAACCGCTCACGTCCGGCGGCGCGGGCTGGCTTGCGGGTGGGGTCGTGCTCGCGAACACGGGCCAGGACAGACGCCGCGACGGCGACCGACACCAAGGTTTGGTCAGCCCGCCTGCGACCGTAGCCAAGTGCTCGGTGGAGGCCAAAGACTGCCTCCTCATTGAGGATATCCAGCGGCGTGCCAGCCCGGCGCAGGCGCGCCAGCGCGCCCCGGTCGGATTCGTGGTTCGGGCTGCCGTCCTGACGAAGGGGTTGCAGGCGCCCCCACCAGAGCAGCGCCTTGCCCCAGCGTTCGTCCCGCTCTGAAGCCGTGTCATAGGCTTTCAACGGTGAAGGGTGGTAGATGGGCTGCCTCATGCTACGGCCTTGCGTTTCTTCACGACGTCCGGCGTCGCGAGATCGAGAGCACCGAACAAGCTCTGGCCGAGCTTGCCGAAGCCGCGCAGCGCACCGTGAAGGTCGTTGCGCGCCTCGATCCGCGCCCGGGCGGAGCGCTCATCGAGCGCGTCGAGATCTTCCAGCGAGACGAGTTCGTCGAATATTGCGAAGGCGGTGTCACGCAGGGTCACAAGCCGGCTTTGAGCCGCTGCTTGGCCAACCGTTTCGGGGTCGGCTCCATCGATCGAAAGATCGTCCGACAGCTTGGCGAGAGCCTGCCCAAACCCGGCTTCGGTGCGCTCCCAGAAACGGGCGCGGGCGAGGTCGAGCGCGCCACCACCCTTGGGTGCTTTGGTGAACCCGTCCTGCATCTGGGTCCGCTTCACGAACAGCGCCTGTCGGACGAAGAGCCGGGCGATGCCTTCTGCCTCGCGCGCGCCGGCGACGAGCCGGCGGACGATGCGGTCGTAGGACGCGAAGCGGACTCGTTCCACGAGAGGGAGCGGCATCTCGCTCTCGATGAACTCGCGCGCCTTCATGTTGTCCATGTCGTATCCGGCGGCGAGCAGTCGAGCGCCTGCTCGTGCGCCCGACTCGAGATCATCGAGCCGTCGCCGCCCGGTCTCGATTGCCTCGGCCACCTGCCGCAGCGGCGGCGTCGTGGTGGCTAGAATGTCGTTGACGACCAGCCCGACCCAATGTCGATAGCCGATCCGGCCCGGTTGCCCGTGCAAGGGCAGGAAAGGGTCCGTCGGTTCGGCGCGGTAATGCGGCGAGAGTGGATGCTGGAAAGCGACGTAGCTCGTCCCGTGGGGGCGGGTGCGGTAGGTGCGGACGATCGTGTCGTCCAGGCGGCCTGTAAGATCGCAACGGCTACAATCGAGGTTCGGCTCGAAGAGGAGGCGGATACGCCGAGGCATGCCCCAGAAAGCCTGAAGCTTGTCCACATCCGAGTCCGTGGTGGTCTTGCCCTTGTCGGAGACGCGTGTCGGTTCGAGCCATGGAAAAATGCTTGCGGGAGCGACTGGATCGCGATGCGGCGTGGCCAGCCACAATGTACGCCAGAGTGGCGACGGGAGTTCACGGCTATCGCCTCGCAGATCACCGGGGACCAGCAGCGTCGTCAGCGGCCCGCCACCCCGTACGGAAACACGATGGCCCGCTCCCCCTGAGGGCGCATAGGTCTGCAGCGTGAAAAGCGCAATGGCGACCCCGGCCCGCGAGAGCGTTTTGACGCCGCCGCGATGGACGAAATGGTCGAGGTTGCGCTTCACGGTGTTGGCGCCCGGCGCCTCGATCAGGAGCTGCGAAACATTTACGCTCTCGCCCGCGAAGTCATTCAGATCCTGCCCGAAACGCGGACCGTCGCCGTCCAGCATGAAAGCCGAGGCGAGCGGCGCAAAGGCGGCGTCCAGCACCTCGGGCGTCGGCGGCGACCGGAACCATTCCTCCCAGCCGTCACCGTCGTCATCGGCCTGTCGGCCGCATGCGGTCGCCAGGAGCCCGATCCAGAACTCACGCGTGCCGGCGTCGAAGTCGGCCCGCCCCCAGGCGGGCGCGATGACCGGGTTCGTTGTAACTTCGGAGGTGATCGCCGCCGGGCGGACCATGTCTCGGGCACCATCGGCCCGCAGCACGGGGATCCACGGCTCGCTCAATAGGGAGAAGGGCTGAACCAAGGTGCTCCTCAAAACTATGATTCGGAGAATATTCGCGTGGGTCTTGCAGGACGCAAAGGCGCGCGAGAAGGCGGCCACTCAGTTGTCGACAGGGGTTCCGGCTCAGCCGGCTGGCGGTAACGACCGGGACACGTGCGCCAGAACCATGTCTTGCTCTCTTTCAACTACAATCCGTGGCGGCGTACTTCTCAAGTGATCCGACCAACATCAGGCGCCGAGGCAGCTCGGCGCCTGATTTGCGAGAAGTGTCACGTTCTCGATCGCCGGTCAAGATCTCTGATGCAACAGCACATCATATCTTATCCCTGCGTAATGCGGGGAGCTTAAGTGCCAGCCGGCGGCAACCGCACACCATATCGGTGCATCCCCGCTCGTGCGGGCCATGGTCTTCATATCATCAACCCGTTTTTTGTCGAGTACCGCAGTTCCATGCGCCGCCCGTCGCCGTCGACCAGCACGCCACCCCATACGCCGCCTATCCCCTCCTCCAGCGGCAGTAGAACCACGTTCTCCTCGAACCGGCCCCAGCCGGCGCGCGCGGCTGCGGCCAGCGCCTGCCAGCGCGGCTCGGGCCCGTGGCGGCCGCGCAGCTTGCGCTCGTAGGCGGTGACCTCCGAGAGCGCCCAGGCGAGGCGCGGGTCCGGGTCGGCGTGCCAGGGCACCATCCTACCGCCGTCCAGCCGCGCGAGGCGCAGGACGCGGCTGTCCTCGACGAGACGGGTCGGCGCCGAACCTTCATCGGACCAGCCCTTGCCGTCCGGCCGATAGCCGTCGGAGAAAACCAGGAGGTTCTGGTTGGCGATGCTGCGCTCCGCGCCCCCCTTGCCGACCGCATTGTTGTGGATCGGGACGAGCGCGTCCGGCATGTCGTCCTCGTCCTTCGCGTACACCGCCTCGATGGCGGCGCGCACGTCCTCCGGCACGCGGAAGGCATTTCTGGAGAAAAGTTCGCGTGCCGTCCGCCACAGGATCGCGTGGTCGCGGTAGACGACGGCCGCGCGCGGAAAGGCTGCCCTGACCCAATCGGCTGCGATCGGGCCGGCATGATCGGGCGAAACGACGGCGAGTTCGGGACCGGGGATCGGGCGCGGGCGATGAGTGTGCCGCCAGAGGCGTCCGGCCCGCTGCAGGATCGAGTCGATCGGGGCGAGGTCGGCAACGATCAGGTCGAAATCCAGATCGAGGCTGGATTCGAGAACTTGCGTACCCACGATGACCTGTCCGCGCCGCTCGTCCGCGCTGGAATTTCGGCCGAAACGCTTCAACACCCGCTTCTCGATCGCCAACCGGCCGCCCATCGCGAAGCGGGCGTGAAACAGGTCCGCGTCGCGCAGCGCCGTCGCACCCTCGATCGCGTCGTCGACAGTATTCCGGACCCAGGCGACGCAGGCACCGGCCGTGGCCGCCTCCTGGATGCGGGCGATCGCCGCCGCGGCGTTTGGCACGCGCGTGATCGCGAGGGTGCGGCGGAGGTCGGCTCGTGCAGCGAGTGGCTTTTCAATCGGCGCGAGGGACGGCGCGACCAGCGTCACCAGTGGGTAGTCGTTTGCCACGAGCCGGACTGCAGGCTCGCCGCGCGCATCGCGCCAAGCCTCGACGAGGCGTTCCCTCACGATGCTCGGCAGGGTGGCGGACAGGATGATGGTCGAACCGCCGCCGGCGGCATGGAACGCAACGAGCCGCTCCAGCTCTCTGCCGAGGTATGCGTCGTAGCCGTGGGCCTCGTCTACAACGAGAACCTTGCCCGCCAATCCCGCGAGCCTCACCGCGCCGTGACGGTTCGACAGAACCGCCAGGACGGCCTGATCGATCGTCCCGACCCCGAGGTCGGCGAGCAGCGCCTTGCGGCTTTCGCTCCCCAGCCAGGCAGGCGCCACGGCGGCGGAATCTTCGTTCTCATCCTGCTGACCGCTGGCGTCGGTCGCCGGAAAGCCCGACGCCGGCCGACGGAAGCGCGGGTGCAGGTCGGCGCGGCCGTGGGCGAGCGCCAGCGACGGGGTCGCGGTCGCAGCGTAGAGGCGCGGTGCGACAGCCTCGATGCGGTCGAACATGGCGTTCGCGGTCGCCATGGTGGGCAGGGCGAAGTAAAGGCCATCGGCGCGGCCTTCGGAGAGCAGCCGGTGGGCGAGGAGGAGCGCCGCCTCGGTCTTG
>JAABUH010004408.1_pt1 | contig 11433 bp, 10 predicted proteins | sample 5559121 | NCBI WGS metagenome assembly JAABUH01 (sample SAMN10711871, study PRJNA513364) | rock metagenome | isolation source: Antarctica rocks | place: Antarctica: Victoria Land, Battleship Promontory nord | collected 2015-12-28 | reverse complement strand
ATACACCGTCCACTCCGGCACCTGTCTCCTCGCCCGACTCAACTTCGGCTCCTTCGTCTCGGGATTATTACACAAATCAATGGTCCGTGCCACACCTAGACTCTCATCGTCACACCACGTCTCGCACCAGAGCCATTCCTGCGGCAAGCTCTTGATCTTAAGTACGTGTTGCATATGATTCGGCAGGTCCTGATCCAGATTGCTCAAGCTGGCCGGATCGGCGCTGAGTTGGTGGTATTGCTGGCGAAGACGATCACCGGCAGCGATCTCACGGAACTTGACGAGGTCGACGACGTAGAGGGCCGAGATGTGGTAAGGAAGGCCGCGCAGGAAATTGGCCCAGTAGCCGGTCTTCCAGAAGCGGAAACCCTCCATCGAAGTGCGGGAATCGCACATGGGCGTGAAGCCGTAGGGGGCGCCTTCGAGGTCTAGGGTGACCAGGTCGTACATGTCTGTGCGGACGATCTGGTCGGCGTCGACGAAGATGACTTTGTCGAGGGAGGTGGGGAAGAGGACGTCGAGGAAGAGGATCTTGTAGCCCCAGATCTCGCGCTGCTTTTCGGATTGCGAGCGGAGCCAGTGCGGCCATTTGTAGGTGATGAGTTCGTAGTCGAAATTGTAGTGGGCGGCGAGGTGTGGGAGACTGGCTTTGAAGGAGGGGGAGAGGAATTGCGCTATGAACCAGAATTTGACGGTTTTTTGCGTGTGTCGGAGCACGGAAACCATCATTATACTGAGCATGCGTTCGTAGAGATGGCCGCTGGCGACGGAGAAAATGTTGATATCGGCATGTTTTGGAGCTGAAGGGGTGAGGCCAACGGTGGAAAGGATAGACGAGGCATATTTGGATGCTTTAGAGAGGTAATCTGCTGGTGTTCCAGGTTTGGTAGACTCCTCGAGGACATCCTCAGCCTCCTTACCAGGTTTGCGAGACAGACGGGGATAAAGCGTTTTGCCTTGGAAAGACATGAGCGTTATGTCAGTGCTTTCATCACCAGGTTGGGGATTGTAGCCGCTTTGACCGGCACTATCTATCTGGAAGATCTGTTCGCTTCGGCCGGGCTGGAGTTGAAGATTCCAGTAGCCTGGATTCGCCTTGAACTGAAAATAACCCAAATTGGCCATGATGATTGTGTCTGCGAAGTGGGGGTCTTTCTCTGTCCCAAGGAGTAATTGAACACCGCGAGGAGGAGGCCCAACAGTGACATCTCGGGAATGGCCCTCGATGAGGATATGCTCAAGCTCGTAGACAGCGTCTACGTCTGCACCCTCCTTTAGGGCACTGAGCTTGATGTTGTCAAGATCGTGGACCGAATCTTTGGGCGCGACGAGCCAGGCTGGGGGAACATCAAGTGCTAGATTGAGTAGCGCTTCCTTTGGCAAGCCATCGAACGTTGCTTGAAGACTACGAAGTGCCCCCTCTTTAGTAAAGGACGGCTTAGCTTCTAATACATGCCGGTAGAATCTCTTGACAGGCAGCTCTTGCATTTTCTCTTTAGGATTGAGATAAAGTCTGAGGTGAACGCCGCTCAGCTCCGACAGCACCTTCAGAATAGGTACCCATCGTTGAGCTATCTGACTAGTCGGATCTATGGAAGCAACCAGGTGGATCGAGGACGTATCCGCATCGCCAGTCTGGATCATGGTATGGCTGCCCGACCAGACCTCAAATTTGTCCATCCGCATTGTTGGTCCAGATTCAAATATGCCTTCAGGTACATCAGGGACTGTGGAAAGAGCGATGGTGGAGGATAATATTGCGGCCGCCAGGTGCTGTCTAAGTCGTTTGTCAGGAGCAACAGCTGCAACCGCCGCATATGCAGGAGCCAGGCGTTTGGAGCGCTCAAAATCAAGTAGCTGTACCTTCTGGTATTGGACCCAAAATTCTTCCATTCAAGATCAAGGCTTGCTGCCCGTTCTTGAGGCCAGCATGCTCAACGATGGGGTCGAACAATTTCCAGAAGTCCTTGGCTCGGTCAACCTCCTCCTGGGGATGTCTTAGGTGATCCAAATTATCCTGAGTACATATCATCTGCAGCATGCCTTCCAAGTTACCGGCATCCACAGTTCTCCCAACGCCATGTATGTGCCCGAAGATCGTGGCCGAACACGGGGGGTGTCTAGAGTCGGTAGGGTGATGAATGAACAATAGCTCTATATCTTCATGCTCCTTGAAAAAGGTGACCGCAGATGAAAGCAAGTTTGAACCTTGAACAGAATCTAAATCGGCGACCACCAACAATTGCGCAAGTCCTTGATCTAATAATTCTGGCTCTGCGCGTGGCCTCAAGTGTGGCACTTCCTCAAGGAGACTGCCATGCTTTGAAATTAGGCTACCCATATCAATAATCTTGATGCTGGTCTCATCTTCGGGAATGATCAAAGCGTTGCGCTGAACGATAGCCTTCTCTAAGAAGTGGCCGGCAAGCCAGGCATCCTCCGGTATCGCCTGTTCATAAACTTGGCGCTGGATGGTGCGAAGGTCGACATCTATTTTCTGACTCATTACCTGTAACCATGCGTCATTCTTGGGTATAGCGACTCCGTTGGCAAACAATGGCGCAGATGATCCGTCAGCTCCAAGACGTTTGAGATATTCTTGCGTTTTCTGCACCAATATTTGAGATTCTTCTGCCTCGAGCACTGGCAGAAAATCTACAGAACTCCGGTCTCTGCGAAGTGTTCGATCTTGAATAATGGTTTCGAACGCTTTCTTGTCAGCTAAAGCGACTCTTTTGCCTGATGCCGACTGATAGTAATAGTCAGCCGGTGTTTGAACGCAATGCTAGAGAACTATTGTTCAGGGACCTACAGCTTCGATATAAGCAAGAACGGCGCCAAGGCCGTAAGTATCTTGAAGGTGATAAACGATCTTCGCCTGATCTATCGCAGTTGCTGAGTTCGTCAAAGGCACAATACCGAAGCGAATCGGAATCTTTCGCTTCACAAAGGTTTGTAGCGACTCAACAATCAACTCTGCGTCTTTGACGTCCGCCAAGTCAAGTGGTAAGACGATATTGTGGATATCACGTCGAACCTGGGGTAATTGGCCAGGATACGTCCGTTGGAGAAGCTACGAGATCTTGTCAGCACCTAGAGAATATTTGAAGAGACCACAACCTACAGCAGACGATTCAGGGGGCCAGCCACTATATCGCTTATCCTTTTCGATGTCATTCAGCCAAAGAATGACTCCACCTCCTTCAAGAGTATCTCGGTAGTCGTAACGTTGGGTTTCGCCTTCCATTTTGGCTTCCGCAATGGCTGAGTGAGACAGAATGCCGACTGCTTCTGGTCCACTGAAGCCTAATCTCCGCAGATTGTCCGCAATAGAACGTTCGCGCCTTAACTGCTCAAGAAGAGCAAAAGCGTCCATTTGCCGACTTTGCACTTGCAGACCATTCATCCACACAACATTGTAGCCCGCTGGCAAGAAAGCTTCGCGATTACTGCTGTGCTCTTTCACAAAGTCCATTGTAGCATTACGTTTGGTCAAAGCCGAAGAATGTTTCGGAAAATTTTCAGAAACTTTGACCAGAGTTTCGAAAGGATCCTCGCTAGCCATAACAAAGCTCGCGGTTTTCAAGCCGAGACCAAGTAGCTCCTTGGACGATAGAGGCTTTAGATCTGCAACCTCCTCATCTAGCAACAGAACCTCTGCCGCATGCTTTCCAACTTCTGGTCCACTGCCAGTTAGTGGTGCCTGGTCCTCTGTTTCTTCTGTTCCGGCACTTCTGTCATCAATGACAATGTAGTCTGTCCTTTTAAGAGCCAGCTCAATACCATAACCGTTTACCGATAATGGCTTTGCGGATTGAGAGGCAGAAGGTCGGTACCGAATCTTGTACGAAGTTTGGCCACTTCGTGCCGTGCTACTGATCGTTTGATGGAATTGGCCGAACAAGGGTGACATGATGTCCGCATAAAGTACAGACGGAGAAAGTAGCGCTTCTGGATCTACGCCTAACGTTCGATCAAACGGGAGATTTTCTGGCTTTCTATGCTCCATCAGTAGAGCGCCTTATAGATCCAAGCCTTCAAACCCTACCTCAATGCATCCACATCTTGCTGAGCTCGGTCTAAGGCTGGCGAGCAATACTGCTTGCCGTCGAAATGCACCCATACTGGGCACGCTGCATCTTGCGCAATCATCAAAGAAGGCTCTACAGAAGTGTCATAGTATTGGTAATGAGCTTCTACTCGAGGGGCTGCTGAATGTACAGATAGGGCGAATTGGAAAGATGCTAGAGCATCTGGATTTTTTATATGTCCATCGTCCTGCACCACCTTTAAGAACGTATTATACAGCTCATGGTCTGTAGTGCAATCGGCAAAGCGTCCTTCGGCGATGCGGTCGAGGAGGGGAAAGTAGGCGGTCGAATTTTCTTCTGCAGCTGTCTCCCTACCTGATGTTAGTATTTTATGTCCTCTAAAGAAGACATGAAGGTCACCGACAGCAGCTCTAGGATGTAAGGAGGCGCATTAAACGAAGCCTGGAGGGCAACGTTTACAGCGGGGCTGGCTGCACCATACCGAGCAATGAAGGCGCCAGAGACTATCAGAAGCCTGAGAAGCTCTGGTGGTAATATGTTAAACCGCATATTGCCCAAGTGTCGGCTCAAGATCCCGAGTCCCCCATGTTCGAGTCGAGTAATGTCGAAAGAAGACCGCCAACTCGCGCTTGGATCGGTCCAAAAATTCGCTAAAACTTGTACGAGAGATCGCTTCGTTAGAGATACGCCACAAAATGTAGACCGACACTGCTCCAACGCCCTCTTCTTAAGACACGAAGCTGTATTTTAAAGTCGATATCAATGGCCACATGTATCGAATTCGGGTAAACTATTTGCCGGCAGCTGCAGGTCAGCCCTATCTCACTTGGCCAACGGCGCTAAGCGACGCATTGGCCAATAAGATAAAGATAGACCGTTTACTTTTCTGCATAATAAAGCATCGATTGAGACAAATTAGATCCTTGCCCTTGCGACCCTAGATATGCTGCGATTGACTTCATTGTGATTCCAGCTCCAACAGTCATGAGCCAATCAAGACATGACTCGAGAAGATTCAGTAGTCAGAATGGGCCTTAATAAATGTTTCTATATTGGGTCAGCGATTTTTCAATCTTCACGATTAAGATTTTGATGTTGTACAAATTGCTCCGTCTAGATATCGACCACATTTCATAACATACGGTTGCCAAGATGAATGAGTATGAGCGTCGGCTCCAACGCTTTGCAAGAGAGTCGTGTGAGAAAGAATTCAGCACGAGGTCATCAAGTAAAGCAAATTCGAGGAACGGCACCCCTTCTCCAGCTCCAGCTCCAGTCGCAGTCGCAGCATCAATTCCACAAATACATCCCCCCGCTAATTCACTGTGTTTTGCGACCGTCGATGTTTTCACAACTACAATATTCAAAGGGAATCAATTGGCCGTTATCCAACTCCCAATTGGATATAATCCCACACAGGAAACCAAACAGATGATAGCACGGGAATTCAACTTTTCAGAGACAGTGTTTTTGTATCCGTCTGTTCCCGGCCTTGATTCCGAGCGACGACTGAGCATTTTTACTACCGCGGCAGAACTTCCTTTTGCAGGCCACCCTGTCATTGGAGCAGTCTGCCACATCTGCCAACATCTCGAACCAGAAATTAACCAGGTGACCTTATCGTGCTTGGCTGGGCCCATCAAGGCCCGTTATAAACGGACTGAGAGTATTGCCGAAGTTGACATTCCTCACGATGTCAGGATTCACAGACTACCCGTAAACGGCAGAGCGGTCTTGGAAAACCAGACGTACTTGGCCAGGACAGCGGTCATTACTTCTGAACTGCCTGTGGTTTCCATCGTGAAGGGCATGACCTTCATCCTCATAATGCTCCCCAGCATCGTCCCGCACCTGGAGAAACTCGAGCCCGGTGCCATCGGTGTAGACACCACCTCTGTCCAACTCGACGAACATTATTCGCCGTCCTTCGTCGGATGCTATTTCTACGCCATCGCATCACATCCAAACTCACGGATCACAAAGGTCAGGACGAGAATGCTGGAGTCCGGCATCGGCGAAGATGCCGCGACTGGTAGTGCGGCTTGCACTCTGGCTTGCTTTCTGGCTTTGCAGGACGGGAAGCAGGGCAACGCTTACCAGTATCTAATCGAGCAAGGAGTCGAAATGGGCCGGGCGAGTGAGATTCATGTCATTGTTACGCTGGGATCGATGGGGCGCTCTGTGCATAGTGTTGTTTTGGCTGGCAGAGCGGTGCTTGTCACTCAAGGCACGTTACACTTGCCGGAAACGCCGTTTTCCAAGGCATGAATGCAGTGTATATATGCGAATTGCAGGCGCGCATCGCTGGACAGTATATGAAAAGCTTTGACTGAAGGTGCTACCAAGTCCTACGGAAACACCAAGGTCGCTGATTGAATGGATCATCATGACTCGTTCCTTTTTGATGTAATTTAGCCACGGGACAGATTCGTTCTTGAGGGCTTGGATTTTGGGAGTCATGGAGTGTAAAGGGCGAGACGGGATTGAACGCAGATCTTCTGTAAATATGTGAGATATTGACGGAGAATATCAAACAGAGATTTTTACATATATATATCACTCGAAAAATCCAGTGTGTCAAATAAGATGTGCTTTCAAGTCACTTTCCTACTTAATTCGACTAGTTCCCTAGACCGTCAAAATCTTCCCTTCGCCACGTCCCTGCGTAGTGCGGCCCGGCCTTCAACCGTCGTCAGCCTCCTGATTGATCGTTCTTTGAAGAATCCTGAAGGATTGTGAGGCACGGATCATGCAAGACATGTTTCAACAATTTTCGTTGTACGGCAGATGCGCACCTCTCCACACTGACCACTGCTCCATCGGACCGACTTTGCAACTCTGCCTCGCCAGCGAGAAATTCAGAGGCATTGGTTGTCAGCAATAGCCCCTTTTTCTTGGCCCCCAAGAAAATCAATGTGGTGATGAGTTCTTGAAGTTCTTCTAGAGCCGGAAACAACCATCAGAGCAACCCAACCCTTTCACAGGCGCCCCCAACTCCAAATCTTCGGGCCACAAATCTGGATGCGCATTGTCCGTTCCTGTGGGATTCCACTGCTAAGAAAATACTCTGCTGAGAAAAGAATCATAAAGGCCCGTAGGAGCAGATTATCTTGGGTGGGAAGGAAGTTTTTGCTGACGAAAGGAAACTAGCAGGCGCTGTCATTGTTTTTTCTCAGCAGGTTGGAGCACCAGCTCTTGAGCGAGGCTGCTGCTTAGTCTGAGAAGACTCCCAGCGACACATCTCTCAGCCTGCATGGATGCCACCTTGGAGGAACCGCCGCGCGGCCTGTCCTCGAAGCTTCACGCATTCTTCGGGGTCGAGGGCCGCGTATGTGCACAGCCTTGTATGAGGCATCGTTGTACTCGGAGGACTGCTTCAATCTCTCTTGCCAGGCGACGAGTTGCCTTCGAGGATGAGGGTAATAGGAATCAGAGACATTCGGCAGGAAAAGTTGGCTGAGACACCGGTCACCCACAGGCTCTTTTGACCTTTCATCAGAAAATCAGATAGAGTCATCATCAGACACAAACACCAATAAGAAACATGTTTCAATAGCCTTCAATTGCGTGGCAGCAGATTGCGAAGAGTGCTGTTCCTGTCTGTACATCGGCCCAACTGCAGTAGGTGCAACACAGTTCTAACCCGATTATGGTTGATGATAGACTGGTTCAGAACACTAACCTGATCAAGGAGTAAGCCGATGTTCAAGCAGTGCTACAGCCAGACCTGACGCTGCATGAGATTGCCCACATACTGTTTGAAAGCACTGTCAGGTGATGCTTTTTGTTTTACCTGTCCAATGACCCTCCTGTACCACGCAATCCTACCGATCTCACGGAGGATGAAACGGGCTGCAAGACCGGCACGAAAAACGACCTCGTTTCAGACCTGATCGTCTCTTAGGGCCCTGCGTGGCAGACCTACCTTACGGATGCACATCACATCATCGTTACATGTACACGGGTCGGTTCGAGCGGTCTCTGACACATTGTGATTGTCGATGATTGGCTGGGTTGAAGCGACCCGTGTGGTACGGCAGGTCGCATACGTGGGACATCTAAAGATTTCCTCATCAGGGATTTCGTGTACGTTGTCGCTGTGAGAGGTGGAAGAGGTTCAAAATTGGCAGTCGATGGCACCTGTGGTCCTTGCCTCGCCCAAAGTGCACATCGCTATTTATTCAGCCGCGCGTTGTAGGCGACTCTCGACGCTCAACCTGGTCAAAGAGAAACTCGTCATGAGTTGTTTGTTTCTGAGTCGTAAATCCTCGTGATTGACCTGGGCATCAGGAATTGAAAATCTGACCAGTTTCGAAAGACACGATACATATCATGTCTATCATGTCTGAAGTCTCTTGCATTCACCCTGGTGACCGATCGTCGATACCCGAGAGGCTACTGCCGCTAGAGGCTCGGCTAGCATCCATTGTCTTTGCCGATTGAAGCGGGTATGCGAGGCACGCGACGTGCCAAAGCACGAGAAACCACGCGGAGCAGATCGCCGGACCACGCTTCCCCCCTGAAGTGTCTCTCGCGGCATGGCCTGTTGCCAAGACTTGGGGCCACGGCTTCCCCTGTTGGAGTGCCTAATGCACACATATGCAATTACGCATCAACTTGGGAGATGACATGCTAGTCGACATGTGTCCAGTCCGACCAACGAGCTGTCAGAGTGCTGTGACTCCGTGTAGCAAAGTCGCGGAAACTTCTAGCCCCGCCAATATTGCAGTTGCATTTGCCATCTTCAGATCCCCGCCACTGAGGTGGCTCACGGGCCGCGTAGTGATGGGCTCCATATGGGACCGTCTCGAAGGCGACCCTGAGGCTGGCCTTTCTGAGGGTGAGAGATCGACGGGATGGCCGTGACGGGTGGCAAGGTGTCTTGCAGACATTCCGCAACGTGGTCAGGGAAGCGAGGGGATGGCACTGTGGTGGCAGCCGGGGAGAGTGTGAGAGTGTGGTACAGTAGTGGTGGTAGAGGTGGAGGAGGTCGAGTCGGTCGAGTCGGTCGCGTCGAGACGAGACGGGTGGAAGACGGGAAGGCTGACGGTTGGGACGACAGGCGGGGCCAGATCCAGGCAGATCCTGCGCAATGGGCGCACCCTTTCGACGCGACCTTCTGCGCCCTAAAGGAGCGTGGCAGGGCGAGGGTCTCGAGGGTCGAGGGAGTTGCACACCGGTCAGATCGGACAGGTTAGCTGGCTTTGGCGATGTCTGCCGCTTCGAAGAGGACCTGCACGCCTCAAGCAAAAGGGAAGCAGTCCGCCCTGCCCTTCACCACCTTGGCTCTTCTTGTCAATTGAAACAATAGGACTCCATACCATAATCACTCCATAATCGTCCCCTCTAATACCCTCACTCAGCCTGTCGCTATTGATCCTCCCTTTCGACCCATTGACACCGGTCTTGCCTATTATTGACTCGTGTGTCCTTAATAAGTACTCCATTTTCACACCCATCCATTGAGCCACCTTCGCCGCACGACGACTCGGCACGAGACCGTCACCCACATCTGCTTCCTACCAGGCCCCATCTTGCTGACTGGCATCATAAAGAGACTGTGTCACATTCAAAAATAGGGTTTCCCTCACATCGCTGAGAGTTCAGGGATTTGTCTCGGGCAGCTACCGCCTCTCAAGTTTGCTTCGGAGCACCGCTCAGCGGTTCCCATATTCTCTCGAGCTATCACTTTGGCATCCCTTCATTGGCAATCCAAAGATCGGAGGTCTTGATCCTTAAGTTCCGTTTCCACGGAGTTTGGCGCGGCGAGAAGTGGAGAGCAATCCGCCTAGCAACACGAGCAAAACATCAACAAGTACCCTTAACATCCTCAACCAAGCGCCAATCCCACTTTTTCGAGCAGGTCCGTTGAGCATGACATTTTGAGATTGCTTACGCTCAGTCTCTGGTGCCTTGGGACGACGGCTAGGGCGCCGGAGTGCCACGCCTCCAACACGTGCTCTGCCCATTACAATCCCCTTGACCCACGACATGCCATCCCACGACCGCTCCTCGTCAACTTCCTCCGCAGATGGCGCCGCCTTCCCTTGGATACTCGAGCACCTCCTCGCATACCCCGGCACATATGAGATACCATTACGGACAATGTACACCCTGAATTCGACACCTTCAGCTCAACAATACCCCCGTCAATCGACCCAGTCGAATCAATCGATTCAGCCCGGCACGCCATCTTTGTCATCCACTGCGTCAAGTCCAGACAGCTCCCCAGCATCTCCAAGCTTCCCACCAGATCAGCAACAGCAATTGGCTGCCCACAGCGCGACCGAACACTTTAAGAGCTGCCTCATGACACACATCAGCAAACTACCTTCTCAGCCGTTCTCTTTGCCGCCGGCCTTCATCACATCCTTCGTACGAAGATGCTTTACTGCCGACCTCTGCCTCGTCGATTTCACGCAGGCATTGACAGCACTGGACTACCTGAAAGATCTAGAGAACAGGCGGAAACGAGAACTCACTCTTTCTTTACAACGACTTGGACTTGAGCAAAGCATGGTGGACCATCCCAGAGGGGAGATCAGTAAGAATCCAAGGACCACCGAATGGGTGCATAGCATGCGGGAAAAGGAACGTAAAGTCGAGGCACTGTATACACAAGTATACATTGGCCTACGCCGCTGGGTATGTACACATGAAGCATTGATGAAACCACTTGCTGATGCGAGGACATACAGACCTTGATCAACGAGATGCGTCTCGAACCATTCAGCAAAGCCAACAGCATCGCCATGCTCAATACTCTCTACCCTCCCACGACTGCCATTCCTCCAACTCGCCAACTCACAGCTCACATCCTCGAGTCGCAACGTAACGCATTCTTCCGATACATTCAAGCAGTCGAGAGAAATGGCAAAGGTGTCCTCAAAAATCTTGAAAACCAGGGTCAACGGAAAGAAGATGTCAATGGCTGGACAGTTGTCAGAGAAGCTGTGGACAAGTATCTCCGTACCTCCAATGGCGTCATCGAAGAATGTCTCGAGGTCGCCGGCCCAGAGTATTTCGAACTAGAGAACGAAGCACATCGCCGTGTCGACAGAAGAGCAGACTCAGGCGTAAGCTTTGCTACCGGCGATCGACCATCCACTAGCGGAAGTTCGGGGGGTAGAAGCAATACTTCTACCATGGACAAACCACTCCCAGCATCACCACCAAGGTCGGCGCCCCCGGCGAGACCAGCACCTTCCGCGCCGCCCACACCCAAAAAAAGGGGAACCACTCTCGAGAAGATAGCTCGAGAGCTGCGAAACCTTCGGTCTCGCAACGACGTCAAAGAGATCTCCAGCAGTTATAACAGCCCAGAGCACAACAGCAAAGAGCCGAAAGGACGTTCATTGAAGAAAATGAAGTCAACAAGCTC
>JAABUH010004407.1_pt1 | contig 11433 bp, 13 predicted proteins | sample 5559121 | NCBI WGS metagenome assembly JAABUH01 (sample SAMN10711871, study PRJNA513364) | rock metagenome | isolation source: Antarctica rocks | place: Antarctica: Victoria Land, Battleship Promontory nord | collected 2015-12-28 | reverse complement strand
AAAGCCGTCGGCGGCACTGCCGGCGCTGCCGCCGCTGTCCGAGCTGCACTCTGCGCTCCAGTCCGCGGCCGTGCCGCCCGCCGGGGCAGAGCCCCCGGCCGCCCCCCGGGCGTCTGCCGCCTGGCTGCCGACGCCCGGCGCCTCAGCCTCGCCGCCGCTTGCGTCGCCGCCAGCGGGCTCGCCCGGGGCGCCGAGGCTGCCCGTCTCTGCGCTCGCCGCCGGCCACTGCCAATCGTCCTCATCGCCCGCGGCGCCCGCGTCGGCATTCGCGGCAGGGTCGGGCGACTCGGGGCCGCCATCCCGGGCGCCCGCGTCCCCCTTGCGAACCTCCGCAGCCGCCGCAGAGCGGCGCGCGGCCGCGCGCTCGGCCAGCAGCGTGGCGCGCGCCTGCGCTCGGCCCTTGCGCCAGGCGTCGCCGCGCGCCGCCGCGGCCTCGCCCTCGCCGCGCTTGGCCGCGTCCTTGGCAGCTGCGCAGCGAGCATGCGTCCCTGGACGTGAAAGGGTCTGGCAGGTGCGGGCGCAGACCTGCTGCCCCTGTTGAGCTAGGCCGCAGGCCCAGCATCAGCTTGTGAGCGCCGATGTGGTGTGTTAAACCATAGCATGTGCGAAGGCGCATGCGTCTGTGACATGCTGCCATATCACTCACTGCGCTGACATGCGCGCCCCTGTGCCTGAGAGCGGCGGGTGCACGCGTGCGTGGGCCAGCGGCGCACCGCGCTTCTGCTGCAGCTCGCGGAGGACATGCATCTCGCCGTAGATGATGTGCACGTCCTGCTCGGTCACGCCCTGCTCGAACAGCTCCAGGCCAATGCGCTCCGCCTGCCGCGCGGCCTCCATGGCCGCCAGCACCTGCCGCGTGCGGCGCGCGCGCTGTCTGGCGCGCGCGTCGGCGCAGGCGTGGACGACGCGCTCCGGGGGTCCTGCACAGTGCAGTGGGGGGGCCGCGAGCGCGGACGCCTTCAGCAGATGCCAAAATTGGCAGAGTCCGCCCGGAGCGGCGACGACCCCAGGTCCAAGCATGGGCGCCGGTGCCACGCACGCAACAGGGAAGCGCTTGCCGTGGAGGTCCAGGGGTGGTGGGAGCGGCAGAAAGCAACACAGCACGCCTGGTCCGAAGACAAAGCAGACACGTGCTGTCGCACGCTGTGCCAGAGTTCTGGCTCCAGCAGTGGCGCACCACGGGGTTCACGTGCTTGGCTGACGCACCGGGCGCGAGGCTCGTCCGCTCTGCTATGACAGCTCACCTTGTCACACACCTGGCAGGTCCAGAGCCGCTGGGCCAAGGCCGCAGTGCTGCCAGCGCCCACGTGGGGCGCACCGGCAGGCGCTGCGGTGCTTCCGGCAAAGGCTTGAGGGGTGGCACGCAGGCGGCCAAGCCCTGCAGCGCTCGCACACCTGAGAGCACAGCCGCAAGGCAGGGCCCGGCTGTAAGTATACATCAAGATTGCACCCACCTGGCACCGCCGCCAGCAGGGAGCTGGTGTGCAATTCATACGTGGTCATCTTGTTGCCAGGCCGGCGCTCGCAAGGTTCTAGGAGGTTTCTGTGGTCACTGGCGGCTGTGGGCTTTTCAATATCTGTTGCATCAAGCAGGTGCCTGTCTCCTTACATTCGCACTTCCTGTCGTGATGCGCCGCATTTTGTGAACGAGACAACTTATTCATGCACAAAAATTAGAAACCCTTGCCAAGACCTAGCAAGGCATGCTGTGCATGCTCCGGTGGTAGCACACTTTTGAAGTGTCAGCTGCAAGAGGAAGAGTGAAGCGCCTGCTGCACCCGGCAAGTTCTTGGTGACTGCGGTGGCACTGTCGCATATGCCGCATATATACTGAGCACCTCTGGCGCTGCGCGTGCATTTGGCACGCAGCCGCGCTGCGCATGGAGGAGATGTCGGACGCAACAACTCCGTCCACTGTCTTCGAAGTGATTTTCACTGTTGGCTGGGTGTACAAGAGGAGCCTGTAGCAAAAGTGCATGTGCACTAACCAGCGCGCCTGCGGCAGGGCTTTGTGTTTGGCGTGTGCCCTGCAGAGGAGCAGGAGGTGCCAAGCCCAAGCCAGCGGAGCGAACCATACGTGGTGCTGGAGCTGATAGAACTCATCGGTGCGCCTCTGGTCCCTATCTCTTCACCTGCCGCAGCGCTCTGGTGCCCCTGATGGCGACCAGCGGCGGATATGCAGCGCCTGAGCAAGCTGCTGTATCACAAAGGTTGTCCTGTGCAACTTGCTGGTGCGCCGGACTAAAGCCACCATGACAGAGGGGTGCAGTGTGGTGCCGCGGTGCTGCTGCAGACTGCAGACTGCAGCTGGCGTGGCCGCGTGCGTGCACGTGTGCGTGGCACGCCAGCAGCCGAGCTCGAGCTGCGCAGCCTTGCGAACGCCGGAGGCACCTTCAGGTGCGACTGGAGCGCCGCTCAGCAGAGCCGGCCGCCGCGCAGGTGCTGCGAGTGGAGACTGTGTGTTTCTGGAGGCTGAGTCCGACGCCGACTCCTGCACGCACGTGGTGGCCCGGCACGCCGAGCAGCCCAGCGTGGGCTGGGCGGCCGCGCGCGGTCGGCAGGCGGTTACCCACTTCTGGGTCTGGGAGTGCTGCAGAGCGCAGCACCTGCTGCCGCTGGGCGACCCGGTGCGATCACACTCCTGCCCTGCAGCACCCGTTTGTACAGGCACCAGCCTGCGCGCCAGCTGCAGCGCGCACAGCACTGGCGTGTGTTCCGGCGCCAGCCTGCGACAGCCTGCATGCCGTCACGGAAGGCATGCGTCCTGGCACCGACGCTCCGCCGCGGCGCGCGCGGCAGCTGTACCGGCCGGCGCGCGCGGCGGCGCTGCCGGGCGCGCGCGGCGTGCAGGCGACGCTCACTGGCTTCCAGGGCGCGCAGCGGCAGCACGTGCTCGAGCTGCTGCGCATGATGGGCGTGCATGTGCAGAAGAGCATGCAGCTGTCCACCATCACGCACGTGGTCGCCAAGGACACGCGGTCCACCGCGTCCGCCAAGCTCTGCTTCGCGCGCACGTGCGCCCGCCGCGGCACCCTGTCGAGCCCGCATGTAAGGTCGCCATGTGAGGGCTGAGGCGCCCGCACGTGACAGCGCTGGAGCCAGCCACCATGCATGGACGTGTGTGTGCCTGCCTGCAGCTGCACTTGAGCTGACTTGCGTCGCAAGCCATACGCGTCCTGTTGCCAATGTACCCCAGAGTCGCTGACGAGCGCCTGGTTATGATCCAAGCACCCAGGCATGGACCCTTCACAGCATGCGCCTGCTTTGCGGTGCGCTTGGTGGAGCAGCAGCCAGCATGCGCGCATGCGCCCGCTCACATGTTGTGCACCGCGCGCAGGTGGACGCTGAGGAGCATCTCGATCGTCAACTGCCTCTGGGTCTACGAGAGCCTGCGCAGCCGGCAGCTGCTGCCCGCCGGTGCGCCGCGCTTGCACAGCCTGATGTGTGTGACGTGGACGGCCTCCGGTGCGCTGGTTTCCATACTTGCATACATCTTTTGCGGCAGCGCTCTTGGCCAGCCGGCCTGGCCCACACCCGCGGATCTCGAGGTGACTGATGATCGTCTGCTGGCAGGCGCCGCCGCAGCCGGATGTATTGCACACCTGCCCGCGAACCCTGGACAAGACTGCTTGCTGCGGCACAACAGCACCCGATAGAGCCTTGCTGCAACAAGGTCATGACAGAGGCGGCATGGCGCTGCGCGCAGATGATTTCACGGACAACCTGCCAGTTGAGGTGGACCCCGGGCAGGGCGCGCTCGCAACCGCGTCCTGGGGCGCGCGCTGCGCGCCTCCGACGCCGCCGACCGTGCTTGCTGATGAGCCGCCCCACGAGTGCCTGCCTGACTCCGATGCCGAGTCGGGGGCGTCGGCCGGCGGCAGCAGCGGCGCCCCCGGGCCCGCCATGAGCCTGTCAGGGCAGGAGCAGGCTCCCAGGTGCCCGCTTGCGCGGCGCCTGCAGCCCGCGCTGGATGCGTCGCGCACGCCCTCGCCCGCGCCGGCGGCAGCGCCGACGGGCCGCGGGCCTGGCGCCATCTGCAGCAGCATTGCCGTGAACGGCGCGCCGGCCGCGGCGCTGGCCAGCGGCAGGGCGGCCGCTGCGCCCGCAGCCACCGCAGCGCCCGCGGGCCGCGGTGTTGGCCCCGACCGCAGCAGCATTGCCGTGAACGGCGCGCTGGCCGCGGCGCCCGCCAGCGGCAGGGCGGCCGCTGCGCTGGCAGCCGCCGCGGGCGGCAAGGAGAACCTCGGCTCTGCCAGGCTCCCGTGTCGGAGCGATGGCAAGGCGGGCATGTCAGCAGGGCGCGGCCTTGTGTCCTCGGCGCCGGCCCCCGACGACAGCGACCGGACCAGCGCCGGCAGCGCCGGCGCAGGCGTGCCCGGGAGTGATGCTGAAGGCCGCGACGCGGGCGCTAGCGCTAGCGCGGCGCAGCCGCTGCCGGCTGAGGACGCAGCAGGTTGGCCTGGGATGCCAGCGGGCACTCCTGGAGCGCTGGCAGGGGGTGCGGGAGGGGCGGCAGGGGGCCTCGAGGTGCCGGGGAGGAGTGCGGCAGGAGGAGCCAAGGTTGCGGACGGACCAGCAGAGGCCCAGGGCGCGCTCCTCGCGGCGCGCGCGCCGCTGGCGCTGGGCTTTGCATACAGCGAGGCCGGCGGCGCGGATGGCAGCCAGGCGCACCTGGCCGGCCAGGCGCGGCCCAGATCATAGAGCGCTGAAAACACCCGACCCAGCAGCGTTTTTGAAATCAATACTCTGCACACGCATTGTGGTAACATGTTTTCTTGGGTGTGAGAGCCAGCGGGTGGCGGCGCAGGTGGCGGCTGCGGAGGCCATGACAGGGCGCCTGCTAGCGCAGCTGGACACGGGCTCGCAGCCGCAGCGCGCCGTGCCCAGGTGCGCCTGCCGCCGGTCCATGCATGTGACATGCTGCTGAAGGTCCCTCCGCCGGCACTGGCAGCCGCGCCTGGCAGCATGTGCTGCGTTCAGATGCCCGGTGCAGACACAAAGCTTGCATGCACTAGGCACGCCTAATGCGCCCGACCCCTTGCTGCTGGGGACCACCACGCCCAGCGGTACGCTCCTGCAATTGCAGCGTAGCTGGGCTAACGCTTATGACAGGGCGATGCTTAGCACAGGACAGTCATGCGCACCAGCAGCTGGCAGTGCAGCACACTTTATATCTGAAAAAAAATCTGATGGCTGAGAGCGCTTGGTGCGCGCAGCCCAACGCCGCCAGCCGCCGCAGGCGAGCTGCCAGCCAGCCGCCCCTGCGCGGCCGGCGCCAGTGCGAGTGCCGGCGGTGCGGCCGCCGCCTCGCTGCCCGCGGGCGCTGCTGTTGTCGCCGAGGGCGGTGCCGCGGGCGCTGGCGGAGCAGCGGCGCGCGACGACGGCGCAGGCGTAGCGGACAGGACAGGCAGCAGGGCGGGAGGCCGGGCCGCGCTCGGGAAGCAGGGCCGCCCGCGCGCCAAGTCCAGCGCGCGGCCGGCAGCCGCCGCGGCCGTCGCGCGCATGGGCCGGCGCTCGGCCGCCGCGGCGCTGCCTGGTCAGGCGCCGGCTGCGCGCGAGGGCCGCGGCGGGCGCCGCTCGGCGGGGGCGCAGCCGCCAGACGCAGCCGGCGACGCGCTTGCGGAGGACATGGGTGGCAGCGCGCGCGCTGGTGGCGGGCCGGCTGCCGCGCGTGTGCAGGCAGACCTCAAAGCCGCCGCGGGCCCGGCAAAGGGTGGCCCGGCATCGGGCGCGGGCCGGCGCAAGCGCGCGCGTGAGGACGCAGCAAGCGGTGGGACACGCGCGACCCGGTCAGGGCGCGCGCCCGCACAGGCGGACACCCTGGCCCCCGCCCGCGTCGCGGGCCGGCGCTCGCAAGCATCGGGCGCGGGCGCAGAGGCGCCGCCGCCCGCCAAGCGCCGGCTGCTCGGCGCTGGAGCGGTCGCGGCGGCGCTCGGTGCAGAGCCCACTCGCAGACTCGCAGCGGCTGCAGCGAACGGCGATGCTGCCACGCCGCCGCCGCCGCAGGCCGCGAAGGCCAAGGCCAAAGCAGGGCGGCGAGCGTCCAAGGCTGCGCCCGCGCGCGCTGCTGCGCAGCCCCGCGGCGCCACGCCGCACGGCGGCAGCCCCGACCCTGACGAGGGCGGCGGCGGTGCGGGCGCGCCGCTGGCCACGCCGCCGGCAGCGCCAGCAGATCAGGCGCCGGCGCGCCGCACCGGTGCCAGGTCGGGCGGCGCAAGCGCGCGCCCGGCCGCAGCGCGCCGGCCGTTCTTTGCGCTGAGCGGGCTGCACACGGACGAGAGCGCGCGCCTGGGCGACGCGCTGCAGGCGCTCGGCTACGGCCACACCGACGGCCGGCGCTCGCACCTGTGCGGCGCCAACCGCCCGGTCGCAGCTCCTCTGATGGTGTCTCACAGTGCATGGGTTGCGAGCACGCACTTTCGCAGCACAAGAACATCGGGCGGAACATGTGGCGGAAGGGTGTTCCTCGCCCACAAGCGACCCACACCGTCTGCCCGCAAGCGCGCCGCACCCGCACGAGCGCACACCAGGCTGCGAGCCCGGCGCAGGTGGGACGCGCGCGTGACGCACGTGGTCACGCCCGAGCTGCGCCGCGCGGTCAAGACGCTGGCGGCCTTTGCGGCGGGCGCATGGGTGCTGCGCACCTCGTTCCTGGAGGCCAGCGCGCACGCGCACATGCTCGTCGAGCCCGTGCGCGGCCTCGCCTGCAGGCGCTGTGCTGTGCTCTGTGATGTTTTGCGTGACATGCCTGTCACACCATGGACGGCCTCCTCGGCTGCACGAGCCGGTCACAGCCTGCATGCAGGCCGGTCCAGCGCAAGCGCTTGCTCGCCAGCGTGCAGGATAGGGCAGGCTTGCGCGTGGCCTCCTGGGTGTGCATGCGAGAGGCAGGCCGCCACGCGCCCATGGCAAGGGAAGCATCACACGGGACATGCGGTTTGCGTGACGCTCCGCAGCGCTGTGCGCGGCCGCGGCCCGCGCGGTGCGAGGCAGACCAGCCTGCCGCGCGGCCGCTGGCCGGATGGGCCGCGACAGGGCGCGTCGGGCACCAGCCTGGGGCAGTCTGCAGGGGGCGGGACGGGGGCGGGGCGCAGGAGGAGCACGAGCTGGAGCGCTGCGCCTCGGGGCTCATTGCGGATGGCGCGCCGCGGCACTGGCGGCTGCGCGCGCTCGCCCGCGGCCGCGGCGCCTTCCAGGGCCTGACGGTGCGGCCGGCGCCGCGTGATTTATAAAAGACACGCCATGCATGAACGCCTTGGCCGCAGCCGCGGCGCTCGCCACGGCCGTTGCGTTCTGTTGGCTGTCGCGCCTGAGCGTAGCGGCGCGGCCACGCTGCGCTGTGTGCCGTGCAGGAATTTTCTAGTTATAAGCCCTCGAGCGGCCTCCGGACATGGCCGCTGCACCTGCTGATTATGCTGCTGTATGTGCTTGCTGCCCCGGCTGCGGCCGTCTCGCTGCATCTCAGCTCGTGGTTCAATCCTGGCGCAGGTGACGGTGCATGGCACGTTTGGGCGCTATGCGCGGCCCAGTCGCGAGGAGACCGCCGCCGTGCTGGAGGCCGGCGGCGCGAAGCTGGTGCCCGTGGCGGACGCGCTGGCCGCCGGCGCGGACCTCGCCATCACGCGCGCCGACTGCCCGCGCTCCGACCCCAAGGCGCGCCACTCCCCTCACTCTGGGCAAGCAGGCGGGGGCGCGGGCTGGAGGGCCGCCCATGCAGGCAGCCGCATGCAGGGAGCGGCTTTGGCAGAAGCGTGGTGCGCGCGGCCCGTGCGGACCTGGCCGGTGCCCACTTCAGTGGCCTGCACCGTGCCTGCGCACAGCATGCTCAGGCGGATGCTTAGGCTAAGGCCGCCCGGGCCTCCGCGCAAGCTCCTACTGAACCAGACTTGGGATGACTGAAAGGAGGCACCTGCAGGGCGCCCGGAAAGCTGAACCCTGCATGGGGGACTTCCGGCGCGCAGGTGCGCGCGCTGCTGGCGGCAGGCGTGCCCGTGGCCGCGCCGCTGTACGCCGTCGAGTGGCTCGCGCAGCCCTGGCGCTCGCCGGCGGAGCACCTGCTGTTCGGCTGCGAGCCGGGGCCCGCGCTGGCGGAGGCGGGCGCCGCGCGCGCCGCCGTGCCCGGCCCGGACGAGGGCTCCATGTCCTATTAGAGCAGGGGTGCAGGTGCGGCGTCGGGTTCCCTCTGCCGAGAAGAGTTAGCCAGGAAGGGGCGCGAGGGTGTGGTCGTGAGTCACTGGTGGCTGCAAGGTGGCCGAGGCCGCTTTCAGTGTGGTGTCCAGACTACAGCAAGTGCTTTTGCAAAGGGCGCATGATGACAAGCTGTAGACCGGGGACACGGAAACCAGCAAAACGCAAGTGAGTGCTGCTGCACATCTCTGGTCCTGACCCAAACCCGACGCCGCCACACCAGGCTCAGAACCGGTCCTTGGCGCGGCGCACGGCCGCCAGCACATCGACCGGGTTGCTCGTGCCGGCAAACTTCTGCAGCGCCGGCTGGTCGCTGCGCAGGAAAGGGTTGTACGTCCTCTCGCCCTGCGCAGCGCGGGCCGAAAGCATGTCGCTGGTGGCTGGCAACAACGCATCCTTGCTTTGTGTGACTCTGTGGTGGCTGTTCGTGACAGCAGGTGTGCTTACTCAGTATTTGTCGGTCACCTTATGGCATGGCTGTAACCCAAAGCAATCACCAAGTGTCCAAGGGGCTAGCTGCGTCAACAGCACCCCACCCAACCTGGCTACAGAACTCCCACATGGCAGCAGCGCACACGGCTTATCCAGCGGGCCCACAAGAGCAGGCAAGAATAGCAACACATTGGCCCCGCCCTATGGGCGTGCCTGCGCGCATGCTTTGTAGAACCATGTTCTAACCCGCCATGCCCAGGCGCAAGTTTTCAAGGGTCCACCCCCAGCAAACGCGCCAGCGGCGGCGCCCAGCTGAGCGCCCACAGCACGGCGCTGGTGGCAGCCGCGTTGGGACCCCAGCGGTCCTTGCGCGTGCGCAGGGATCCCAGAACCCTGGCAGCCCCCTGCGCCGCTGCCGCCGGCCCCGCAAAGCTGCGCACTGCGGCCTCGCCGCAGCGCAGGTAGGGGTTGGTGGCTCGCTCGGCCTGAGCGTGCCGCAGAGAGATGGTTGGGACCGGCCTGGCGACTGTCCTGTGGAGCCACAGAGGGTGGGTGGGGCGGTGTGCGCACCCCGATGGTCGACGGGATGGTGTACTTGCCTTCGGCCCGCTGTGCCTTTGCCCACGCCAGCTTGTCCTTGACGTCCGCATTGTTGGGATCTGCATGCAGCGACAAAACTCAGATACGCAGTTCATCCTATACCACACACCGCACTTGCACACGCGCCCATGCATTACCACCTGATTCAACACCGCAGGCTGCAAGAAACATGCAATGCTGACCTTGGAGTCCGTAGCATGAATCTGCTACAGCAACCACAGTCTCCAGCTCAACCAAGACTTGCAGCACACGCATGCGGTGCACGCATGCAGCGCCGCCTTGCCACACGCGCACCTACATACGCCGCAAACTCGAGGTTCTTCACGGTGTACTCGTGGCCGCACCAGACCTGCCGCAGGCAGCACAGGTCAGGGTAGGGGTCGGGGGCCGCATCAGACCCGCCAAAGGCAGCGCACACTTGTCAGGCAGGCAGGCAGGCCCATGGCTTGCCTTGCTGGCTACATGATGCAGCGCTCAGCGACAGGCGCACGCTCGGACGCAGGAACACACCCTTCTATACAGCTGATGCACAAGCGCCGCGCGTCCGAGGGGTACGCACGGCGCCGCCCAGCAGGCGCCAGCATAGGGTAGGGTTGGGTAGGGTAAGACCGCCAAGCAGGCGCCAGCACCTGCGTGTCGGGCGGCAGCGTCGCCAGCTTCTCGTTCAGCGAGACGTACATCTGCTCGGGCGTGCCCGCAAATATCCTGCGCAGGCGCGGCAGGGGCGCGTCGTCGCGCGGCGCACAGCGGCGGCGCCACTCTGCATGCATGTGACCTTTCCTTCCACAACGTTGCTTGCTAACTTCGCGTCTTGATAACGGCTACAGCAGCATGACACACACACTAGACATGGATGCTGTCGCAGGCGTCAGCAAATCAGGACATGAGCACCATGTGCTCTTCGGTTCAGCCCAATTTGTTCCAAAAAGCTCTCTCCGGTGCGCAGCCGTGGCGCCAAGGGGCGGAGCCCAAGCGACGTTTTGCAGCGAAAGGCACCTCAGGCGGTGCCCGCTGGGCGCCGCCGCAGCGCAGCTGAGCGCACCGGCCGCAGCCACCAACGAAGAGCGTGTCGCCGGTGAACACGGCGGCGGTGGAGCCCTCCTCGCGGCACAGGAAGCAGATGTGGCCGTTGGTGTGCCTGCCACGCGCGCCGCAGCCCTGGCATGGCATGCATGCATTGAAGTGGCAGGCATGCAGGATAGCACACTCGTGCATTCTGATGCGCTGCCTGCTTAGGCGGTGTCCTGTTGTGAGTGGCCAGATGCCAACATCCTAGGCTCCTACCAAAACTCTCTCGACACGACCACACGTACATCTTGCACGGGCTGTGCACTCCTTCCAACACACCCAAGCTGTGCTTCAAGGCAGGCCGGCAGGCGCAGGCGCGCACCCGGGCGTCTCGATGCAGGTGACGTCAACGTCGCCCAGGCGCAGCCGCTCGCCGTCGGCGACCGCGCGCGTCGCGCCCTGCACGTGGTCGTTCACGCCGCCGATGACCTCGATGCCGGGGCACAGCTGCTTCATCTTGTCGTTGCCGCCGGCATGGTCCCAGTGCTTGTGCGTGGTGAGCACGGTCGCGACGGTCGCGCCCTCGCGTGCCGCAGCGTCCAGCACCTTTTGCGGCTCCGCGGGGTCCACCGCAGCCGCCCTGCCGTGCCTGTCGACCAGGCTGTAGCGCACACAGCGAGTCAGTGCCACACTGGAAGCTCTTGCAGGCAACTCTGCCTGGTAACGACCTGTTGTGTACATGTCATGCTGTCTGGCGCCTCAGCCGCGCTGCCTTGGGCTCAACGGCAGACAGTATCACGCCTCTCAGCAACCACGCGGCCACGACTCTGTGCACAAGACTGCAACATGGCCTGCCCAGGCTGCGTGTCTGCCTGGCAAGGGCACGCTTGGGTGCATCTGCCACACACTGCAAATAAGTAGCACTGCACTGCTCTCGGCGTCCTCAGGCATTCCAACATAATCACCATGCGCACATGCTAAGCCATGCACTCAACCAAGTACAGCAAGGCAATGCTTTGCACGATGTTTTCCTTGTGGACCCGCGAGGAGTATCAAGGAGCTCGCACAGGTAAGCGTAGTTGTCGTCAAGCACTGGCACAGGTACAACTCTCATGTTGATGGCAGCGCTGCCGCACTGCTCCCGCCCTCTGCGCAACCTTTGCTGAAGTGCTGAACCTTTGTTGACGTGCACGCCGCAGAGCGTCA
>JAABUH010004406.1_pt1 | contig 11433 bp, 15 predicted proteins | sample 5559121 | NCBI WGS metagenome assembly JAABUH01 (sample SAMN10711871, study PRJNA513364) | rock metagenome | isolation source: Antarctica rocks | place: Antarctica: Victoria Land, Battleship Promontory nord | collected 2015-12-28 | reverse complement strand
CAAAAAAGAAGCCCATCTTCATCGCGTCTCCTAGCAGCCAATTCGCAAGCACGGATACGCGAAAGCCCTTGCAGGATTTGGCGCGCTGGTTTGCGAAAATTTGGGGGAGAGGGAGGATGGCTTCGATGGCGAGGCCGAGGTAGCCGATGAGATGGGTGTAGAGGGAGTGGGAGGTGGGGCGGAGGAGGGTGTGGATGATGAGGAGGGAGAGGGGGAGGAGGAGGAGGAATTCCCAGTAGCTGTGGATCGGGTCGGGCGTTAGCTTTCCTCAATGTTTAGCCATTGAGTAGTCCGTTTGCATGGCTCCTAGAAGAGATCAGGGTATGTCCACTTACGGCCTTTGTGACCTCCACCTCCAGAAGTTCCAGGGCCTCCCGTCATTTACGCTCTTGAACGGACCTTCTCCCCTCCATGGCGGCCGGTTGTCAAGCGCCACCTTTAGTAGTACCGACTGCACAACCACCATAATCACAGCCTGAACGAGAAGAGATATATCATAGCGGGCGCCGGGCCAGTAGAAGATCTTCAGGATGGAGGCGGAGAGCATGATGAAAGGAATGTCGAGGGAAAAGCCCGCGGAGGTGCGCGTGCGGTGGATGGAGAGGATCTGGTCGGCGTAGGAGGTTATAGGGGAGACGATGAGGCTGCGTTGAGAAGACCATCAGCAAGGGCATTCTCAATGGGAGGGGGGCGCTTCAATGGGAGCAAGTACAATATTGGGGCGAAGGAGTTTATGAGGGAAGTGAAAAGGCTAGAGAGAGCCATGTGGAAGGGGGCACGCAGAATAGAGATTGGTGGATGAGGGAGGAACGGCAGATCATTATCGTAGCATCTTTCAGTACAGCCAGATATGAGAAAGGAAAAAGAGGTCTGTCAATTCAAGGATACAGTCTCCAAAGTTGACAAGCTACAGATGACCTGGTGGTTATTGAGCTTAAAAATATCTTGTAAGCGCGATTGGCTGCGAAGCGCCAGTGAGATCTAGTGGTACAATCTTATCAGGCCTAATTGACTATCAACTATCAAATATGTGATACGTAGTAAACTTTCTTCTTGAAGAATTAATTGCTTTCGTTTATATATCTAGCCATCTGTTTTGTCTGGTAGTGTTCATATTCATTCAATTGACTACTGAAAGTGTATCACACCATAGGTTCCTGTTGTCTACATTTCTAATTTCCTATAACAAGTTGCCTTCGAGATGTGGTGGAGTATATGAACCAACAGTTGGCGAGATTGCACCAAGTGGTCAAGTCATTGTATGCCCTCAATCTTTAAGCATCGACTTTGGTCAAAAAACCGGTTCACGAGGTGGTCAATTAGTCGACCGTTAGTCCACCGCTGTTGCTTAGCCCGGACCTCAAACCAACCTGCTCTTCAGATTGCTAGATATTATGGATGATCAAAGTGCTTTCTTCTACGGTATGGCCTGAGTATTTCCCCTTCCTCATCCTATGCACTCGCTAAACCATTGTGCAGGTACTTTGGTGCGTGTCGAATTCCTAAGGCCGGCCAACGCCCCTCTAACTGACTATATAGATGTCTGAAGAAGTCCTCTACCGCGTCTGCTATGGCTCTTCAACGCCCTCAAATTTCCAGAAATCCCTCCTCACCACTCAGCCTGCAATCCTGCACTCCTACCGCCGTCACAAGGTCCGATCTGGCGACTACCCTGCCATTATTGACTCTCCGGATTCCTCAGTGCGCGGGACATATGTGCGTGGTCTTACCGAAGGTGATATCTGGCGACTAGACATCTTTGAAGGAGACGAGTACGAGCGGAGGAGAGTGAAGGTCAAGACCCTCAAGGAGGTGGGGGACGACAAAGGGAGGGGCAACATTGAAGGTGAGGAAGTGGAGGTAGAAACGTATGTGTGGATTGCTGGGAAGGGGACGTTGGAAAACGGCGAGTGGGATTTGGAGGAGTTTCGGAGAGAAAATATGCATAGGTGGGTGGGGCAGCGGGATGATTATGATGGTGAGTTGCGACCCTCGATTTCAGGTATGTCAATGTCGGATGAGGAGTATTGAAACGACTGACTGGAGATTAGAGGTGGATGACGCTGTCAAAGCTCGAGGCCAAGATCCGACTGGCGGGAGGGGAATGAATGGGATCATGAACAATCAATTAGCAGCGACGAAAGACGAAGAGATGCTGCAGAGTGCCGTATGAAAGCAGGAGGTATTCCGAACTGCCTCTTCCCTATGTTGACCCAGCAGCCAAGACAGAACGTCCAAGATTTTTTCAAAACAATAAGCAAAGCGTTGATAACATATGAGGGCTGTGTACGATTAAGGCTAAAACGGTATTCCTCGGGGCGGATTGACCAATACACAGTTCACCTTGTCCCTTTTTGAAGTTGGGTGTGCGCACATCTTCTTCCAATTGAGCGGAGTACCAGAAAGTGAACTTTTCCTTAGCGATTCCTCCAGGGATTTACTGAACAGCTTCCCCCACTGATAGCATTTCACATTTATTGCCAGCACGTCGTTTCCAGGCCTTTAATTCAAGCTCATCAAGGCTGTACTGTGTAGGCTGTAGCTATTGAGAAATTACGGATGGACGATTCGCCGTATTGTGGCGAATCATCTTGATCCGCTGCTTTGGTCCCGTCTCCTGTACGCCCAGTCCCGTTTAGCTTACCCGGATGATGCAGAGTCGCGACGTTCGCGACGTCAAGACGTGGCGACTTCTAACGTTGACCGTTTGACAGCAAAGGCGTGCGTCGACTATTCTTTCCAATCTTGCAGTCGGAGCAAGCAGCATCGCGTCGCGCCGAGAGGAGGCCGAATCATGAAGATGAAGATGGAGATGATCAACATCATCTGCTTGGAGTTTGAGAGACGATCGTTTCATATGTTGGAAAAACAATGGGGATCGCACTCATGAGGCGCGGTTTCGATCGTGCGATGCACCCCCCTGTCCGGAATACGGACTTAGCGACTTTCCACACCTGCAAGCCGCGTTGAGGCTGAGCGCGCCATGACGCTAGATGATGCGCAATTAGAAGCCAATAGCGCCACTCGATCGCGAATTGCCTACACCATCGTTCTTTTTGCGATTCCGCCCTGTGCTGCAACGCTTTAAGCGAAGCGCTAGATGACATCAATCTGCGGTTCAACCTGCAGGTTGGCCGTCGAGATACGTCAAGTTGAAGCAGGGGGGAAATGGGGTCCTCGGGTGGTGACGGTGTGGTAACAATGATAATAATAATGGCTGAGTCACTGTGATTGGGTTAGCTCTTTACCTTCATACATTTGATCGACTTCCTACAACATATTTATACTTCAGTCGACATTCCCTCTGTGAAGAGCTCGGAACACACACATCATCTCCATCTCCATAAGCACGCCCTCAACGTCAAGATCGAGAAAATATAGGAATACATTCCTACCTACCTCCAAATCTTCCAAGTCCATTTGCACAGAAACGCTATCATGGCTTCGCAAGTCTCCTACGCCAGCGTTCCCAGCGCCCAAGACGCTTTCCAATCCAACTACAATCTCGACGACCCTGTTGATGCCATCTCGTCCTACTCTCGGTGTGTAGCTCTCCAGTCTTGGAGCAATATTCTTCATTCATCTTTGAATGACCTACTCCCCATGTGCTAGCCATATCCATATTCTAACCCAATCTCCATAGGTCGATGCACAAACACACCCAGCATCAGATGAATGTCGCTACCAGCACCAGTTCTTCCCGTCTTCCATCAACAGAGGCTTCGACTGCTGCACCAACGTGCCTTTCACTCGGAAGTACTGAACGAGAGCGTGGAAATTAGATAGGAGATTGGGGATCTGCTGCCACGTCATTTTCAACTAGGGAGTTCTTGCGATTTGTGTTACGGGTGTATGCGCATAGCATTTATGAGATATGACAGCAAATATGGCGTCTCTTATCGGTACGATAGAAATGTTGCTATCTGGCGTTGGGAATCGTGTTCGGCTCGGCTGACCTTCTTTACCTGGGGGTATCTGAAAGCTTGCGCGTCTTATATACGCACTCGAAAGTTGTATCTATAACATAGGATTCACCTTAAATCCCACCATTGTATACCAATTCACTGGCGTGTTGCTTCAACGGATTACCTTGAGCATTCGTTTTCTCAAACCTTTGGTGACAAACCATGGTTTATTCGGCCTCTTAAGCCTCTCTTAATCTTATCCCTAATAAAAGCACAATCAAAGCTGGGATGTTATATGGAAATTTGTCGGGATCCTATGTATTCACCAAACATGATTTAGTCAAGATAATGGCGAACAGGATTGTTGATCGTTTCGAACGCTGGAATGGACGAAGCTCCTTTTTCAAGAGTTCAACCTGAAAAAGAGTGAAATCGTTATCATCCACCGTTATTCCAAGTTTCTACGCCCAAGATTGGAAGAGTGGAAAATGAAGTGAACCTACTTTCATGTGAGAAGTAGTGTATTCGCCCTCATTGCGCTTCAACCTTTTGATTCTTCACTTCCAAGCTATACTAAAGAAGAAGAAAAAGGAAAAATCCAAAACACTTGCCAGCCACATCTTTCTCCTTCATCTAAGGCTTCTAAGACCTCATTACCTTCGACTCCATCCCCGCCCAGCTTTGTCTACTCGCCTGCCCTCGAGGAATGATGAGAACGCCGTTCAAGTCATTCACAACTTCTCTCAAACCGTCGTCTTTCTGCTTCCGACCTTCTTTACCCTGACCACATCAATGATAATCATGCATACCAATGATATCTTGAAGCATCAACGATCGCACCAGCTTGTAGCCCTTTTTGAAAACTCAACGAACGACGTGTGCCGTAAGCGGCGTACAATTCTGGCAAGCCTCAGCTTGGAGCAAGTGAAACGTTTGTTGAAGCTGGAGGGTGGTTCGCGACGATGAACTTGATGTTATGGGGGTATAAGAGAATGGACGCTTAAGGAGAGGATAAGAGCATTGGAGCGAGATGAAATCTTGGTGGACGAGTTTCTGGGTGTAACATGGTCATCGAAAGGGACTATTAGAGTGTATGTGTCTTCAGATCTCGGATTTAGAGCTTCAATTTCCAGTCTATATTATTCAAAAGTAAAATTGACTGTTTTTACGACTGTAAGGCCGCATACATATGCAGTAGATCATTGGGAAAAGTAATCCAATAAGGTAGAGAGTATTCCGTAAATGTAGGTATAAAAAAGCAATGTCATGTTTGGGTTAGTGTGCGGCGCTAATTCTATCATATCTCCGGGATTCAACTTGTGCTCAAACCGGCAATATGCTTACCACCTTGCTATCATCGAGATTTTAATACACGAGAGACGAGACTCTTACCCTAGAGGCGTCGTTTAAGTTGTACAGTGTTTTGAACCCACAATGGCCGTACTATCAACCAAGGGCGTAGAGCCGAATGGGACACGCGCAGCATGAGTTCACGGAAACGCAAGAACAGCCCTATTTCTATTTCAGAAGATAATCCTCGGAATAAGAGAGCAAAACTACTATCAAGCCTCTGGATTTCCCAGGCGGAAGATAGAATTGAAACAACAAGAAAATTCCCACGGCGTAAAGGCACATCTTGTAGTACGGGAGCAAGTACTAGAGAGGAGCCAAAACAATATATTGTAGACTGGCAGAATCGCCACGTTACTGGGGAAAAGTACAAGTCCGACCGGGTAAGTACGTGATTTATCTTCACCAGAACCTTACACGGGAATTGACTCTCTTTCATCCAACTTCACGATTTCTATACAGTCCGGGCAGTGCGCTAATGTCGGTTGACGGTAGCGACAAAAGGGGAATATTGACCAGGCTGTTGTCGCATCTCGGAAAGAGAATTTTTCTTCTGAAAGCTTCAGAAGATCAGGCCGTTCACCCTGGCAGCGGCGTAGAGAGAAAAGTGCGAGTCTACCTGCAAGCCGAAAAGCAAGCGTTGGAGCGCACCGGACTGGCAAAGAACGGCCGCAACGTACAGTCGAAGGGTCCTCGTCTGATATACAAGATCTAGGCGAGAGTCTTGGGGACTTAAGCGACCAAGTATCCTTCACGCAAGCACTCACTCCTCCGAAATTGATTGTGCTCGTTTCACAGCACAGCAGCTTCGAAAGGGACACCTATATCCGGTATCAATCATCACTATCGAGTACGAACATCACATGGTCGTTCTTGCAACACCAAGACTCTGGAATTGGAGAATCTTCGCCTCTCTCCGAAAACTTAAGGCCGGATAAGTTCGAACGAGACGTCGTGATACCAGACTCGCAATCTTTGCCGGGTTCTTCAAGCTACGTCCCAACGTCAACTACGTCTACAGGTAACAAGAGTGTCACCCAGCCTGGAACAGAGAATTGTGTTGTCAGCACCTCATCTTACGCTGCCTCCACTATTTTCTCACTTTCCGATCCCGTTCCTTCCCATTCGCCTATAGAAGAATCCAGTGATCCTATTGAGGACTCCACAGATCTCCTTCCCCCAGAAAGTCAAGATCTTGGCGCTCACTCTTCGCGATCAAAGTCGTTGCCCTCGGGAGCATCGTCAAGATTCTTGCGAGCCAACCACACTAGACCCGGACAGATCTCTCGCAGTATTTCAGATCCAAATCCACTTTCTCACCGTGAACAAAACTACGCGGGTCCAATTTCCGCGCGATCAGCAGAGCTTTTAGTGAGCAGCAGCGTCAAAGAGACGCTAACATCCTCAGACCTAGATACTCAATCGCCGGCCTCTGCGGAACTGATTGGAGACATCAATTCTTCGTCCGAAAAGGAAATCGATGAACCATTGAGTCATTATTCCACACAAAGCCAAAAATTAGGCATTAATAGTCCTGAAGGCGATACATGCGCTCAAATTCAAGCTAATCAACCTTCTCACAGCCAAGCAACTCACACAACATCTGCCACATCAGCTGGTGAGTCGTCCGCGTTTAACCATATCCAATTGCCTCCAAATCCCTACTTAGGCCTCTCTAACGGCGAGATAGACGATCTGTGGCAGAGCGGACAACTCTTTCCTAAGCCTGTAAACTCGGCGTCTCAAATCTCCTCCGGAAGTGGGAATCTCGTTTCTGAAAACTCAGAACTTGTTCACGCATCGGTGGATAGTACTAACTTGGGGGTCTTGTTCCGCCGACACTCAGCTGTGCCTGAGCTTTTTGCTATATCTGAAGATACAGTTGCCGATAGCCAAATAACGCAGGCTACCGAGAGCACGATTCTTAGCCAGCGAAACCCAAATTCCCAGTCAAGAAGTCATACCCGTTCGCTTGAAGACATCAAAGACTTTCCTTTGTCTTCAATCGAACCTAGAGACGCCGATATCGAGAACATCCCAGGTTCTATCATCTCCACGTTCGGACAGCAATATCCACATATTTTAGATTCGAGGGTACCCCCTCGACCGCCTTCGGTATCTGATTCCGAGATGGCTGAAGTGCCACAAACCCAGACGGATCTCTCGTCAGATGCTGCGCAAAGACCTGTCATGGCTACTGCTCCGGCAGGCGTGTCTTTCAGGGAGAAATTAAAGAACATGCGCGCAACCTCTGCTGCAGTCTCTGCAGCTAATACAGCTGCACTGAAGGCCAACATCGAACAGTCACATTCCCCTCGACCAGATAACGAAAGAACACCATCGGTCATACCAGACAACAGCAACAGCCCGGGAGCTCCAGAAAGCCGTCTTGAAGTTCAGCCTATGGAAGTGCCTGTCGAAGTGCCGTTACCGATGAGGATCTCTCAGTCAGACCCTCACACCCCAAACCAACCTAGTAAGCTCTCATTCCATAGAGAAATGTCGTACTCACAAACGATTACAACGCTGAACCCAGTGCATCTCGGGGGGATGGAGTTTGTCATTCCCTTATCCATGAACACACGAGTTCGAGATCAATACATTTCAACCATCAATTACTACCGACAAGCTATCGAGAATCTGATGAAAGATGAGATACCGGATGACGGATTGGTAGAAGAGGTCAGGGAAATGCTTCGTCGTGTCAATCAAGTCACAACACATGTGGACTTGGACAATGGGGACTTGGTGGCCCAACAGCAAACATCTCCAGAGGATGAAGCTGTCTGGGCCGAGAATTGCAGTGCCAAGTTTCAATTCCTCCGCCATCTTTTCCATTGCATCAGGGATCTAGATTTGCATATTGGGATCGTTGCACGACCAGGTCGTCTACTTGATATAATCGAGACTTTTCTCAAGGGCAGATACGTTGTCTACAATCGGCCAGATACACTGACAAGATCAGATTCGAGAATCGCAAAAGGGCGTATGGAGGTGAGCTTGATAGCCTCTGGAGAAGAGGGAGCGGCGACACTTCCAAAAGCAGCCAATCTTATCGTTGCTCTAGATGGTTCTTTTGATGCACAAGATGTGCAAGTTGGCATATTGCGTAGCCATCTGACCGTGGTTGGCCAACTATCACCAATCATTCATCTTCTTGTTTACAATTCTGCTGAGCATATAGAACGATGTTTGCCGAATTCGATAGACCCGATCGATCGGTTGCGAAAGATTGTCAGCTGTATGACGCAGACGCGGCATGAAGTTGGCCTTCTACTACCAGACGAGCATGGCTCTGTAGCGGCCGCTGAAGAGGTTGCGGCGTTCTTGGAAGCTGGAGGACTAGAGAAGGATTGGGCATTTCCCTCCATTAGGCCTATTGAGGGCATCGAGTTTCTGGAGTCATCTCAAGACACAGAATCTGCTCATTCAGACACTCAGCCAATCGTGGAACAAAACGTTGCTCCAGCACCTGCTTCTTTAAAAAGAGCTTTGGTATGTTGGGTATTGGCCGTTGCAATATATCTGTATCTCGTCTTACTGACTGTATTAGGACAACATTGAAGGCACAACTACCATGCAAAAGCGACCAAGGACCACACCGACCCCTGCAGGAGAGATTACTCATATTAGCGATTCAGCAACGCAAAATTCTTCGCTCACTGTAAAGCATGCTTTCTAATCTGATAGAACCTTATCACTGACTTTATAATCCAGCCTTCAGCGCAGACAGTAGCAGAACTTCGTACCGCACTTCTAGACGCCCGTAATGAAATCGCTTTCAGAAAAAACTCCTTTGCTGAGCGAGAGAAGCAACTCCAAAACACAATCACTGTTACTCAAGACCGCCTTCAAGACCACATCGACTCCCTTGAATCCCTCCAATATCGCTATGAATCCCTCACTCGCTCCTCCCACCTACAGCGCGATTCCAAAATCTCTCTCCTCTCCAACGTCACCTCCTTGGAAGACAAACTCGAGCGGCGCGCCGCCGACGTTGCCAACCTGATGACCAACCGCGAACGTCTCGAAATCGAGCTTAAAGACGCCCAAAAAGGCCTGCTTGATTCCCCTCTTCCTGCTGTCGCTGAGCTCGAAGGCTTGAGACAGGGAGCGAAAGCCTCGGCGCAACAGAACGCTGTGCAGCAGAAGAAGATTGAAAGCTTGACGAGGGATTTTGAGTTTACCCGTCAACAGTACCAACAAGCATCTACTTCTGCCGTTGAACTCGCCTCTCAGAACGCCGCCCTTGAAAAGGAAGTGACTGTAAGCATTTTTCTAAAGCGAACGCCTTCTAACTATTGCAAACTAATAATCTTTGAAAACCCTTGCACAAGAATCTATCCTCGTCAAACCCATCTTCCCCACCAAAAACCCCCCTCCACAATAACCCCACCACTAACCACTCCAAACCCCCAACAGATCCTCACCCGCCGCGCCTCGGGCGAAGCCACCAAACTCGCCCTCATAAACAACGACACCGAGGTCCGCCGCCACCGCGCCCGCGTCGCCGAAATCGAATCCCTCCTCGCCGACCGCGACGACCTGCTCCGCCGCAAAGAAGACGAAGTCCGGGATCTGAAGCGGGGAAGGGCGGCTGGCGTGCAGACGAGAGGCAGCAGCGTGCAGCCGAGGAGCCCGAGGGGCCCCGGGAGTAGGGGTGCGAGTCCGGCGCCGATGGGGATGGGTGGTGCGGGATTAATGGGGGTGGAGATGAGAAGGGGGGGGAGTGGGTTGAGGTGGGGGACGGGGTGAGATGGGGGGAGAGTTTTGGTTGGGGATTGCGGAGGGGGAGAAGGTTTGACGAGTTGCTGTATGTAGATTGGCTTGAATTTCCCCCCCCCCCCCCCCCCCTAAGTGAATGCGATATTTCCAGCTCCAAAATCCATGCATGCTATCCACCAACCGTCCCTCTCCCCCCCACCCAGCCATATCCTCCCAACCAACCAACCACCCTTCCACCAACCCATCCAAACCACCAACCAACCAACCAACCAACCATCCAACCCACCAACCCAATCCCTACAAAAAACCCGTCACCACCTCCCCCCTCTTCTCTCCCCACACGCCATCCCACACCCTCTCTCTCCTCATCATCCATCATAGCACACCACCCCCCTCCCCTCTTCTTCTCATACAATACCCCACCTCCCCATTCCCACCCCCATCCCCATCCCCATCCCCATCCCCTAGACGCCGCTATCTTATTTTTTGGATTATTTTTGGTTTAGGAAATCTTTTGGAGGAGGAGCGGGAGGTAGGTGGGGTGGAGGATGGGGATGGGGATGATGGGGATGATGGGTGGGGGGTGGGGATGATAGGTGGGGTGATAGGTGGGGGGTGGGGGGTGATAGGTGATGGGTGGGGGTGATGGGGATGGGTGGGAGGATGGGTGGGAGGATGGGTGGGGGGTGTGATGGGGATGATGGGGATGATGGGGGGATGGGTGATGGGGTGATGGGTGATGGGTGATGGGGGGATAGGTGATAGGTGGGGGATGATGGGGGGGTGATGGGGATGATGGGTGATGGGGGGTTGATGGGTGGGGGGTGGGGGGTGATGGGTGATGGGTGGGGTGATGGGTGGGGGGTTGATAGGTGGGGGGATGGTGAGTGATAGGTGGGGGTGATGGAGGGATGGGTGGGGGGCGGGGGGTGGGGATGGATGTATAGTTTTGAGGTAGCGTGTAGCGTTTGCGATGGACGGGGGGGGGGGGATTGGGAACGCACTGAAAGGAAAGAGGGATCCAAGGCTGAGAAAAATCGATTCATTCATATCATCGAGCTTTTCTCTTCTCCACTATTATCCTCCTACCCCCTGCTCATGCACAAACCCCAACTCCTCCATCGTCCTGACCGCCCTCCTCCCCTCCCCTTTTTCCACAAACGCCTTCTTAATCGCCGGAAACCTGCCCCTCGCCCACCTCTCCTTCTCGCTCCACTTTGGCGGCAACTTCCCCTGCTCCGGCCGCTTCGCTTCCATCGCCCAATCGCATAACGCGTTATGGTAGTCGAAATCCTGCGGGAAGTTCAAAGCATGGAATCTCCTTCTAGAGCCTTGGTCAGCTACGCGGCCGTTTTCCCAGCTGGACATGGAGGAGCGAGAGGGGAGGTCGAGACGGCCGGACCAGACGCGCGCGATAACGGCGGCTTGGGACTCGCAGGTGCGGAAGGGGATG
>JAABUH010004403.1_pt1 | contig 11440 bp, 16 predicted proteins | sample 5559121 | NCBI WGS metagenome assembly JAABUH01 (sample SAMN10711871, study PRJNA513364) | rock metagenome | isolation source: Antarctica rocks | place: Antarctica: Victoria Land, Battleship Promontory nord | collected 2015-12-28 | reverse complement strand
CGGTTTCTTCGCGCTGGGCGCGGTCGGCGGTATGATGAGCCTCATCATGCAGGACAGGCCCGTCTTTGCGAGGTGCGGCGGCGGCCCCACCGCTCGCCTCCTGTGACAGCCGAGCCCCGTGCTAGTGCTCGCCCTTGCGGTGCGCCGCAGGCCGCCCTGCGCACGGTGAACACTGCGGCGATGCTTCTTGTGGGATTCACCCAGTGCCCAGCGCTTCACACGCAACACACGCTTGCGAGCATAGGCGGTGTCATTGTGTGCATTCTGTTTGACTGCAACGCAGTCCGAGCGTGACTCCACTTCTGGCTGCACTTTGTAATCAGCAGCAAGAGCAGCCGCCTGCTTAGTAGCTCACCTGAGACTGAGGGGCGCGGCGCGCGCAGCCCGCACGTGACGACGGGGCTGTGGGGCCTGGGGCTGCTGAGCCTGCAGGCCATGCTGCCGCTGCTCTTCGCCGACGAGCCCGGCCTGCGCACCGTGCACGCCTACCTGGGCTCCGCCATCCTCACCCTCTTCTGCGTGCACGCCGTCCTCGGCCTGCAGCTCGGGCTGAGCCTGGCCTGATTGTTGATCGTTGGGAAAGTGCCTCAGAGGGCATCCGCACCGAGTGCCCCAGCCTGCTTCCTGATGGCGCAGGTGCACGCGCGCGACCTCGCCCCTGTTCTGCTGCGCCGTGCTTTCTGGAGCCTGTCCCCATGATTACTGGCACCAACGCCTGCATGGCCCGCCTGTGGCCCAGCCGCATGCTGAGTACAAGCAGTGTGCGCTGAAGCATGCATGGCAGCATGACGCATGTCGGCACTATTAGTGAGTGCACAAAGATCAAGGAGCAAATAAGGGGCCACAACGGGCTATGCGCCCAGAGCACATTTGGAATGCATGTCTGAGTGGAGGGTTTCATGGAAGCCTGGACGCATTCTTGGGTTGGTTGACTAAGCACTGCTGGCAGGCACCTCCATAGTTATCACATCGCATGCACTTGATATCTGCAGAGCTGCAAGGTACTTGATGTTTATTCAACTGTTTGCATATGCATGCACTGATGTGCACAAGGGGTATGCAGAGGACTACGAGTGGAATGTTCTTTGTGCTGCAATTGCAGCTGCATGGCAGCACATATTATGTGTGCTGCATGCTGCAATCAGTAGTACAATGGAAGGGCTCCACCAACTTTGTCTAGGTCTAAACATGCTAAGTCTAAACATGTTAAGGCACCAAAACACAATGGATGCAGCAGTCAGCCCGGTCTCCGCATCCTCAGGTCCACCAGGGGCCGCACAAGTCCCGCACCCGCGGCCGCCGTCAAGCTGCTAGCGCTCACTTCTGCAACCCTACATAGTGCGGTTGTCTGAGCTTGGCGCACTAAGCATTATCTTGGACCGTACACAGCGGTGCAAGCGAGGCGGGCGACGCACCAGGGGGCGCTCGTGCGCACAAACTGTCCAAAGCTCTCGATTCTTGCGGTGGGGCTAAGATCCCAGGGCTGCAGCTGCTGCGCTACGCGCTGCCAGAGCAGGCGCCGCGACACAGTGAAACTCGCTACCGCTGCGACGCCCGCCGCCACGCTGCCCGCCGCGGTCGCCTTCGTTGTGCTGGCGCTGTCAAACCAGGGCCGCCAGAACGGCCAGGGGTAGTCCTCTGCGCCCTCTGCTCCTGCATGCCTGTGAGTTTGGTGAGCGCGCTCAGCCGGAAAACAGAGCACGCGACACAGGGCCAAGAAAGCAACACGCAAGCAGGTACCGTGCAGCTGCGTGCTGGAGAAGTTAGCGGCCGAGGTGTACACTCCCGCCAGGGCGAGCGTGCCACCTGCCGTGGCGGCCGCGCCAAAGACGGGGATGAGAAACCACATCACGAGAGTACAGCGCCAGCTGCTTCAGGATGCAGATGTGCGGCTGGTACGCATAAAGTTTCCCAAGACACTTTACCCAAGACACTTTACCACACAGTAAAGCGCTCCGCACGACGAGTGCTCACTGTGACTGTGCATGCGGGGCTTCCTGGCCAATCAGCATCCACCTCCACGCGAGAGGGTCCTGGGACAGGGATGTTTGATGCAAGTCTTGCTGTACTTCGCTCTGCTTTACAAGAGGTTTGCGAGGCGTGAAGGGGGCTGATTGCGGGGCCAGCTTCTTTCCGTGCAGAGCTTGGCACAGCACCCTGTGCTACGCGTTCAAGTGACAACCTCCCCAGAAGCTGCACGTCTGCACACAGCCCTTCTCTTGTTACGTGCAGAGGCCTGCCTGCTTGGGCGGGCGGTTGGGCGGACCGCAGCTTCGCGGGGGCGGGCAGGCGCCAGCGCGATGGAGGGCGCTGCGCAGCAGCTTGCGCGGGGGCCGCCGCCCGGGCAGAAGGCACCGCGCACCCGCAGCCGGGAGCTGGCGCTGCTCCTGGCTGGCGCGCTGGTGCTGGCGCTCGTGGTCCGGCACGTCAGCCCGGCCAGCACGGCGGGCGCCGCGGCGCCCTGGCTGCGCGCCGCACAGCAGCAGCTGACGCTCTGGTCGCCTGGCCTGCCTGGCTGGGGCCGGGCACGGCGACCTGACGGCGGAGAGAACGTCACGGTGCGTCACTGACTCCCCCCCGCTCGAGCCTGATCGCTCGATCACGGCCGCCGCGCAGCTTGGTGACAAGGAGGCTGTCTTGGGAACGTGCAGGACGCGCTGCCGACCAGCGTGGGCATGTGCCAGCTCTCGGGCACCGTCAGAGACAGCGGTGCGCGCCCGCCTCGGCGCCCGCTCGCTGCTGCTTGCCTCACACGACGCCTGCCACTGCAGTGGCAGTGAGCTCCCGCACTAGTCCTGCTTTAAGGAGCTGAGGAGCCGCGCGTGCTTGTTCGCCGCGCCGCGCCGCTGCAAGCGCGCGCCGAGCGCCCTGCCAAACCCGTCTCACCCCGCGGCGCCTCCTGCGGCAGCGTGCGACTACGCGACGGTCGAGCGCGTCAACTGCCGCAGCGTGCACCCGCTGCTCGCGGAGCTGGTGGCCCAGCCCTTCTTCCGCTACTTCAAGGTCAACCTGTACTGCGACTGCCCCTTCTGGCCGGACGACGGCATGTGCATGCTGCGCGACTGCAGCGTCTGCGAGTGCGACGAGAGCGAGGTGCCCGCGCTCTGGCTCGCGCAAGACCGGCCCGCCGCCGCCGACGCCGCCGCGAGCGCCGCCTGCCAGGGTACGCCCCTGGGGTAGCTCGTCCTGGCCAGGCTGAGGCAGCCGCTGCGGATCTCCATGCGAACGGGTGCAGCTGTGTCGGTTCGGGGGTGCTCGTCAGTCAATATTCCTACCTTCTTGTTAGAACGTCAAGTCCGTCAAAGTCAGGGAGCGCGTAGCAGCTAATGGACGGTTTGAGTGCGGCGCAGCGGGCGCCGCGGCGCTGGAGGCGGAGGCGGCGGTGGACCGCAGCGTGGACGCCGACACGCGCGCGCGCCTGGCCAGCATCGCCGGCTGGCGCGGCTTCAACAACCCCTGGATGCCGGAGGACGACGGCGACCTTGAGTTCTCCTACATCAACCTGCTCAAGAACCCTGAGCGCTACACCGGCTACAAGGCGCGGCCCCCTGCGCGTGTCCCAGTTCTGCACGCGGCGCGGCTGGTGCGGGGCTGTGCAAGCAACATTGTGCGGCAGCCCCAGAGCTGCATGCCATGTATGAGCCAAGGTGCGGCCTGTATGGCAATGAGCAGATCGGCATGCTATGTAAGCACGATTCTCCTGCAACTGCGCAGCGCCACAGCGCATGCGCCTGCCTCGCTGCGCTGCGCTGCTGTCGTTGCATTGCGTTAATGCATGTACTTGCAGGAGGCAGCATGAGCAAGGCATGCATGCAGACGTGTGTCAGGCCTCTTTGTACAGGAGCAAGTGCATTCGGTTGATGGGCTGAGGGCAGATAGGCATGTGAGAGCGGGTGCGTGCGCGCAGGGCGAGCACGCGAACCGCATTTGGAACCTGATCTACTCCCAGAGCTGCTTCACCAACATCACGGACAGCTGCACCGAGCGCCGCATCTTCCACCGCCTAATCTCAGGCGCGCCTGGCTCTGACAGTGGGTGCTGTGCTGGTCCTATGTGTCATCAGCAGTGTCTGCATACCCAATGTGGCTGGTTGAGCTACGCTGGAGCTGCTGCTTTGTGCAAGACGAGCCTGTTGCAGGAAGCCTCGAGTTGGTTGGCAGCTCGGCCTCTTGGTTGTTGCTCTGCGCAACTCCACAGGCAGCATTGCATAGCAAAAGGGTTTCTTGGCTGTTATCCAAGGCGCTCGGCGCTCGCCCTGCTGCCCCTGAGACTGAACCGACGCGCGTGGGACCGCGCAGGCATGCACGCGTCGATCAGCGCGCACATCGCGCGCGAGTACCTGCTGGACGAGGCGGCCGGGCGCTGGGGCGCCAACCTGCCGCTGTTCGCCGAGCGCCTGGGCAACGAGGGCCGCAAGGCGCACGTGGAGAACCTGTACTTCACCTACCTGTTCGTGCTGCGCGCCGTGCGCAAGGCCGGCCCGCTGCTGGAGCGCGCCGCGTTTGAGACCGGCGTGCCGGACGCCGACGCGCGCACCCAGGCGCTGGTCGCGCAGCTGGTGCGGCGCCGCGCCCGGCTGCTGCCCCGGCGCCACCCATTCGGCTTGTTGCAAGAAGACCCAAGGGGGAAGGCTCTGCGGCATAGCCGTACTGTGGTGCTGCTGGATGATGCAGGTAGGCCGCTGAGGCTGTGCGAGCTCTCTGTCCGTGGTTCCGCATGCGCCCTGGACTCTTGTCGTGGCGGGTGTCCAGTCCCGAGCGGTGGGCAGCCAGGACGGCTGCTGTGGCCCTGCCTGCGAGCACGCGGGTCTGCTCTCTGGCCTACCTGCCAGCGGCATGGAACTACGTCAAGCTGTCACCCTCAGCTGCCAAGGTACGTTGCTGACCGAGGGCGGGGGCGCCGGCGGCAGGTGAACAGCGAGGCGCTGCAGCAGGCCTGCCCGGTGCCGTTCGACGAGGGGCGCATGTGGAAGGGCGCCGACAGTGCCGAGCTCAAGGCGCAGCTGCAGCTCCACTTCCAGAACATCACCAAGGTCATGGACTGCGTCGGCTGCGAGAAGTGCAAGCTGTGGGGCAAGCTGCAGATGCTGGGTGCGCGCTGCAGCCTGCCGACTCTGACACGGGCCGTCTGCCCGCAAGCAGGCAGTACGATGGGCCTCAGTCATGCCCGATTCGTGCTTGTTCGGTATTGCCAGTCTTTCTCGAGCAGGGCTGCAAGCGCAAGGCCACATCACGCGACAGGTGCACAGTGTGCTGGCCCCTTGCAGTCTGCCCTTGTTGCAGCGACTCTGCGTGATGCGATGCGTACAACCTGAGCACCCCAACCCGTGTGGGGCAGGCATTACAACCTCGCTCAAGGTGCTCTTCTCCGCGGATGACTGCAGCGGGAACCCTGCAAACGGGCCGCAGCTGGTGCTGGAGCGCAATGAGGTCATTGCGCTGGTGAACCTGCTGGAGCGGCTGAGCAACTCGATTGAGGCGCGCACAGCATCATGTTGTGCTTTAAAGATGTGGTGTCGAATTGCGGAAGCTCAAAATTGGTACACCAAGCTCAGAACACCACTGTCGAGCACAGTCTGCGTCCGTTCTCAACTTGTATGTCAGTTGTGTGCATGAGCTAATCTTTTGTACTGGGTGTAATACAATCTCAAGCAGGTAAGAAAAGACTGGTTTTATGCTTGTGCATGGGGCTGCTGTGCGCCGGATGTGTGCCTTGGGGTCCTAGTGGAACCTGGGACTGCATTGCTGTTTGGGGCTCGCTGATTGGGAGGCCAGTGAAGCAACGACCATGCTGGCAGGTGGTGCGAGTGATGAGTGCGGAGCTGATGCATGCCAACGGCACTAATGGCGCGATCCAAGGCGTTACGCACGAGCGGTTAGGACAGGCGCTCTGATCTTAGCACCACACATGGGCTGCAGGGCCTGTCTAGACATCCCGTGTGATAACTGTTTTGCAGCGTGCGCTTTTGGCAAGTGCATCTGTCTGTGAACAGTGCGCAAGCAATGCGTTACAGTGGGGGTCTTCTGCCTTGACCTGTGTGCAGGCAGTTTCAGGCAGGGGCGTTGTTTGAAGTGCTGTCGGTCATTGGTCAGCAATCCCCTTGCAAGTGGTGGGTCAGAACATACTCTGAAGCTGCTGCATTGAACTTTTGCGAGGCGAACAAGCACAAAGCCATTGTTTTTAAGTACTTACGGGTAGACTAGCTATGCACGGAGGCTGTTGTCTGAGCGTTTGACACTGACAGTGCATGCAGGCGCAGTGATGCTGCCAGATAGTGCATGCAGGAGCGGTGTAAGACTGTAAGTGACAGACATGTTACGCAGCACAAGGTTACTATTGATTTCTCACAGGTGCACCGCAGTCCTCAGAACAACGATGCCTGCTGCCGAGCGGCGTCCAGAGCCTCTCGCGGCATCACCGCCAGAAAGGCTTTTAGCTTGGCCTGCATGCACACACTAGCATGTTTGCAGACCTGGGAGACTTGCAAGCAGCGCGCATCCACGTAAGCCAGGACCAAGCAAAAGGCACGCCAGCAAAGTTGATATGCAGACTTGCATGTGGCTGGCAGAGCACTGTGCATTCAATGTATGTCCATAGATGCCATTTGGACATGTGCTCGCTCGCGACATAAAAGCCGCCAGAGGGCTCCGATGGTGACTCCCTGCATAGCCGCACGCAAGTGCTTAGCCGTATAAGCTTGATTGCGGGCCGCACCTCGGCCGCCACTATCGCATTGCGCGAGAAGGCGGCAAGCTGCCGCTCGCGCTCGCCGCCACGCATCCCGGGGCGCCCCAGTGACTCATAGTAGGAGTTTGGGTTCACCTGGGCCGGGACATAGACTTAAATTAATGGACAAAGACCGTGGCAGTGCGCCCTGCCCTGCTCCAAGCAAGTAGCCCATGTATGTGGGTAGCAAAAGGGTACTTGAACATGCTTGGCAAAGGCACGGTGTTTTAGCACAGGCCTCCGCATGGCCCAGGGGACAGGGCACAGGCCCCGTTTTGACAGGCACAAGCCTCACAGTGGTAGCTATCAGGCGGGTGGGCTCACCGCGTCCAGGTACTCGATGGTGTCGCGGCCCAGCGCCTGCGCCTTCCCGCGTATTGCATCGTCCTCTATCACTGCCGGCGCACACGCGTGCTCAATGCCACCGCACAGCTCACTCTGCGACCAGCTCTGTCGCGCAGGTCAGCCAGCAGGTTCGAACGAAGGTATTCTTGGAAGGTCCTACCTTGCTGCGCACCTCCTCTAGCCAGCAGTGCCCCTGGCAAGCTGCGCATGTATGCGCGACTCGCACACAGCAGTCCCGCAGAGGGAGCCGGACTTGAGGCATGCAGCACAGGCAGCAGGGGGCGCACAGATGGCGGCATAGCGCAGGTTGGTCGCGGCGTCGTTGGGCGCGCCCTGCACGCGCTGCAGCGCGGACTCCAGCTCGCCCCACTGGCCGGCCTCCGCCAGCGCCTCCATCTCGCGCAGCAGCGCCTGCGCAGCGGACTCGGTCAGCGGATTTGGTCAACACTAGGCAATCGTGGCTGCGCCTCTATCTCGCGCAGCAGCGTCTGCGCGCGCCGCGGGCAGCGGACTCCATCAACCCTTGGCAATCGTGGCTGCGCCTCCCTGTCGAAACCCCACTGATGACACTGCGCACTGCGGAAAGCTGGCAGGTGGGTGTGTGCAACTTGCTGCTTCCGTAAGCGGCCACAAAGCTGTGAGAGGTCTGAGTGGGGCGGCATGCCTGCACGCGGATGAGTGGCACTAGGTAGAAAAACAACGGCTTGGGCGGCTTGACGATGCGCAGGCTGTCCGTGGGCACCAGTGCGAACGCGAGCGCGGCTGCCGTGAGCACCACGCCGATCAGCAGGCGCCTCTGCAGCCACACAGCACAACTTTGCTCACATTGCGGCTCAGCTCGGCATCCACACTGTCAATTGGCTCAGCCACCTGAGCGGGTGTCTCATGCGCTTGTGCTCTGCAGTGGTCGCTGCCGCAAGTGCGGCACAGCACCGCTAGCAGCGGCTTTCTGGTTTCCTTCCCCACAATACTTGAAGAGACTGCCCTGCAGCGGCGGCCACCTGAACAGTCCCTGCCGAGCCGGCCTCGCCCTCCGCAGGCTCCGCTTCGGCCTCGCTGGGCCCGCCGCCCGTGAGGAAGTCGATCTCGCGCAGCCAGTTGCCCTTGACCTCCTCTGCACGCCCAGGCTGGCTCAGCTGTGGCCGGCCAGATAGCACTGCGCACACGGCGCTGCCACGGGCGACTGCGGCGGAGCGCGGAGGCGCGCCTTGGAACGGGCTCAGGCGCCGCAGGCCGCTGCCGTCTATCCTGTTCCGTGCTGCCTGCTCCGCCGGCGCCTCCGCCTCCGCCTGGCAAGGCAAACGGCTCAGGCATGGGGCCAGGGCCGGCCAGCGCCGGGTGCGCAGCGGGGCAGCGAGCGCCGCACACGCACCGGGCCCGCATCAGCGGGCGCCTGGCGCCGCGCGGCTGCCAGCTGCTCCCGCAGCGCTGCCGCCTCCGCCTCCGCCGCCCGCAGCCGCGCGACCATGTCCTCCGACAGCCCGTCCTTGCGCGCGTCGGTGCCGGGGCCCGCGGCATCCGCGTGCACGCCCGTCCGTGGGCCGGCGGCGCGGCCGCTCTGGCTGCGGGCGGCGGCACGGAACGGTGCGCAGAGGCCGCGGCCCGGCGGCCCCAGCATGTTTGGGCCGGAGGGCCCGGCTAGAGCGCGCATGTCGAGCAGCCGCAAGGTGGGCGAGGTGGTGCGGCGTACGCCCTCCTTCGCGAGCTGCGAGCACGCTTCCTTCCAGGAAACTGAAACACAATGGGACTTGTTGTGCACGGTCACCTCGCTGGCCCAGTCACAGCCAGTCGACAGCCTTCCAGTGATGTTGATTTCAAACGGCATTGCCATCCATTCCAGGCGCCTGCACGCCTACTGCATGCAAGACGGCATGGCATGTCCTGGACGTCGTGCCCCAGCTATCCTCACACGCTGCCATGTAGACACGGAGACGCCAACAGGACAATTTGCCAAACCTGTCGCCGACCTGTGCAACCAAATACAGAGTAGCTGTGCAAGCGCCATACGCACAACACAGGCAACCCAGGCAACCGCAGTCTAACGGGATTACAGCTGGCACCGACTGTGCCTCAAATGCTTTGCAAGCGCTCAAAGGAGTTCTGTCCTGACACACAAGATTTGATCAGCAGTCCAGCGCTGAGCTCTGCCGCTCGCGCTGTTGCTGCGGCGTTCCACACCCTGCTTCACGCCCATGGCCTTCGCAGCGGGGGCTCAGCGCGGCCCGGCGACCACCCGCGCTGCACCCGCCAGCGCATGTATCTTGCGCACGCTGCTGCTCAGCGCAGCCACGTCGACGTCGCCGGCCGGCACCCAGCGCAGCGCAGGGCGCCCGTCCGCCGCATCCTCTGGCTGCGCCTCTAGCGCAATAACTGCCTGCCGCCCCGAGCTCTGATGACGGGCGCCCAGAAGATCATGGCACCACAGCCCTGGATATACATGTGGCATGACGCCGGGCTGGAGGTCAGCACCACCAGCCATGCCCGCCCACTCGGCCGGCGCTGGACCCCTTGCCTCGGATGCTCGTCAGGATTGTCCCGCATCGCCCGAGATTGCTTTGTAAATCACTTGGGATGCACCAGGGTGCTGTGGACATGCGCGAGCCCATCAAGAGCTTTGCAGCAGCTTCCAGGGCACGCGATGCCACCCCCTTGAGGCTTGTGAGCAACGCCGCAGCACAGACTGGTTGCTCACCATTAACTTCTGCTCGCACCATCTCCTTGTGCCGCACACGTCGGTACAGCATGCAGGCGCCCTTGCGCGCTCCTCCTCCACCAGCGGGGGCTTCACGCATAGGGTAAGGTTAGCCCTAACTCTATACATGCGCACGCGCGCGCCTCGACCAGGCGCGTCTCCACGCGCAGCGTCATGCGGATGTGGCTGAACACGTGCACCACCTCGCCCAGGTTGGCGCGGCGGGCAACGGCCGCGCCCGCCGTTGGCACGCCTGGCACCAGCCGCGCCAGGAGCGCGTCCAGCGCCGCGGCGCGCTCGCGCCGGCCGGCGCCGGCTGCGGCCGGCTGCGACGGGAACTCCCACAGGCCTGCAACGGGTGTGCATACTATCATTTTCTGTGGGCTTCAACAGTCAACTAACAGATATCTCGAGGGGATGTCCATGCTGCCAGCCTGGTAGGCTGGCTGCCGCCCCAGCGCGGAGCAGGGCGCCCATGCTGCGCTCCCTAGACATGCTCTGCATGCCCTACATGCGTGCAGTGCCACAATAGGGGGCAAGCAACACACACGCGCGCCGCTTGCTCGCCCGCCCGCGGCCCGCCGCACAAGCACAAGCCGGACTGCGCGCACCGCCCAGCAGGCCGCCCGCGGCGCGCTGCACCATGAGCAGGTGGCCGCCGGCCGCGCCGCCCTCGGCCGCGGCACCCCCACCCGCCCGCCGCGGCGGCCGTACCTCCAGCACGCACACGTCCACCGCCTCCTCGCGCCGCGCCGCCTTGGCTACCTGGCGCGTGGGGATGCAGGAGTAGGGTTAGGGTTGGGCCACCCTAGGTTGGCGCAGGGGCGCGGCTGTCGCGCGCGCCCCTGCGGCCGCCGCGCTGTTGGCTGCTGGGCTGCCTGCGAGCGCGCCCACACCCGGAGCCAGACGCGTGCTGCGCAGGCCGCTCGGCGCCGCGCCGGCTCTTTTTGCCTGCTTGGCCGCGCAGTGGTGCATGCCAAGGAGGCACTGGGTGAGCCTCACACCAATCTTGTGTTGGCACGAGCCTGGATGAGCTGAATGGCCAGTCTCCACGAGTGAGATCGATCACACACGCAGGCCATTCTCTGGCCAACATGTCACGCAGCCGGAACGTCGCGGGCGGCCGGCCACCTTGGCGGGGTAATCCGTCACGGGCCGCGCAGCGCCGCCGGTCGCGCTGTGCTGTCGGTGCGCGCGGCAGCAGGCGCGCAGCGGGCAGGCGCTGCAGCGGGGCGGCGCGGCGCCGCCGGTGCAGACCAGCGCGCCCAGCTCCATCAGCGCCTGGGCCCCAGCCCGCCGCTGCATGGTACAGGGTATATAGTAGGGTAGGGCGCTCTCGCGGGGCAGCCGCATGCGTGCCGCGCCAGCGCACGCGCGGCTGCGGCGCCCAGACAGAGTGAGCGCATGGCGGAGCGGTTGCACGCGCTGCGAGGCGCGGGGCGGCGGGGGCACCTGGTTGAAGTCGCCCGGGCGCGCGGGGTCCAGGGCGGCGCCCGCCAGCGCCGCCCAGCGCTGCACGGCCTCCCGGCTGGCCGGGTCGCCGCCGACCGCGCGCAGCCGCGCCAGCACGCGCACCACGTTGGCGTCCTGCGCCGCGACGGGCAAGTCTGTTTTGGCCCTTGCCGGTTGCCCCGCTGAGCTCCACCATGTTGCATGATTGTGCCTGCCACTCGCGCA
>JAABUH010004400.1_pt1 | contig 11441 bp, 7 predicted proteins | sample 5559121 | NCBI WGS metagenome assembly JAABUH01 (sample SAMN10711871, study PRJNA513364) | rock metagenome | isolation source: Antarctica rocks | place: Antarctica: Victoria Land, Battleship Promontory nord | collected 2015-12-28 | reverse complement strand
AGCTACCAAAACAAGTTATACACCTGCTTTGACTTCGAGGTCTGCCAGCAAAGCGTTCTGATTCACAAGTTTGTGAACTCAGGACTGTCCCTTGCCTGAATTGAGTAAACACATTACATGGTGATTGTGGTGATTGTGAATGAAGGAGTCATCATCACCAGTGCCAAAGTCACAAATTGCAGCTTTCCTTGGTTGCTCTGCAGGGTGTTAGGATGATTGTTGAGGTGTTTGACTTCAACAATGACAGCACCATGAGTTTGCTCTGCAGGATGTAAGCATGGTCTTTGACATGTTTGCCACCAACAATGACAGCACCATGATTGGGCTCTGCAGGATGTAAGGATGATCTTTGAGATGTTTGACTCCAACGATGACAGCACCATGGACATCAAAGAGTTTGAAACCATCACCAGCAACCTGCGCCGGCAGGGCAAGAACGCCGGTGTCACCAGGACCGGCTTCAAAGAACGACCTGAGTGAGCATGCCACCTGTTTGCATGAGCATGAGCATGGGCATGCTGGCTGTTTGAGCACAAGCAGCATGAGGCACCTTCAACTGAGCGTTGCCTTGCATGTATGATGGTCATTGCTGTTCATGTTTGTGTTCATGTCCATTGCCTTTCCATCAGGACATATGGCGACGTTTCCTTGAAACATATGTCAAGGAACAATCCAAGTGAGTATGCTGGCTATCTGAGCATGAGCAGCATGAGTCAGCTCCATCTGACCATTCCCTTGCATCTGTGGTCTCACTCGTGTGTCTTCCATCAAGAAGTATGGGGCGTTCCATTGAGACATATGTCGAACACAAACAACCCTGCACTGCACGTATGTGTGTGAGTAGTGCCCCAAGAAATTATCCTCATGGCTAATGAATGGTCTGATGTGTACGAGTATGCTTTGGTTGAGTCTGCATGAGGACAGAATCTGCGTGTGGACATGATCTGCATGTGGACATGATCTGCATGTGAACCCTGTCTCAACTAGGGTTGCCTGCATCAGTTGCTGTTCCTAGCACATAATCAGGCATGACGACTTGCAGTGTGTCCTGTAAGCATGCTCAACTTTGTGCATGTACATGCACAAAGAGCAATGCTTTCATTGATTGCACTTCAGATTATATCTGACAGTGCATTTTGATGTCAGCTTTGCCTCACAGGGACAACAATAGAGGGTTGTTCCTCTACTTCTTTGGTGAAGACAGCAAAAAGCGCATGCAGCTGAAGAGCTTCGACGACTTCCTGAAAGGCTTGCATGATGAAATTGTGCGGCTGGAGTTTGCTCACTATGACTTCAAGAACCAGGTCAGCAAACTGTTTGAAGTGACGATACTTTCTGTCTCAGTAATGATCTTTTCTGTCCTAATAACGCCACTTTCTGTCCCATCAATTTTTTCTGTTGCAGTGATAATATTTTCTGTCCCAGAGATGAGATTTCTGTTCTAGTGATGACAATGTTTGTCCCAGTCACTTAGATGCACCACAAAACAAGGCTTCTCACTTTGTGTAGATCAACTCACATCAAGCACAGTGAACATTGTGGCCATAGCACTGCTCACAACTCACATGCAGATCAGGGCAAAAGTCTGCTTCAATTGTGAATCTCAGTGAATGCTTGATTTTCTATTTATTGAGTGCGTCTTCTGAGTCAGATAATGGATATCTTCTTGCAGGGTTATATGTCGGGAAAGGATTTTGCAAGGAGCGTGGTTTGCAGTGTGCACACCAATCAAATAGAGGAGTACCTTGCAAAGGTTGATGCCTTACCAGACAAGCTTATCGATGCCAAGGTACCTGCTCCTGGGCATAGATCTACTGTTGCTGATGGCATTGGATTGTCTGCAGGCATCTGCTTCTTCTGCAGTATCAATGTCTACTGGTGTGTTGAATTGGCAAGTACTTTTGTATCAAACTTGTCAAGCCCCCCCTTTATGGATGTTTGCGTGATTGCATTGTCTGTCATGTCGGTCTGTTCATCTTTGTGCATACATTGTCCTTAGCCACTTGAGCGTGAGTGTTGCAAATGTGATGCTGCACTGTGATCAGCTTGCGCTGTGTATACTGCAACAGACACAGTACATCCTTAGCAACAGTTACTATATATATATATAGAGGAATACACACACAAATATATATATATGTATGTATGTATGTATGTATGTATGTATGTATGTATGTATGTATGTATGTATGTATGTATGTATGTATGTATGTATGTGTATGTATGTATGTTTGGTACATTTATCACCATAAACTTATGTATACATATATAGATACACATATGGCAGATCTATAGAAACATAGTTATTTCATATATAAATATCATAAACATATATGTCATATATATCACACATAACATGTGCTGACTTCCTGCCACAGGAGCTGCAAAACATTTTGCGGTGCCTACACAGCACGCCCAGATCAGCAGTTTGTGTCGTTGCAGATATCGTATCAGGACTTCCAAGAGTTTGCCAGCCTGCGAAAGGAGCTGCACAAGCTTCAAGTAGCCCTGGAGTTCTACCAAAAGACCACCGGCCAGTTCAATTTGGATGATTTGAAGGTATGCACCTCAAATGCAGCAAGTGACATTTCCGCGCTTGTCTTGATTGCTGTTTCCTCGGTCTTATTTCTGTTTCCCTCTCATCACTTCAGCTGCTAGATTCACGGCGTTTGCACGTGCGTCACAAGCAGTTTGGTCCACACCATACGCTTGTCAAGCTATGGCTTCAAACAGCAATCTGGTCATCTGTTTGGCACGGCACAGCATGTGCACATGTCAATGACACCTTGCAGCCAGCATGACATGGGGTTTTGTCCCTCTTTTTTGGGGGGGGAGGGGGGGGAGACAGTAGGTGTTGAACCTGTTCGGCTAGGGGCAGGTGCTAGCACAGCAGCTTGCTGTTGTGACTGTGCACACAGTTGCCTTCGTTTCCTGGCTCGAGCATGAGGGTTCATAGAACAAAAAGCTGGCTCTAACAGGTTTCCCTGACCTAAGCACTCATCAGAGAGAAGTATTATGAGCCACACATGACCTAATGACTTGAATGCACGTCATTATGAGCCTTTGGCATCTTGCTGTATGAAAGGCTGCGTCTCATCTTACAGATGCCATTAGGGTTTAGAGTTAGGGTTTAGAAATAGGGTTTAGTGTCAGGGGAAGAATAGAAACATACTGGCACGGCGAATGTCAGCCGGCAATCATGATGTAGTGCCACTCAGCTGTGGATCAGCTTTTCTGATGTTCTATGGTGCACAATGAGCCTATGAAAACCCAAAACCTAGCGACCGATGGGCTGAAAATGTATTCCTAAGAACTTTCTCTAAAAAACAGTCTCATAAAAGGCATTGACAGCAGTCAGCAGCTCTGTGTTGTTCCTTTGCTCATTAGACAGTGGAAAATGCTCTGTTCAGTCAAGCAGACTTCCTTGTTGCTGTCAAGTCCATACGTACATTTTTAATCCTAGCATGATACCATAGGTCGCATTTTACGTCCTAGGTCAATGTCAGCCTGAGCTTAGGACTCACTCAGACAGTCTCAGGCTCAGCATGTGAGTCACCCCTCAAATCTGTCATCACCTGCCCTGCATCACCGGCCCTGCATCACCTGCCCTGCATATCTGTCAACACCATTTACAAGCATCCGCCTGTCACGCAAGGTTGTGGGGACTTGTGACTATGATCTTTCTGGGCTTGCAAATTCAATCAATAAAACAACAAGTGCGTTCAGCAAAACAGGATGCTCAGATAGCTGTGTCACTTGGCTCTCAGTCAACTCAGGGTTTAGTAAACCCTACTCTGCAATTCTAAACCCTGAACACATTTTGTTGGCCTGACTGGGTTACGCTGCTGGCACCTGCAGAGGGCTGTACAGAAAGTGATGAAGCGCAACTTGAGTGATGCGCCGCTGCAGATTGTATTTGCACTCTTTGATGCCAATCAAGATGGAAACCTGGCTGCTACAGAGCTGGTTACGGTAAGCAACGTCCTGGGCTTGCTGATTTACCAGGTTACACGGCTGCAGATGCATGACAACTGATTGCACCCACGACATGTGCGGCTTTTCTGAACATGGAGTGAAGCTCTTCGTGCCAGATAATCTGCAATACAAACCCCAAAAAAAAACAAGCACATGATGAATGATCTGGGTTGGGTCTGGATTCTGTGTAGCAGCCTCTGGGCTTGCTAGGGCTGTATACCAAACAAAAAAATACAGAAAGAAAATCGCTTGAACCCACACCTATGCATATTTTCAGCAGCCTCTCAACCCCTTGAAACAAAATCCATCAGTAACTCCTCCATCATGTCTTGCATCTCATAATGCATATGCATCGCCTGACAAGACCCTGCTACCAAGCTACTCCTAACACCCTTTCAGCACTTTTGCAATCATGCGAACATTTTGAGCTAAATACATGACATGAGGCAGAGTTGCTAAGGCTCTGCCACAAGGTATTAGACATGTTGGCTAGCCAAAGCTTACAAACTTCTTCTTCTTCTTCTTACACTGTCTTACATTCATATCTTTTCGTCACTGCTGTCACCTTTGGCTTTTCATGACGCTACTTTAACCTTTTGTCCACAGCTCTCACCTTTTGTTTACAAACTTCACCACCTACACCTGCTATACTTGCAGCACTTGACCTACAGGTACTGAGGGCACGGCAGCATAACCACCTTGTGGATATGTTTGCTTCTGAGTCCAGGGCCCCTACCTTTATGGAGCGCCTGGGCATTGTTTTCAACTAGACATACACATTTAAACACATTTCATACAGATTTCTGAGACATGACTACAAGATTGCTTAGCAAAGTGCAGAGTGCGTTCCTGAATTAAGTAGTATGTTTCAAGTAGTTGCATTAGCTTGTGATACCCAATCCCAATGCTTATGTACGCATTTGTGTGTGAGACCCTCCAGTAGGTGAGACACTGAGGCCTGTTTTGGCTTGTGACGGTAACAGGTTGCCTCCCAGCATGGAAGTGCTGTTTGAGAAGTGAGTTACCAGATGATGTTTTGACTGTCACTGTTGGACGCAAAACATGCACCTACATTTGTTTCTATGCTGAGTTGAGCGGGTTTGACAAGGCCGCTCAGTAATGACTTCAGTTTGAGTCTGATGTTTTGGCCTAACTGCTAATTCTGTTTGGTGCCTACATTCAATTCGGTGTGGTTGCATTTGCACTTTCAGCATTTAGTAAGCCATTCAAATGCTACCCATACAAACCCATCTCCTTGGCTTTGTCCTCCATCAAAATGCTTTGAATTGTTACATCCTCTGGCACTTTAAAGACCGATTTGCACAATGTGGTAGCTTACATTCTTCTGCTTGTGATAGGTGATGCGGCGTCGGGAGAACAACGCCTTTGTGCATCTGTTTGGCTTTGATCGGGATGCTAGAGACTGTCCTGCTGGTTTCTTCCCCTGCATGCGCCATTGCTGGTTCAAAGGCTAGTGTGTACTTACACTGCGATGCATGAGCTTTCAAGCATGGAAGCCAAAAATCACAACGAGCAGTTTTACAACATCAAGTCCATAAATACAACAGACAATAAAACTTGGCAGTATAGCAAATTGTAACATTAGCCGAGATTGGGCAAAGCAGGTTCGACTTTTCTAACAACAATCATTCAACCAAAGTGTTTATAGATGAACATGATATGCAAGAATGTTGATAATGCATAAGGCTTGACTAGCCAAGATCTGACAAGTCACATAGACTGTTTCATAACATCTTTTAAGACCACAAACGCAAAGCTGAAATCACTTTTGATCTACCGCAAGCAAATATACGCAATAATGAAGCAGGTTCAGCTGTACATATATTGATGACCTTTTATGGTGACCGGTGTTTGCATACGTACTGACCTACTTCACCTTGTTCCACCATGCATTACTTGTACCTCTGCTTGGCCGTCAGAGCAAGTGTGATACAGTCAAGTATTATTTGATGCCAACTGCCTTTTGTTGAATTCTCCCACCAAGCTTTATGATTGGCAAAAACACTGTAGTCTGCAGGGCTGCCTTCATTTCTTGCATAATCCCATTCTGCTGCCACTACTGGAGCAACTGTTTGCAAACTGTTGCATTTGCACACAGCATGTCCAGAACAACAAGGTCAGCCTGTTGACAAATTGGTACGATGTGCTAGCTTGTCTGTCCACCTGTGTGGTAGACCCAATGGGGAACATTTGCACACCCAATTGACCTTCTTGTGGCTGCGTAGGCGTGTGTTCTGAGGCAAAAAACCTTGGGATGCGTTTGCCCTGTGATCCCACTGTGCCAGCAGTGCATGATTGCACTCAGCAAATGCAGGATGCCTTTGTTGTCTTGCTACACTGTGGACAGCTGCTCTTGATGTGCACACGAGTCTGGATTTTGCCCTGCCACTCAAAGCAGCACTTTGGGCATTTCCAATGCGCTTTGTAACCACTCTGACTTGTGTAGTCTGCTGGTGTCAGCTCAATTTTGGAATAGTCCCAGGCCCTGGCGGTTTCAGGAGCTACGATTGCCAATGACTTTGCCTTTGATGTTCTGTGGCCAGTGCAGTACGGACACCTAGCCACTTGTGACCTTGTTGACACCCTTGCCTCCCAACAGTGGGGGTCATCAGGGGTGACCAAAGGGCACACCCACGAACATGCCCTGTTGCTGTAAGGCTTTATTTTAATATTGCCTAGGTGTCTGTTTTGCACTGCTCCTGTAGCACTGCATCCAGCTGACTAATGTCTGGACCTTGGTGCTGCAGCGTTACAGGGTGCCAGTGGCGCAAACTGTGGATCTGAGCCTGGCTTGGAGACCTGTGGCAGACACATTAGTGCGTGAGGTGCAAAGAACAATGTTTGCGACAGCGTTATTCGTGACATGTAGCAAACTTCGTGCAACATGCCAAGCTGCTCATGCTGATCAGGCAGTCTGTGCTGCTTGCGAGTCAGTAGCAGCACAGCAGATACCTCTCAACGATGGCTTGGTGGAAGTGAAATGTCGCTGACTTGGGAACTGTAGCGGTGTTCCTGACGCAAGTCTCGCGTACATCTGTCCTTCCGACCAGTGCCTGCACGTTGCATGTTCACAATAGCTTCGGTGTTGTTCGAGCTCAACACGCACAAGTTCGAGAGTTTGATAAACGCTGGAGCCAGACAAGTTGAAACACAGACACGCATGATGTTACGGGAAGAGCGTATATTGCTTTCGACAGGTGCGAGCCACACGCACAAAGCAAGTTGTTGGAAATGGTCACCTGTAGCCGCCAGACTTTGCACAGTCGATCATGGTGCAGGCAAGGAGTGTGTACTGGTTGACTTTGGAAACGCGTGGCGGCAACACTTGTCTGCGTAGGCAACGCAGTTTTTGGCCCAGCAGCATTAAGGTTATCCGCACAAGAAGCTTTATGAGAAGTTGCTTGAGGAGATGAATCGTTGACAGTTATGCAGTAGCACAACACTTAGCTCGCACTCTGACTTGACTGACGTTGCAGGAAAGCAAATCTCATGTCATTCTGTTGACCAGGCATTCCTGCACGCAGTCGCAGTAGGAGAAGTCGCAACAACCTGTTGCACAGGCCCGCTTTGCGCCTTGTGCAGCTGCAGCGGCAACTGCGGTGTCGTGCCGCTGACTGCAGCATCCCCGGAGCATACTTGTACAGTCCGCTATTGGCGCCTAGGCTGACATAGTGCTTGAACGTGGCAGCTTCCGCAACCTCAGCAGCACCATGGAGACTCAGCTAACCTTTGATAGCAAAGCCAAGCAGCTGAACTTAGCTTTCAAAGAAAGATTCGTAACTGACAGCAACTTCCAGCTCAAGATCACTGGTGGGATCAACACAAGGACAGGCAAGCCCCAAGTGTCTCACTAACCTTACACACTAGCATAGGGTGGTGGTGACACTCTGTCACGCACCAGCAAGCATCACAACAAGTAGAGGACCCTTGAACATCTGCTAGCAAATTTTGCTGTGGCTGGCTGCTGCAGGTGCAGTTGAGTATCAGGGATTTTTGGGCAAATTCTTCCTTGCAAAGCCCAGGTCTAGCAGCGGATACTCCCTAGCAGCAGACAAGAAGCAGCTTCGGATTGGTGCAGGTGCCCCCTTGCTATATGCATGTCACATTGTACAAGTCAAGTATAAACAGCGAAATTTGTCTGCCATGTGCTTGTGACGCTTAGTATGCCTGTGTCTCGGTTCATGCTTTGCCATCGTGTTTTATCTGCTCTATTGTATTTGTGTGAAACCCAGACTGGCCTTGCTATAAGTGTCACACTGTTGGAGCTAATCCAGTTGAAGTGCTTCTGTTTCACCTGCGGCTACACAGTTGAGTGATCATAAACACAATCATCGCGTCAAGAGACAATCTCATCAAAAGACGATTTGACCAGCCTACTATCTGTCTGTATTGAGCTTGATAGACTCAGCTGGCTGTGACATTTGGCACGTGTCCATGATCATAGGCTATGTAAGAAGCTCTCGGCATCATATGCAACATGAAGTGGTTGACGTGGACTCCTTAAAAGCCTTATCATTGCCCAGCAATGTTCTCTTCTTCTTTCACCTGGTTGCTGTTTTTCTGTTCCTGTTCTATTTGTCACACTGCTCACTCCTGACATGCTTGTGAGCGCAGGTGTACACTATGACTCTGCCACAGAGCAGTATCAAGTTGGAGTCACGGCCAGGAAGAACTTCCAATTGGGAAGCAGTGAGACCTGGCTTAAGCTATCACAGGACGCTCTATACAATCCACAAATTCAAAAGGTGCACAGTCAGTCTTGCTGGCACAACATGTCAGGCATTTGAGTACTCTTCTGGCCTGTGTCAGGCCTGCCTGTGCAGGCATCATCTTGCACTCATTCACTCATTCACCCATCCACTCAACTGATCTGCTGACTACCTCATTGCGCACTCTCTAATTTACTCGTTTTCTCATACATGTACTCACTCACTCACTCACTCACTCCCTCACTCACTCACTCACTCACTCCCTCACTCACTCACTCACTCACTCACTCATCCAGCCGTTCCCGCCCCCCCCGCCCCTCCCCCCAATTCACGCACCCACCCCCTTTGCCACTCACCCACTCACTCACTCACTCATTCATTCCCTTGCTTGCTTGCTTGCTCGCTCGCTTTTTTGCTGGCAAGGTGGCTGCTTTTGCATCCATATTTGTCCTGCATTAAGCATCCACTGTTGCAGATCGCACCGGCAAGCATGTGGCCAGCAGGCGTGACAAGTTTAATGTGTGCTGCATATTGAGTAGGCACAGCTCAGGCTGCATCTGTATTGACACTTCATGACAAGCTGTTAAGCTTTTGCCACACGCACGGTGTTTTTGCAAATCTTGACATCAGCCCCTGGTGCAAGCACAGCTGCCTTTTACCCATCAAAAGCTGCAAGCTGTCTTGCAGAAACGCCATGCAGGCTGTTCAACTCATTACACCTTGATTGCTTGCCTCCTTCACGTGTGTGTGTATGTCTGCAGCCATCAGGAGTGGGCACTGCGCAGCTGAGCAAGTCCATCTTCAATTTCACTGACACTCAGGATGTGAGAGTGCTGGTGGGTTGTAATGCTGTGATCAACCACAAGGGCGACGTTGTGAAGGTATTTACATGCTGACCCAGCATCATTGAACACGTTGCTTTTGATTCTTCATAATCTTGTTCATTTGGTGTACACGAAGGAAGTGTAAGACACAATGAGACATAGGGTTTCAACTATCTAAATACATCACACATGCCTAGTAGAGTAGCACAGCCTGTCTAGATACATAAAAGTTCAGCCATTCGCTTCTAGGTCAAGGGTGTGTCATGTGCATGTTCCATCAAAGCTGCACTCAGTCTGTGTTCACTTTCTGCGCCTGCACAGTTATTGAGTGTCCACCCTTCTATGGCCAATATGGCTATAAGGGTGGCCATATGGCAAATATGGCTATAAGGTTGGAGTGAGAGTCATCTTTGAGTGTTACTTGCAAGAATGAGCCCAGAACAGTGTGCAGCTTGGCCTTTCTTTGCACATTCTGACTCAGCATGATCTGCTGACTAATGGCGGTCTGCAGAGTGCAATTACACACCAGTCCCTGAGCTATATATTAGTCAACACACCCGCATGTAAATGTACAGCAGCAAGGCCGAATGGCATCATTGATACACAGTCATATGTATCTTGTGACATGACGTGAGGGGATTGCGAGTATCAGCATTAGGTCAAATTGGGTTTTGTGACTTTGCAGGCGCCTTATGGTCAGATAAGGGAGAACAATTGGTCACTGAACACCACCTTCAAAAACGACTGGAGCATACGATATGACCTGTGAAGCCATTCTCAGGGCTTCCAACATTGTCCCTTGATGCATCGGGACACATTCATCAAGCATGAGCTTGGCATGCATTTGCCGTGATGAAAGGATCCTCCTGTCTAGCGCAAAGCAAGGATGATAGCAATAGCTGCTGTTGTATCATTCTTGCTTTTTATCCTACGTGTTCTTGAGTCACACCTGTCCTGTCAGGTCACAACCTGATCAGGTTGCCATGACTGTAGATGGCATACCCATACCTGTTGAGAGCGCTCAAAACTTATTGCAGAGTCACTGTGACTATGTGCTTGCATTACAGACAAGCCCCACTGCAAGCTGTCTGTAAATTGACTGCTGTTAAGAACTGACCACAATCGACTGCCAGGCCACTATTATTGATGCACATACTGCATGCATTGCTAGCAGCGCTTCAAACTGCTTTCAGCCAATGTAGATTGCCAAGGTAGCTCATTGTAAGAAACATATGTATTGTCTCATGTCATGTACTGTATTCAGAACCGACTGTCATGGTACTGTGCTCGATTCACAGACAGATGTCCTGCCTCATGTCATGCAGTGTATCAAGACTTGACTCTCAGGCTGCTATGCTTGATGCATACCCCGAATCTCACTTGCATAGCTACAGATGGGTGCTGTTATGGTGTTAGCTGCCTGCAACTTTCTGGTTCAAATAAAACCGCAAGTTCTTTCAGTATGGTAGATCATACCAAGTAGCCTTGAATATTATACCAAACCTTTGTGTCATATTCACCAATAGCAATGCGTTCAATTGATCGACTGTATTGCTATGCGTGCAGCTGTGCATACAGCATTATGCACAAATGCGGAACAATGCAGGGTGGTACACAAGGTGGCACTTAAAGTTAAACTTTCTACATCGCCAGGAAGTGTGTCCGCAAGTCAAAGACCTCCTGCGGACTGAGTGCTGAAACGCTTGCTGGCTTTGCAGCCATGATACTCAGCTGCGTACACATCACCCGATTCCACTTCAGACGAATTCCACAAAAAAACCATAACGTCTTTGTCATGACGAGACAACTCAGTACCACAATGTAACAATACTGCAAATCCAACTAGGCACATTGCACTTATGTCACTATAGAAAGCATGCTCCTAGAAGTTCTCATTGTGTGAGAAGAACAG
>JAABUH010004397.1_pt1 | contig 11445 bp, 8 predicted proteins | sample 5559121 | NCBI WGS metagenome assembly JAABUH01 (sample SAMN10711871, study PRJNA513364) | rock metagenome | isolation source: Antarctica rocks | place: Antarctica: Victoria Land, Battleship Promontory nord | collected 2015-12-28 | reverse complement strand
ATGCTTTTAGTTCAAATATTACTGAGAATAGCTTCTGTCATCATGTTTTGACCTGGGTCTACTGCCTCAGACCACGGCCGCTTGGATAATTCATTCCCTGTCAGATAACGTTGCCCAGTCATTGTTCTCTTGGCAACTGACGTATAGCTTCATCGACCTGGCAGGCATTGAAAGGCGCATGAAATCAACGGGGGTCCAAAACGTATATTGCGCTGACATGATGCACCTATTAGCGTCATTCCCCAGCCTTCAGATATGAAACGTCAGTAGATGGTCAAGTCCTTCGGTGTGGCTTGTCAACTGAAGAAATATCGACACACTTTCTCATCATTCTCATGTCTACGACAGATAGCGTTTCAAATTCAAGACGTGGACGGTGAAGTGATAACTAACGTGGCGGCAAACCAAGCCTGAGTGAATCACAAGGCTCCACTCTGATTTGCCTTGGCGTCATGCTTTGTCGAAATGAAACAGTGGCGATTGTATTGAAGCTGTCTCCATCCCTTTGGAATAAAGTGTTTCGAACATCTAGTGCCATCATCTGTGTCATCTAGCGCTATTCAGCTGTCATCAAGCGCTGTCATCTAGACTGCAGTCTGCACTCGTCACGGACTCAGTACAGAGCTAAGGTACGGAGGTAGGTACTGCGAACTAAAAGCCCAGCTCCTCCCAAGTCCAAAAGCAAACATAAGCGTTTCAAGAATGGTAGGGATCGACGTGGGATGAGGTGTAGGACGGGGGGCATCGTCAGCAGCTTTGTGTGATTGTGTCACTGTTGGAATTTCAGGTGTGATTTGTATGGTAATCTCCGCATCCATCCGGCGCCGCATCCATCCTGTTGGAACGTATGCACATGTGACATACGTATACCCCGGTGGTTAAGGTTATTCCGGCCGGCTTGGCGCTAGGGGTATCTATCCTTCCTCCCACTTCCTCCGGAATTCCTACCTACTATTTAGCTTCAACCCCATATACTATATTCTATGCCCCATATGACCTTGTATTCCAACAGTCACCATACATAGAGGTAGTGTCGCTAGAGAAGGTATTCATCACGAAACGGCTGAAACAGATGTACTAGTACTGTGGAGTCTGTGGTACTCAAAGTAATCAGGCTTTGACAATCTTCTAGCATATTCTCTATCGACTCATCGTTTGGACTCACACACAAAAAGCGTTGAACTAAAACTAGGATTGATCGTAGACAGCTTCAAAGCCTCATTCAACATCCAATTCCCTGTTGCCCCGAAGATCATCTCGTTCCTCCCCGACCTCCTTTGGTCTTTTAAGCGTGTGCTGAAGAGCATCGAAAAATGGTTGCAAATGCTCCTTCATCATCGTGTCGAGCTCGGGAGCTGTCAACGGGTGATGAAGATGATGCTGTTGAACTATGGCCAACAATTTCGTATTCCTCTCCTGTTCGTACGCGAGGGCTTTCTGTGTGTCTCGAAGGGTTTTCTCGGTGTATCGATGACACTTGAATTCGTGGACGAGACTCTGCTCCACTATCTGTTGTTTCTTAATTTCGTCGTTCAAGCGGACGCTCTGATCATCGTGAATCTTCTGCCTTAGAACCTTGTCGGCAGCGATTTCTTCAAGATTAATCTTGTACTTCTGATTTTGCTGACGGTAGTAAGCGTTTTAGCACGACTCACTCCTAGCAAATTGAGCGATACGTTGTCTCGTTTCGTACAGCTGATTATGAAGGTCACGGCAGTTATTACATACCACAACGGTATCTGACATGATGCTATCGTCGATTGCTTGCATGAGAGGATAAGGGTCAAGACAGAGAACGAAGGGAGAGCAGAGCGACATTTATAACCGTTTTTCCACGTAATAGTCGCAACAATGATTTCGGCCAAATTACAGATCTGTTTCACTTTGTGAAGATCATTTCTGTCTACGTCTTCAAAACACGGATGGGATGAATCCCTCAAGAAGTTTAGATCAAGGTCAAATATCATCTGACATGACTGAAAACACCGTCCTCTCACCCTGATTCTGCCATCGCTGATACTGTACTCGACAGAAACGAGCATTCGTAGTCAATGACAGAAAGATGACCAAGAACTTCTGAATCTGATACAAATGTCTTGCGATGAAATGTCATCTTTAAGCTAATCTCTGTGTTGCCATTCATCATTTGCCAACGAGTTAGATCAGACGTATCACATCGCACGACTATAAGGAAACAGATAGAAAAGCCAATCTTGTCCGGAAACTACATTCTTCTCGCAAGGCGCAGTGGTCAGCGAACGTCACATGAGCGGGAAAGAGCAGCTGATTATAACAGAAGTGGAAAATCGATTTGCTACATCAAAACGACACTATGTCTATAGTAGTAAGAAAAGATACAAGATCATTTGCTAGAGATTACCTTCGAAGAATGAGTGCGTCACATGTAGATTCTGCAGCTCTTTCTACCGTTCTCAAAAAGAATGTTCAAAATTTGTGAGATTTTTGTAGTTCGTTTTGTAACAAGAGAAGTTTAGTCGACTCTAGGAGTCCTTGTCGATTACCCAATGTACCTCTGTTTAGCGGAAGCATCACCTGACAGCCTCTCTTTCACGTGTTGATATCCGTGCAATAATCAAGGTAGAGGGTTTCAGAGACGTGTAAGCCTGATGCACATAATCTTGATGACTGCTCGACTGACAGCTGAATGAAGAGCATTAGGTGTTTCCACCCACTTTGGACCCATTTCATTATTCGTACCTCTCGCCATCTTCCAAATCTTCGCGAAGCTAAAGTGTGTAGTGACGTTCTGATGAGGTTTATGGTGAGCGATAACGGAATAGGGCCTCTGAAAGCTAAAGCTGGTGGCAGCGCCAACGACGCTGCGTTATTTTTCGGATGAACACTGAATATAGAAAAACACAAGCAAACGCCCACACTACAAAGAATGAATACTCAGCTACGTCTTACATCAAGGTTCCCGTTTTCAGACCCTTCTAATCGCAATAACAACATCTTTCAATATCACTTTCCACACTCTGACATCACCCTCATGCCCTCGTCACGAGGGAACGGGGGGAAAGTGCAGATCTACTACGACTCCCTGCTTCAACACACCCCTTCCTCTCACCCCGCTACTTCAACATCAGAGTCCCTTACCCTCACTCTCATCGTCAGAATTCAAATACTCGCCTCTATCGCCGTTCTCGCCAACCGTGCTTCGCCACAGCATCATCATTAGCAGCAAACGGTAAAGACGCGCCATCATTCGAGATTTTTTGAAGTTTGGGAAGAATTAGAGTGGGCGCGAGAACTATAAATAGAGTTGAGAGAGAGAAAGAGGCAGGTGGTGAGAGATGTGATGAAGATGTGAGCTTTGCTTGGGGGATGGGGGTTTCAGATGGGAACGAAGTAAGAGAATCTCATCAACGTCTGAAGAAAGATTGTTATTACGAGTAAACAAAATTTCTGAATATGGTGAAGCCTAATTAAAGGCAGATAGTCTTGGTATACGAGGACACAAGGGTAGATAGGCATGTAGATATATATTGGTTGAACTATCTAGGAAGGTAGAAACTATTGAGGAAGGTGAAGATCCTGAATCCTCTGAATCCCCTAGCGTCATTCTTCGAATGAGAGCGAAGATTACTCATTTTACTTGTACTTATTAAGGGAAAAGTTCAAATTCTAGCGATACAGCAGAGCTGACAAAGAAAAAGCTAGAGTCGATTCTTGAACGAACTGATTGAATCGAAAGAAGAGGCGAAAATTAGAGGATCGATGAGTTAGCATAGTTTGATATGTCGCATCTTTCTTTATACCACCACATAGATCTTAGATTCATGACAATAGAATAGCATCAAGTCACTGCAACTCATATGGCTTTTGTAATCCTCTCTTGAAAACCTTCAGCAGATAGCTAGAAATTGAAAGATCTTTGCTTTGCAATACTTCCTTCAAACATCATCGTTCGCCCCAAGATGCACGGAAAACAATGTCAGCTTCTCTCATCAATACGCGCAACAGCTAAAATCCTTGTAGACAGAACAATAACTCTTCAGGGGGGAATGAGCAATCGCCTGCCTGTGTCACGCATCGACAAGTGAGAATATAATCTCCCTTTGGAGGTAAAGTCCTAGTTCTTCCGCCGCCCACCATCAGACTTCGTGCTTCCCCCTGCTATTTTCGAGTCCATTAAGTGATAGGAATATCGATTCGACCCCCTTGCCCTGTAATATCATTCATGAAGTCCTTCGAGGTCGCAGTCTTTTAGAAGTTCCAGCGAGAGCTCACTAATCATCAATGAGTACTTGGAGTTCGCAACGAGGACAAAGATTTCATACCCATATCAGTTTCCTATTTGTGAAGCTTCGAAGCAGCAAAGACAAAAATATACTTCCCAATGCCACCTTCTTTAAGCGCAAAGCTCGTTGACTTTACGAAGAGAAGACATCCTCGTGTTGACAACTTAATAGAGTCAGTTAGCCAGGCCTCAGCTTTCTTCCAGGTGACCGTACCGTCAACAAGCACTTTGATATGCTAGGCAAATATCTGCAACGGTTGGAAATCGCACACAGGAATGCAATTAGACCGTGCGTCAGCATCCTGTACGTCAATCTTTTCTAGTCATTCATCGACATTGACCACATTCCGCAGATATGACATCAGCAGAGCTCCTGATGAAAGCAGATCGATATGTGCTTAGTCGCGCAGAACTATGGTTCTAAGGAATGGCCTTTTTGAGTCCATGGGTGCGATGATCTCTAAAAATAACTAAACAGTTGTGCTCAAGCATTTGCGGAAGAATGAAGATTCTTGTTTCGATGATAGTAATATAGGGAACAGTCCGCTGGCGGTCATGATGGTTGAAGAGCTTTGATGTCAAGCGCTCATATCATATGATGAGAACAGCACTTAAAATCTGCGAAAAGCTCGCAGCTCGTTATCATCAATCTGATGATATCGAGTGCGACTTATTAACCGGTTTGAGAGTCGAACTCAAGTTTGATCAGTTTTCAACCACACGCTCTACCGTTGAGCTAACCGATCTGAAAACAGGAAATCGAACAGCCCTTGGTGATTACCTCCGTCTTAGCTCCCTACTCATCTACCCATCACGGAATGTATTATGTTCCAAGTGTTACAGAATAGTCGAAGAAGAAGGCGCTGAGAAGCTGCATTTCAACAAGTTGAAGCTTCAATGGTGGAGCTTGGCTTGGTGGCAGGGCCACAAGTGTTGCTACACTGAAGGCGCACGTCTCACATTGGAATCGACCGAAAGCTATCCACAAAGAGCCCGGGCAATGGCTTTAGAAGCGCTTGAGGCCCTCAATTACCTGAAACTCTAAAGACTTTTATCGTCGAGACAGGCCAAACAACGGTTCCAACTCTTTCTTCAGATCTTCCAGATTTGGAAATGAAGATTAACGTGAGATTCGTTTTCGACAAAAATCAGTGACGAGATGCAGGTGCTTCATCGGAGAGGGTCATTAATGATTGAGCCGGCGACGCGAAGAATGACCGGCTGATATAATATAGGGACCATGCATGTTCTTGGAAACTTCGCGAAGTCTTTTGAGATCTGCCGAGAGCAATTATGATCTGCGTTGCGTAAGATATAGAACTTGTCGCTGTTCAAGAACATATCCGTTCGAGGATCAGCTAAATAATCTCAGATGGTAATTTGTTCAAATATGCAGCCGATCATTAAACAGGAGCGTCGGTGGCACCGTAGCCATTAGTGAATCTAGCGTGAACGGCGGTTGCAACCAGTCAGTAACCGCGGGACCTGGCAGAGACGTCGGGACTGGGGGAAAATGGGTTGTTGGTAGAGAGGCAAAGCTGGGCAAAGCTGGGGATTCGATGGCGGAAAGGGTGCGCCAGGTTTCGAGAAGACAACGAGGTCTCGCGATCTGGATTTTGCGAAGCCGCCACTTGTATAGATGGGCTGCAGCCGTGTAGGCCTGGCCGGACCAAACCGAGGGTGGCAGGCTGGCCGTCTGACCGTACAATAGCTATCTGGCCTTGTCGTTTAAGCGACTGTGCGCAGCCGATGCCCATCACGGAAGATATGGGCTTAGGGCCACCTGGAGGAACCTTCTCCTTCAAATATAGGTCTAGGGAGCTTTTGTGTGCTTGGTAGAGCACCTTAGCATAAGCGGGGCACCTCCGCCAATGAGGCTATCTACGACAAGCCTACCGATCCCAGGGACAAACCCAAATCTCGGCCCACTTTAAATGACTGTCTCAACAATCCTTCCATTCAAACCAGAATGTTCGGGTTCGCAACGAGAGCGCGCCGGAAAAGAGAATCATTCAGATAGATTTACCGCCAAGGTTTACTTGGCGGTGATCATCGCTGGGAGGGATTTCCTAAGACAGTTGTCCACCGAGCTAATTCCAAGTACTACCTCTACCCATCGTTATCAACTTTCAACACCATCCCTCTTCGCACACTTTCACTATTAGCTGCATCGACAACTGCAGTGAGAGTTCCAAATAGAATAACAAGTTGTCACATTGTCCTCTTCATGTCACATCCCGGGAGTCGTTGACTTGGAATCCGTGTGATGCTTAACGAGGTTTTGGTGGTTGCGGCTTTGGCACACCAGTAGTATCGTATGCACCACGGCCAGCATTCACAAAAGCTATGGGTTCAGTTGACATGGCAGCGGCTAAAAGAGTTGATCTAGCGGTCAGTATACCTATAAAATACGAGGAGATGTTCGACTTACTGTTTGGGCTGTACGTATTTGAAAGGAGATCTTGAAACCGTACGATTTCGAAGTGTTTATGTTTGAAAGCTGAGAAACGATTCGTTAGGCCTTGATTTGATCATGTAAGGTAGCACCATGCTGACCAAGTGATCTTGTGGTTTCCTGGCTTTGTGTAGGCAGAGATCCCTAAGTGACTTGGGTACGGAAAGAATATAACATAGGCGATGCTGGAAAATGGGGTCACTGTACTGAAACTGGTACGGGTGTGTCTTTTCAGATCTGGGAATGATGGTCTGCTGCCATGGGTTCTTATAGTCGAGAAGTACTCTGCTGATGGCGAGCAATGCCAGAGGCGGCAATGAGCTGAACTTGTGCCAACAAAGCAGGGTTGCATAGGTAGCTACTAGGAACATACCCAATCTAGCCTAATATGGCTTGGATGGATGGACTTGGCTGTCCCATTTCTCCAATCATTTTCGTCGGCACTAGCATCTGTAGCAGACGAGTGGGTGGATCAGCGGAACCCGTTCCGGCACCTTACCGATTTAGGGTGAGGTGTTTTGGCCCCCTTTGGCCAGGAAAGACAGCCACAAAGCATAGAGGTCAAAACAAGTGTTAGAAATAACAACCAGGTCGGTTGAATGATAGCGCCTCCGCCTCATTGCAATCTCCATTGACGTGTGTGCCCTTTGATAACAGCGGCGCCGACAAAGGTTCGTCGCCTGACGGTGAGGAAAGAAGCAAGGCATGTCCGTGGATGCAGAACCAAAAATTGGGACGTACGCTCTCGCATTTCATCCCGTTACTGACATGGATTTGAGACCAGTCCGTGCAGTCAGTGTAGAAAAGATAAGAGTATGTGTCTCTAAAGAGGGTCAAAGGTCAGTTCATCCAAAAAGCACATGGTCTCCGAGGTGTCATAGCAAAGTATGAACAGCTTATGTTAATCAACGCTTGGAAAAACCAGGGTTCAGAGGACGCTCCTTTGGACAGCTGAAAGCAATCATCAACCGCTTCACGCATCATGTTCTCACTATTGAGCCGAAGAGTTATAAAGCTTTTCTGATACAACGACCAAGCTCTATGGGACGGAATACAATCACTGGGTCCAGCTTCCAATGATCAACAACGCTTTGATCGGGACATCAATGTATATGGCCGATCCCCATTTTCTGATGCGGGCAAGACGGTGACCAGATCTTTTCTATCGAAGATGTCGAAAAGAGATATACAGATGGAAACCAAGATGGTAGGATCCTCCAATAGGCTGCAGAAGTTACAGCTACGCGAAGCATCCAGAAGACTCTGACGAGTCAATCTTCGGCGCGCTATTCGCAGATCCAATCACAAGAGATTTCTTCCTGCCGAAGATGCCTAATTGAGCGGTTGGATCGTGGCCGAGAGCGTGTGTGGAAGTTGGTTTCGAAATGTGACGACCACCCCATTGAATCACTGCATCCAAAGTCTATCGTTCACCACCACAAGTCCTCGAATGACAACCCGTAGGCGTTCGATGAATAGAGATATAGGAAATCAGATGTAACATACCACTCGCAGCATTTTCTTATCTAAGAGTGTGTTATCGAGTATGGCTTATATTCTAATCTAGTCGTAGGAGATCTGGAGTTTTGGTGCACGCGGCATACTTTTGTTCAAGAAGCTAAAAGCAGACCGTCAGATATAGCACGAACAACGAATGAGCCAGTGTAGTCACAAAGTTTGATAAATAATGTTTTGATGAATAGGGCTCTTTCTCGAATGACAAAAACATACTTGGCTCTGCGCGGTCACAGGAGAGGGTACAATGGAAGGGAACACACTACCAAAGCATTTTTGAGCCCCTAAAGCTCCCTCAAGCAGCACTTCTTGTAGCATTCTATCATCCGGGTCAGCAAGCGTGCAATTGTGGAGTGGAAGGTGGTGGTGCCGAGCACCTCATCTCCTGAATCGGCTATTTGTGCAATATCCACGGGTGGCAGCAAAGCATAGCCCTATACCACTGACGGTAGAAAGTGCAGAGGGATGAAGTTGATAAGAAAAAGAGAGGTGGGAGTCCTAGAAGAAGAAGAAAGACGCAGATTCGCTACTTCGTCCTCCAATCTCAAAGGAGTGTTACGATGTAGACTCTCGCTAGCCATGTGCCAGAGATTCGTCAGGCTAGAGCGAGGAGAGAGCTATCCCTACGGACGTACCGGGTTATCACTGTCAGCAATGCCCGTCAGCCACATTTCTGATGTCACTTGATGATGTCGCTCTGGTGACTATTTTCAACATGATAGTTTACCATCATCAACGCTACCCTCAGATGTAATGCAGGAGCATTGGTGGTTGAAAAAGGGAACAGGTAGATCGCTAGCCGAATTGGGGCTAGCGCGGAATACGGGCACAAATCGACCACAAACCTTTTGAAAACCCGTTCGATGAAATACAGTATCACTTTCAACTTTTTTGCTTGAGCATAATTACTTAAGGGTTTGATCATCACTTCATGATGACAAAGGTAGTAAGAGTATGATTACTGTATATTAGATTTAAAGTCTCTTTGATATCTTTCTTGGCTTTCAACTCCCAAGCAAGCGAAGAAGCAATCCCGTTACGGACGAGATAATCCTGTCATCATAGTCAGATCGCCAAAAGGAAGAAAAATATCAGACCAACATGTAACCTTTCTACCACAGACCCGCATCGAAGAACTTAAGCGGCAGGTTAGTGCATTACAGCTAGAGCTTGCCCGGATCGATACTCTTGTGCAATCCGCTGCAAAATCATGTCGGACACTACAAAAAGCTTTAAACGAAATCTAAAGAATACAAGGCCTTTCGGAAGTTGTTGAACAATACCTTCAAGTTCATGGTTCTGCGTCTTTTCCTTATGACTCGTCGTCATTTGGTGAGGTATTTGGTAGTTGGAAATAGGGGAAGGGGCTGATAGGGACTTCTAACAACACCAACCAAAATACCAATATGCCCCCATATGACCTCGTCCTCCAGAATAGTGAAGACCATTGCTGTATGTGACAGAAACACGTTTTGCTGAAACGTCTGAAGTTTGCATGAATAGACCTTCGAACGTTCTTTTGTGTCTAAAATCCTTAAAAATCGTTAAGATAAACCCTTAGATCAGCTGCAGGCCATCATCGCCAGCAGACGGCGTATAGCCGGTATTCAATGACTGAGAAGGTAACACGCTGGAATGTCACTGTTTTAGCCCCTGACCACAATCAACACATTGAGAGTGTGAGAAGATGGTCGCGTAAGAAGGTCCGTGACAAGAAAATCTGTTCGAAAATGCCTAGTTTTGGTGCTGAAATATTCGAATAAATAATGAGTAAATTGAAGTTCATAACAGAGACGACGACCACAGAAATATGCCGAACATTCTTTATTCAATAAACCGTTACAGTCCGTCAATTGAGCTGTATTTATAAAGCTTACACTGCGGACACTCTGCGATGTCTGAGCTCAGCCAAACACGCAATGGCTTTTGAATAAAATCCTCATAGTTACAGTTATGCTAAAATTAAATACGTCAGCTTAAGTATCAAGAAAACGCTTAACATTCGTACACAGCTCCAATAATCGACATATCTGAAAACATCGTAATTGAGTTGAGTGCTTAAAGGCGTAATTAATCTTTCTAACTTTAAATCCTCGAATTCGACGGAAGAATGAACGAATCTATAGTGATGTGGTTCTGATGCAACCATTGTAAACGTAATAAAGTTGATCGATTGTTGAGAACCAATCCTGAAGAGTTACGCAAGTAGACTAGAACATTTAACTGTTCTTTATACTAAATATTGTTCGTTGATGTAAGCATTACTTGAATAAACAAAGTGGAGCGAAGAGCGACGCTGACGCAACCCGATAGGTGTAAGTGTGTTCGGAAAGTATGAAGCGAAAGATTCGCCTAAATCCAGGGGGATCACATGATTCTACTAGTCTCAAACTAGTCCCTAAATAGGCCTAAGCATCTCATTTCAACAGGGAGATGGCTCATCGTATTCGTAGGTTGATCCGGAAGGTATTAGATTTTCTCGCTCTTGTTGGAATACGAGGTCATATGGAGGCTATCTAGAAGGAAGGTGAAAACTATACTAGCGGTACCCTGCTATTCACAGCTAATACGAAGATGGCGTATGATATTGTCGCAAAATGCTGGCGTAAGCCTTTCACTAAAGCAGCCGGAAAATTCATTCATGACAGGGCATCGACTATACGCCTTAATTTCGCTGACCGTAAAATGAATAATCGACATACACAGGCAGGTCATATATTTAAAGCTGCTCTCTTCTTTTTCCGAGTTAAACCGCTCAAATAATGGACAATAAACGTTCTAAAAATAGTCGGATTGAGGATTGGTTAAACACCATAGATACTCGTACATCACTTGATGAAAGCGATAACAAGATGGAAATATCTTCTCCACGCAATACAGAATCATTTCCAAAGGGCAGTGACCCGATAGACCCTCTCTTATCTGATAAACCGTGTAACGCGTTGAACACACTGCACCATGAGACAGAGAGAAGATAAGCTCAGATTAGCGATAATAAGGTACTTCGCTTAATGACGTGTGAAGTGAGGAAGGGTCATAATTCTACTTACACGAAGCAATCAAACAATCCATCGAGTTCTTTTCCATCAGCTACGATGAACTTATCGCCTTCACGACTGTTATTCAACTCACTATGTCCCTGGTGCTAAATGCGTGGTATTAATGCGGCTTTAGGTTAAGGTTCTCGATAAGCTACTCTCTAAGTCGAGCCAAT
>JAABUH010004396.1_pt1 | contig 11447 bp, 12 predicted proteins | sample 5559121 | NCBI WGS metagenome assembly JAABUH01 (sample SAMN10711871, study PRJNA513364) | rock metagenome | isolation source: Antarctica rocks | place: Antarctica: Victoria Land, Battleship Promontory nord | collected 2015-12-28 | reverse complement strand
CGGCGCCGCGGCCGCGAGCAGCGGGAGGACGCGCGGCAGCGCTGGTGGGGCGCAGGCGGCGGCCCCGGGCGCGCGGGGCCGCGCACGCTCTTGCTCGCCGCCAGCTTGTCAAAGCGCCTGACCCAGGCCACGATGAGCGCCGAGTGGCAGCGCTCGGTGAAGAGCCCGGCGTTGAGCCTGCAAGCGGCGCGCCCCGCTCAGCTGGTATGCAGCTGCTGCGGCAGTGCCAGGTGGAGCCGCACACAGCTTGTGCAGAGCGTCGGCGCTCAGGCCCGCATCGGCGGGCTTGGCACCCACCGTGGCAGGTCATCCATGACCAGCGGCTTCCTCCATCCCTGCGCGTCAGGCCAAGTGCGTCGGTCTCAACAATCAAGCACCAGCTGGTGCATGAGCGCGCCGTGCTGTGCAGAGGCAGCTGAGCGAGCGCAGGGCCCCTGGCTACGTATGCGTCCGCCGAACATCCGTGGCACGGCAGCCGGCTCGTGACAGCCGGCCTGCTGCAATATGCAGAGCGGGCAGGGCGCCGCCCACCGCCAGCAGCACGCGGTTGTACCAGAAGAAGAAGACGAAGCTGAGCGGGTTGGAGCAGAAACTGGGCTCGGGCCGCCCGAGGTCCGCGCTCTGTGCATGCTTGCGCGGCGCCATTGCTTAGAGTGGCCCGCTCACCAGCCCCAAGCACGCGCTTGCATCGGGAGTAACGATACTGGTAGCACTACAGCTGTTTCGCTCTGAGCGTGCTAAGTCTTTGCTCCCACATCTGGTGCACCTGCGAGACACCTGGGGTGCCCCACCCCTTCACCCAGGGATCGCTTTATGAAGCTGATCAGCTATTGGCCAGCTTTGGCCAGTCCGCTTATGCATGTGCGCATCCTGCGAGAATGTTCATGCGTTGGGCGACACAATCTTACCAGCATCGTCTGTATTGCGGGAGCCACATGCATGCGTCATTTATAAGTGTAACCCGCAAGTCAGCTGGAAGGGATGAGGGTCTCCATGCTGTGCAGCAGGTGCCAAGGACACAAGCGAAGCAAAAGAGTGCAGGCGCACGGCCACACGTGGGTGGGCTGCAGAGGCCATATTGCTGAAGGTGCATGTGGCGCTCCCGGCCGGCTGACTGCCTAGGCAGTCCTTGCTGGGACACTCGGGCATTGTATCACTCATTCATGCATTCGCTTCGACTATGCATTCATGCATGCATGTGGTTGTAGCAGCTGTTACAAAATTATGAAGCTGCACTGCAGCTCATACATGACACATTTTTATATCCAGGCATTCAGGATGCCTGAGTGCCAGGCACGAACAAAGGCAGGGCGTTGCTTCTACAGGAGTTATGCTGCATTGCCACTGCAGTGGAGCAGGCTTGCCACGCGAGGACTGCTTGCGTGAACTGCACCGCAGCTCCTGCCGTCCGCCAATACGCCCCTATAAAGGCAGTCAATGCTAAGGCCCTATGCAAGTTTGTCATTGCTGGAACCAAGCGCTCGCGCTTGGCACACCGCAAAATCGGCGTGTACTGTGAGAAGCATAAAAGTTAAGACAGACACGCACTGGAGGGGCTAGGCAAGCAGCACAGCACTGCACCGGCGCGCCTTCCACACCGCTCCGGCTCCAGCGGCAAGGCAGGCTAGGTGCATGTCAACGGGCACGGAGTGCCCCATGTGTCTGGCATTCAGCGTTGGCCTCTTCACCGCAGCGCAACACGCACACATACTGCGGTGTGGCCATGAAGCTGCTTTGGGCCGCTCGCCCGCAGTCCCCGCTACCTGTGTGCTGGAAGGGTGATACCTACACTCCGGACTGGCCCTGTGCCACCTACTCTAACAGAACTGTAGCAGCAAAGCAGTGGTATGCTGGACCTACTGGGTGTGCGAGATGCGATCTGGCCCAGCGGCTGGCAGGCTCATGTCACGGGAGCCTGCCCAAAAGAATACCTGCAGGGACGCTGATGCAGCCAGACACTGCAGCCAGCGCGCCCCACAAGCCCTGAACAGCTGGTAAAAGGAATGGGCCGAACGCTGCGCCGCTTCAGCCAGCGGTGGTACACCGGCGAGCGACGACAGGGCGGCCTGCGGTGCAGGGGCGCGCTACTCCGCCGGGCCCTGGAACACCCACTGCCAGCTGGTGTCCTGCACGACGCGCTTGTCGGGCATGTAGCGCGCGCTGAACAGGTTGACCGCGTGCAGCAGGATGCCGCACTTGGGGCTCATGGCCGCCCAGTCGGCCTGCTGGTCGGCCGTGAACACCATGCCATTGTGCACCTGCGCAACCCGGCGCGCACTGCCTCACGGTCGCTGCCGCTCCGGCGCGCCCCCACGGCAGCAAGCCGCTGCGGCTCGCCGCGCTCGTGCTGCCCAGGCTCAGCATGTCGTCTGACTCGGTACAGTTTAAGGTATGCAGCGGTGGCGCAACTGGCGTGCAGTCCAGTCTCGCCGGGCGGGAGTCCATGCGATGCACGTGAAAAAGATCCCAGGTTCTCAACCATGTGTGACCATGGCAGCAGTGAACAAGTACAAGAGAGCTGGGATGTTACCGAGCCCTCTTGATACTGCTGCACATATGGCTGATCCTCAAAGACCACCATGCCTGCGGTGCAGGGCAGGGGTGGTGCACCCCCCGCACGCTCTGCACCGGCGGCGCCTGCCAGCGGCGCAGGTCCGCGCCGGCCGCGCGCAATCGGCCGCGCACCTCGTACGTGGCCACCCGCTCCGGGTCGGCCATGTCCTTGCCGAGCGCGATGGGCAGCTCGGAGCGCCAGCCGTAGCGCAGCAGCGGGTGCGGCTCGCCGCGGCCGCGCCGCCGCCAGACGTCCAGGTCGCGCTCGCCGCCCGGCGGCTGCGGGCGCACCGCGGGGTCCAGGTCGCTGAACGCGTCGTAGCGCTCCACCGACACCTGCGCGCGGCGGCGCCGCGGTCAGGCCCATGCAGCCGAATGTTGCCCCCAGCATGCGCTGCCGGAGGCTGTAAAGCATGAAGGAAGCGCTCAAGCATAGCTTGGACGGCCACTGCCGCTGCCAGCCGACCAGGGCTGCATGGACAGGCGGGCTCTATGGGAAAGGGCGTCTGAAAGGTACCAAGCAGTATGCAGTGCAGCGCTGACATGCCAGGCTGCAAGGCCAAGCTGCCGATGCAGTGTCTGGCGCCCTGCTTGACGTCAGCCACAGGTGCCGGGCGCTCTCGCAAGGCGGCCGTGCGATGCCTGGCCGACCAACCAAGCGCGGGCGGGTCATCTACAAATGTCAAGGACTTGGATACATAGTGTGATCCATCTCTACAAACACATCACATGCTGCCACATTTTCTGCGATCAGGTGACAGCAACGCAGGCCCGGGCGTGCCTGGCCCTTGTCGTCCGTGCACTTGGTCAGCGCGTCAGTGAGGGTCGCAGTGGGCGTCGGCAGCACAAAGTACTCATCATGGTCGGCGATCAGGAGGTACGTCCGCGGCTGGCCCCAGGCCTCCAGCAGAGCGTGGCTGCACGGCGGCGCGCGCGTCGGCGCGCCGCCAGCATCCCACGCATGCGCGCATGCATGCAGACATGCAGACGCTTGCGCTTGAGTAGGGGCGCACGGCTCTGTCCTCGCGGAGTCGGACGGCTGCAGGAGCACGCGGTGCGGGCCGTTTCGCACATGGTCAGGTTTGGCACGGACTGCATGCGTCCCGCCTCCTTGCCACACCCGGCGTCCGCGTACACGCGGCCGAATGCAGCGCTATCAGGCACAAGCCGCCGTGGGAGCCGTAGGGAGGCTGCGCGCCTGTACACGATGGGCTGCCAGCAGCGCATGTGCGGCGGCCCGTCGCACTCGCCCAGGTGGTCCCAGAGCACGAACTCGAGCTGGCCGGCGCGCACACACGCGCGCAGCTGCTCGTCCGCCAGGAAGCCTGCCAGGTGCGCGGGCTGTGCGCCGGGCAGCCCTCCCGTCGCTTGCAGCGCACCGCCTCGTGGCGCGGTCCGCCACTTCGCAGGGCATGCTGCTGCTCCCGCCCCATGCCCAGCAGGCGTGCAGGCCCGGCAGGGACCCCGCACGGCGCGCCGGCCGCGGGGCCGACCCGCGCAACCTCCAGGGTCCTGCACAGGCACAGGCAGGAGCGGCGATGCCGCCTCCCTGATGCACACCGCACCTGCGAGTACTGCACCACGCGGAAGCCCAGGCGCGCGTGGTAGCGGACGAAGTGGTGCAGCAGCGCGCTGGCCACGTCCTGCGCTACCTGCAGGGTGAAGGGGTACAGGATGATGCTCGCGCGCGGCGCGCCCGCCCCGCCCGGCGCCGCCGTCGCCAGCGGCGCCGCGGGGCGCCGCAGCCGGCCGCGCTGCTGCGCCGCCCCGGCGCCCCGCCCTGCCGCAGTCCACAGCCCGTCTCCCTCAGACGTGTCAGCCTCCCTGACAGTGCGCGACGGCACGTGGCCACGCCGCTCACTGGCCAGTGTAGCAGAGGACAGAGCCAGACGCTCACCAGGCAGGCGCATGCACAATGGCGAGGTGCGCAGGGCTGAGGTGCCAGGCTCAGCAGCGCAGCCGGGGCAGCGGCGGCAGGCAGGCTGCGCCGCGCGCTCGGCGGCCCCGCGCCTGGCCGGAACGCGGCGGTCTTGCGGAAGCCGTCCAGGCGCAGGCGGAACTCGGCGCCCGGCGCGCGCGCGGCCACCTCGCCCGCGAACGGGTACGGCATGCACTTGCGCAGGTAGTTGCCCGTGCCGCCCGCCGGCTTGCCCGCATAGTGGCCGTAGATGAGCTCCGTGTAGACGCGCAGCGGCTGCTCCGCGATCGCGTCGCCCTCCCTGCCCCGCGCGCGCGCGCACGTGATTGAGGGCGCGGCCGCGCAGCGGCGGCCGCCCGGCGACGGGCGCAGCCCCCCGCCTCCGCTGGCAGCGGCAGGGCCTCTGCAAGCAGACGCGGCGGCCTCGCAGCTGCAGAGGGTCGTGCCATTGCATGCTGTGTTCCGTGCCACTGCACAGCGCAGCGGCGCTCCTCAGCGGCCAGCGACTCTGCAGCCCTTCAGCAAAGGGGGGCCAGCGAACAGCACAGGTCTGGCCGCCGCGCAGCTCGCGCGGGCTGGCGCTGCAGGGCTGCTGCGGCGCCGGGGCACGGCGCGGCCTCACCGCACAAAGATGCCTGGCCAGTCCTCGTGCGCGACGTCCGGCTGGCAGACGTAGCCGTCGAGCAGGCTGTACCAGTCGCGCTCAACGCTTTCGGCGAACATCACGCCGCGGAAGGCAACCTTGCCCGGCTTTACAATGGATTTGAGGTAGACGTGCATCAGGACAGCTTCGCGCGTGCCGTTCTGCACCTGCACCAGCCCCGCAAAGGCAAAGTGCCGCACGGTGCCTGCGCACGGCAGCGCGCGCCTCAGCTGCCTGCTTGCAAGCGGTGAGAGGTCAACAGTGCGTGCCGCTGCTTCAAACCACAGGTGTGCTTGGCAGGGGCGGCGCGCGCAGCGTCGCACCCTTCCGCACGAGCGCCTGTTCGCCAATGGGTCTGGACCGCAAGCCCCCCAACACGGCGTTCTCCTGAGCGCGGCGTGATGTCAGGCGCTGCCCAGCGCACTGTGAGCTGCAACAGCTGCAGCCTCCTCTGCAAAGCTTTGGGCCCGCACCACGCTGCGCAGCTGTCGGCCTTGGCCGCTGCTTGCAACAGTGCGGGCAGCGGCCAGTGGCAGCAGGCAGAGCGCCAGCCATGTGGATGCCAGCGCTGCGCGTATCCTGGGCTGTAACATCTTCTGTGCAGCATGCAGGTGCTAGGTCACTGGAGCATTGCAGCGCAACACTCCTGGCAAGCCTAATCGATCTTGACTGTCTGGACAAACCATACAGGAGGAGGCAAAACGCCCCTTTTGGTCAGGTAGTCGCGAAAACGGCCTCAGTGATGTTGTAGTAACCGTACACCCTGAACTTCGAACCCTTCACGTGGGGGGCAGAACCTCGTTGCATCACATTCGATGGGAGCTGCGTAGTGCATATCTTGCTGGTTCCTGGCATTGATAGGAGGCATGTGCGTGCATATACAGTCTAGACAGATCTGCTAGCATAGCGCTGACCAGACCTGTGAGAACAAGGGCTGTTGAGGCTTGGAGGTGGCCTGTACCGCAATTCCCCGCACTTCAAACCTCCATGGTTGTGCACGGCAGCCATACAGGCGGCCATGTCGTCACGTGAGTCAACCGCCTGCTTGTTTGACCAGACTTGACGTTCCACAAAACATACACAGCAGACTGAGCGCGAGCCAGACTTGCTATTGCGCTCCTGTGGTAACCTCCTGTGCTTGCAGGCGGGCGCCTGCTATGCTTGACGCTGCGTGCGAAAGCATATGCTGCGCAAAACAAGCCTCTTTCTTTCACTCCAAACACCACTTGTTGGTGCGGGTGACGGCGTACACAACCATCAGTGTGCTCCACTCGCCCTTGCAGCTGTGGCAAAGTTGCATACTGTGTAAGACTGTCAGCACACACACTCAGTGGCTGAAGGACCAAGGCACACCTTAGCATGGCTGCAACGGGTGCCTGACGCTCTTTAAGGTGCCAAGCGCCTTAATCACAGACACTGTGTTACACCAGGCAATGCAACAGCAGGCCTCATTGCCTTAAGAGCCTGGCATACTCCCGCTGACGGCTGCCAGCATGATACAGACTCCCTCAACAGCCTGCATCAGACTTGCCACACACCGCCCAACACAGCAGGCACAGCAGAGGAAGCAGCTGCCTCGCAGAGGCCACGTTTGCATAGACAGCTCGAGGCATGGCCCTCCGCCACTGCCCAGCTGGCTGCCTGTCAAGGAGCCCCTGCGCGACGCGAACATGCAATTGCAGCCGCAAACTGCTGACACTCCCTTGAAGCCAAATCAAAAGGGTCGAGCAGGGCCCGGCACAGAATGCTGCCTGCTTGCTCTACCACACATGCACAGAGGCGGCATCGCCAGGCCTGAGCCGCCGCAGGACACCCAGCACTCTCGCAGCCACGTCAACGTGCTGGCTCGTCAGTCACCCCAGGGCGTCATACGAGCACTCACTGTTCCGCAGCTGCTGAAGTACACGCCCGGCAGACTGGAACTGCCTGCCGTGCTGCCTCGCCACCCCTGCTGACCCACTCGGGTAGACAGCGGCCGGGGCGAGACGAGCGCCGCCCTGTCAGGCCGCGCCACTGCACCACAGAAGTGCGCTGGCTATCTCCGCGCTCAGGCCTGTCCCAGCTCATAGGAGCGGCTGCTTCCACAGGCCAGGCAGGACCCTGGCTCATGAGTCGGCCAGCCGCTAGGGCGAGCCACGAGCCGTCCCGCGCCACTGCCAGTGACTGACACGCACTGCGATCGCGCTCAGGCTCACCCTGGCTCCCCAGGTCGGCTGCTCTGCCGGCGTATCCCAGGCCCTGGCTCAGGCACCGGCCGACTGCCAGGGCAAGGGGTGCCCTATCCTACCCTAATCGAGTAGGCGGCGCCTTTGCGCACAAGCTGACGCCTGGGCCCAGGAACAGCGCGGGACGCTCAGGACTCGGCCGGCCGCCAGGGCGAGACGGGCGACGTCAGGAAGCTCGCCCCCTCGCGCCACAGGCTGACGCTGACCGCCTTGCCGGCGGGCGCGTCCACGAGCGCGACAGACGCGCGCGCGCCGCCGGACGCCAGCGGCCCGCCGGCGCTCGCCGGCGCGTCGTACGCGAGCAGCCGCGGGTGGCGCTCCAGCGTCGTCTTCAGCAGCTCGCCTGCGAGCACGAAGGGCCGGTGGAGCACGCGCGGCTGCCTGCTGGCTGCACCTGGCGCACCGGCCAGAGCGCAAGCAGGTAGCGCGCAGCGCAGACCCTTGCCAGCAGCGGCTGCACCAACAGCACCCTCGCCAGCCCCACTGTACCGGGCGAGCCTTCCTTATTACAGCGGTCTATCGTCAGCGGTCTATCGATGCCCAAATGCACAGCTTGCCCCGTGTGCCACGCTCAACGCACGGCCAGGCACTGCTGGGGGCAGGGCGGCGCGAGCGCAAGCGGAGGCACGGGCGCGCGCACCCGTGATGCCGTTCTCCTGCAGGTACTTCACGACGCCCTCCACCTCCGCAGACGTGCGGACGACAAAGTTGGGAGCGAGCGCGGCCATGTTGCACACGCTCTGCGTGGGGATGCCCAAGCCCTCCAGCAGCGCCAGCTGCGCGTCCGTGCGACTGCACACCTTGCGCGGGGCCCCGCCGGCACGGCAGCAGCAGGCGTCAGAGCGGGGCGCCGCGCACCACGCGGCCGCACTCCTCCGCGTTCGTCTTCCGCTCGCTCTTCGTCATGCTCCGCACGATGCCGTCAATCCAGGCCCGGTCCCAGTTCTTGCCAGTGAACAGGCGGCGGAAGTCTTCCGGGGCGCTGGACGTGCCAGCGTGCGCGGGCTCGGCCTGCACCTCCACTGCAGCAGCCGCCTGCGCTTGGCCCCACCGCCGCCTGCAAAGGCACGGCGTGTCGCTTGCAGGCACGTGGCAAGGCGGCCGATTGTTGCAGTGCTGCATGCTTGGCTCTCGCAGGCGGGAGCACGCGCGGCTGCTCACCGCTGCAGGCCATACGACGCAGACGGCCTTTGCAGGGCCCTCTGTCGCGCGCCGTGTGGGCAGAGCGCCCGTTGCAAGCCCAGCCCACTGCACCGCAAGCCTCCCACGCCAGCGGCCGCCATGGTTGTCAACCTTTGGCAGTGTGTGCGTGCGGCTGTGCTGCAGATCGTCCGTTCACCACCTATGGCAAAGCACCAGCCCACCAGCGATGCGCCTGAGGAGGACACCCTACATGTTCGATTTCCCAAGCATCAGGAGCATGGGACAGATCACTCCGCATGTGCCTCGGCCGAGGCAAAGTTATCGTCTTTTGCTACGCGTGCACATGCGCACAGCACTAAGCTCGCGGGGCTGCTCAGAATGGAGGAGCGCCATGGCACACAGCGCGAACCGCCGCGTCAGGAGGCCCCGCCTGCACACTTCATCGCAAAGACCGCTGTGCCGGCCTGCACAGTTGTCGCCATGGCCGTCGGATGCTTCCGGCGCGCCGGCGTGCAGGACACCGTGCTGTGCAAGGGGAATGCGCTCGAGCTGCTGGGCAGCATGGAACATGGGGACCTTGAGAGCCTGCACGAGCAGGGCGCTGGCGGCCTTGTAAGCGCGCTGGGCGTTCTGCCCGCGGAAGAGGCGACAGACGTGCGCAGCGCCTGCACCTGCCCCTTCGCTTTGTGTGCGGCACCCGCGCGCCTGGTCTCTTGTGGAGGGGCGGAGAGATGCCTGCACCCCCGGGAGGCGCCACGACTCAGTATTAGGAACAGCAGAGTGGCCGGCGCCTGCAGGAGGGCCGCACGGACGTGCTCGTGCTGCTGTGCGAGGACGCGGTCAACAACGTCCACTTCGACAACGACGTGCACCGGTGCGGCCGTGGCTGGCCGCAACCGGAGTGACCTGGAGCGACCTCTGGCTGGCCTGCTGCGCTCTGCAGGCCACTTCAAGCGCCTGAAGGCCGCGTGTCGCAGGTTTGTGCTGCTGAGGAGGCACCTGGACCTGCTGCCAGGTCCGCGCGCGCGTGCTCACCTGTTCACACAACCGGCAGCGTGCTTATGCCAGAGGCAGCCGGGCGGCTCCTGAGCAGGGGGCTGCGCGCCTCGCTCAGGCGCCAGCCAGCGGCTGCTGGCTGTGGACGGGCCGGCCGGCCTGGTGGCGGTCGCGCACAACTTCCCCGCGCCCGACGCGCAGCGCTGGGGCTTCAGCGGGGGCATCACGCTGCACCGAGCGTTTGACGAGCGAAGCGGGAGCCTGGCGCTGCTGGAGTACGGCGCCGGCGCGGCCGGCCGGCGCAACCTCGGCATGGGGTTTGCTGGCAGCGTCACGGTGCTGGACCTGTGCTTCATGGGTGCGCTTCCGCTGAGCAGGGGGTACCGCTGCTTCGCTCTGCACATGAGGGCGCTGATCAGCGTCAGAGCTCTGTCTGCTTTGCCTTGCCTGGCTGGGTGGGCGTCCACCACCACTCCATGCACGGGTTGTTCCCAAGCAAGTTGGGCGCACTGAGAGCGGGGTGCTTGCAGCATACCTTGCCAGGCGCGGCGTGCAACCCGGCGCAACCGCGCGGACCAAGGAGGAGGTCACACCGCGCGGCGCGCGCAGGGAGGAGCGCTGACGAGCGACAGCTGCTGGCTGCGCTGGTCGCGGATGCGCATGGCCACGCCTACCTCGTTGCTGCGGAGAATGTGATCAGCATGTCCTGGGGCCTGCACGCGCTGCACCTGCACAGCGCGGCCGGCGCGCCTGCGGGCGACCGCGCCAGACCTGGGTGAGTGCCCGGACCAGGTCTCTTTTGCCGCTGCAACAGCGCGCTGTTGGTCGCATGTGAGGGCGCTGTCAGCAGCCTGGCGCGGATTGCAGGACATGCGATTGCACGGAAAGGTTGCAGTGTGATCAGTCCGGAACCTGCCGAGATGCACATGAGAAACGCACGGATCGGCACGTGCGTGGCGACTTAAGTCTGTGGCACGCGAGGGGCCCTCGGCAACAATTTGCTGAGCATCCGGGTCCCGAGCAGGTCGCTGGCTCTCCCAGCGCCAGACCTCTGGGCATCCGGAGCGTCTGAGCGCCAGAACCTCAGACGTGTGGTGAATGCGGGCGCCAGGGACGCCAAGGCCGTGCCCGGCGCGCACCATGTCAACCTGCTCCCCAGACCGCTGATCGATGCCGCCGGGCGCATACACGGCCTTGCGGCGATCCCCGGCTGCATTGGAGGTCCGCCGCCTGATGCTGGACCCAGGTCATGTGGCGCATTGGTATGCAGCATGGTTGGCTGAGTGGACAGGCAGCGAGGCACGCTTGCCGTGGCCTGCCAGAGGCTTGGCACGCGTCTGCATGCGCATGCCAGTGCTCAGCAGCGGCGCCGCGATGCCTTATGCCACCAACCTGGCACGCAACCGCCAGGTGCTCGCCGTGACGCCCGCACGGGGCCAGCCTGCACGAGTCGCCTGCAGGACGGCGCAAGCGCGGCCCGCTTGTGCGCCTGAGTGCGAGCCCTGGTGCCCCAGGCGCCCCTGCTGGGCGCCGCCAGGCCGTCTGACGGGCGCCCCGCGGCGCCCGCGCAGGCCTGCTGCTGCTGGGCGACCTCGGCGTGTGCGCGCTGGACTGCGCCGCGCCGTTCACGCTGCTGGCCGCGGTGAGCTTCCAGGCGGCGGCGCTGCCGCCGCCCGCCGCCGGCCTGGACCCCCGCGGCGGCGGCCGAGGACCGCCCGACCAGCCCCCCGCGCCTCCCGACGGCGGCCCCAGCGCGGACGGCCAAGCAGCGGGACAGCACATGCGCGGAGGCCCCGCGGTCGCCGAGCCGGGCCGCCCCGAGCAGCCCGGCCCGGCGCCCGCCGGGGGCGGCTTCGTGCCCCATGTGCCCTGGACATCCGCGCCGGCCGCAGACGCGCCCACCTGCTGGGCGTGGGCCGGCGGCGCGGAGCGGACCGGGGCGCCGGCCGGCGCGGGGTGGGAGGACGCA
>JAABUH010004395.1_pt1 | contig 11449 bp, 20 predicted proteins | sample 5559121 | NCBI WGS metagenome assembly JAABUH01 (sample SAMN10711871, study PRJNA513364) | rock metagenome | isolation source: Antarctica rocks | place: Antarctica: Victoria Land, Battleship Promontory nord | collected 2015-12-28 | reverse complement strand
GTGGAAGCCAGCCGTGTGTTCACACTGCTGATGGGAGACAAAGTGGGCCCGCGCCGGCAGCTCATTGAGGAACATGGCAGCAACATGACGCTGCAAGACCTTGACATATGACCTCCCATTGACTCAGCTTCACCTTCGTCAACGCATAGGCTTATGAACAGATGAAATCCATTTCGTCAAATGAACCTGCAGTGCATGCTTTCTTTGCAAGATCAAATGGCATTTCCTAGCCTGGAGTAAGCATCAGGTCATTGACTGTATCCGATTCAGACGAGTTAGTATGCGTCTGTTATGCACACCCATGAGATGCTCCAGCATTCAGCTTCAAACTCTTCTCAGCCTTCGAGAATCATCTGTGTGGTGTGACATACGATAGGTTTCCGCATTCCAGGACACAGATGTAAATCATGGGAGAGAGAGACGACGGTCTAGAGGGTCTAGAGAGGTCTAGGTGTACGGTCCAGACAAGTAAGTTCCAGACAAGTAACCTCCTTCTGGTTCCTGGAAGAGATTTACAAACCCTGTTTATCAGCAGACCGTGCAGTGCGTGACGACATGTTCTGTGTATTTGGTGCACAGGCAGCACAGGTGGCCTTTGATAGGCTGAAACGTCAAGGTTTGTGTTGCTGCATATGTAAGCTGGCGTCTGCTGCTGCTGCTGCTCGTTGGATGCAGGCCCTAAGTCCGAAAGACGCATTTGTTGCACAAGACAGCGAGGGGCTCCAGAGACAAAATCAAGATCTGCATTTACAGGAGGGCAGTACCTCATACAGCTGCATGTGCAGCAACCTGACACGAAAGTTTGTTGGCAATGCAAAGTGTTCATAGATGACAAACAGCATGAGTATCTGCAAAAGCGTCACCAAGCTATTCATGCTAATGTCGAGGCTTTAGATAATATCTTTTGTCTTCTTTTGGTGTCCCCACGGTGGGACCCCACCCATGGACTCTCCACGCGTGTCGACGCGCTTCGCGCGTCTCATGCGCGCTCCGCATGCTTTCGACTGCGGGAGAGAGACACTAGGAAGTTTGTCATCGACGTCCCGCCCAGAGTATAACTTTTACATATTTTGCTGATTGAGCTTTATCTGCGGCTGACAGATTCTTCTAGTTGAGAGCTGACCGGGACGACGATAGCTGTTGTGTTGACCTGCGCGTGACGAGCACCTCTTCGCCTTCACCACAGCAACTAGATGTTCGCATAGGGTAGTTCAGATTATCAGGATGCAAGATCAGCTCCTCACTGCACTGCTCTCCGCTTACGAAGGCAAGCTGGACGTTGCAGACCCCGACTTATTGCAAAAAGCCTCGCTGCTTGCTCAGCTATCAGATGCAGCATATGGCAGCTTTGCCAGCTTTGCGGCCCCAGTCATTGCAAAAAAGCAAACATTTGCTGCAGTACCTGGGCAAATGCAGAACTTCAAGCCAGTCTTTGACAAACACCTCTCAAAGCTCAACAGCACTTCTACTGAATTAGGCCAGCAGTATGGCATTTGGGAAGTTGCTGGCCTTGGTGTGGTTGTTGCATTCCAGGGGTGCCGCACACCCCTTGACAAGCTTGCACAGCTGAGCTGCAAGCCTTGCAGCCTAGATAACCAGTCACAAATTCAGCTGCACGAGGGCATATGCCAGGCTGTTACACCTTGCTGCAAAGAGCTTGCACAAGCCTGTGTGAAGTTGTGCTCCTCAAGCACAGCAGCTGAGCAGAAGTCACTATTCATCACAGGTGTGTCCACGCCTTTTTACAATTCATGGTGCTTCTGGTATTTTGTTCAAAGCAGCAGTATATGTTGTAATTCAGGACACTCTCTTGCGGGAAGCACCGCAATGTGTGCATTTGTGAAATTGATGTGCTCTGAACCAGACTTACGCTTGGCATTGGCATATGGCGGCGTCTTCACTTTTGGTGCACCACCTGTGATGTACTCCTCTACCTCAACAAGCAGTGAGGTCACACAAGTGTTTGCTCAGTGTCTGGGAGGTTCTAGGTGAGTCCTGAATATCCAGGCATTCTTGCTTGGGCTTATTTTTAGAGCATGGCTCCATTACATGTTGTAAGATATGCAGGGAGGCAAGTGTGGCGATAAGATTACCCATTTGCAACTTTGTAAATGATCTGGATGTCTTGCCCTACCTGCTTGATCCAGCAATGGTCAAGCCTCTCATGGAAGCCATGCAGCCTGTCTTGCCTAGCTCTTTACAGCACATCCTAGAACAGACAGCCCATGTTGCTGGCAGGTTCATTGCTGTTGGAAACACCTATCTGTTGCTAGACGATCATATCAAAATTTCGACAAAAAACAGGCTTGATCAAGATTTTTCAACATACATCTCTTCAAACAAACAGCAGCTTTGATTAACACAGCAGCAGATCAAGACTTGGTGATGATGCGGGTGATGCACGACCATCTGCTAAGTAACTACAGCACCAAGCTCAAGATGCTGTGATGTGCTGCGTCCCCATCCTGTTCATGGGCGGCAATTTGGATAGTTATGAGGCTGTGCGCATCAAGCGAATGTCAGTAGGTGATGCTGCCTCTCTAATGCCACATCTTGCTGTGCTGGATAATTGCTTTAGTTTCTGTACATAGTGGGCTGTTGTTGTGTTAATACCATGGTGTTGTTGCTGAGACAATAGCTTGCCATAGTTGATTACCGATCAACTGAGTGTCTGTTCATTAGTTCAGAGTAACTACCATGCCTGTCAGCCTATTGTGACTTGGATCCTCATGCAATTGCAGGCAGCATTGTGACTGAGCTGGGCTTGCGTCACAAGCAGTCAGGGACAGTCAGCCACAGCGCCTTCACCAGGGTATCTCCTGCTGATGTGCTTTCTGTGCTGGCTGCAACCCCCGAGGGAGCCAAAGCAGTGGCAGGGACTACAAAAGGTCTGCACACGGCTGTTCTGAATGGTGTCGGCATCAACCAATGGCCTGATGTGTGTTTCCTGCTTTATACATGCTTTGTACTAAACATGCATGCACAACACTGATGCAAGCTGTGGTGTTGGGACAACGCGTATCGACTGTCGCTGAGACACAAAGTCTGCTTTGTGTTGCTGTGCAGATGGTGAAGCAAAGAGCTCTTTGTCTGTCCTCAAACAGGTCTGGACAAAAACCCTGAGCGTAGCATCAGCAGCTGCACCAGTGGCCTCATGTGCATCGTCAGCTGTGTCGGCGGCATCACATCTTGTTGCTACGCCGGATGTGCTGTACCATGCTACCATGCTAGCTGGTAAAGCAGGGATCTCAAGCGCTATTGCTGCTGGAGGTGAGACAGTTGTGCATGCACAGAGCAACATGCGCAAGTCTGTCAGAATGCTCAGACAAAGTGTGGAGCAAGCGCATGCAGAATAGCAGAGCAAAGCATACCTTGACAGTGCAACTCACACAGCATTTGCGCAGACCTCAGTCGTGATATACAGTGGTGCAACACCCAGGTGACAATATGACATTGCAGGAATTGCTGCTGTCTGCCCTCCATTGGCGATAGCATCTTTTGCAGCTTCTCTTCTAGATATTGGCTTGACTGGATATTCAATATATCAGCTGCACAAGATGTCACACAAGATAGGCAAGATGGATGAGAAACTGGACCTGGCTGTGGTGAGTCACAGCATGATGTTCCTGCGCATGCCATGTGCAAGCAAAGCCTGTCGAGGTACTTTGTTGAATATTGCATGTGCACGGAGTGTACATGCTTGCTTACAGCCCACGGCCTGCTCAATACATTATCACGCCTATCACCAATGAACAGCAGGTGTTCTGAGGAGTCACAAATCATACTGTGCCTGTGTGAACGACCAGGTGCACATGCTTGTGTTGGTCATCTGCTTGTGTTGTTCACTTTGCCAATTGCCAGGATATGGTGTAAAGCCCAAAGTCTGGTCCCACTGCAGGACATGACTGCTAGAACTGCAGATGCTGTACAGCAAATGAGTGTGCAGCTCAGCAATGAGTTCAGTGCAATGAGACTGGTGACAGCTGCAGTGGAGAAAGGTGTCAAGCAGATGCAGATCACACTAGAGCAGCAGACGGCTATCATGCTTCAGGTCATGGGTAGCTGCGAGCAAATCAAAGCAGGCCAGGCAGATATCATGCAGGCTATTCTCACCACAAAGGCTCAGGCAGACGTCATTCTGCAGACTCTCAATGAGAAAGAGAGGACAGTCATGTATGAGCGTCTGAGCCTTCTGAAGCGCAGTATGCAGTATCACCTGCAGGACCCAAGTGAGTGACTGCATGCCATACGTATGCTACAGCATACCCAGAATATTGCATTAGGCCTGATGTCGCTTCCTGTACTTCAGACAGTGTAAGCACAACTTATTTAGGTTGTCACTGTCCTGCATTGCACATATGGCGCAACAATCAGATGCCTGGCGTATGACATACATCTGATGCTAGCGAAAGATGATCCTTGTTGGCTGCAGCTGATGGCAACAAAGCAGCCAATCTGCATGCTGTGTCGGACAAGCTCCAAGTCAAGGTGGACACCTGGTTGAAGAAACTGCATAATACGCAGAGTCCAGTCTGGCAGGTGACATCCAGTCTGATGTGAATGACTCACTACAATTTTGTTGCCTGATTGCCTTTGCTTTGTCCTGCAGATTGCTCATCAAGCGTTACCATGTATGTGAGGCTGCAACCGACCTGTACCTGTGCAAATGGCCAGCAGCTGCTTTTCTGCTTTTATGGCTAGGAAGATTTGAGAAAATGTCCATTGCAAAGCCATGCAATACTTGTAAGGCACAAAATCAATCCCAAACAATCACAATGTCTGTAAACCTTGTGGATTACTTGTGCTGGTATTCATCCTGCAGTTGTTCTACCCTGCAGGCTCTTCTTTCTGCTCATGTACAGCTTTGCTGCGGTGGGTCTTGACGCTGCGCGTGTGGCAGACCAAGCGTTCAAGACAGGCTGTGTGGAGGACTGCCATGTGCAGAGGAATGCAGCTGTGAGGATGGTTGATGCAGACATTCTTCACCTGCTGCAGTGCACAACGCCTTACACACTTGCAACTATGTACAGCGAGGTGCTTGCGCAGCTGGTGTTTCTGCGGCGGGCACTGACAACTTCTGCAGGTCAGTGCGTCTTGATGTTGCTCTCAATGAGGACATGGCATGTGACTTGACCCACCATTCCTTGCAGCCAATACAATGTCACGATTGGTGTCAGATTTCTTCATCAAGAAATACATGATGCAAACCTTCGACAATCAACCTGCTTACAGTATGATCTGAAGGATGTTTGCTTATGTAAGAAACTGCCATAGTGCTGTGTGTCAGATCGATTTTCCGACACATTTTCTGTGCTGCTGCAGGCATTGCTCAGATGCTTGACAGCACAGCTTCAGCATTGGGTCAAGATCTTTTTACAGCCAATTGTGTCCACAATGCAACAGATCTCCTCTGGAGCGACGGATTGGATGCCGTCCGCCAACTGCTTGCAAAGGAGAGGCAGGTGGACTCGAACAGGCCGCCTTTGGGTTCCTCCTTTGACCTAGCAAGTCTGCAAGATGTGATCTGGTATTGTAATTGGAAAGGTCTGGGAGCACAGGATGTAGCCTTGCAACCTCCTCCCAAGGTGCCAGTAGCACAGCTGTGTGCTGTGCTCGGCGTTCCTCTTGCAAAGCAGCCAGCAGTAGTGCAGCAGTTGCGGCAGGCAGACCTGCCTCTGCTGCAACAGGCAGTGTTGCCCACTTACATGACAGCTGTGGTGATTGTCATGAGCAGTCAGCTGCCTGGTCTAGACATTGCTCAGCGGCATGGGCGGGGGGAGTTGCTTGTCACATGAGCTTGTTTCACGTAGTCTTGTGTTGCATTGTGGGCAGCCAGGACAGCATGATTTGACATGAGGCAAGCTCAAATTGTATCAAACGCATATGCCACAGAAAGATTCTCTTGCAAAGTTGCTTGTTGTGTTGCTGCAGCCTGCCACCATGTTGTGTAAACCTGTGTAAGATGAATGCATGCATACTGTATGAGTTGTATTAGCACATCGGCCCTGAGACTCGGCTGTCCAGCTGGTGCTGCTGCAAATGATGTCTCATGCTGATACATGGCTCCAGACTTCTGCTCAGAGGATGACAAACCTGCAGCTCCAACTCAAGCAGCAAACAGCAGCATCCAAGTCACCACAGGGGCTGCCTTAAATACTTTGGTGCTGCCCAAAGCAATTCAAGGCACTGGCAACCCAGCAGATGGTGCCTCGTTTGAGGCTGAAGGTCATCAGGTCTGCCGCCCTTGCTGATATGACCTTGCCCTATTGATCCCATGTCAACTGGAACCAGTGTATATCCCTATGATAGCACCACATGCAAAAGCTTGAAAACTTTTACTTTGCTGAGCAGTACAGTCTTATTGCAGCTACAGTAATCTTTTGATATAACAATGGTTGGTTTAATGACTGTTGCATTATAATGACCAAACTGTTGGAGATCGTTGTTTAGCACTAGCAATCCCTTTGGTATGTCGGCAACACCGTTTGATGAACGCTAGGAGACTGTGGGCATGTGCAATGCCATTGTATACAGTGATGAAACCTGTTTTGACAGAAGCTTGCATGTGAGCGTAGCCTTGGGCTGTAAGGTTTCAGTCCTCATGATCTCAAGGCTAGTCAAAAGGTCAGTACATTGGTCGTTATCAATCAAATTTGCATTTTGCACACAGTGACATCTCAATATAGTGACACCATGTCTTGGGACAAGTACTTGCACTAGTGCAGTCAACATATCAAGAGATTACCATACCACGTTGGCAAATGCATGTCATGTGACCAGCACGTGGTGTACGGTAAAATAAGCCTCACAGGTCTGACAATCTGGAAATGATGCAGGCGTTTGCTGCAAGGGAGTATGCAGACGCAATCCAGAAATTTGAGAGGGCCTTGGATGTGTTGGCAGTAGAGGACCTGTATGGCTTGTATATCACAAAGGCCAACTGCCATGCAAAACTGGAGAATTGGGCTGCTGGGCTGGATGATGCATGGCAGGCCCATGCAATTGACCCTTCTCGGGCTGAAGGCTACTTGTGCATGGTAAAACCTGTGCAGATGTTAACAATGAGAATATTAGTGTCCTGCTTTGTGTGTATGAGCTCTTACTCTGTGTGTTGTTGCTGACTCTATTAGAGTGCTGACTCAAGATCTTGCAACTTTTCCAAAACTTCTTTTGCGTAATTGTATGCAGTTATGGCAGGGAATGTTGGCTTTGTGCCATGCGTGAAAGCCACACATGCACAACCTCAAAGAAGTGTTTCCTTGTGACAGAAACAAGGGGCCGTCCTGAGAAGGATCAGTGTCGTCTAGACCGTGCATACTACAAAGGGCGCATCTTCTCTTATGCAAAGTTTGTAGAATCAGCAGAATTTGAAAAGCTGTTGCCACCGGATGATCATCGATTCTTGTGTGTGCCTTAGGGAGAATGCTACATTGGACAAGAGGAGTTTGAGATGGCTTCACACAGCTTTGAGCAAGGTCTGATGAGCCACGCGTCCAACTACAAGCTGGAGGAAGGCTGGAGACTTGTCCAGGTTATCTTGTCAGAAAGGGGTCAACAGGCTGTGGCTATGCAGTCTGAGGTAAACTTGCACACTGTTACCCTGTGGCAGGAGCTGCTGCAACGATGCTGCATATCTTGCCACGGACAGGTGAGGTTTTCTGATTGAACCAGACGGGCTAGCCAGCCAAGAGCTGTCATATAGCATGGTTCATCTGCTGGGCGTCATGACTGTTTGTGGGCATGACTACGTTTCTGCACTGCACTGTATCCGCATGGTATGCGTCTTGATTCACAGCTAAAATGTCAAGGGGGCTGCAGGACGGTTCTGTTGATGTAGTCCAAAGCATGAAGAGGCTGTAGAAGACATGCGTGCCTTTCGCTGAAAAGATCAGCAAAAGGCACTTTGATGGACTGCCCGAGTCTTTCTTGGGGGAAAAGCTGTGGGAAGGTGGAAACCTCCCAGTCTCAATCTCCGAGGTCAAAAGGTTCCTTCTGTTTCACACCTTTTCATGTGTGTCATGGACAAAATGCGTTGATAGAGTAACCTGCATATATGAAAGTTAACATACATTTGGCTGCATGCTATGAGCAGCTAGCATAATTGGCTGGTGTGATGGCTGCAGAAGTTTGAGGGGCTAAATCATCCAGCGTACAAGCTTTGGTTATGCTCTCATGAGGATTCACACGAAGGTGATGTTCTTGGCAAGGTGAGCACAACTAAGTTCACTCTGTGCACTTTGATCAGCAAAGGAAAAGCTACTTGTGTTGAATTCTGGATTGTGTGCATACACAGGCTGACAGCATGTATATAGACAATTGGGGCTCAGCTCTGTTCAAGTGGCCAGGTGGCTTTCTGTTTCGCGGTAAAGTTGTAAAGGTCAAGAAGTTGATTGGCCGATCTTACCGTTTGGAGGTGTTGCTCATCTTTGGCAGCTCCACCACATATGATACTGTGAAAACAGCCTTTCCAGCCCCTGACTGGCAGTTGAAGCGCTTTTTTTCAACACAGGTAATGCCTGCCACTGGGTGTAACACGCATTGCACCGGCATTTGTCACAGCATGCAAGCTGCAAGCATGGTATACTTGGCTTCTCATTAAATTGACGCCGAAAGGTGTTTTCTTTTCTTTTCTTTTCTTTTCTTTTCTTTTCTTTTCTTTTCTTTTCTTTTCTTTTCTTTTCTTTTCTTTTCTTTTCTTTTCTTTTCTTTTCTTTTCTTTCCTGCAAGCATGGTCACATGATGACATCAGGTATTTTATTGATAGGCGCAGCACAGCCAGGTAACTTCCAGGGGCAAGGGCTTCAAAAATAGAACTCAATGCAGACAATGTAGGGTTTAAAGGGGCACCAAACATGTGAGCTTGCTGTCACATGACGATTGCAGAAGTTCAAACAATGATGACCACATCTCGATTTTGCTGTACAGGAGAGCCGTGAGAAGGTGGCATCCCTGCGCAGTGCGCAAAAGACTCTTGGTGGTCATGACGTTATTGAATGTTTCACATATTAGTCACCGTGACATGTCTATTTGACGGTGACCGTCATGACTGATCAGTGGTCAGTATGACTACAGACCTGATTGTAAGAAGGGCTGACCATCAGCCATGCCAATGTGCATCAGTTGTGAGGCGCATACATGTACATCTGCAAATCCAAACTGCAACTTGAGTCCAATCATCATGTCTCACAATTTATGGCAAAAATCTGTGCAATTGTGGCTAAAACCCAGAACTATTTCAAAATGCTACAGACTGTCCAAGCAAGAGTTGCAAGGAGTGGTTGGATACTGTTGTGTGACCGCTTTGCAAGCAATGACCCTGCTTCCCAACTAGCTTGCTACACGCATTTTGCAGAAAATGCAAATGAGCAGTTCGATGTGTGCTATGAAGCAGCCGCAGATATCAGAAAATACTTGCAACACAACAGCTGTTGCAGGTCGCACTGCTAGCAGCGCTGCTTCATGCATACACTAGCAATAATATCAACATTGCATTCCTGATGTATGCACATTCAGAGCCTACTGTACACACATCACTGCTGCTTTGCAAATGATTGAGCAGATTGTTCTGGTACCACTGGTGAAGCATAGACAGTAAGAAGCTTGACTAGAATGTAGAGCACGTGCACACAATGTGCAAAAGACAGAGCTAAGCACTTGTGTTGGCCCCAAATTCATGTGTTGCAATTGACCTGTCATTCCTGAAAACTTGTCACGCACTTCTTTAACTGCAACTGGCATACCAACTTTTGATACTGAGGATTCTGAACACTATGCCAAAGCTGCTTAAGCGCTTGACATTACTGATGCAGCCACGCCCTGCACTGCATAGTCATGATCATGAGTTTCACCTCATGCTGCCCACAGTGACCAAAATTTCATGTCTCATCCAAGTCAATAGCCTGAATCTCCAGCAGTTCTACGGAAGCCATCATCCAATTTAAAGTAGTTGAGGGGCCTGAACAGATTGTGAGGATCATATTTTGCTTTCACTTCTTGTTCAGATCCCACAGAGAGCACAGAGCGCTCGCAGCTGCACCATGATGGCCCATGGCTGACAGCACTTGCAAGTGCTGTCAGCACAATTGTGCTGTGCGTGAATGGGCTTGCAAGCAAAGACAGATCCTACATCATGTAGTGCCAAGTCATGACAGGATCAGGGGATTGCAGGTCCGCTGAAGCAACTCATCTAAAGGCAACACTGCAGAAGCTTGCAGCACATGTGCTGTACAGGAGCAGGCAATACACCTCAGCCATGCTTAGAAGTCATACATGTCCAGGACGTGCAGAGCCAACTTGTTTGCACATTAGCTGCACATGACTGCAGACTGCGGGGCCATAGTTCCAAAACTTTACTCTGGAGAAGGTGGGGCCCAGTGCCTTTGCTCTCAAGCATGCGCAGCCAGTCAAAGCTTGATCATACTTCTGCTGACGCAGGCAAGAACACAGGCTGGAGACAGCAGCCAAGTTGTATAGCAGCCAGGTAGCAGGCTGCCTGGTTGTTGTCCAACTTGGCTGCCATCTCTGGCAATGCCATGTCTGTGCCAAGAGCAGCAGTGACAACTTGAATGTGCTGCTTAGCATAAGTGATCATGAGGGGTGGTGCCCCATTCATTGCAGGGCACTTAGAGAAAACGAGATGGAGGAAGCAGTTCAGCTAGGCAATCCATGTTGCTCTCTATGAAAGCCCGCAATTAGTTGGGCACAGTACTGTCCCTCTTGCTTTTTGCGTGCAGCCCTGCACCTGTGTCTGTAAGGTCTACCAGATTGAGTCGCTCTGGTGCAGGCCTGTGCTCATGACCACAATGTTAATGTGACCACAGACCTGGCTGTAATACATGCCAGCAATCGATGATATCAGCCATCAATGACATCAGCCGTGCCAATGTGCATCAAAGTGTGAGGCACATATATATGCAGACTCGAACTGGAACTGGAGTTCGATCGTCATATCTCACATTTTATGACAAAAGTCTGTGCAACTATGTTTCACAACCTGATGACCTTACAGACCCTAACAGTCCCTAAAAGCAAGAGCTGCAAGCAAGGAATGCCTATGTGACCGCTTTGCAAGCAACAACCCTGCTTCCCAACAAATTATTGCCAGCCGCAACTTCAATCTACTTCACCGATGATTGAGCAGATTGTTCTGTGAAAGCGTGGACAACAAGAAGCGTGACTAGAGTGTTGGATCACACAATGTGCTGAAGACAGAGCTAAGCACTAGTGTCGGCCCCTGACTCATATGTTGCAACCAATCAGTCATTCCTGACCCTCAAAACTTGTCAAGCACTTGCATCACTGTCATTGGCATACCAACTTCTGGTATTTCCGCATGCTGTACCTACAGTATACTCTCAACCTGCTTGATACTACCGGTACAGCCGTGCCTTGCACTTCATACTACCAAGGTTCACCTCATGCTTTTCAAGGGGATTACAATTCAGTGTCT